>Ga0318562_10000183_pt1 | contig 30072 bp, 30 predicted proteins | sample GRESIP066b5f18_FD_203688 | JGI IMG/M metagenome (GOLD analysis project Ga0318562, IMG submission 203688) | Tropical soil microbial communities from Luquillo Experimental Forest, Puerto Rico - GRE.SIPMG.066b5f18 | ecosystem: Environmental > Terrestrial > Soil > Tropical forest > Bulk soil... | reverse complement strand
CCCCCCCAATTGTCTCATACTACGAGCCGAACTAACTGACATATGGCGCCTCTTAGCTCAAGAAAATTGGCCTATTGCGCAGCATTTTATATTTTTTCCTAATCCCTGGCCCAAAGCTTCGCAAATTAAACGACGCTTTCATGCACATCCGGTTTTTTCAACAATGGCTCATCTTGCGCCCCGTTTGGAATTAAGAACCAATTGGCGCATCTATGCTGAAGAATGTGCCCGCGCTTTGGAAATTTTGGGCCATAACGTAAGTATCCGGGAAAAATCTGACCAAACTTATATGACGCTGTTTGAGAAAAAATATGTCGAAGCATGCTGCAAAATCTATGTTGTTAAGAGTGAAAAACCGGCTCTTGATATAAATTTTTAATCTGCTCCTGATATTTCTGATTAACAAATTTTCTCTTAACTTTAAGTGTAGGCGTCAATTCACCGGATTCAATAGAAAACTCTTGTTCAAGCAAAGCTATTTTTTTGATCTGCTCTACGGGCGCAAGCTTTTTATTAATTAATGCAAGCTCGGCATGAATTTCTTGAATAATCATATCGTGTCGTAATATTTGGCTCGAATCTACGCCCAGGCTTTGGGCTTTTTGAGCCAGAGCATCTAAGTCAGGCGCAAGCAAGGCGACTAGATATTTTTTGCTATCGCCTATAACTACAGCGGATTGAACATAGGGCAAATGCTTAAGCATGGATTCAAGATTTTGGGGAGAAATATTTTTTCCACCCGCTGTAATTAATAAATCTTTTTTACGATCGGTAATGCTCAAAAAGTTATTCTTATCTAAACTCCCAATATCACCCGTATAAAGCCAGCCGTTTTTAAGTACTTCTTGTGTAGCTTTGGGATCTTTATAGTAGCCAGCGAAAACATGAGGGCCCTTGATGAGAATTTCGCCGTCGTTGGCTATGCAAATTTCGGCTCCGGGTAAGGGACGACCCACAGTGCCTATTTTGGTAGCTCCAGGAATATTAACGCTTGTAGGACCGCAGTTTTCGGACTGACCGAATACTTCGTAAATAGGCACATCAAGACCCGCAAAAAAATTCAAGACTTCAACCGAAATAGGCGCTGCTCCGCATACACATATTCTGGCTTTACCAAGACCCATTTTATTTTTCATATGCTTAAAAATTTTTCGACGGCCCAGCGCATGCTGAATGCTTAATAACAAACTTGGATGCTTATTTTGATGATGAGCCTGATAAAAATTACGACTAATGCGAGAAAAATACTCTATTAATTTCTTAGTTGACCATTTTTGCTCGGATAATTTCGCCCTTATTTGCTCATAAATTTTTTCATAGACGCGTGGAACACCGAATAACACAGTCGGCTCTACCTGCGTCAAATTTTCAGCAAAATCACCCATACTAGTCGCAAAATAAGACTGCATGCCGCAATCTATAGGGGCATAAACGGTAATCATCTGTTCGGCTATGTGAGCAAGAGGCAGATACGATAAAGCTCTATCAGTATTATTGCATTCCCATAACTGTAATATATTGCGCACTGTCCAGCCTATAGAATCATGAGAAAGCATTACCGACTTGGGATTGCCGGTCGTACCTGAAGTATAAATCATGGTTGCGATATCATTGGCTTGAATATTATTATGCCTTTCGTTGAGATCAGCATCGGCTGTCTGAGACGATCGAGCGAGAAAATCATTAAAATTAATTATATTACTCTCAAGACTTATCTCTTCAGACATAATAATTACATGCTTTATTTTGTTTAATTTATTTATATAGGGCTTTATTTGACGATCATATCGCTCAAGATTCTCTACGACAATAATTTCTGCATCACAATGATCAATAACAAAACAAACTTCTTCTGCCGAACTTGAAGTATAGATACCTACTGATATACCTGCAACATATTGTGTTCCCAGACAAGCTATAAGCCATTCGAGCTTATTAAAACCCAAAATGGCTATTTTATCGGAGCTTTTCATACCAAGAGAAAGTAAAGCTCGAGCGAACATACGGACTTTTTTATGATATTCTCGCCATTCTGTTACCTGCCATTGGTTATTTTTATAAGAAAAATAGGCTGGCTCATGAGGATAACGTAAAGCACGAACGCGCAAACGGTCTATTAATATATCTCGCTGCATAAAAAATCCCCTGCTGAATAATATTTATTATACTTATATTCACAGGGGAGATTTTTGGCTAAAATATATTTCCTACTACAAGATAAAAGCGAGGATAAAAATTCTCAGCGGGGCTCATACCTAAATCAGCTCGAATAACAAAAGTCTTATCCCAATAAATACGCAAGCCTGGGCCAAAACCTATTTGCACAGCTTTCATATCTCTGAGAAAACGCTGATAATCCCACGCTGCGACGCCTATGTCGGTAAAAGCCGCCGCGACCATTTCGAAATTTTGACGCCAAAGCTTAAAAGACCAGAAATTATAACGCAGTTCTAACTGCTCTATAGCTTTGAAACGCCCCACCTGAAGTTGCTCTCTGAGGCCACGCCCCAAGAGCGACCCGCCAAAGGCGTTATAATCGTTAAGAGCTTGGCTTCCACCGACACGTGAAAGAGCATCATAAGGTAAATTACCTACAACAGCATCGATAATAGACTGGGAAGCAATAACTAACTTGCGTTCGCTATCGAGCGACCAATAAAAACGCGCGGATAAATTAGCCCCAAAAAAATTCCATGCACTCCCCGTAAACTTTGCGGCTCCTCGCACACTGCTCTCAAGCCAAAAGCCACTTGTAGGTGCAGATTCATTGTCGCGACTATCAAGCATCAAGCCCATTTCAAGCGTACTCAGATAGCCCTCTTGTCTAATTTTGTCTGATGGAAAATCACGAGCATAGAGTGAATTCTCATAGGGCCCGATGTTAGAGAAATCTCGCTGCCAATAATAATTACCGCGATAACTATTAATAAGACTTAACTTGGCGAAGCCTTGCCATAAGAGCCAGCTTGAAAATACCTCGCCATACAAAGACATATAGCGATTTTTATAAAAATTATTGGTGAATACATCACGATCTTGAGTTCTTAAGCCAAGTCTATCGGCTTCAAGTTTAGCTCTATTTTCGCTGCAATCAGCATCAGAAACGAGGCCACAATAATTTTGCGAAGGCGTCGAATAAAAGCCTATGCGCCCAATTAAACGCCAGGGCAAGCCAAAAGCTCTCACGCGGTCTACTTTGATCATATGAGAGTTAACAAACTTACTCGTAAAAAAACCCTTAACGCTCAAAGATAATTTATAAGGCTCATACCCCTCTGCATCTTCATACATATTAATAATAGCGCCACCGCCAAAACCCGTATCAGAACCAAAACCTAGGGCAGGCAGTCCAGAAAACCTAAAACGCGCTTTACTTTCAGCTTTTTCTTCACCAAGAGCGCTCACAGCAAGCACGCATATGAAAGAAAAGAACACGGGTAAGTTTAATAATTTTATCATATAATTTTACTCGTTAACTTAAGATCTTTTCAATGGCGCTTCTTAGTTCACGCAGATTATCGGCACAGGCGGTTTTTTTGGTGCTTAAAGTCATCGGATCGTCCACTTTATCGCTAATTTCGATATAAAATTTAATTTTTGGTTCGGTGCCACTTGGCCTTACGATAAGTCTAAAATTATTTTCGCCTTCAAAAATTACTACATCAGCGTTTATAGCTGCATTAGTTAACAAATCAAATTTTTTCAGATCTTTGATTTTAAGTTTATGAGCTAGCTCATCAACACTGAGCGCACGCACTCCTAACATGAAAGTACGCATAGAACTTAAGGCTTCTGGACCAACAAAACGTAAAGACCATTGATCACTCATAAATAAGCCAAAACGCAAAGCAAGTTGATCGAGAAAGTCCCATGAGGAAATTTTTTCTCGCTTAAGCCATGCAGCGATCTCTAAAAAACGCGCTCCGGCATTAATTCCGTCTTTATCAAGCCCAACATTTCCAACTAAAAAACCAATGGCTTCTTCATAGGCAAAAACCAATTGAGCACCTGTTTCGTGTTCAGCTTTGAGAGCAGCATTGGTTATATTGCTAAAACCCGTCAAGGCATCAACATAGTAAGCCCCTAACTGTAACGCTATGGCTTTAAGCATTCTTGATGAAACAATAGAACTTGCCACCAGTGGTCGCTCACCGCTTTCGAGGGCTTTTTTAATAGCAAAAAAACCCAAAATACTTCCCATCTCATTGCCTGAAAGCTTACTAAGCGCTCCCACAGCATTAAGATTAGATACCTGCAGACGATCAGCATCTGGATCATTGGCAAATACCCATTCAATTTTCTGGTCTATTGCTTGAGCATGAGCTCTTTCAAGCGTGTGCTCTTCTTCTGGATTAGGAAAACTTAGTGTGGGAAAATTACCGTCAGGAAGAGCTTGGTCTTCTACTATGCTAATATTTTCAAACCCCTCTTCATGGGCTGCGCGTAAGAAAAACTTCTGTCCTACGCCATGCAGAGCCGTATAAACTACAGCCACGCTTTTATCTATTTTTTCAGGTTTAAAAAGCTTATTATTTTTTACAGCTTTATTATAAGCTTGAAAAATTTTCTCACCTATAATTATACTCGTCGTTTTTTTCTTATAAACTCGATAAAAATCTGGGCGCAATGGCGCTTTTTCTATAGCTTGTTCTAATTTGGCTAATAATTCACCATGAGCTTGTGCACCTTGAGCATCAAAAAGCTTAATGCCATTATCGTAAGCTGGATTATGGCTGGCAGTGATTATTATACCCAGCGTTGCCCCTAAATACTTAGTGGCAAAGGCACAAAGAGGTGTGGGTACGCTCTCGCAGAATATAAAAATTTCTTTATCCAGCAGGCCTAAAACTTGAGCGACTTCACGCGCAAAAATTTCGCTCTTATGCCTACCATCAAAAGCAATGACCACGCGAGCAGAAGGAGCTAAATTTTCACCCACGGCGTAAGCAAGCCTATAGACAGCAGGTATATTCATGCGATTATAGCCCGCTTGCATTCTCCCTCTAAGACCGGCAGTACCAAAACGTAAATACTGCCCCATACGATCGTTAAGATCCGCTCCAGGCTTGAGCGCTTGCAGCTCTAAACGCAGCGCCTCGTCTGGTTCTTCGACAAGATAATTTTCACAACGTTGTCTTAGTTGTTCGGGCTCAAAGTTATTCATTGGATAACTTATGACACGCCTAGATGCCCCTGCAAATACTCCCACGCCCAATTACATTAGATGGATCTAAAAAAGATAGATCAAAAAAGAGCGTGAAAGAGAAAATAAAAGAGAAAATAAATAGATAATTAGTTAGAAAATCTGGCTCATGATTAGATCAAGCTGGATCTTTAGTGCTCAAAAGTGGGCTTGATACTACATAGGCCCCACACAACCCGCAATCAAAGAAAACGATGGGAGTACAACATGATGAGCACTATTCGAATTTTACTATTGCCACTGGCAATGAGTGCCGCACTCTGGTCCAGCAGTGGGCTGAGCTCTTCTTATGAGCTTGTTGCAAACGATGAGCTTAACTTAGGTGATGGGGCTTCCGACGGCTTTTTTAGCAGCTATTGGAATACGTTTTATTGTCAGATCTATGTCGGCGATCCAGCGTGCACTTCAGCTGCTCCTAACCCTTATTTTGGTCCAGCCTGGTATAATTTTAATTATGGCGGTTGGGGCTTTGATGATGGCCGTGGCCATGCACACCATGGACATGATAGACATCATCGGCATCACAAACACAAAAAGTGTGGCTCAGGTCGCTGTGGTGGCAGCCGTTAAAAATAAAACAAGGACAAGACTGGCAGCCTATAAAACTCTCAGTCTTGCGCATGTTTTTCTCGATTTTTGTGAAATCATAAACGACGCTCAGATTGTTATCTAGGTATGGATAGCACGCGTAGCTTGGTTGAAGCTTATATTAACCAAAACTTAGCTTCTTTGATCAAGCGCTTTGATCATCAGCCCTTATTTCGTTTACGAGGCCGGGTTCTTGAATCAACATCGTTGATTATCCGTGCGAGCGTACCATTGGTCAGCCTTGGTGAAATGGTTCATATAACAGTATCGGGTTCAGAATCACAATTGTTGCCTGCTCAGGTTGTCGGTTTTCGTGAAAGTGATGTTTTTCTCATGCCTCTTGGCGAAACTACAGGATTAAGCCCTAATTCTCAGGTCATACCAAGCACCAAGCCTTTTATGCTGCGAGTCGGTTATGCTCTCTTAGGCCGTGTACTCGATGGCCTCGGAAAAGCCATGGACGGCGGAAAGATTCTCGAAGAAATCTCTGAACTCAAAGAATGGCCTCTTCACCGAAGCGCACCTGATCCCTTTACAAGAATTCCTGTAAGCCAACCTCTTTCTTTAGGAATCAAAGCTATCGATAGTTTACTGACCGTAGGTCGTGGTCAGCGTATTGGCTTATTCGCAGGATCAGGTGTAGGTAAATCTTCCCTTATGGGGCAAATGGTAAGAAATACTGAAGCTAAAATAGTTGTCGTATGTTTGGTCGGAGAACGTGGCCGAGAAGTTATGGATTTTATAAACGACACGCTCAAAGAGGGACGAGAAAAATGCGTCATGATCGTTGCCACTTCTGACCAACCTAGTTTAGTTAGATATCTAAGCTGCTATGTCGCTACAGCTATAGCCGAATGGTTTCGTGATCAAGGCGAAAACGTACTCTTTCTTATGGATAGTGCTACCAGATTCGCACGAGCACAACGGGAAATTGGACTTGCACTGGGTGAGCCTCCCGCGCGGCAAGGCTATCCACCGAGTGTTTTTGCCGAGATCCCTCGACTCATGGAAAGAACCGGTTCAAACGACAAAGGTTCTATTACAGCTATCTACACAGTTTTGGTTCAAGGCAGCGATTTCGACGAACCTATAGCAGATGAAGTGCGAGGGATTCTTGATGGTCATATTATTCTTAATCGAGCTCTCGCTGAAAAAGGGCATTGGCCAGCAATCGATATTTTACCCTCTCTAAGCCGTGTTATGAACGGCATTGTTGATGAAGAGCATAATAAAGCCGCAAGCACTATTCGTTCTTTGCTTGCAGCCTATGAAAAGAGTCGCGATTTAATTTTATTAGGGGCTTATAAAACTGGCTCTGATCAAGAAGTAGATCTCGCTCTTAAAAAAATCCCTAAAATAAATAATTTTTTGCAACAACCAATGCATGAGCGATCGAGCTATAACCAAACGCGCACCGACTTAATAAATTTGGTATAGCCATGATAAATAATTATAATTTAACCATGCTCATGAAATTGCGAAAGCTCGAAAAAGACAATGCAGAAAGAGACTTACAAATCGCACAAGAAAATTTGGAACAAGAACAAAAAAAACTCACCTGTCTTCAAGAGCAGCTCAGCCAAAAAAAACTTGATCGTACCCAAATGCACGATAATTTTTTTCATAAAGCGCTCAAGAATCCATCCAATAAGCAAGAATTAAACTGCTTGGCGCTTCACGCACAAAAAAGCCTTTTCGATGAAACATCGCTTAAGTCTTTGCTGTGCGATCAGCTTAACCAGGTAAAAAACGCGGAGTGCCGTAAAAATAAAGCCCGTAATAATGCGCTCATGGCTCAACAAGATTTTAAAGCAATAAGCAAGCATTATTCTTTATGGCAACAAAACGAAAAAAAACGCGAAGATCTGCACATACAAAACGATGCCGATGATCAAAATGGCGCACGTTTTTGGTTAAAAAAACGGGCCTAAACAATGTCAGAAACCAAAGCTCCCACAAAAAAAGAGCCTCTTCAGAAAAATCCCATAAATATAAGAGAATCTAAGATTAAGCTGGTTATATTAAAAAATCGTTTTACGAAATTATATACAGCGAAAAAGAGCATAAAAAAAATAACGCCCAAAGCTTGTGTAAAATTACATAAGACTAAGATACCAGTTATTAGTAACAAAGCAGATTTTATTTCTCCTGCTTATCCTGCCCATCCTGCTTCAACATGCTGCGCCCTAATACCTGCGTCGCTAAAAATCGACGATGTCGTATTAGTAGCGCAAGCTCAGGCTGCTCTAGTAGGCTTCGACGAAATTAATAAACTTATAAAAAAACTTACACTTAGTTTTTCACTTAACAAAAACGAAAGCTCTTTTTTTATAAAAACCGGTATTTTCGAAGGGGCACGTTTTAAAATTAAACGCCATGAAAGAGATATTAATCTGAGCGTTAATAATATTACCAACGATGCTGTTCAGCTATTAAGTGCGCATAAAGAGAATTTATGTGAGCATCTTCGCCGCAAAGAAATAAATCTCGTGAGTATCATGTTTAATTCTTGATGAGCAACATGAACCCAATTATCTTAGGGCACGGTGCTCCCCATTATAGTGCCGACCAGGTGAGATTTTTTAATCTCATGTTAGAAATGGATCGCATTCGCTATACTATTGATCCCATAGTAGATTCAGTTTGTACTAATATTGAATTTGCTTATAAAAGCCCGGCAAAAATTGATTTTATTTCAGCAGCTCCGAGTAAAAATCCCAAGCTCGCTCATTGCGTACAACATGACGAAATCTGTGTTCGGCTCTTTCATCTTGAAAGCGGTCAAGATTTTTTTCTAACTATGGAATCACGACTTGCTCGGACTTTTTTGGCTCGACTTTTGGCTAGTAAGTTAATAGACGATTCACCGCACTTATTATTTTCTTCCACCGAAAAAGGCATCTTTAATTTTATTTTGGCAAGATTATTGGGTGAAATTAAGAAATCTTTGCATGATCGAATGCCGAGTTTAAAAATATTAGGAATATTTCATGCAGTCGATCATGTCATAAAAGAATTTACTGTTGCTCATCATGGTGCTTGCAATTTCTTGGTCAACTTTGCAGCCGATCAGTATCATGTTGTCTTATTCTGCCCGACACAGATGCTTGAGCTTGGCTTTATACGCAAAATAAATAAAAATAATCTCATGGCCCGGTGTGGCCATATTAGAAATAATTTATCTTTCACTATTTACCGTCTACGCATGAGTATGCTTACGCTTTTAGATTTATGTTTCGGTGATGTCATTATTTTTGATCATGCCGCGTTAAGTCTCAATAAAGATCAACTCGAAGGCGAAATTTATGGGAGTTGGTCTGAATTATCGATGAGAGGTAATCTGAGACTTGAAAAAAATTATTATCAATTTGTCATTAAGAATAAATTAATACACCGCGAGGAGAAAGAATTCATGGAAGAAATTGAAATCACAGGCTCTCAAAAAACCATTGTTGATAGCCATCTCGCCAATCTCGCCAAAAATTTACGGGTATTAGTGAGCGTGGAATTATCCCGTATCCCCATGACCCTCGAAGAGCTCTGCGAGCTAAAAACTGGTGAAATTATAAATCTCCACCGTAAAATCGATGATCCTTTGGAATTGGTCGTTGAAGGAAAAGTCATTGGTCATTGTACTCCCGTACAAATAGATAATCGCTTAGGAATTAAAATACTAAGCATCGATAGCAGCAAAGATCCTGCTGATTATCAACCCGAAATCTAATGGAACCTCTTATTCTTCTTAAAAGCCTGGCGCTTATCATATTGTTTTTAGCTCTTATCTATGGCTTATTTATCATAACCAAAAAACGCAATACAAGCGCCAATATAAGCAGGCGTTTAGGTGTTTTAGAATATCAACGTATTGATCATAAAAATTCGGTATGTCTCTTACGATCTGATAACCATGAATTTCTTATTGCTATGGGGCCAAGCACTATTGCTATTTACCCCATAAGCAACCGAGAATAGCCATGATATTTTTTCTAATTTTTTGTCTCCTACCCCATGCTTCTCTCATAGCCAAAAACACAAATTTAAGCGTGCCAACTAATTTTCTCAACGATCCTTTTTATTTATTATTTTTTCTTATTGCCATTTCACTTCTGCCTTTTTTAGCTATTATGGTAACGGGCTTTGCTAAAATAGTAATAGTGCTTTCAATAGTAAGGCAGGCTCTTGGAACTTCTCAAGCTCCGCCAAATATTGTAATTATTAGCCTTAGTATGCTTTTAACTGCTTTTTCTATGTATCCTGTTTTTATCCAAATCGAAGATGAAATCGAAAAGAATAATTACAAAAACGAAAATAATTTAGAATCTTTTAAGAAGCTTATAAATATCACCAAAGAACCGATACGTGGATATTTGGTCAAACATGCTCAACCGCATAACCAAGAATTATTCATGCACATACTGACAAAAAACGACAAATCTAATTCTATATCAGCATCGCCACATGATTTCGCCATTGTCGCTCCCGCTTTTTTGATTTCTGAATTATCTCATGCTTTTCAAATAGGCTTTTTAATCTATTTGCCTTTTTTAGTGATCGACATGACGGTCGCCAATGTCCTTATGGCTTTAGGTATGCAAATGCTCTCACCTACTACTATTAGCTTGCCTTTTAAGATTCTGCTTTTTGTTTTAGTCGATGGCTGGCGAATGCTCGCCGAAGGGCTTACTCGGGGTTAAGTATGCTGAGCGATTTGATCATAAATCTGACCAAAGAAGCCATTGTCGTTACAGTTATAGCCTCAATACCTGCCATTTTGGCCAGTCTGGCGGTAGGGCTTTTAGTTGCTATTTTTAGTGCGACAACTCAAATTCAGGAACAAACGCTTAGTTTCGCACCAAAAATGATTGCGGTTTATATTTCGCTCATTGCTTTTGGTATACCAATAGGGACTATGATAGTGGCGTTTAGTAAAAATTGCTTTACTCAAGTATTTAACTTAATCCCATGAACGAAATCCAAGCACACTTTGCCAATTATCTCGTGCTTTTTATGCTAATTTTTACCCGTTGGCTGGTCATGACCATATTTATTCCCTTTTTAGGCGCAGCACTCTTACCTGCCCTTGTGCGTCTGTCGCTCTCTATGCTTTTGAGTATTATAAGTTTTTTAATGATTTTTGAGACTAGTGTTTTTCCTGATTTTTCTATAACGCTCATAGCTGCTTTGTTCGTGAAAGAAGCGCTCGTGGGTTTTATTATAGGCTTTTTCATAAGCCTGATATTTTATGCCTATGATCTCTTCGGACAAACGATCGATATTGCGCGTTCAGCAAGTAACGCGAAGCTTCTCGTACCTGAACTAAAACAACAAAGCTCTGTGATGGGTACTTTGCTTTTTCAATTAGCACTTGCGCTCTTTTTCTCGCTTGATCTTCATATACCCGCTCTTAAATCGCTCTACCAAAGCTTCGAGAGATTTCCGCCGCTCTTACTAACGACTAATTTATATAGCCCTTATGTTTTGGGACTTTGTTCTCGCATCATAGCGACACTTTTTGAGCTTGCCCTGCGTCTGAGCTTACCCGTAGTTTTTACGTGTTTTTTAATAGACTTAGGCTTTGGCTTTTTAAATCGCATCGCTCCCCAAATTAACGCCTATTTCTTGTCATTACCTGCCAAAATGATAGGCGGTCTTATCATGCTATTTTTTCTTATTCCTCTTGTTATCGACGATTTTTTACAACATCACGATCACATGATAGTCTTTTTTAAATCGTTATTAACTACAAACTAGTATGAGTACGCTCGCGCCACCACCCAACTAAACGCTCGGCCATTCTTTCTTGCGACAAGCCATGTTTATCATAGAGCGCTTCAGGAGTCCCCGATTCGCCAAATTCGTCGTTAATACCAGCTCTAATAAGCGGGGGCATGCCACCAAAAGAACTCAACGTCTCAGCGATAGCTCCTCCAAGACCACCGATAATATTATGATCTTCGAAAGAAACTAAGAGCTTGGTTTCTACACCGGCTTTATAAATAGCTTCACGATCTACTGGTTTTAAAGAACTGGCGTTGTAGACTCGTATATCTATGCCAAGCGCTTTTAATTCTCGTGCAGCACCAAGAGCATTTTGCAGCGTTCCACCTGTTGCAAAGACGGCAATATCAGAACCAGTTTTTAAGATGGGAAACACACCTGGTTTGAATTTATAATCTGGCTCATGAACACGCATTAAGTCTTGGCGTGTCAAACGCAAATAAGCGGGATTTTGAGATTCAGCGAGGTAATTTACTATAGCATCTGTCTCTATGTCATCACCGGGTTGAAATACTTCCATAGTGGGCAAAGAGCGCATCAGTGCGATATCTTCAAGACCCTGTTGCGAATAGCCATCTTCACCGATCCCGACGCCTGCATGAGTACCAACGAGACGGACGCGCGCACCAGAATAGGCAACGCTCATTTTTATTTGATCAAAACGACCTGTGATAAAACACGCAAAAGAGCATGCAAAGGGAGTAAAGCCACTCAGGGCTAAACCAGAAGCCACGCCAATCATATTTGCTTCAGCAATACCCATTTGAAAAAAACGCTCTGGGTATTTTTGTCCGAAAAGATAGCTAAAAGTACTCTTAGATAAATCTGCGTCTAAAGCGACCACCTGAGAATTTTTTGCACCCAAGGCAACAAGGCTATTACCAAAAGCTTTTCTTGTGGCCATTTTACTTTGTTGATTCATAACTTACTCCAACTCTTTAATAGCTTTGCTTAATTCTTCAGGATTTAAAGCCTTGCCGTGCCAACCTACGGTATCTGCTTCCAAAAACGACACGCCTTTGCCTTTGATAGTCTTCGCAATAATAACCGTTGGTTTATCAAGTACCGACTGCGCTTTTTTACAAGCTTCATGAATAGCGTCATAGTTATGACCGTCGATCTGCAAAACATGCCAACCAAAACTTGAAAATTTATCTGCTAGAGGCTCGATCGTCATAATATTGTCAACGAGGCCATCTATTTGACCGTTGTTGCGATCAATAAAAGCCGTGAGATTATTGATCTTATAGTGCCCTGCACACATGGCCGCTTCCCAAACTTGACCTTCTTGCAGCTCCCCATCACCAAGCAAAGCATAGACTCTGAATTTTGGCTCCTTTTGATCAATACGAGCAGCTATGGCCATACCCAAAGCCACTGATAAGCCTTGTCCCAAAGAGCCCGTCGAAGCCTCGATGCAGCTCAACAAGCGATTCGCAGGATGGCCTTGTAGTGGTGATCCAAGTTCTCGCAAAGTCATAAGCTCTTTTTCTGCAAAATAACCGCAATAAGCCAAGACAGCATAAAGAGCGGGTACACCATGGCCCTTGGAGAGCACAAAACGATCCCGCATATCCCAACGGGGATTTTGAGGATCATGGCGCATTTCGTTGAGATAAAGCTCCAAAATAATATCAATAGCGCTCAAAGACCCGCCAGGATGGCCATTACCGGCCTTACTAATCATCTTTAAGATAGTAATTCTTAATGCACTCGCAATCTTTGCAAGCTCTGAGGACGTGACGCGCATAATACCTGCCTATCAAATAGTAGAGGTACTAAGTGTGGCGGGCAAGATCTCGATGTTCAACCCTTATCCGGTCGATTTTATCCTGAAGGCTTTTATTTAACGCTTCAACAAGACTTACCGATCGATGGCGTCCACCTGTACAGCCTATAGCAATAGTAAGACTAGATTTTCCTTCCAGACGATAAAGGGGATATAAATATTCGATCATGGAAACTAATTTATTTAAAAATTCAACTGCATGTGAAGAATTAAGCACGTAGTCATATACTTCTTTATTGAGACCACTCTTAGGCTTTAATTCTGGTTCATAATAAGGATTTTTTAAAAAGCGTACATCAAAACACAAATCAAGCTCGGAAGGGACACCGTGCTTAAATCCAAAACTCATAAGCGTTAAAGGCAATTCTTGTTTTTGGTTATTCGTCAAACTATCTTGTATTACTTTTCTAAGCCCATGGGCATTAAGTTTATCGGTAAAAATTTCTTTGGTCGCAATCTCGCGAATGGGACTCAAAAGCTCATGCTCCAAAGCTAAAGCTGCTCTTATACCGCAACCATCGTCTAAGGGATGACGCCTTTTGGTTTCTTGATAACGATCAATTAGTTTTTGCTCGGAAGCGTCAAGATAAAGCAGCGCTTTATCATAGCCAGTAGTGTCAAGTTCTTGATATTTTTTGGGTAAAAGCTTGAGAAAATCTGTTTCTCTCACATCTACAATAACTGCTACTTGGTGAATCTTGTCACTCGAGCTTTGGGTCAGTGATAATAAATTATCAAGAAGCTGAGGAGGCAAGTTATCAACCACGAAAAATCCCATATCTTCTAATGCATGAGCTACCGTGGTTTTGCCTGCCCCAGATCTCCCAGAAATTATAATAATTTGTCGTTCACTAAACATTTTACCTAGTTAGATACGACTGAATTTGTTTCAATTAAGCCGTATTTATTCCCTTTCTTTCGATATAATATATTTACATGATCTGTCCGTGGATTCAAGAAGACTAATATATCGTTATCTAAGAGATCCATATGCATAACTGCTTCTTCAAGCATCATGGGACGCACCTGAAACTCTTTGCTCTCAATAATAGTAGGTGGCAGATCGGGACTCTTATCAAGATCAGTATCGGTGCTCGCCTCCAAAAGCTTAAAGTGCATTTTGAGCTTTGCACCTTCTTTAGGTTTCAGCTTAACGAGTTTGTCTTTATAGCGCTTAACCTGCTTTTCTATTTTCTCCATGGATCTATCGATAGAGTTATACATATCGCTCGAAACTTCATTGGCACAAATTACAACACCGTGGGCATTAATATTCACCTCGGCTTTATGTAAATAGCGCTCCGAACTTAATACAACATGTACATCGGCTTCATCAAAATACTTGCCCATACGAATTGTCTTTTCGATTGCATGGTGTTTTAAGGCGTCACTGGCATCCATGTGACGAAAAGTAACTGATGTTTGCATACGATCGTCTCCTAATAAGATAAACCCATATCAAAGCAGTGCTATAAATAAGATGGGGGAGTGATGAAAAAATTATCTGCTCTATGGAGCAAAAGAATGGCCGCGCATCTTGTTGATCATCGCCAAAAATTTAACGAAGCCAGTCGCTGGTTTTCTCAACTAAGACTCAGGCATTTTGCGGGCCATGAGATCTATGAGCAGTATTTAGATACTCCTATCAGAGTAGCCCATCTTACCGATCAACACGTAGGTCGCGTGACACCCATGCGCGTGCAAAGAGAAGCTATTAAACAGGCTTTAGAAACTAATCCCGACTTATTTGTTTTGACCGGCGACTTCGTTTGTCATAGCGAACTTTTTTTACATGATCTGACCGAGATCATGAAACTGATCACACTTCCTAAATTTGCCGTTTTGGGCAATCACGATCATTGGACCAACGCTTCAGCCGTAAAAAAAGCACTTATCAAAGGCGGCGTCGAAGTCTTAGAAAACGCCCATACTATCATAGAAATCAAAAACCAAAAACTTCAGCTGGTTGGCCTCGACGACGCCTACACCAAGCATGCTGATATTAATAAGGCCACCGATGGGATGAAAAAAAATATTGCTACGCTCGGTCTTAGTCATATAGCTGAGCAAGCCGATAAATTATGGCTTAAAGATGTTCCTCTCGTTTTATCCGGCCATACCCATGCGGGCCAAATTACAGTCGCCGGCCTGCATGAACTCATACTCAACAAAGTCATCGGCCATAAATACATTCACGGATTCTACGGTAACCTACACAACAACAACCCAACTGGCGCCGTCTACGTCTCCGCCGGCATAGGTGCCGCTGTCATGCCCCTACGCATGGGCGAAAAGGGCAAGCGCGAAGTTGCAATTTTCGATTTGGGAGCAACTCCCCTGTCCTTAGCGAATAATTTTACTGAGCCTCTTGCAAGCCTTAAGAAAATCGGTTAGAGCTCTGGGAACAAGGGGTGGTAGTTAAGTTGGTTATAACGCCGGCCTGTCACGCCGGAGGCCGCGGGTTCGAGTCCCGTCCACCCCGCCACTCTTCCGCTAAACGAACTTTTTTCCTCATTGTGACACCCTTTTTCATCTTTGTTTTCAGTAGCTAAGTCAGTTGTGTCATTTTTTTGACCTGCCGGCCGATCGACCCTCAATGTCATCATCGGCTCAAAATCTGAATCTTCTAAGTCCTTGTATTTTATGGATTTGTCCAAAAGCGGATTGATGAAAAATCTGAGCTCATCTCTTTTTTCATCCATGACGAGCCTTGGTACCATCACTTGAATCAATTGTTTTTTGCGCGTTGACCATGATTTTTTGAAAACTTCCAATGCATGCTTTAGGCTTTCACAGATATCTTCGCTTTTAGAAAATTTAATTAACTCTTCTTTTCGCTGATTGAGAATCTCAAGTTCTTGACCCAGATTATCGATGCGAGATTCACACTCTTTTCTAACTCGAACGCTTTCGAGCAAGATGTCATTCATCAGATGAGGTGATGTTTTAGCGCAAAACAGTTCCCTAAGTTTTCACTCAAAAAGACCGTTTTCTTTAAGTATATTACTTAAGTTTGACAACTTCTGGAAGTGGCCATTCACCCGTTCTGATAGCATCGGCAGGTTGATAAAGGCGTAAAAATAAAGAAAAAAGGCCGTTGGGTGAAGGTAACCAGTTGCTCGCATTCGAATTTGTCGGTTTATCATGTGAAATAATGATCGTGATAGAGCCATCAGGTGCAGTGATTAAACCTGGAGTGTCGGATCCAATTTTGTAACGATTTATGGGATTGGGAACGAGCAGTTTATCAACTGCATTATAAATAGTCAGTGACCAGAAAGCATCTACTGGCGGGGCTGAGCTAAGTTTTATCTCATATACACTACCATGAGCGCCATCCAAAGCCTGGCCTTTGTTATCAACAGAGCGGGTTGGATACATGGCCTCTTTTTCGCCCTGCGCACCAAGATAAGCACCTGCAACCATGGCTCGCAGTGGATACTTATAGCCAAAATCATCCAAGCTCGTAGCCCAAGTCCAGCCATTGCGGGTTTCGGCATTACTTTTAAGAGATGAGTAGGCAACATTTGGTCCATCCTTTAAGCCTTCAAGCATTCCTGTACGAGTAGCTGCAGAAATTTTGTCTGCATCAAAGCCGGCATCTGTTAAACCTATGCGGGAAAGCTGTCCATAAAGAGCTAAATCAACAGGTTTAACCGGATTGGCTTTAAGTGCTGTTGCTAGATGCTTGAAAAAGCCATATTCGTCATTATCTATATTTGGCAAAGGCGGCAATGTTTCGCCGACATGGGGCTTGCCGCTTAAAGGACTAAGCTGAAACTTTTTTTGCAAAGATATTATTGGCTGCATATTTTCATTTTGTTTTACGTGTAAACGCCCCCAAAGCCATACTTTTGAAGTAGTCACTAAAAGCGGTTTAGCATCTTTGGGAAGCTTGCCTTTCCATCCAGGTGGTACTAATACGAATTTACCTGCTTCGGTGCCTGTAGCTCGGCGACCTATATAATGCTCTAGTTCTTGCCACATATTAAAAACATTGATGACATAATACCGGTCATTGGTATCAGGCACACTGAGAATATATGGTTCACTCAAATTAACCACAGCACTCAAATAAAGTGTATCATTGTTCGCTGTAGGCATGTCTTTGGAAGAGGAATCTGCAAGTGCCGTAGCCCAGCCAATCTGGTTGAGAGGAGCACGGTAACTAGTTACAGGTTGTGAAGAAGAGAGATCCGTATATTCGCGGATAATACGCTCCATTCTAACCAAGGGATAACCCCAAATATAGCCATTAATGGCTTGGGCATAACCATCTGCTTGCAAACCTTTTTGAATAACTCCCGGAGTCGGTGGTGTATTGAGCAATGGATCAGGAAAAGAAGTTTCTCTTGCGTTAGCAAGGCTTATTATCCCTGAAAACATTGCTAATAATAATAGCCTCATTATTCACCTTTGCATCAAAATAAGATAAAATAATTATATTAAAAATTATCTATTACTTCTACTTTTTATGACGGCTGGTGGCATCCAACGACCCTCATTGACTTCTAGTGCGGGCCAATAAGTGCGAATGGTCATTTCAAAGTCTTCTTTTGGCGAAGGCAGCCAATTGGATTCTTTGTCTGCTCCTGGTGAGTCATGTTGAATAAAGATGGTCAACGAGCCATCTTCATCATGTTTCATATTCTTTATGTTTTTGGTTCCAACGGAATAGCGATTTAACTTGTTTGGCTCAAAGAAATGTTCAGCGTTATACATAGTGAGTGACCAAAATCCATTTACAGGTGGTGTTTGTCCTCTAGGAAATTTAATTGTATATTTATTTTTACCACTCAGTCGCTCGTTGTTTTCATCTATTTCTTCAAAGAAATATCGAGTTTCTTGAGCCTGATTAACATACATGTTTGATTTAGCAGTTGCCGTCCGGGTCGCATAGTCATAACCCCAGCGTGCGCCATCGGTAAGTGTGGTCCAACCGTGTGCAAGCTTTATACCATTGGTACGGAAATCAAAAAAAGGCGATACAATCTCATTCTCAGCTTCGACTGCTATTTCTTTAATTATTCGCGCAATTTCAGAATCAGCAGCGGCGGCTGCCAAAAGCGCTTTTATTTGGGCATATTGGCCTTCTTCTCCAGGCAGAGGGGGCACTTTTTGCAAGATAGAAGGCAATTCATCAAAAAAAGTTTCAGGATTAACCCATTTTGTTTCACCTGCTGTTTTTGTATCGCTGGAAAAATGCGGTATTTTCTTCCAATCTTTAGTCTGCAACTTGCCAGTATATTTACTAAGAGGATAAGCGACTACCTGATTTAATATGCTTTGAATAGCTTTATGGTCTTTAGCTGTATCATCGACAAAAATTCTTGGCCCAATAGCTACAAGCTCTGTAGGAGAATGAAGTACTTTTTTTATGCCTTTAGGAACCTGCCCCTTCCATGTTGGCCCGACAACTAGATAATCGCCAGGCTGTGTATTATATTGCTTGCCTAATTGAGAGAACTCGTTAGTACGTGCGTCATAGATAGCATAGATCCAGAATCGATCACCAAAATCGGGTATTTGTAATACAATAGGATCTTGATCCACGGCGCCAAAACCAAAGCCATAAATTACATCTTGGTTAGGATGCGCGACCCATCTTTGTTCCGGTGAAATATAGTCAGTTAGCATTGAAATATATCCAACCGGAGCAACCGGCAAAATGCCACCATTTAATCCTGGTTCAGGTGCTTTAGAAAACATTTCACGCCGATTAAAAGAGTTAACAATTGGCCAGCCCCAAACGTAAACATTACGAGCAAGAGCTTTGGCATAATTTTTTGTCATTATAGTGCCAGAGGGCACTCCTGGAACTTCAGCTGCAGTTTGCCATACGAGGCTATGATTATTTCCACCCCAAGCATAGCCAACAAAGCTAATTGTAAACACAAAAACACTAAGTAACTTATTTATTAACATACACCATCTCCAATGTTACCATGTATCACTATATATCTATATTTTTTTACTTGCAAAATAAGAGAGAGAGCCTTCAAAAAGGCCTTCCCCCAAGAATTATCGCGACGGAATCCATCAAATGCTCTCGCCTCAACTTTCCGAGCCAATATTCAGCATTAGGCAAATCGCGCTCTCTTCTTCACTTGGCTTAAGCATACCTAAATATCTCGCGCACTGCGACATTTCCGCTCAGCTTTTGGGCAATATGAACCCCATGCTGATCCGTTATGTGCTTTAAAGCAGGGGCTTTGGTGTCTTTTTTTCTTTGGCAGCAATCATTTACCCTCTATGAAAGTGCGGGCTTTATCAACCCAAATTATTCGGCAGCGGGTGGCATACTCATGATCATTGATTTTGTTGCTTATCATTCGATAGCCCGATCATGGCTGGCATTGTTCTTTTGTGTATATGCTGGAGCATATGAAGGCTACCTGATGATTTCGGGGACTATTAACGATGAGCGTCAAATTAAGACCAGTTTAATACAGGGTAACGTTGAGCTCATGTTCCCTACTGCACAAGCCGCCAAAGAGCTGGAGCGCTATGAGAAACTAAAACAGCGCTACGACAATCCTGAGTCAAAGGTCTATAAGAACGACTGGTTTTTAAAGAACCATCTCAAGCACATAGGGCCTTGATAGCGAAGGAAGCAGCCCTTGCTGCGGGCTCTGATACCAAGCATGTAACGTGGCTTAAGATCTTTTACCGACTTGGGCTGGTGTTTCTCTGCATGATGCTTGTTCATAGGTTTTTCGACTGTTTTAGACAGAAATCCCTAAGAACAGATCTCCTTAAAAGAGAAGCCGGAGTTTAATTATTTAAAAAATGCCAATAAGACACTAAAGCCCCCGTAAAACGGAGGCTTGAAGTAAATAATACTGCTTACCGCGGTCTCGCTAATATTTTTAAAAGCTATCCTACTTACCTGTTGTACTTTTTGACTTCAGATACGCAATTTGCTGTTCAAAAATATATTTTTCTAGCCTTGTATGTTCATTATAGCCTACACTCATATTCCGCCCAGCAATTTCCCGAGCCTGGTCATATTCATGTAGATCCATCAAATAATCAACCAATACTTTTACGAGTTTGTCGCTTGAATTATATCCTTTTGGAAAATGTCTCTGTAAGCAAGATTCGGCTTTCCTTAAATCATTTTTTTCAAGGTGATGATTGAAAAGAATACGCGCAAGATTCTCATAAGCATTGTATCCTTTGGAATAATGTTTCTCGAGCATACGCTCGGCTGATAAAAAATCACCTTTATCAAAATAGTATTCGAACATTACCTTGGCAAGAGTTTCGTAAGCATTGTAGCCTTTGCTAAAATGACCGACGATGATTTTATCAGCTTCTGCTAGTTCGCCTCTATTAAAATGGTAATAAAAGAGTTTTTTAGATGCGCTTTCTTGTGCATTATATCCGGACTGCAAATATTTCTTGATAAGACTTCCAGCCTCAACAGGTTTATTGCTATCAAGAGCACTATCAACCTTTGCTTGAATCAACTTGTCTCTAGCGCTGTCATTAAAATCTTCCTGCTTAAGCAGCCAATCTACTAAATCATGGCCCCTATGCTCAGCGATAACTCCGAGAAGCTTCGCGCGAAGCTCTGATGACAAAAAGCGAGAAGTGGCCTGGGCCTTGGCGAGCTCTAGGTTTTCGGGTCTTTCCGATAGAACAAGTACTTTTTGTGCTGCTACGGCTATATCCACCATACAATTACTCACGGAAAACCAATGGCCCTTATTTAAGGCATTTTCCAATTCCTGAATATTATTAATATGAGCTTTTTGTTTAACGCCATTAATAGATACACTTCCATCGTGATGACCAACAATTTGGAGATTTCCCATTGAAATATTCCAATTGCCCAAATTCCCAAATACTCCCAAGACAGCACTGGGGAATTCACCCCCAAGATTGGAAGAGCTTTTTTCATAAAGTTGACTGGAGATCCTCAGATAGTTAAAAGCGTCCTCATTGAGGCTATCTCTTAGTTGAGATGCGTCTAAAGAAAAATGCTGGGCTACAAATTGAATAGCCCTTTTTGAAAACTGCACATCAGCGGCAAAGCCGAGACTGCTTAGCATTATTATGTAAAGGAACAGATATAAGCGATAAAACATGAACAACTCCTCAATAGAATAGATTATCCAGGACTAAAATTTTTTTTTGGAATCTCCATTCCTCGAATTTCATTAAAAAATCCCTATACGCAACCCGGTCACGCGTTAGGAAATTTTAATTTCTTGGGACTATTTGGTATTTGTCGATAGAGGCGCAAATCTGCATAGCGATACGTCGACAGCCATAGCGAGGATTATGAGACTTCATTGCAATTATTGCGCTTTTAAGATCTTGGGCTACGCCCTTGGGACCTGGCTTTCTCTTGCTTTTATTTGAGAAGAGGAGCTGATACTTGCGTTTAACCAAAGCACGATGAAATCTCAGCAACGTTGCCGACTTAATTGTAAGAGCAATACGAGATAGGCGCTTGGAGCTTATGAATTCTAACAAAAAGCCAAAAAGTAATCCGCTCTTGAACACTTTGCTTTGGGGCACGATTTATATGCCTTGCAACTGAAATAAGCTGCTGCCGCAACGCCAAATTCTCGGCCATAATCTTACGAACACCGCCTGGAAGTAGCCTAATTAGCAATTTAATCTAAAAGTTCCATAACCCAAAATGCCACGACATTAGGCAAAATTTAGCAATTCGCCACACACGCTATTACTGAATGAAAAATATCTGAAGTAATAATGGCGCCTTGTATCGGCCTCTTGCAGAGCACTCTTTTGCATGGAATAGATCCCTTAAGTCCAGAAATCTATCTTTAACTTTAAGGAAGCTACCCGTGACAAAGATTTTAATAAAAACAATTTTCATTATTTTATTATCTTCACAATTAAATGCCATGCAATTCGAACGCATTGAAGATTCAGAAAAAACAGCCCTATTAGAATACGTCAAAGATGAAAACTTAAAACAACAATTAAATAAGCACTTTATTGAAAGCGCTAAGTCGACAATTTCTCTTCATAATATCTCCAATTTTGAGGGTCTACGTAGGTTTACAAATTACATCCCTAACATCTATTTTAGCTTCGAAGAAAATACAGAGCCACCTACCAATTTCAATAAAGAACTGGCTTATTTAGGCAATATTGTTGAACTGACCATCGAAGGACTTTCATTCTGTGCTATTGATTTACGCGCATTATTTGATGCTTTGACCTTTAGGGGGGGCAGCAGTAAGCTTGAAACTATTAACATCTGGCGATACAAACATAATAGAAATTATCCCGGTGATTGGAATTTTTCATTCGACGATCGAAATATAGGCAAGGCACTTAGAAGACTATTCTTGGCAATACCCACATTGAAGGAAATTAATTTTGATAATCAGCTTTCACTTACGCGCAAAACTATAGAACAAAGTAATACGGCTCAACCTAAAAAAGAAAAAATCATACCCAAAAGTAATGTATCTCAGGTTAAAGAGAGAAAAGCAGAACAGTTAAATCAAGATCGCACTACTAAGCCGAAGACTTTACACAAAGAATCAGTAACCACAAAAGTTCCCTGCAGTGAAAAAATCATACCCCCAAATAATTCCTCTCAAGTTAAAGAAAGAAAAACAGAACAGTTAAATCAAGATTGCAACAAGTCGAAGACTTTGCACAAAGAATCAGCGAGTACACAAGCTCCGTGCCTTGAAGACATATTCAAATGTTTTGAAGTTAAAGATGGAGTAGATGCTGAATTCTCTTCTGTATTACGCGCAATTTCAATGAAAAACTCTAAGCAACTAAAATCATTAGTAGACAATGGATACTATAGCAAAAATTATACAAATATTTACGGAGCAAACGCTTTGCATTTTGCTGTTTTCTATGACTTTCTTAAAGAAATTGATAGAATGCTCGCCGAAAGCAATCTCGATGATGACGCAAAAATATCGATTGGAGATAAGAAATATGATGCGATAGAATTGGCAGATTATTTGAAGAAAAGCGAAAGCCGTCAATTATTACGAGAAATGTATTGTAGATAGGCGAGGAATTTATCTAGGCCGCCTAATAGGGGAGGGAGACAGACAAGCCAACAGTTTGAGCTTTGCTGTCTCGCCGCCAGGTTTGTCACTTCCTACCAAGGAATTTTTGCCAAGACGTAATGTCATCTGATTATGGCCTTGGAAGTCAAGTCGTTAAATGCGTATTTACATCGCAAAACGCGGCAACAATCTACTTCTTGCAACATGCCTATAGCCCCATGATACCGCGGTAATCCCCCAGAAATTAGGTGCCATTCAGGCACTAAATTTTTCGGTATAGTTCTTTTTTTTAATTTACCAGCAATATTGTAGGGGACGGCCCCTGTGCCGTCCCAGTCACCCACGATACATCAGGTAATTTTGGGACGGCACAAGGGCCGTCCCCTACAACGATAGATTCCTCGAATTGCTTTTTAGATCTAATGAAATTGATAATGAATAATAGCAGATTCATAAAGTTTCATAACCAACAATTGCGTCCGCCTCAATTTCTATCAACATGCCAGGAAGTATGAGAGAACCAATACCAATAAGGCTACATGCAGGAGGAAATTCATTAAAAAATTCACCGTGAGCTCGCCCATATTCGCTTGCTTGCGTTATATCGGTGACGAACATTCTTATACGAACAATATCTGATAAAGAAGCCTTCAATTGCAAAAGCGCTTCTTCAATGACCATAAGACATCGTTTGGTTTGGGCATAGGCATTTCCTGGCTTGAATACAGCCTTGGACTCATCAAGGGCCGTAGTGCCTGAAATAAAGATATGATTAGCTTTTTTTATTGCTCGGCAGTAGCCTATCTGCTTTTCCCAAGGTGCGCCGGAAAATACTCTTTCTGTGTGCATTCATATTCTCCTTTGATTGACCGATTAGGTTTTATCAGTCAATTTCGTCCAAAAGTCTGACGTATCAGTTCGCGTAGGTCCAACAAATTAAATCTTATTGAAGATCAGAAGGTTTCTATGAAAAAACAAAAAATTAGGCTTCCTGAAATAAAACTCGTGGGCATTAGTGTCAGAACCAATAATAAAACAGAAATAGATCCTATGGCTGGCAAGATTTTTGGCTGCATTCAGCGCTATTTTCATCAAGAGCTCGCTAAAAAGATAACCCATCGGAAAAAACCTGGCACAACCCTGTGTGTTTATACCGATTATGAGAGTGACCATTCCGGAGATTACACCTATATCATTGGTGAGGAAGTCGATTCATTTGAAAGCTGCCCTTCTGATTTTGTGACACATGTCATACCCGCACAAGATTACATCAAATTCACTAATGGCCCAGCCCCTATGCCAGAAGTTGTGCGTGAGCCTTGGTTTAAAATTTGGCAAATGAGTGACGAGGATCTTGGTGGCAAGCGGCTTTATAAGGCTGATTTTGAGGTCTATGATGAAAGAGCATCTGACCATCAGAATATCGTCCTCGATATTCTCATTGGGATTGATCCTAAAATTTAAACTACTTACAGGAAAACATAGATGAAATTTGGATATACAATTATTTACGTGAAAGACGTCAATGCGTCGCTAACATTCTTTGAAAGAGCCTTTGGTTTAAAAACCCGTTTTATACATGAATCGAGTTACGGTGAGCTGGATACTGGTGAGACTACGCTTGCATTTGCGGCGCACGAGTTAGGCTCAAAAAACCTTCCTGCAGGCTATATCGCTGCTGATGCATCTCCTCAGCCTTTAGGCATAGAAATAGCTTTAGTCACTGATTCGGTCTTTGATGCACATAAGCGAGCTATTGCAGCCGGCGCTGTGTCTATAAGTGAACCAACACTTAAGCCTTGGGGCCAGACAGTTTGCTACCTTCGCTGTCCAGATGGGACTCTCGTCGAATTATGTTCTCCAATGTCTGCATAGGACAGGCTTAGAAAATGATGCTTGAGCGCCAAACACGGCTTTTTTTACCAAAACCCTCTTTTTTGAATCTTAATTTCTGAAATCATCGAACTGGAAGGTTCCTTTAGATAAGAAAATTAAGGATGCATATGCAAAAATTGTTAATTGCTTTAGTAGCCATTATTTTTTTACCGCTTAAATTAATTATTGCGGCCGATGCTAGTCAAGATGAAAAATATTTTGAATTTCGTCATATTTTAATTAGCACCAATGAAAATATCTCCATTAAACTCTCTCAAGGGCAACAAAGTCTTCGAATACCACGTTACTCATCGTTATTTTATGGCATTGAAAATCTTACTGAACCTATATTTTCCGTCAGCGATGAATCGGCTCTGCCGGTTAAAATAAATATCATCAGAAAGCATGTGACATGGCCATCATTATGGCATTGCCAATGGTTCAAAGAACAAAAAGATTTTTATGAAATCACCTTAAATGCTCATGCACTTAAGGACTTTTTTCGGGCTCATCAGCGCATTCATATCGATGTCATTTTCGACCAATATGGACAGCTCCGCATACATGGGAAAACCTCAAATTTCCTTCTTTTTCCCTTTGAGAAATTTGAACCTTAAATCTAACAAGAACTACCTTTCGCGTTTTTTACAACCGCTATCGAACAAAAATATAGCCGCAAAGCTAAAGCGCTTAATAGTTCGCAAACGCTGCAAATTTACAGCGCTGCGCAATTACGCGAGATGCTGAGAAAAAAGGGCTTTGAGATTCCGACCATATGCAACATGGATTGCTCTCATTTTGAGAGCAAGAAATCTGAGCGAATGCTTCTGGTTGCGAGAAAGCGTTGTCTGCTCAATCCCCTTTAGCCAATTTTTCTTGCCCTGAATAAAATCAATCACTTCTTTAAATTCATGATAGCCAAGGTCTTTATGTATCAATGACGCGCTCCGTGTAAGGGCCACCATCATATCATCAATATGCCCCAAAATCCCAAGTGCAAGCGCATAATGAACGTAAGAATTGTAATATTCATTGTCATAGGAAAAATACTGCGCCCATGCTTTTATTGATTTTTGTGCGTATTGGCGAGCTAGCGTTATTTTCCCCTGATTCACCAATGATTTGGCATAATGCGCAGCACCAACGCCTTGGCAATAATATCCATTCATACCCGGAGAATCGACTTTTCCGTCGGAAGAAAAATGATCGACAAAAGCGATTCCGTTTTCAAATTGAGCACGATAATCGGCAAGGCGAAAAAAATATTCGTTTTTAAATTTGAAATATATATTTTTTGGTTGAATCTCAGCCGAATTCATTAGTTTATCGAACAAATCTTCTGATTTTTTAATCATTTTGCTTTTCAACGGCTCAGCCGTAATTTCAGAAGTATCGCCGATTAATGCTGCTAAAAAATACTGTAGTGAGAAACTATCGCGATGGCCTTTTAAACCAGAAAGGGTTACCGCTATCGCTTCTTCATAATTGGCTTCGCTTACTTTTGCTTTTGCAGCATCTTGAAACCGCTCATCCTCTTTTATTGGATTATTTTTAGGCTCAGAAAACTCATAAGCTATTGCACGCTCAATGATGGCGTCTTTTTGTTGCCGAGATAAAGCCATATCATTTTGCTGAATAAAGCGATTGAAAGTACATCCCATTGGCAAATTTAAACTTAGACAAATTAATAGACAAACGAGCTTATTCATTACTTTTTCCCGCTCCATTTTAGGACAATTTGCTCATATCCAATGTCAGAATCGACTAGGGAAACCAAGGCAGCATGCATGAGTTTGTTGGCCTGAAAAAAATTCAGTTTGGATTAATGCCATCTTCAAATTTTGAGCTGATTATTTTTGAGAATATCTTACTGTTGTTAATTAACATCTAGCCATAACAGGCTCGTAAATTTAATCTCACTACCCTGATCAGAGTTCTCCAACTCTCCCATAAGTCGGCACAAGGCTCGCTGCATCGGGCCTAACATTAACCACCTTGCCTAATAGCAGCTGGGCTTCTTGCTCAGCAGTAGGGCTAAAGCCAATTTCAAGGCTGAATTCATTTTTTGTCCACGCCAACCATGCTTCCTAGATTTACCGATTGCTGATTATGATAGATGATCCGCGTCCAAACTATCTGTGCTCGCTTTTGGCCATGAGCAATGCTGGCATTATATTCGCCGATGAGCTTGCTGTTTTGTGGGATAAGCATGGATTTTCGGTCGATTCCTTTTGTTTAAGCTCCGCTAAAGCATCTTCGAGTTTTTAGCATTTTCTTTCTCGAACTTACGACCATCGCCATAGGTCTCAGGAAATTTCTCAGTTCCAGTAATTACCTTGGCATCATGCGCATAGACATTGGCATGAGGTTCTAATTCCGAAAAAAAACCCTATTGAATAGTCGCACTATGAACAATAAAAGCCTTGTGGTTCCGGGTATTTTTTCGTTGGTATTGCATATTAGGAAAGAAGCATGAAAAAAAGTATCTGTTATTTTTGGATGCTGCTTTGTTTTTGTCTTTTCATTTTTGAGTTTTCAGCCCATTCAGCAGAGTCAGTAACTTATGATGCTAACCATACTATATCGACGAGCTACCGCATCATAAAGGGCACATTTTCCTGGTGTGCAACCATGGAATCAGATAATCTTGAGCATTATGTTCGCGTGAATTCTGCTAAAAAAGACTCCTCAATAGAATTGCTTGTGATTAAATTTGAGCAAATCAAGGGGCATCAGTTTTATACATTGAGACATGTAGACAGCGGTTTTGATTTTCAGCATTCAGTAGACCCGACACAAACAACATTTGTAGTTAACCTAAATAAAGAAACCACTAAAGGTCTCGATCTCGCGCGTCCATTCTATCTCTATTCAATGGATCGTAAATATCGCTCCGCACCTATCATTTTCACGAGTGAAACAAGTAGACAACCAATCGGCGAAACAGAAAAATGTGCTATCTGCTTGAATTTACTTAATGTCAAGCCACAACAGGATGCGATGCTATTCTGTGGTCATGTTTTTCACAACAAATGCCTTATCCTATCGGGAACTAACCAAAAGAAGTGTTATGCCTGTTCTAGCCCGGGGTTCATTTATAAAGGTTTGGTAAAACCAAAGAGTACACATTATTTTAATTTAAAATGTCCTCTTTGTTTTGCTGATTCCATTTAATTTTATCATCAAGATAAGATGATGCTTGGACAATTTTGGTCCAACTAAGATGACATCCGTAGAAAAGCCAACGCTCTATCAGCGTAACGTCGAACTTTATGATATCGCCATTAACTAGGATTCTGGTCAATTATATAAAAGAGCGGTTATTCGACGTATCTTAGATTGATGAAAGTTTCAAATCCAGGTAACAGATAGTCCAAGCCTACTGCATTTTTTTAGATTAATTGAGGTACTAACGTATGGTCCATAACTTCTTGATACTATCATGGGCTTTAGTTTTTTTTAGCTGCGCCAATATTAAAAAGAAGTCTAACGTATTAGAAACATCACCTTCTATAGTACAAGCCATAACAGATAAAACAATTTTATACTGGAAATACAGCCTTGATAATGTAGCTAAGGCGGTCAATAAGAAGAATGAAATCGATGAAATAAAATATGAGTTTGAAAAACAGATTAAATCGAACATTAAAAATACATATTATAACCTAACAGAATCCTGCCACAAACAAGATCTTTTATTATTGGACAACCTTGTCAATGTATCTCTAGAATTAGTTCGCAATAATGATTCCGGAAAAATTGGAGAAGCTTTTTCCACGCTAACAAAAGACATACAGCAAAGCTGCAAGGAGACTTGGTTTAACTGGTTTATTACTTGCGAAGATACAATGAAAAATTTAATTTATAAATATTATACCCCAACGCCCTAATAACCATGACAAGATAAGAGTAGGTTCTTTGGTCACAATGAAAAATATAAAAACATTTTTTTTCGAAAATTTGTCGGTTGTGCTTAAAACCTCCCTATCGAAATTTATTCTTATAATCTTCGCGATTAAACCTATAGCCACGGTCGCCATCACTAATTTGCATGACTATTTCTAATATTTCTTGAAAACGACGTTTTTTAAAAATTCCTTTGGCAGCCAATAATGCTTCTTCAACTTGCCCATTATCGGTAATCCTAAAAAATCCCGAATCATTTCTCGCTTCCAATAATAACTTGGTTGTATTTAAGCGAAGAAATAGAATAGCGTGCCGAATTAATTCAGAACCGGTCTTCTCGAGATCTATGCTTATACGGCCATTTTTGTCCTTAGCGCCAAGAAGCATACTAATTATTTCCGGAAAATCCCCGCCATATATTGCAGCCTCGATAGCTTCACTGCCATTTACGGCCGGATCCATGCGGAAATTGCCATTTTTATCCGTGGCATTCAAAAGATCATTGAGCATGTCTGCCTGTCCAAAATTAGCAGCCAAAACCATTACATGATTTCCTTCATCCGAAAGATTAATATAGAAATTACCGTCGACATCAGTTTTGTTCAATAGATTTTTAAAAAGATTAACACGCTTATTTTTTATCGAATGCTGCAATGTGTAAATATTACAGCCGCTGTAGTTATATAATTTTTCTTTCCATTTAATAATCTCAGATATTATCTTTTCGTCTAATAATTTTAGCTGTTCAATATCTTTTACCTGTTTTTCAATAATTTCGAAAATAATATCTGTTAAAACAATTAACGAGTATTTAGTTAGATCGTCACTGACAATTTTCTCTCTAAAAGTTGTTTCAGCTTGGCCTAATAAGCTCAAATTGTGTGGACCTCTATACTTATTAGGAAATAGAT
>Ga0318562_10000173_pt1 | contig 30911 bp, 20 predicted proteins | sample GRESIP066b5f18_FD_203688 | JGI IMG/M metagenome (GOLD analysis project Ga0318562, IMG submission 203688) | Tropical soil microbial communities from Luquillo Experimental Forest, Puerto Rico - GRE.SIPMG.066b5f18 | ecosystem: Environmental > Terrestrial > Soil > Tropical forest > Bulk soil... | reverse complement strand
CGGTTGACCTGGGATACAAGAATTACTTCAATATCTCCACAACGGGAAGAGTGGACAACCTCTCCACCCTCCCGAACGGATATAATACCTTCTTCTACCCCTCAGTGTCTGCCAGCACTAACCTGGTCGACTACCTGCATATGTCCAATCAGATCAATTACTGGAAATTAAGGGCATCCTATGCTGATGTAAAGGGTGCGCTGACGCAGGCCTCTGTCGGTTCAGCCTATAACCAGGTAAGTGGCTCCACGACCAACAGCCTTCTCGGATACGGATTTGACCTTTATACTTCTTATGATGGTCCTTCTTATGCCAACCAGAACCAGTACACCATCACCACATATGGAAGGAATCAACCTTCCGTGGCCTATTCCACGGTGCTGGCCAATCCGAAGCTAAAACCATTTGACGTTAAATCGGTCGAACTGGGCATGAACTACGAAATGTTCCAAAACCGGCTGGGCATTGACGTGACCTGGTTCAGAACAGAGAACGGTCCAAAAATCTACCAGCTGGCTGTGCCCCCGTCCACCGGATTCAACGCACAAAACGTGAACGGTCTGACGACTCTTAAAAAAGGCTGGGAGATCACCCTGAACCTGTCTCCGCTTCGTTCCCAAAATGGCCTCAACTGGGATATGGCGATCAACTGGTCAACCTATATTGAGACGCTCAAGTCCATTTATGGAGCAGATACCGGTGTTCAGTTGGGCAACCATGTCTACAAGATCGGTGAAAGGATGGATGACTGGTACAGCACGGGTTGGGTCTATGATGGAAATCACAACATCGTATGGAGCGGTGGCGGGCCTCTGTTGACTCCAGGTGGCATCAGCAACAATGTTTTCCTTGGTCATCTCAATCCCGATTATGTTTTTGGGATCTATAACCGTTTCTCCTATCACAGTTTCAGCTTTAGTTTTCAGTTTGACGGAAGGGTAGGTGGAGTGGTTTACGATAATACGTGGTATCATGCGATGAATGGTGGGACGGCCATCGAATCGGACCAGGGGGACATTGCTGTCGGCAGACTGGGTGACTGGAATGCTGCAAAAGCCAATGGCGGAACACTGCCCGCCAGTTACACGGGAACATTTGTGGGGAAAGGAACAGTAATCACTTCAGGCACGCCCATTTTCGCCAACGGACAAATTACAAACCTGAAGGATCTGACTTTTGCACCAAATAGTACGCCCACCCTTGTACAGAGTTATCTGTCCAGTTCCCTTGGGTCCAATATAGACCAGGCCTATACCATCAGCCGCACTTTTGTGAAATTGAGAGAAGTCCAGCTTGCCTATACCTTCCCCAAGAAAGTACTGGGCAATTCGGTGGTTAAGAGTGCCTCCATTTCGATAGTGGCCAGAAACCTGCTCTATTTTGCAAAACGAAAGGACTTTGACATAGACCAGTATGGCAGCGGCTTTAATAATTCGCAGTCAGAATTTGCCCAGTATGGGACTTCGAGTGATGTCACTCTTTCGTCACCGACATTCCGCAGATATGGCATTAACATCAACCTTGGCTTCTAATCCAAATATAAAAATCATGAAACAAAATATCAGTTCATTTACCAGGCCGGATCGAATCGCTGTAGTAAAGCGGTTCAGAGTTGTACAGGCACCGCTTTATCTACTGCTGTTATCGCTGGGCGTTTACCTGGCGGGCTGTCAGAAAGGAAACCTGCTCAGTAATCCCAACGCAGCCACTTCGTCAACCTCGGTACCGCCTACCTTGATCCTGAACCGCATTACCAATGAGATATACAAGGGCGGAGGAGTCCTTGACGGAGTCCAGGGCAATCAAAACGAAGGGCCATGGAATCAGGTCATGCGCTGGAACCAGTTCTTCGTATCCAATTATCCATATTATTGGGGAAACAACCAGTACACCTGGTCCTATACCGCCACCAATTATGCAATCATTAAATATGTCAACCTGATGCAGCAGCAGGTTGCCGTCCAGTACAAAGGAACACCTAATCCCTATTCTGCGCTTGCCTATTTCTTTAGTGCATACGCTTATGTATGGTATACGCAACGGGTAGGTGATATTCCCATGACCGAGGCGGGCAACCCGCAGCTATATCCCAGGCCAACCTACGACAAGCAGCACGACGTCTATCTGAGATGCCTGAACCTGCTGGACACGGCAAATACCTTGATGGGTGCACTAATTAACCCGTCGAATGCCGGTTCGCAGGTGGATGCCGCAGGAGATATTTTCGGGATGACCTATGAGCAGTGGCAAAAAGTGATCAATACTTACAAACTACGGGTACTGATCAGCCTCAGTAGAAGGGCGCAGGATAATCCGGACCTGAATATTCCGGCTCAATTTGCCAATATCATCAACAACCCAAGCAAATACCCGATCATGACCGGCAATGCAGACAATATGGTGAACACATACCTGGGTTCACCATCTGCAAATAATTATCCCCTTTTCCCCAATTATACACCCTACGTGGGTTATGCAGACATGTCCAATACCTTCCTTAACCTTACCACATCTACTCAGGATCCGAGAACCTTTATTGCTGCAGGACCCGCGCCCGCACAAATCGCCGGTGGAAAACAGCTGGGCGATTTCACAGCGTATGTAGGGGCCGATATCGGACTGGATTATACGACACTTACTACCAATACTACCGGTGGCATGTATTCATTTCACAACTACCTCAGGTATTACGGCAATGCTTCGGGGCCTAATGTAAGTGGATCGACATGTGAGCCTTATATCATCATCGGATATCCTGAAATGTGCTTCAATATCGCCGAAGCAGCTAACCTCGGATGGATAGCTGGTGGTGGACAAAGCTGGTATATGAACGGGATCAAGGCCTCACTCAGCTGGTATGGCCTGGCCGATGGTGTAAAGGTGCCAATCAGCCTGCCTATCTTTTCCCCAAGCTATATTCTGAACAATTCGCCCGGAAGTGTAACGGTAAGTGTAACCAATTTTCTCAATAATGCGGGTGTGGTTTATGCCGGAGACAACGCTGCAGGTCTCACCCAGATTCTGCAGCAGAAATTTGTTGCTTTCTGGCAAAATTCCGGATGGGAGGCTTATTATAATTGGAGACGGACTGGTATACCTGCTTTTTCTCAGGGCGGAGTTGGTATCGGTACGGCTAACAACAACATTCCGCTGCGGTGGCTCTATCCCGTAACAGAAGGTGTTTCAAATCCGGGGAATTATAGCGCAGCCATAAAGGCACAATTTCCCGGAGGCGTCGATGATGTTATGCAACCCATGTGGCTGACGAAATAGAATAGTTTCTTCGGACTAACCGGCAAGGACCTGGTATCTATTACGGGCCTTGCCGGTAATTTTTAAGAGTAAAAATCCGCTGATGCAAATACAACTGCTCACTGTCTTGTTATCGTTTTCCATGACATCCCTTGCACAGGTATCCGACAGTGCCATACGGATGGTAAGGGTGGAAGGGGCTGTGAACTTCCGTGACTTGGGAGGCTACGCCACCACGGACGGACACCATGTAAAGTGGAAAAAACTCTACAGAAGCGCCGAAATCAGTAAGCTGACTCCGGAAGACCTGGATACCCTGAAAAGCAGAAAAATCAGCTACGATGTGGACCTGCGTGGTATAAAAGAGTCCCAGGCAGCTCCGGACAAAATCAATCCCCATACTGACTATCTTTTATGCCCGGCCGGAAGTGACAACAATTTAGCTGACTGGATGAAAAGCATTTCCGGTCTCAGCTCCGGGGGAGACTCCATGATGGTGGTTTATTATTCCAAGACCGAATTCTTGGCAGACCGGTATAAACCTTTTTTCAGCAAGCTGCTTTCTCTTCCCGGTGACCAGTCTCTAGTTTTCCACTGTACCGCAGGGAAGGACCGGACTGGCATCGGCGCTGCCCTCCTATTGTATTCCCTGGGTGTTCCCTATCAAACCATCGTGCAGGATTACCTCGCTTCCAATTACTACCGTGCTGGCCTCAATGAAAAAATGATTAAACAAATGGTAGCCATGCACATCAATGCAGGGGTTGCGGCTGATATGGCTTCGGTCAAAAAAGAATATTTGGATGCCACATTTAATGCAATTACCAGGCAGTATGGCTCTGTGGATAATTTTCTGAGAGGCCCTATCGGGCTCACCAGTGAAAACATTGCCACGCTAAAAAATAAATTCCTTGAGTGATCATCAATTACAGGCCAATGCGCTCTTCCACATCAGTGAAGATCCAAAAATCAGAATATTTGAACCCAGGCCCTCCCCCTGGCCTTTTGACGGAATCATCGGAGATGTTGTGTTTGCCATCTCCAGACGTTTGCTGCATAACTATATTCTTCCCAGGGACTGTCCCCGGGTCACCTTTTACCAGGGTCCTGAAACGTCCATGCGGGACATAGAAAAATTTTTTGGATCTTCCACAGCCGACTATGTCATGGCGGTAGAGAAGTTGTGGCTTAAAAAAATTGAACAAACCACCCTTTATTGCTACGAATTTCCGGCACAGGGTTTCACCCTGATCGACGCCTGCGCAGAATATTACATTTCCTATGAGCCGGTCATCCCGGTATCAGTAAAGCCGATTTACAATATTCTCGAATGTCTTTTACAACGAAATATTGAGCTTCGTTTCTTACCTTCGATCGCCGGTTTGGCAGAGGAAGTGAAGCAATCTTCATTGCAGTTTTCCCTGATCAGAATGAAAAATGCCGTTGTCTCCAGGTCCGAACGGTAGATTGAACCAGGACAGCCGTGGATTGGTACGGGTTTGAGAAAAGAACGGCAGTCCTCCTGACATCCGTTGGCAGTGCAATGGCCGGCCTGGCAATTTAACATGAAACCCGGCACCACAGGAAGGTAGCACCGGGTTTTTTGCAAAAAAGAGATTAAAGGTGCGATTTTGGATTCCTCAGCAGAATGATGGTCACGGGACGATCCGGATCTCCCTCCTCAAAATGAACACTTATAACCATTCTTTCCTCCCATGCCTTGTAGGCGAGGGATTCGATTTCGCGTTCCCGGCTGCGGAATCTGTGTTCGTGCCCATGTTCGGTCATAAACAGGAATCCTTCAAAATCCCCGAAGCGGTCAAAAACCAATCCTTCCACTTTCCCCGTAACGCATTTGAGCTCCTCGCCATGATGACCTTTACCTCCTGTTCCAGTGGTAAGCCCGGGAATATTTCCTGTGGGAGTAGCGATTACCTGGATTGGGTTGCCACCCATCTGGGTCACGCGCCCGGCAATCTGATCCACATACCTTTTGAACACATAGTACCAGCGGCTCTGAACGGGTATTGATTTTTCAATCCAGCGGAGTACCGATAACCTTCGCTCTTCGGGCTTCAGGAGGAGGGCTTTTGTACTAACCGGGACCGTAATCTTGAATACCCCCAGGACCCTTCTCCAGCTTCTAAGCACTACCGCATTGGTATGCGCACCTCTCTGGTTCTGGTTTTGATCTCCAATTATCTTTTGACTTCCGGCATTGGTCACCTGGTTGACGACGACTTCATACTTATCTCCTTTTTTAATTCCGGCCGGAAGATCGATCGTTAACAACCCTGCATAACTGAAGGAGGTCCCCCTTGGGATCGGAATATAACTAACGCCTTCCGCGGGGCATTGAATCGTATGCGCGTCCTCAGCTAAAAGCCGGTGGGTAGTGTAATATTGTTCTGCAAGGCTGATGATCTCCATGGAGGTTACGGCAGGCAGATAGACATGCGCCAGACTTCCCGGCGGAATATTTCCCCAGAGGATCATGATCTCATCCGGCTTGGCAATTTTTGGTGTCGAAGCCGGAGTCGGCCGGATTTCAAATGTCTGCGGGGCCCTTCTCGATTCCTTGTCTCCAGGATTGGGAACATTCACAAAGGAAAGGTTTCGCTGGGCCAGTTTGTCCGATGTGGATGGATCCGCTCCGGCCGGTATGGGTGGGTCGAGATCGTAGGAAATTTCGGCCAGCAGACACTGATGTTCATTTCGGACAAGTTGCTGGATTGATAGTAATGTTCCCATCCCGGTGAAGGGACCATTTGGAATATTGGCAGGATTTCCGCCTACCATACGGTCCGGGAAAAACAGGTCTCCTGGCTGATTGATATCAAGCCAGCATCCGTAATAAGCATAAGCCACCCCGCCCAGAGGATCGGGGTTAATGTCCCTGATATTGGACGCGTCAGTCTGGGTAGCCATACTTACCGATGCGGTATTCACCCGCCCGGCGGCAAAGAATGGAATCGTCATGATCTCATCTCCCTGGATGCCAAGAGTTGGGATTTTCTGACCTGCTCCATTAGCTATTGCCGGATAAGTGGTGGTCGTATTGTAACTCGCATTTGTTTGCTGGGCCTGCCACATTCTGAAAAACAGCCTCACATTTTTTGCTATGCTGACGTCCTGCAGGCGAACCCTCGCCAGGCCAAAATTATACACCGGAACATTACTGCTGTCCACCGGGGATATCGCCAGTGTCGCAGTATCTTCATCATCCGGAAGGCTGTCAAATTCCGTGAATGCTGATGCCCCCCCTCCATTCAGGTTAGTAATTACCTGTTGGATAAACTGAGTGGCTGCATCTCTTGCCGTGATGGTCGCCGACTGGTTGGCAATAGTGACGCCGAATTTTGTCTGACCCTGTTTCAGCATGAATACTTTCAGGTCAATGCTCAGGTACCATGGATTGCCTACGGTCTTATCCACATGGAGTATATATGGATTGGGATTCTGAAGCAGGCCGATGCTGGTAAAGGCAGTAAGCATTTTGCTGCTCACCGTTATCGAGGCGGATATGGAAAGAGTAGTGACAGTCCCAAACATAGAATCGTCATCGAACTGGATACTGAACGGGAAGCTCAAGCGCTGGGGAGTTGAAGGCAGCGTCGGGTCCTCCGTGATCACCGGTCCGCTAAACTGAAGACTGATTTTAGGATGGGGCTTTGGTATGGACGGAATGTTCGGAGGGGAAGACAGACTGGCCGTGCTCGTCAGCCCAAGATCTGACGCTGCGAATCCTTCAACAACGACAAACAGGGTTTGGTCAACGATGGCCGGACTTCCGCTTAATTTAATCAGGGCCTGGATTTCGCCCTGCGCAATGGTGCTCTGGTTGAGAATGAAGAAGCAATCCTCATCGGCTACTGTTACCAGTACCGGATCGGATGCGATGGCGTTGGCAATGACCACCAGATTATAGGCCCCTGCAGGCAGATCATTGGGTATATCAATCGTTGTGCTGCTGGAATTTCCTGCTGCAATGGCAAAATTGCTGAAGTTGGAGGATCGCAGGTACCTTACCTTACCATTTGAATTATTTGTTACCTGGATGAGGGGATAGTTGGTTGCCATCTGGGCATCATCACCATAGCTGTTGGCCTGCGAAAGCCCGTTCAGCTGGGTTCCTGAAATCACATAGGAATGACCAGTGATCATCGCACCGGGGTACCCGGTGATGACGGGCTTCCAGGAACTTTTCGGAGCAGGGTCGCCTGGATCAGGAGTAAACAGGGCAATCTTGTTGCCCTGGGAACTATACAGCACCTGTCCGGTCGGCAAAAGCAGGAGGCGTGCTGTCCAGGTATCGCTCCCGTTGGTGGAAGGTTGTGAACCCGAAGGAAGTTGGGTCAGAGAATTTGAACCGGGATCATATTCAAAAAACAAGGTGGGGTTGGACCAGAAGGGAAAACTTCCCCCTTCATTATCTGTGTTTCCCGCAACACACAGGACTTTATTGCTGGGAAGCAGACAACCAGGTGCATCAATATTGGTCATGAGGGAAGTTATTTTGCTTGCCAGAGAATTTGCCGGAAAATCCGGACCCGCACTCCATCCGGTTGCAAGGGAATATAGACCTGTATGACCTGTCCCTCCAATGGCAAATAGCGTTCCGTCATGTAATAGCACAGCCGGGCCAAGTTCGTTTGGAGAAGAAACTGTTGGAGGGTTGGTGGTATTATCTGTACTGGTTAGTAATGCCAGGTTGGGCGGACTGGTTGCAACCGGTGTCCAGAGATCTGTTTTGGGATCGTAGATCTCGGTGCCCTGCGGACTGTTGGAGATATCAATGGCCATTACTGTCCCATCGCTCAGAAGGGTCCAGGTCTCTTCATTACAACTTCCTGTTTTGGAGCTGCTGGCAAGAGCGCCAAATCCAAGACCGGATTCAATCCAGGTATCGGTGACGGGATCCCAGATCGCCGTCCTGCCCGCATTTAAAGAACCTATAAGCACCCTTCCATCAGCAAGGGTACTTCCGGCTGCATCACCGGCTACCCAGGAGAAAGAGGCAGGTTTGTTCAGGATTGACCAGTCATTGGTCTCGGGATCGAAGATCTCGCCTTTCGGTGTGTCACCGCCCGCATCGGAGTCTTCACCACCGATGGCATATACCCGACCATCCGCCAGAATTCCGGATGAAAAGAACTGCCGGGAATTGGTCATGTTGATAATGGAAGACCAGGACCCATTGTTATACCGCTGGTTTGGATCAGACTGGGTCATGTCAGGAGTGAGTCGGTACCACTGCTTGCCATAGGCATTATGAATGAGGACAGAACCGTCCGTCAACAAAAGCATTGTTTCAGCCGAAAATTTATTTCCGCTGAAATCAGGGGCGTTGAAGTAAGACCAGCTTACAGCCATAAAATGTATTTTTAATTTCAGGTAAATAAATGTGCTGCCAAGCCAGATGCCTTGCTACCTACAGAGGGAAATAGAAATTGGAAGATGACAGTCTGTGAATCGATCGGCTAATCCCGAAGTGATAAAAAGGGGCCTTTCGAATGCTGTCTATAAAGGTCTACTTATTGGGACTTAAATTCAAGTTATTTTACCATTATGTCCATTATTGAGTACAAATACCTGTTTCTCACAGGTAATAACACGCTCCTGAACTCCCTCTGAATTCCAGGTCTTAACGGTGATTTCTTTTTGAGGGTATTCAGGGCCCCCGGCCTTCCTGATTCCTGCTCTTTTTGAGTCCGCTTTTGAATAAATCCTCTCAAAGATGATGGTAGGAGGGCCCCGGTGATGAATCAACGTATCTGTGGCCTGACCCTGAATCATTCTGATCCCAGGGTATCTTCCCTGTCCCGGCAGTTGAAATTCAGTTTTTTCTTATCCATCGTGAATGAGTAACATTCATTTCCAATAAACTTATAGGCTAATTCAATAACTTTACAGTAACTGAAATTATCCACTTACCTGGCTCCGGTTTCCTATTCTAAAAACCCGGTAATATGAGCAAGAAAAGCAGCATCCCCAGGAGAGATTTCATAAGAGTCTCCGCCGTTTCAGGAATTGGCCTTATTCTCGGAGGGTCCATCCTGGAGAACAGTACCGGCGAAATCGTCAATATGTCATCCGGAAGTGAGAAAACAACCTCACTCAATCCTTTCATTGAAATTGACAATCTGGGGAAGATCACCCTATACAATCATCGGCCGGAAATGGGCCAGGGTACTTTTGAATCCATCCCGATGATCGTTGCCGAAGAATTGGAAGTGTCCATAGATCAAATTCACATTGTCCAATCCGCTGCAGACCGTAAAAAATACGGCGACCAGATGGTCGTGGGAAGCAGGAGTATCCAGGGTAACTATGAATGGATGCGAAATGTGGGGGCCAGTGCCAAGGAAATGCTGATTTCGGCTGCAGCCGGCCGCTGGAAGGTCCCGCCCACTAATTGCTACGCTGACAAAGCTATGGTTTATCACCGCGAAAGCGGCAGGAGCCTCAGTTATGGCCAGCTCGCGGAAGAAGCCGGAAAACTGCCCGTTCCAAAAAACCCCACCTTGAAAGACCCCAGGGATTTCAAGATCATAGGAAAACCCATTCACCGCAGTGATGTACCCGCCAAGATCAGCGGGGAAGCAAAGTTTGGTATTGACTGTGAAGTACCCGGGATGTTATTTGCTTCGATTGAACACTCCCCCTTGTTCCTGGCTAAACTCGTAAGTTTCGACGATGCTAAGGCAAAGACTGTTCCTGGAGTAAAACAGGTATTAAAGACGCAGAGAAATGTGCTGGGGCATATCCGGGAAGGAGTTGCTGTGCTGGCTGAGAATTATTGGGCCGCTGTACAGGGCAGAAAGATGCTGGAAGTAGTTTGGAATAATAGCGGGCTGGAAAACTGGACTACCCAAAAAATTACGGATGATTATGTAAAAGCCTCGACCCTGGATGCGGTCACTTTCAAAAAGAATGGGGACGCTGACCAGGCCTTCGCTGGCGCAAAAATAAAGTTGGAAGCATCCTATTCAACACCCTACCAGACACATGCCCCTATGGAGCCCATGAATGCCCTGGTCAGCGTCGAAAAAAACCGCTGTCAATACTGGGGATCTACCCAAAACCCCAATGGCATTAAGTCACAACTGGCTCGCCAGTGTAATATTCCCGAAGACAATGTTACAGTCAATTACACGCTTATGGGTGGCGGTTTTGGCCGCAGGAGCATGACCGACATTGCGGAGGAGGCAGCTGACCTCTCTATCCAGACCGGCAAACCCGTAAAAGTAATCTGGACCCGGGAGGATGATCTGACACAGGGACCATTCAGAGCCTGTTCGCTGAATACCTGCCGGGGTGCCGTTGATGACCTGGGCAACCTGATCGCCCTTGAACACAAAGTAATATGCCAGGAAATTCAAAACCAGACGGGGGACAGCAATAAACCCGGGGGCTCCATCGCCGGTGGCATCAATACAGAATACAGTATCCCGAATCTGGCCATCAAAGGCATCCTGCGCAAGCTGTACATACCGATCTATTACTGGAGGTCAGTATATCACTCCACCAATTGCTTTGCGCATGAATCTTTCATTGATGAGCTCGCCCATGCTGCAAAAAAGGACCCCTTGGAATTCCGGTTAGGCATGCTGAAAAATCACAGACGGTACACTCAGGTGCTCAACAGGGTGGCCGAAGATACCCAATGGTTCAAAGATCGCGGAAAGGACACTGCCAAGGGCATTGCCATCATTGAGCGTTCCGGGGCTTATGTGGCTACAGTTATTGACATAGCCAGAGAAAATGGCAAAATAAAAATCCAGAAAATTACGGCTGCGATTGATTGTGGTAAGGTGGTCAATCCGGATATTGTAAGGGCCCAGACTGAAGGCGGAATCGTGATGGGCTTAACGGCCAGCTACATCAGTGGCCTGACTATCGACAAAGGTCAGGTGGCGGAAAATAATTTCCATACTTACAAAATGTTGCTGCTGAATGAATGCCCGCAGCTGGAGATAATCGTGATGGACAGCGATGATCCTCCGGAAGGTGCCGGCGAAGCAGGACTGCCAGGTGTCGCTCCGGCGCTAGCCAATGCCATATTTGCCCTTACCGGAAAAAGGATCAGATCTCTTCCCTTTAAGCTTAGCGAGATATGAAACAGGGTTGTACTGCAGCCTCCACTTTCAGGAACCTTCATTTGCCAATTTCATTTGGCATACTGGTCTTGATACTCCTTGCAGGGTATTCATCCCCGGCCTTGTCGCAGGATGAAAGAACCAGTTCAGTGGCAGACAGTCTTTTTTCAGGAGTTTGGAAAGGAACTTCTCTTTGCCAGGTGAAAAATTCTCCCTGTCATGACGAGGAGGTCGTCTATTATATTGCAAAGGCAGCCAGTGACAGAATGGACATGAGAGCTTCCAAGATAGTGAATGGACAGGAAGTGGAAATGGGAAATATCCAATTCCAGTTTGATCCAAAAACCAGACAAATTACTTCCGTATCACAACCCAATGCGTTGTGGAAATTTACCAGAAATCAAAATGCCCTGAAGGGAACGCTGTATTACAATGATGCACTGTACAGAATTATTGAAGTGACCAGACGCTAGATCGTCATCGGCGCATCCAATCCGGAATAATCCCCGCCATCCCGACCTTTTTCGAGGGTAACTGCAGAAGCCCTAATGAATTTTACCGGCATTTCCATGCCTGATAACCAGCATTTTTACACCCCGGCATTGAGGCATCATTTTTGCACCGCCAATCCCATAGGGTGATCACGGTACAAAGGACCGGCCACTAACCAAGCGACCCAAATGGATTCCCGCTTCCCGGCCTGATGGGGCATACCCGTAACCTGTTTATTATCTGGCTCTTTCATCAGTTATCATTCAGGAATGATGGGCAGATGGATACCCATTATTTTTCCTGTTATCCTTATTCCATCCCTCCTTGCCCCTGATGAGAATATCCATTCTGGTTCCGCATAATCAAAAGACCCTCCAGATTTAAGTATGGGGTACAATGACCCATCCCTTCCAATTTTTACCTTTTGAAAATCAAAATCTCTGATTTCGTAAACTCATTTCACCATTAAATCAAAAAGGTATGAAAAAGCATGGAAGCTTTCTGGCGATCGTTTTGGTTTTCCTATTTCCTGCGTTCCTGGTTACCTCCTGCAAAGAAAAGGACAGCGACATCCAGGCGTCCGTTCAGTCAGCACTAAAGGACAATCCGGATATGGCAGGGTTATCAGCCTCGGTACAGGACGGTGTGGCAACCCTGACCGGGGAGTGTAAGGACGAGTCCATAAAATCCTCTGTTGAAACGATAGTCGGTAAAATAAAGGGAGTGAAGCAGGTGGTAAACAACTGTACTATAGCCGCGCCTCCTCCTGCCCCTGCGCCTGTTGTTATTTCAGCGGATGATGCGCTTACCAAGGCGGTGGCGGATGCAACCAAGGACTACCCCGGCGTGAAAACGGCCGTGAAAGACGGGGTCATTACACTCACCGGCGATATCAAAAAGGCAGATTTGAAAAAGCTCATGATGACCCTCAATTCGCTCAAGCCAAAGAAAATCGATAATCAACTTGTCATAAAATAAAAGGGAGAACTGCTATGTCACTTCAAGATAAATATAAGGAACTGCTTGACGCCGCCAAATCACTTGGTGTCGGCAACCTGCAGGCAAGGGAGCAGAACAATGTACTTTACGTTGATGGTGAAGCACCCTCCGGTGCTGTGAAAGACCAGTTATGGGATATTTACAATAAGCTGGATCCGGACTTTCGGTCTGCCGACCTGGTTATGAACATAAACGTTTCCACCATGGTGGCGGGCAGCAAGGCGGTTGTCACCACACAAACTTCCAATCTGAACATCCGCAAGGGGCCCGGTACCGATCAGCCTATTGTCGGCAAAGCAGCGCACCAGGAAACGGTCACCCTGGTAAGCAAAACCAATGACCAGTGGTGGCTGATCAGGACAAATGCCGGAGCGGAAGGCTATGCCTCTGCCCAATACCTGTCACCACAAAATTGATCGGGGGCACATGGTGAACTTTCAAAATCAGGAAACCGGGTGTCTGTCCCCGGTTTAGATGGTCATTGGCAAATGATCATTGATGTCACATTTTGTGACCGCAGGAGAATCAATTATTCTGTTCTCAGGCTTTTTACAGGATTGACCAGTGCCGCCTTTAAGGCCTGGTATCCTACGGTCAACAGCGCAATGCATCCTGAAAGCAGCCCGGCCAGTAAAAAGACCCACCAGGCAATATTGATTCGGTAGGCAAACCCCTGCAGCCATTTCTGCATCACCAGCCAGGTGACCGGAATGGCGATCAGGAAGGCGAAAATAACCAGAATCAGGAATTCGCCCGACAGGACGACAAGCAAACTCCTGACAGAAGCACCCAGTACTTTTCGAATGCCTATTTCCCGGGTTCGCTGCAGGACATTAAACGCTGAAAGACCAAGCAAACCGAAACAGGCGATCGTGATGGCCAGTATGGCGAACAGGGCGAATACTTCTCCAAAACGATTGTTCTCATCATATTGGCGGTTGAAGAATTCGTCAAGAAAGAAATAATTGTAGGGATCCGACTGAAAATGATCATCCCATATTTTCTTGATGGATGCTATCATGGCGGCGGGGTTGTCACCCTGGTACTTTAAGGAATAATACAGGCGCCGGTCCCGGTGTGGTAGCAGCACCAGAGGCTGTATGCTTTTTTGGAGGCTTTCATTGTGGTAGTCAGCAATGACGCCAACTACCTGCAGGGAATCCATGTCTCTCTGACCTCCGGAAATCAGTAATCCAAGGGCAGCTTCCGGCGATGAGATCCCGAGCGCTTTAACGGCAGCTTCATTGAGGATAATAGCCTTGCGCTGATTGCCATAGAGTGGGGAAAAACCGCGGCCCGCAACGATCTTTAAACCATAACTTGAAATAAAGTCGTCATCCACGCCAAGATGAAACAGATTTGTGGCCTGGCTATTTGTCACAGGCAACCGGTACCAGTCTGTTGACCAAAGGATCTCCCTCCCCATTACCCCGGAGGATGCCGTCAGGCTTTTGACACCTTTGATTCTTAATACCTCGTCCTTAAAAGACCTGTACACATCCTGATAAGCTGAGTCATTCAACCCAGAACTGGCACCCCTCAGGACGAGCGTCTGATTGATGTCAGCCCCCAGTTCATGTCTCCTCATAAAACGGATCTGCTGGTAAACGATGATGGTCCCACCAATCAGAATGATGGAAGCGGTAAACTGGGCAATGATCAATCCTTTCCGAAGGCTGCTGCCGGACGCGCTGCTGCTGAAAAGTCCCTTCAGGACTGCAACGGGCCTGTACCTGGACATCACCAGCGAGGGATAAAAACCAGACAGGAAGGTTCCTGCCAGGAACAGGCTGGAAAATCCGAGCCAGTAGCCACCAGGTAGGTTAAAAAGCAGGGGCAGCGGCCTTCCGGCCAGCCTGCCAAAAAAAGGATTAATCACCAGAACAATGGTAAAGGCAAGTAATAGGGCCAGGAGGTTCAGTACAAAACTCTCCATCATGAATTGCCAGATCAGCTCCCATTTGAGCGCCCCCAGCACTTTGCGCATCCCTACTTCCCTGGCCCGGTCCAGTGAACGGGCTGTACCCAGGTTAATATAGTTTATCCAGGCAATCGCTATAATGAATATGGCAATCAGAAACAGGAAGGAAACGGATTGCGCGTCCCCATTGGGTTCGGCTTCTTCCGTCGTGTGGGAAAACAGGTGAATATCTTTCAGAGGGATCATGCTCAGCACGTAACTGTCACCGTGACTCTTGTTTTCGGGAAGATCGTTATAATGTCTTCCGATGAACGTAGGCAGCTTGGCTTCCACTTTTTTTGGGTCGGTGCCTTGCCGGAGCAGGACATAAGTATAAAAGTCGGTCCATCCAAAACTCGTTTCCAGGACATCATTGGGTTTGCCATAACTTCCGATAACCTGGCCATAGGTTTGATAGGATACCAGTACACTGAATTTTACATGCGAATTAGCCGGATAATCCTGGAAGACCCCCGTTACTTTAAGCGGGCGGACCCCTCTGGTGCCGTACACCGACAGGATCTTGCCGATTGGATCCTCCTGCCCGAAATACTTTGCTGCCTCCTCCCTGGACAGGATTACCTTCCCCGGCCCATCAAGGGCAGCAGCAGTATCCCCTTCGGCCAGCGGCAGATGAAATATGCGCAGCAGCGCCTGGTCAGCGTAATAGACGGATGGTTCAACAAATTTCAGGTTGCGCTCATCGTTTCCCATAAGGAGCTCCACTTTCATCATTCGGCAGGCGTCCTCCACCTCGGGAAACTCACGCTTCATACTGGGTGCAACGCCTGGCATGGCTGCCGCGCAGGATACCACAAGCCTTCCGTTCTGATAGTTGTCATCCTGTACCCGGAAGATCCGGTTGCCTTTCTCATGAAAAAGGTCATAGCTCCTTTCGTAGGCGACATACTCAAAAATCAATAAACAGCAGACCATTCCAATGGCAAGTCCGGAGATGTTCAACAGGGCATAACCCTTTCGTTTGGTCAGGTTGCGAAAGGTTAATCGCAGGAAATTTCCATTCATGTGCTAATTTAATTTCATTGGTGGTAGAATCAGGCCGAAATAAATCCTTTACATTCCGGAAAACGACAAGATAAGGCAATTCTGGCAACGGCCTTCCAAATGTCTGCATCGGCGGCACCCTAAAAATACTTCTCTTCAAAAGCGTTCAGCTGATCTTCACGGTAGGGTTTAATCAGGCCTTTGTAAACCATAAACTTCCTGAAACCAGTCCTGTATCATGCAGCATCCTTATTTTTTCAACAATTCTTTAACGGCTTCCTCGATTTGTTCGTCCCGCCCGTAGGGATAAATCCCTGGTTTGTTGGGTGTTTTAATATCCGGTTCCAGCTGGTTGTTCTCGCAAAATTTTCCATCTGGTGTCTTCCATCCCCCCTGCGGTATCCCGAAAATAAGGGCCGAATCAATCTGGTCCTCCCACCAGACAAAGGTTCCCGTGCCGGCCACCGGCATTCCAATGGTTTTCCCAATATTTTTCAGCTTATAGGCAACAGGAAAAAGATGGGCATCTGAATAATCACACTCGTTGATCAGGACAATGGAAGGCTTTATCCATTTATCGTATGGTTCGTACCCTATTGTCTGTCCATGTGGAATGATGTCAAAATACTTTTTTCCGTTGAGAAAATCTGAAAGCTGTTCATGTAAGTTACCTCCGCCGTTAAACCGGGTATCGACAACCAGGGCTTCCTTGTCAATGCTTTTTCCGAGTACCTCGTCGATAACTACCCGATAACTATTATCATTCATTCCCCGAACGTGCACATACCCCAGTCTGCCTCCGGAAAGGGAGTCAACTTCCTTCCTGCGGTTCTTTACCCAGCGCCTGTAGAGCAGTTCAAACTCTGCATCCAGGGAAACAGGTTTTACGGATTCTTCCCATCTTTTTCCGGTAACCGGGTCGAACACCGACAAGAGGATAAGCTTACCTGCCTTTCTGTTCAGGTATTTATAATGGTCGACTTCGCCGGACATCGGAATGTCATCAATTTTTTCAATAATCACTCCGGATTTGACCTTGGATACTGACTTGTCCAAAGGTCCCCCTTCCACCACTTCCAGGATTTTAAGGCCTGGCCCCTTGTACTGGTAGTCATAAAAAATTCCCAGTGCAGCGGTCTGGTCAGGGTTTTCCATCGGGCTTCCTGTGTAATAACATCCGGTGTGGGAGGCATTCAGTTCACCGAGCATCTCACTGACCATTTCCGAAAAATCATAGTTGTTGTTGATCGACGGGAGAAACTTCCTGTATTCATTGTAGTAGAAATTCCAGTCGACGCCATGGAGGCCCTCCACATAAAATTTTTCCTTTATTTGCCGCCACATGTGGTCAAATATGTATGCCTTTTCATCGGCAGCCCTCAAAACCATTTCCCCATTGATCCCTACCGGTTCCATTTTCCCACTCTCCGGATCGATCTTTGATAAGCGACCTCCGGCCAGTATGAAGAGGCTCTTACCATCAGCCGACATCTCCAGAGATGCATTCTTCGCGCCCACTTTTACAAAAAGTTTTGTATCCCTGGTCCGAAGTTCGGTTACCCACAGATCATACCCCTTTTCAAAGCTAGCCATATAAAACAGCTTGCTGCCATCTTTGGACAAAACCATGTCGGCAATATCTGCAGACTGTATGGTTAGCCTGGCTTTCCGGTCGCTCAGGTTTTCAAAATCAATCTGGAGGGTTTTGACGGAATCCTTATGGGTACTGTCAGCCTTTTTTCCATTCTTCATTTCAGCCGCCTTGGCAGTAGAGTCCTTTGTTTTGTCCTCCACCTCCTTCAGCAGTGCATAATCCTCTTTGGAAAGCTTGTATCGGTCATAGGAGTCCCTGGTGAAAAAAAGGCCATAAATGTCATAGGAGGAAGTATAACCGCTCTGTGATTTTGCCCCGTCACGTGAACATCCATAGACCATCATTCTGCCGTCAGAGGACCACTTGGGGTTAAAATTATCATACCCGCTCCTGGTCACATTGATCACCTCATGTTTTCCATCAGACGAGACCAGACCTATTTCAGTCGTGAATAGCCTGACGACACCAAACTGGACGAGAAACCATTTTCCATCGGCACTCCACTGGTAATATTGGTCTCCATCCGCATAGGAATAGTTCTTGTCAGCAGGCAGGATGGTACGTGTCTGTCCTGACTTCAGGTTGATGACCTTCAGGATGACCCGGTTTTCAAGAAAGGCCACTTCTTTCCCATCCGGTGAAAAGGCAGGCTGGAATTCTTCAGCGGGAGTGGCTACGACCGGTTCCTCTTTCAATACCGTGGATGCATAGAAATAGGGCTCCTCCTTACGGACAATAGATGTTTTATAAACGTCCCAGTTGTTGCTTCTTTCGGCTGCATATACCAGGCTCCGTCCATCCGGGCTGAAGCTGACGCTGCGTTCCTGGGTGGGAGTATTGGTAATTCGTTTGGTCACTCCCCCTTCCACGCTCGTTACAAAAATCTCCCCGCGGAAAACAAATGCAATTTCTTTTCCATTGGGTGACAATTTCATTTCCGTCACACCCCCGCTGACAGGAAGAATCTTCTCCAGCGCATTGCGCCCGTCTTCGGATATGGTCACCTGCAGTGTATGGAGTGGACCGCCCTGAGGCAAAAGATAGATGGACCCATCGTATCCAAAGCAGAGCGTATTGTTGTTGGACCGGGTTAAAAACCGGACCGGATGACGGGAAAAACTCGTGAGCGACACTGAACTGGCCGGATTGGACAGGGAACTCTTGTACACGTTATTTGATTTTCCATCCTGCTCACTGAGGTAATAATAGACATTGTCATTGCTGTCAAAGACCGGATTGCGGTCCTCACCCGGGTTGCTGGTAAGGCGGGTATAATTTCTGCTTGCGAAATCGTACACCCATATGTCCCTGGTTACAGATGAAGTGTGGTGTTTTCGCCAGTCACTTTCATAGCCTTTCTGATCATAAAATAGAAGTTTGTCGCCTTTCCCATTGAAGGTGGCTCCCATAGCTGGAACAGGCAGCAGCTGGGCCGCTTCCCCTCCAGTAACGGACACACTGTACAGTTCAGGAAAACCGGCGACAGGAAATTGAACATCAGAGACAAGCTTCTGCCTAACAGATGAAAATATGACCTGTTTGTCATCCGGGGTAAACGAAGAAGGGATATCATCTCCGGAAAAATAGGTCAGGCGAGTTGCCTCACCCCCTGTGGAGGGCATCACGTAGACATCAAAGTTTCCATAACGGTCAGAGGCAAAGGCGATCGATTTGCCATCATGACTCCACACAGGGCTGAAATCGTAGGCCTCACTGATCGTCAGGGGAACAGCTTGTCCTCCAGCGGAGCTTACTTTGTAAATATCCCCCTTATAGCAAAAAAGGATCGATTTTCCATCGGGCGAAATCGCGGGATACCGGAACCAGGATGCCGTTTCCTGGCAAAAGCCAATACAGAAAGCCAGCAGGCTGGAGCAAAAGAGAATCAGTCTTTTCATAAAAAATATAAATTGATGGTGAGTTTCTGGCAGGACTTCAACGGGAAAATTCTTCGAGGTCACTAAAGATAAGGAATTGCCCGGTCATTAAATATCCAGGCAGCGCCTGCATTCCTGGCCCCATTTCTCCCGTATGCCCCTCACGATATCGTTAAAATTCTTAACTTCTCTCAAAGAATTTCCGGATGACCATACGAATTATCATCATTATCCTGGGCTGCAGCATGCTTTTCAGCTGCCATACCAGGAATGAACCTGCCCCCGGCAACCACAAAACACTTCAGGTTGGCTCAGACGCTCCTGATTTTTACCTGCCTGCCGTAGACGGAAAGTTCTATTCCCTTGCTTCCTTCCGGGAAGCCTCCGTCCTGGTCGTTGTGTTCACCTGCAATCATTGCCCTACAGCCCAGTCATATGAGGACAGAATCATTAGACTGACAGAAGCTTATGGCCCACGGGGTGTAGCGGTGGTGGCCATCATGCCCAACGATCCGAAGGCGCTGCGCGTGGACGAGCTGGATTTTAGTGATATTGGCGACTCGTTTGATGAAATGAAATTCCGGGCCAAGGAAAAACATTTTAATTTCCCCTATCTCTATGACGGGGACTCGCAGGTCGTTTCCAAACTCTATGGCCCGGTGGCCACACCCCATCTGTTTATTTTTGACCGGAACAGGAAGTTACGTTACAATGGCCGCTTTGACGACCAGGAAAAACACACGGGGAATCCGCCACACAACGATGCAATCAATGCTATCGAAGACCTTCTCAACAACAGGGAAGTGGCTGTAAAGACCACCAAGGTCTTCGGATGTTCCATTAAATGGTCCGATAAAAGGGACTGGATTACAAAAGCCACTCAAAAATGGGCAGCTGAACCGGTAAGCCTCGGCGATATCGGAGAACCGGACCTCCGCAAACTGGTGAGCAACCATTCCGGCAAACTCCGTCTGGTCAATGTGTGGGCTACCTGGTGCGGACCCTGCGTTGCCGAGTTTCCTGATCTTGTCACCATTTACCGGATGTACAGGGACAGGGATTTTGAATTTGTGACGATAAGCACAGATGAGAGCGATAAAAAGCCGAAGGCATTGCAGTTTCTGCAAAAACAGCAGGCTTCCAATACAAATTATATTTTTAGCGGCAACAAATACGACCTGATAGAAGGCATTGATCCGAACTGGCAGGGAGCCCTGCCATATACCATACTGGTGGAACCAGGCGGAAAAATTGTTTATTCAAGGGAAGGACCGATTGATCCGGCTGAGCTGAAGAAAACAATTGTGGAAAATCACCTGATCGGGAGATATCCCTGAAAAACTGGTCTTATATCAGCAAGAGTTGAAAATTATTTATTTAGGCCTGATCAACGGTATGCATACCTCGTGGTTGACGTATTCCCGGAATAAAGACAAGAATTATCTATCAGATTTAATTGTTGTCAAAAAGACATTTCTCAATATCCAACAAATTTTTTCCGCCTTTTGGGTTGGATTTGCCCTTAATTCTCCCTGATTCACCGATTACCAAAATAATTAAGTAAAAACTTAATATAATTAAGGAATTCTTTGTTAAAGTTTCATACCTTTGCAAACCTTTTTGATTCCCTATTGAAATTCAATTGATCTTTTGAATAAAGGACCCGCCTGCTGCGAGGGTCCAGCACTTCAGCCCTTCTTGAAAATAAAGTCAGTTTGAACTGATTCTTACCAAAAAAGTGTACCAGGAACGCTAGTGAACATGCATTATTCAAAAAAGAACCAGAACAGCAACTATTCAGTTGAATCTGAGGAGAAAAGACAACACAACGGGGTAAATTACAGCAGTCTTTTTGAGCAAGCCAGTGAAATGATTCTGATCCACGACCTGAGTGGGGCCATCGTAGATGCCAATGGAAGCCTATGCTCAAAGCTTGGGTACGAACGGGCGGAGTTGCTGAAAATGAACTTTACCGACCTGCTGGATCCCGTCCAGCTGAAAGAATTCCCATCCAGGATGGACGAAGTGGCAGCCGGCAAAAACATATTTGCGGAACGCCGTTGTATTTGCAAGGACGGAAGCTTTGTCGAGATGGAGGTAAATGTAAAGAAGATGTCGAATGACCTGGTCCTGGGTGTCGGCAGGGACGTTTCCGAAAGAAAGAAAATCGAAGCAGAATTGAAAGAAACGGATCTGAAATTCAGGACTATTGCAGAAAAATCTCTGGTGGGCATCTACATTATCCAAGATTACGAACTTGTATATACCAATCCGAAATTCGCAGAGATCTGCGGATACCCGCATCAAGAACTGGCCGAATCCTTTCCCGTAATAAAATTGATCGACGATCAGGACAAGCCTATGGTGCTGGAGAATATCCGAGTAAAGATGGAAGGTGAAGTGGAAAGTCTTCAATTTGAAGTGAGGGCCCGCAGAAAAGATGGTTCTCTTGTGTACGGAGAAGTTTTTAGCAGCCGGGGGCTTTACAAGGGCAAGACCGCCATTATTGGCACGGTCATCGATATAACCGAAAGAAAAATTGCGGCAGAGCAGGCGATAAAGGAAAGAAATCTTTCCAATGAAATCATTAACTGCCTTCCGGGAGTATTCTTTATTCTGGATGAGCATGGCAGGTACCTTCGATGGAATAAGCATTTTGGGAAAGAAAGCGGTTATGAACAAAATGAGATCGCAGATCTTTATGTACTTGATTATTTTCAAGGTGAGCAAAGGGAAAAGATCAGAAAAACAATAAACAAGATACTATCTGATCCCAATGCAGAAGCCGATCTGGAAGCTGAGGTTGTGGTAAGGGACGGAAGAAGAATTCCATTTTATTTCAAGGCCAAACATATCCAGTATGAGGGCAGGCCATGCCTGCTCGGCACCGGTATTGACATTACTGAACTCAAGAGAATCGAGGATAACCTGAAAAAATCCGAGGCCAACCTGCATACCATGTTCGATAATACAGATACCAGTTACGTATTGTTGGACAAGCACTTTCAGATTGTATCCTATAACCAGCGTGCCATTGATTTTGCCGCAAAGGAACTGCATCATACCCTTCATACCACCGATAATTTCGTAGACTATTTTTCCCGGGAGCGGAAGCCTGCTGTCATGGACTGGATGATGAAGGCCATTACAGGAGAACATGTCAACTATGAAATTCCTTACCGTCAGGACCAGGGTGATCCGTACTGGTATTATGTCCGCATGTTTCCTATTGCTAATGACAAGAAGGAAATTCTGGGAATCATGGTAGCCGTCTCGGATATAACAGAAAGAAAATTGACGGAACAGAAATTACAACGTTCTGTAGAGCAACTGACCTATCACTTCAACAATACACCCCTTGCCGTTATCGAATGGGATCAGGACATCAGGGTAATCCAGTGGAGCACCAAGGCTGAAGAAATATTTGGCTGGAGGGCGGAAGAAGCGATTGGCAAAAATATGCATGAGCACATTGTCCATGAAGACGACACAGAAAAAGTGAGTCTCCTGATGGCAGGGTTAAAGATGGGTAAGTCCGTTCAGAATCCACAACTTTATAGGTACTACACAAAAGACAGAAAAGTATTATACTGTGAGTGGTACAATTCGATCCTGAGGGATGAGCAGGGGGAGGTGAAGGCAATACTGTCCCTTATTCGGGATGTCACAGAAATAAGAAACGCTGAAGAGGAACTCCGCAAAAGTTTCAAAGTGATTTCAGACTATAAAATTGCCCTGGATGAATCTTCCATTGTGGGGATTACCGACCCCCAGGGAATATTCGCTTATGTCAACGACAATTTTTGCTGTATTTCGGGGTTCACCAAAGACGAACTTGTTGGTCATGACCACCAGATGCTGAACACAGCTTCTCATTCCGTTGAATTCATGGAGGATAAGTGGCAAATGATTTCAAGCGGAAAGATTTGGAGAGGAGAAATCAACAACAGGACAAAATCAGGATCTGATTTTTGGGTGGATATGACCATCGTCCCGTTCCTTGATGAGCATGGCGAAACGGTCCAGTTTATGTCCATCAGCAATGATATTACGGAGAAAAAAAAGATGGAAAAGGAAATTGTCGCCCAAAAGGTGGAGGAACAGAAGAAAATCACCAGGGCAGTCATTAAGGCACAGGAAAAGGAAAGGAATAAGATTGGACAGGAATTACATGACAACGTCAACCAGATTCTGGCCAGTTCCAGGATGTATTTGAGCATGGCGCTGAACAGGAAAGCGATTACCAAAGACCTGATTACCGAATCCAGCAGGTTGATTGACGCAGCCCTGCAGGAGATCCGGTTGCTCAGTAAAAACCAGATTTCACCACAACGTAAACTGGGTCTGAAAGAGCTGATTCAGATCCTGGTTGATACCCTCAATGAAAACGCCTCCCTGGCAACGAAATTCGAATACCAGGTCGCAAGCCACTACCTTGATTCGGACCTGAAACTGAATATTTACCGTATCATCCAGGAACAGGTTAACAATATCTTGAAACATGCTCATGCCACCCATGTCAGCATCGTCCTGAATTCTGACGATGAATTTATTAATATTGCCGTAACAGATGACGGAAGGGGGTTCCAGCCCTTCAAAAAGAAGTCAGGAGTAGGGCTTACAAATATGATTAACCGGGTGGAATCTTTTAACGGTGATTTTTCTATTGACAGCAGCCCGGGAAAAGGATGCAAACTGACAATCCGGATTCCGACCTGTTCGTCTTCCAACGAAGGCTGACCTTCGCCCGCTGGTCGTCGGACGGGAAACTCAGGCCCTGTTCTGAACAGAAATCAGATTGGCGATCTTGTTGTGTAAATCTTCCGGCCGGAAAGGCTTGGGGACAAATTCCATAAATCCTTTTTGTAAAAGATCCGCCCTCATATTATCGTAGACAGCCGCAGTAAATGCGATGGCCGGGATGGAAGCATTTATTTTTCTGATTTCACCCAGTGCAGTGATGCCATCCATTTCTGGCATTTCCAGGTCAATCAGGACGAGGTCAAAATTCTCCTTGCCAAACAGATCCACTGCCTCTTTCCCATTAAAGGCTTCCGTTACTTCAATCCCCCACTTGGTAAGAAAACGGCGGGCGATGGACATGTTGACTGCGTTGTCTTCAGCCACAAGCACCTTTACTCCTTCAAATACTTTAAGCTGCTTCACCTTGTCCTCATCGATATATAAATGTTTCCGGTTCTCGTTGATAAGAAGTTTAAGGGTAAAATGAAAGGTGCTTCCCCTGCCCTCTTCACTTTCGAGCTGCAGTTCTCCGTGAAACAGATTGACCAGTTTTTTAGTTATCGACAATCCGAGTCCTGTCCCCCCGTATTTGCGCGTCGTATTTACGTCGGCCTGGGTGAAGCTTTCAAAGATTTCCTGCTGTTTATTGGAGGGGATACCTATACCTGTGTCCTTTACCATGAATTGTATCGTGGCTTTCTGACTGGTAGAAAATATTTTTCTGGCGACCAGGCTGATCTGGCCCTGGTGGGTAAATTTGATGGCATTGGACAAAAGGTTACTGAACACCTGGTTCAGTCTGGTTTCGTCGGTCATGAATTCTACATCCAGATTTTCATCGATATCAGTTATAAACTTCAGGCCTTTTGCGTGGGCCTGAGCTGCGAACTGTACGGTGAGTTTTTGAAGAAACTGCTTCATGTCAACAGGAGCCTGCCCCAGTTGGAGCTTGCCTGCCTCAATCTTGTTGAAATCAAGAATTTCATTGATAAGCATCATCATGTGTTCTGATGAATACTTCAGGATATCGAGGTGAGATTTCTGGTCCGGAAGATAGTTTTCCTGCAGAAGCAGGTTGGAAGCTCCAATGATACCGTTAAGCGGCGTACGCAGCTCGTGGCTCATATTGGACAGGAATCTGGATTTCGCCTGGGATGCCACTTCTGCCTTTTGTTTGGCCTTCATGAGTTCAAATTGGGCGCTCTTGATTTCGGAAATATCCAGAATACTGATTTTCAGAAAACGTATACTCCTGTCCAGAAAGGGGACAATATTGACAAAGGCAAAAAAAGTACGCTGGTTCTTGGACGTGAAGGCAAGTTCCCCCTGCCAGTTCTTACTGGTATTGATGGCCAGGCTTTCTTCAATGCTGTTAAACAGCTTGATATGTTCCTTGCTGAACCAGTTCTCAATATGCGTGCCTTCTATTTCATTTTTATTTTCGATTTCAAAAAGTTCCACTGCCCTGTTGTTACATCCAGCTACGGTCCGCATCTGTGCATCCATGATAAAGACCCCATCCAGAGAGGTGTTGTAGATCGTATCCACATATTGTTTTTCAGCCAGGATCGCATTTTCATTATCCCGGTTGACGCGCAGGATAGCATAAGAAAAAAATGTGGTCAGAATGAGAGAAATAGCCAGGTTGCTATCGTAGAGCCGGTTAAACATTCCGTTGATGCTCACCTGGTAATGGTTTTCCGAAGGGCTTACATTCAGGCAGATCAGTACGGAGACGATGGTAATGAAATATACAAATTTGAGCTCCCGGAAATTATTCTGTACACTGATCACAAATGTCATTACCAGAAAGTATGGAAAATACAGGAGGTACTCACCAGCTCTTAACCCTTCCACATAGTTCATCACGATCAGGTATAGGTTCAGATTGACTATGGAAACGATCCGGGCCAATTCAAACCGCTTCCTGGAATTCAGGTGAAAGGCGAGGATAAATATGTACGCAGCCGTCAGGTTGATCAGGGCGCTGATATATAGGCTTAAACTGAAATAACTGACGACGGAGAGGATATTCGCACATAAGGTCAGAATGATGAACTGGTTGAAACGGATGATCTTTTTTCTCTGAGCGATGGAGTTGATTTCGTCAAGACCGGAAAATGCGACATCCTGATAGAATGACCACAGGGCGGATATGATTCTATGTTTCACCGGGTATGAGATAAGAGTTTACTTATACGATAGCGAATAATAAAACGGAAATGGCATAATAATTATTATTCAAAACAGTTATTATAATGAATTCCAATTTCTATGAGCAGCCCCGTTAGCAATAATCCCTTCATTTTCAGCCATGAAATTGATAGTCAATGCATAACAGACCTCTACGGTGACGATTTTGCCTACGTGGAAGAGGTCTTTGGGACCGTATTGAAAGAATACGGAATGCTGACTGACGATATCAATTCCGCCTATACATCGGCAGACATTTCTGCGCTGAAGGCTGCAATACATAAAATGAAACCCATTTTCGGTTTTGTAGGACTCAAAACCATACAACAGTATTGCCAGCAATTTGAAAATAAATGCCAGTCAGCCACCAGCCTTGATTTGCTAGCCCATGATTATAAGCAACTAACCGACAAACTTATTGTCAGCAGAACCCTACTGGAAGAAGAAAAGAAGAAACTAGAACTATTTAACGGTCACCGTCCATGAATCTTACATGCATCATCGTTGAGGATTTGCAAGTTGCAGCCAACTATCTGGTCAAATGCTGTGAAAAAAGCGGCCAGGTAGAAGTGAAAGGACATTTTATGAATGTACCCCAGGCACTGACTTTCCTGAATGAAAACAGCGTGGACCTTATTTTTCTTGATGTCGAGATGCCGGGTGCCAATGGATTTGAATTGCTGGATCAGATTGCATTTTCTCCGAAAGTGATCCTGACTACTTCGAAAAAGGAATACGCCTACAATGCCTTCCAATATAACGTTTCCGACTACCTGATGAAGCCATTTACTTACCAGCGGTTTCTGGAAGCATTACAAAAAATACAGCCTTCCAGGGAAACCATATCTGCTCAAAACGGATCCGACCACATCTACATCAAAGCAGATGGCAAACTCATCCGGCTGAACAACGACTCTATCCTCTATATCGAGAGTATGGGAGATTATGTGAAATTTGTCACCAGCGACAACAAGAAATACATTACCCACAATACCATCAAGAACCTGGAAGAGAAGGTCAGCAAGCATCATTTCCTCAAGGTCCACCGGTCCTACATCGTTAACCTCCACAAGATAGACGACATGAGGGAGAACATCCTGTTTATCAAGGGGAACGAGATCCCTGTCAGCAAGGCCAATAAAGCCGACGTATTCAGAAGGCTCAATATCATCTGACCCCGTTTATCGAACAATATTTCCCAAAAAACGAAGAAATCAGGCCATAGGGCCAATTTATTTCCTCCAGGGGGATTGATTTTGCATATTTGTTATTGCAAACCATGTCCTGAAGCAAATCTTATCCTAGCCATCTTACTTGAGACGGTAAACGAAAAACCAAAGCCTATCCTATTGAAAACCAACGTCCACTGCTATGAAAACGGAACCATCTTTTCTATTTTCCAGTTCCCAAATAGCAAATTTGACTGTGATTTCGCTCTAAAAAAAACCGGGTTAGATTACCCGGTTTTTTCTTTCTTCCCCCGCCCAGACTCCATCCCGGAAATTTCCCGTGACGCCATCAACCAAACCCGGTAATACCATAAACCAGGACAGACAGCTGCCTACAGTCCCTGCCTTATCGCCTGATTTATTCCAAAAAACGACGCTTTCACCAGTTTAATCGAATAAGTTATGGGATGGAAGAAATGATGACAATCTTTGTATTGTTGACATGATCGATATCTGGAAAACAAGACCAACTGAAGAAATAAATCCTATGATAAAACTAAATCCAATAGCTAGGAACAGACAGATCCAATTCCGAGGATGACCGTCCAATGTAAATTTGTTATCCTTTGAAAAGAAGTTGAAAGTACCCCTAAACGATGAATCCAAATCCTGGGAAAGAAACAATCCGGTATCAGAGAAAGCCAATCTGTGTTTTAAACCTGTACCTAATGATGCTACGTAATGTCGACCCGGTTTAACAGATTCGAAAATGCCCCGCCAAGTCGGGGCATTTTCATTTATGTCAGGCCAATTTCATAATGTAGCTCGGGTATCTCCACGTCCCTAAACCCCTTTTTAATCAATTTTTCCCGGAAAGCCTGCTGCACATCATATTCTCCGTGGACGATGAACAACTTTTTGACTTTTTGCGGGTCCTGGCATGAGAGGAACTGGGTAAGGTCCTGGTAGTCCCCGTGGGCACTCATGCTCCTGATGGTCTCTACCTCTGCATGCACTTCGTGCTGGATACCAAAAATGTTGACTTCCTTGGCCCCTGCCATCAATCGGCCTCCCAGGGAATGAGGTTCACAATAACCCACCAGTAAAATGGTATTGCGGGAATTCTCAATATTGTTGCTGATATGATGTTTTACCCGGCCGGCTTCCGCCATGCCGCTTGCTGAAATGATGACAAATGGCCCATTGCGGAAGTTCAGGGATTTGGACTCATCCACCGACCGGATATACCTGAGCCCTTTGAAAGCAAATGGATCTGCATCACTTTCCAGTAATTTCTGAACGCTCTTGTTAAACAGAACGGGATATTTTTTTACAATCTCGGTAACGGCGATGCTCAGCGGACTGTCTACAAAGTAGTCGAGCGCAGGCAGACGGCCTTCAACCTCCAGCTGGTTCAGGGCAAACAGTATTTCCTGGGTTCTCCCCACACTGAAGGCCGGTATGATCAGTTTTCCTTTTTTTTTCTCACAGGTCTCCTCAATCCATTTCAGCAAAAGGTCGGGTGTGGTTACGTCGGGGTCATGGAGGCTGTTTCCGTAAGTGGACTCAATCAGGATATAATCTGCCTGTGGAAAATTTTCCGGTGATTTGAGGATAACGTCCCTGTACCTGCCCACGTCCCCGCTGAAGGTGAGGGTACGAACAGCCCCATTTTCCTTGATCTTCAGGTTTACGACCGCACTGCCGATAATATGACCTGCATCGGTATACATAAACTCCACGCTCTCATCGATCGGGTGCCATGTTCCGTATTCAACCGATTCAAACTGGGTAAGGGCTTCCTTCGCATCTTCCTCGTCATACAGAGGCTTCAGATAGGTCTGTCCTTCCACAATCCTCTTCTTGTTGAGATACCTTATGTCCTCCTGTTGGATGGCAGCTGAATCCTCCAGCAAAACCCCTGTCAATTCCCTGGTTGCAGGCGTGCAGAATATTTTTCCCCTGAATCCGTCTTTTACCAGTTTTGGAATCAGCCCGGTGTGGTCGATGTGGGCATGGGAAAGAATCAGATAATCCACCTCCGAAGGATGAAAACCCCATTCCCGGTTGAGCTGGTCCGTTTCCGGGCCCATCCCCTGAAACATGCCGCAATCCAGTAAATATTTCCTGCCATTTTTCAGCGTAAGCAGATGTTTGGAGCCAGTCACAGTCCTCGCTGCGCCATGAAAAGCAATCTTCATATGAATGATTTGAATTGGAAGGATTTGAAATTGAAGGTAAGCAATTGTATGGAGTTGGGATATAGGTGCCCGATAAAATGATCCTTAAGAAATTTCCGGCTGGAGACAGAAGGTTATCAGCAGATCTTTGACCAGCTTCATCCCTGCTTTGGCTTTTTAACTTTAAACGACCAGGTGATAAAAAATTCTGCAACCAGTTCTCCTTTTTGATTGGTTCCGGAAGAAGAAATCCGGACGGACTGCCCTTCACCCGAGGTGATGGCCTTTTGAATCGTATCCTCAATCAGTTTGCCGTCATTACACAGGAAACTGGTCAGGCCGTCTGCCTTTTTGAAAAAATCAGCTTCCATTTTCACAACCAGCATCGAAAGGGTCGGGGTTCGTTTATAGACGCGGGCCATGGCAAGGGCACCTGTACTCATTTCTGCAGCCATGCCCAGGCAGGCAAAATAAGTAGAATGGAAGGGGTTTTTTGAAAACCACTTATACGGAACCGTTACCAGGCAGCGGTTTTCGTCCAGGTCTCTGATACGAAGGCCGGAAAAGTAGGCACTGGGTAATCTTGATAGCAGAAACATCCGGAATCTGACGGGATGCCTGGCTAGATGTAAAAATGAATCTTTTTCGGTATTCATAGCAGCTTCCTATTTGTAAAGGGATGGCTCAAGAGCCTGGGGCGTCCATTGCACAAGAAAATCCATCACTTTCTGTTCATTATAGGATTTGCCCTGCTCGAGATATTCTGAATTCTGGGTATGCAGCCGGTTGCCTTCCTGGTCCAGGATGATGAATACAGGGAAGCCAAAACGCTGCGGGTATCCGTACCTGGCAAAAATAGCCTGGTTCAGGTTCTCCCTGCTGTAATTTAGATGATAAACCACGTAACATCTCCCGGCAAGAGAATCCAGGGATGCATGGCTGCGCAGGAACCGCTCGAATTCCAGACACCATGAACACCAGTTTCCGCCCGCCTGAAGCAGTACATGCTTGTGTTCGGCCTTTGCCAGTTTAACAGCCCGGGCAATATCGGCGGATGCGTCCGCAGCAGGGTCATACAGTTTAGGGGAAACTGTCTGTGCTACAGAATGAAGTGCCAGAAAGGAGAAAATAATTACAATCAGGTTTTTTCCGATGACCATTATCCTATGGTAAAAGCCAGCCATGTTACCTGCCGTTTTTGTCTACTTCGACTATGCAGGCCACCACGCCATTGCCATTCCCTTCAACACTGAACTGCATGTTTCCTTTGGCCGAGCTCTGAAAATGAATGCTACGGGCCAGTTTATCGCCAAGCACCGTGTTGATCCGGGAGGCATAATCCTGACCG
>Ga0318562_10000172_pt1 | contig 30985 bp, 27 predicted proteins | sample GRESIP066b5f18_FD_203688 | JGI IMG/M metagenome (GOLD analysis project Ga0318562, IMG submission 203688) | Tropical soil microbial communities from Luquillo Experimental Forest, Puerto Rico - GRE.SIPMG.066b5f18 | ecosystem: Environmental > Terrestrial > Soil > Tropical forest > Bulk soil... | reverse complement strand
ACAGCGGGACGACGAGGCGGGGGAATTATTTATGGGTAAAGATATCGCCGTGGCTTGTCCACGGCATCCAGGGACGCTAGGTGGACGCGGGACATAAAAGTCTACCTAGATGCCTGAACTTTTCTCCAATTTCTTAAGGTTAGCCTGGTTAGTATATCGCCTAAAGTCAGCCAGGTGCTTTCAATATCAAATTTATTGTCATTTCACCGTGATTCTGGATGCCATGGACAAGCCCACGGCACGAAGATAGTTGGGGAAGATGGCTCACATGCAAATTTGTGTAGACGAGTCAGCTCTGAGCAGAGTTATAAATAAATAGCTTTGTTTTGGCTGTTTTTAAAAGATTGTATGAGCGAGGGCTAAGGGCCGAAAAGCGAAAATATTTATCAACCCTGTTTTCTTTCGTGCGTGGCTCTTAGGCGTGTTCTATCACAGGAATAATTTGTTTTTCGCCATATTTTCCGCAGGCACGACAAATGCGATGAGGTGCTTTAGGTTCGCCACAGCTTGCACAGGCGCAGGGCATAGCTTCAGGGCTCAAACGCATATTTGCAGCGCGCTGCATTCTTGTGCGGGCAACGGATTTACGGCGCTTTGGTACTGGCATGATTAAACTCCAAGGTAAAAAATATTAGTTAGTTTTCCAAAACTTGACAAAAGGGTTTTCCCGAGTGCTCATTTGGGTGCTTAGCAGAGCTGTAGCGAGCTTACAAGTGGCTTCGCCCATAGCTTTGGGGCTTTGGCATTCAGGATAATCAGGCACTTCTAGAAAAATTTGTTCACGTAAGATTAATCCCAAATCTATGGTCCGACCAAGAAAATAGCCTACAGCATTGTCGTCCTCAGTGAGAGATTCGACGCAATCGCTATCGAAAGCGTAATCCCCAGGGGTCTGATCGGGCCCAAGCTCGCTGCCTTCCATCATGGTTATCCCAAAATCTAAGGCCAGTTTAAAATCGACTGGTTCAAGGCAACGAACGCAGGCGCATCGGACTCGTAGATCAGCGCACGCATGAACTTTGAAGGCTTTATCGTTTTCTTGGGTGAGTATAAAATCTATAGTACTTGCTTCAACAAGCTGCCATGAGAATAATTCGTTTCCAGCTTCTTTAAACGCAGCGTTAAACGATTCAATGCTTATTAAACGGCTTAATTTTAAGCCATTGACACCTACTTCATGGGTCGAAACGGCCCATGTTGCGAAATCGCTGTGAAATTGGGATGATGATAACATAAAAAACCTATTATTATTATACTAACAGCTTGTCAATACTTAAGCCGTGCTATTTACTATGTATAATAACTCTTTGTTGCGCAGTTTTTTTACCTCACCGACTTTGAGGCCGTTTTGATTATATATACCTATTTGAGCTCCGACATATCTTTTGTAGTCTATTTCTTGTATCTTAACAGTTCCGAAATTATGTAATAAATCCCCGAGATCTTCGCGCGTTATGAATCCCTCATCATTGAAGCTAACGAGCCATTTTCTGCTACGCATAGTCGCCAAAAGCGATTCGAGCTTCTCTTTGAAACGTCGCTTGGAGTTAAAGTCGCTCTTTTGTGAACGACAATCGAGCCGCTTTTGCGCACGCCCATAAACTTCAGGGTAATCGTTTCGCACTAAAGTTTCCCAAATATGATAATTACCCCTATAGCTATGCTGATTATAGGGTGGGTCCAGATAAACGACATCGCAATCTATTTGTGAGCCCGCTTTTTGGGCATCGAGGCAGTAGGCTTTGGATGGTCCATAAGGACTTTTAGGCGTAATTACCGGTAATCTCAAATTCATGTCCCGATGCGCGCGCGAGGCCCAATCTTTAAGAAAAGCCATCTGTAACCCACAAGTCGAATCAATGCGATCAGCAGCTTCCATGAGGCTCACCAAAAGCACAGACCGGATTTGAGGGCTGATATCAAGATTATCAATTTCTTTTCGAATAGCGTCGATGCGTTCACCATTTTTCGGATGAAAAAAACGTGCATTGATACAGTAATGTTCTGTGAAAAATCCTGCCTGACCAGGCAGGTTATTAAGATGAGCTAGTACTTTATTTATGTTATGAGGCAAGTCCTCTAAATTAGTTTCTATGTAGCAATTCGCTATATGATAAGCGAATAAATTATGGTCATTAGCAAAGACTTGAAGGCCTCTTGTTTTAAGTGCCGAACCAACACGAGAAGTACCTGAGAAGAGGTCCAGAACAGATTTGGCTTCAGGAAATTGGACACTGATCGTATCTAAAATCCACGGAATAAGCTGTCTTTTGGAGCCTAAGTATTTTATCATGGGCAGCCTGTTAAAGAGTTAGAACAAAAGTATCTCCCATCAAGCTTACTCTTGCAAGGGCCTGGCCCATTGTGGCTTAGAATTAGTCGGGCTATTTAAAGGATATGAAAAGTATAATGCGTACATTTATTATTTTTGCTTTAGCTTTGGCGTCGGCCTCAATGGGTATTTTTGGTGCCATCTTGTGGTTTGCCCTGCAGGATTTACCTCAACTTGATGCCCTCAAAGATTATCGTCCAGCTCAAAGTACCATAGTTTACGATAGGCAAGGACTTATTATAGGACGTTTATTTGATGAGCGTCGTACCGTTATTTCTTTACAAAAGTTACCGCGTTATGTGCCCTTGGCTTTTGTTGCGGCGGAAGATGGGGATTTTTTTGAGCACCGAGGCATTGATTATTTTGGGCTCTTAAGAGCTATTAGCCTTGAAATTAAATTTAGAACAGTTGGGGGACGTCGTGTCGGCGGCAGTACCATAACTCAGCAAACAGCACGGGCCATGTTGCTTTCATCGAGCCAGACTTATGTCCGTAAAATTAAAGAAATAGTTCTTGCAAAGCGCATAGAAGACACGCTGAGTAAAGAGCAGATTTTAAGTCTTTATTTAAATCAAATATACTTCGGTAACGGCGCTTACGGTATCGAAGAAGCGGCTCTAACCTATTTTGATAAATCTGCAAGTGAACTTAATTTAGCTGAAAGTGCAGCTCTTGCTTCGGTTCCCAAGAGCCCTAATAAAATTAATCCTTTTGGTGATATCGAAAGAATTAAACAAAGACAAAGATATGTTCTTGATCAAATGATCAAACACAAGTTTATCGATCAAAAATCAGCGCAAAAAGCTAAAGAAATTGAGATTTTCCAAGCTACTGCCGACAAAAATTTCTCCAATACTGCGCCCTATTTTTTGAGCGCCCTTAAAAGTGATTTAGTGGCAGAGCTTGGGGAAGAAATTATTAACAAGGGTGGTCTCAAAGTCTATTCGACGCTTGATATAGGCATGCAAAAAGTGGCCCAAGACGCTCTTGAGCAGGGGCTGAGAAATTTTGATAAACGCACTGGTTTTAGAGGGCCAAAAGTTCGACCAGGCGCAGAACAAAATAAGCAATTAGCGCTTAAGCTCGAAGAGCTTAAAAAGCAGTCTTCTCTTCAAAATAAAAAAAATATTATCTGGAACCTTCGCAGTTTAAATTCCGAAAATATTGGCAAAGACCTCGACACGGCTCTTAAGAATATAAAATTAGGGCCCTTGCAAAATAATATTATAATATCAGCACGTATTACAGAAATAAATAACAAAGCAGGACATGCACTCGTTGATCTGGGATCGCATATAACAAAACTTCCCTTACATGGCTTATCGTGGACCAAAGCCAAAAAAATCTCCGATATTTTGAAAGTGGGCGATATTATACTGGTTAAGCTTCACAACGCGGAAAACTTCAACACTATGTGGGTATCGTTAGAGCAAGAACCTCTCGTCAATGGCGGCTTGGTAGCGCTTGATGTTGAGACAGGTGGTGTGCTTGCGATGGTTGGTGGCTATGATTTTCAAGCCTCATCGTTTAATCGAATCATGCAATCACAGCTTCAGCCTGGTTCAGGAATAAAGCCTTTGCTTTATGCTGCGGCGCTTGATAAAAAAGTAGCAACAGCGAGCAGTATTATCACCGATGCTCCCAAAGCTTTTTATGACCCGAGCATCGATAATTTTTGGCGCCCACGTAACGCCGATCATAAGTTTCTTGGGGATATAACCTTTCGTCATTGTCTGCGTTCTTCGATTAATACCTGTTCGATAGACATATTGGAAAAAGTAGGCATTAATTCTTTTATAAATTTAGCCAAGCAAGTAAATCTGTCAAACGATCGGACGCCTTATCCGCGAAATTTGACTATTGCTTTAGGAAGCGCAGAGAGTGTTCCTATTAATCTTGCTAACGCTATGCGTATTTTACCTCGCGGTGGAAAATATAGTGCTTATCGCATGATCAACAGCTATAAATTTAATTCAGGCGAAGAAAAGCGTCGAGCAATTTCACCATCAGAACAGGTTATATCGCCTGGCGCTGCTTATATTATTACTAATATATTGCGGGACGTTATTGCTACTAACCCTGAGAATCCAACAGAATTCGCCGGAAAAACTGGCACAACTAACGATGCTCGCAGCTTATGGTTCATAGGCTACTCTCCGGGCATATTAGCGCTGGTTTATGTTGGCTACGACAACAACCAAAAATCTAATGCTTGGGGAAGAGATTCGGCCTTTCCTATTTGGAAAAAATTTATGGACAACATACCCCATTCTCAGGAAAAAGCTACTTTCGATGTGCCTGACGACATAGAATGGCGCTATGTTTCGCCAGAAACTGGGAGGCCCTATTTATTATCAGAAGCCCCTCCTGAGATTTCTTTGCTTAAAGAAGCTTTTCTTCTAGGCACTGCGCCAGCTACTTTCGAAGAATATGATATGCCACGTATTAATTTTAATAACCAAACTGTCTTTGCCCCTTAGGGGGTATCTTGGCGCTTTCTAAAAGTCTTAAAAACACCAAAAAGGCTTATAAGAGCCCAGGATGTTTCCATGAGAAAAGCGGATAAATTCCATTGGATCATGAGCGACCAAATTATAAGGGCTGCGCCAAGAAAGTTAATGAGCGGGTAAATCCAGTAGTCAGCGCTCATTCTGCCAACGTTCAACAAAAAGTATGTCGCGGTGATAGCCGCTACTCCAACCACGCCGAATAATTCGGCAGTCATGGTCATTTAAACACCTCGACCTATTGAGCTTTGTTTAAAATATAATAGTCCTTTATGGGAAAGCCAAGAGGGTGGTTTTAGGGCTTTTTAAATTAGATATTTTTGTTTACTGCGCCACAGCGAATAGAGAGCCAAAATAATCAGTATAGTAAAATCTGACGATTGGTGAGAAGAGCAGTTCATAGCCGGTTCATGGTGCAAAATAGCGCCCGGTTGGTGCAGGACAAAATTACAATCGCTTTGAGTAGAAGAACTATCCATTTCGAAACTTATATTAATATCTTCAAGTATAAATTTAAAATCGTTGCTTAAAAAAGATAGATATAAATTTCGTTGTTCACAGCGATTTAATTCTATGCGTTGGTTAAATTGCCATCGGCCGTTGTCAAAAATTGCTTGTGTAGGTGGAGCTTTTATAGGTCCATCTGATCGAGTAGGCGTCGCTGTAGCTTGAGCGAACTGCCACTTAATAGGCTCATCGAAGCTACTTATTATGCTCAAGGGAATAATATTACTGGTTTTATCAGGCGTTGTTTCTACTCCTAAAAGCGCACCAGTACCTCCAAGATATTGCCGCCAAGAGACGCTCAGGCTCTTAGCTCCTGCTGGAATAGCCAGAGCAAGTTGCGAGCTTGAAGGTGCATAGTTTTTTAGACCGATTTGATTTTTCGACGGGACTATGAGCGTTTTTTTCGGGTAAATTTTAACGTGGTTCAAGCTATCGACGCTTGAAAGTTGGTAGGCGCGAAAGCAATTGGCAACGCCTCGTTTAATAAGAATATCTTCAGCTATGTGTGCTATATTTTTTCCTAAGAGAGGGCGTTGAGCTATGCTTTTGAGCAGTTTTTGGCTTTGGGTTTTAAAATCTTCAGTTGTCTTAGCTTGAGCCAGGGCTGTTAAGACCGCGCGATCAAACTCCAGCGCCCCTGTTTGGCCTAATTTTTTATTTATGGCCTGGCGAATTTGCCATAGTGCTCCTGACCAAACGAGGCCGTCATTATGGATTTCTCCGATAACATCGTGAGGGCATCGTAAATTATTAGCAATATCACGCATAGAAGCTTCGCCAAAGCCCCCTCTAATCGCTGCATAGCTGCCAATAGCTGGTCTATTACTAAAAGCCGCCGCGAAATAATCTGACCAGCCCTCGTTTAGACTCCCTGGCTCCGAGTGAATACCCCATTGATTAATACCCAGGCTATTAAGTTTATTAACCATCGAAGTTGTTACGGCATGCATGAATTCATGAAATACGACATCGCCATCATAGGCAAAGTCTCTATCTCCTTGGAAAAAGACATTGTGATCATAAGGCTTAATTAAATCTGATAAAATCTCATCCGCGCGCGGTGTTGTGACTTTAAGTGTACTAAGAGCAGGCACAAACGCGGCATTACCCATACGGGCAAGTTTTTTAAGCTCGATAGGATTTTCTGGGGTGCCTCGCCCCGCCAGAATTTGCGCGATAAAGCTGTGGGGGTCAGAGCCTTGGCGATTGTCCATGTGCATATCTGGGATCATTTGGTTGACAAAAATTCTATAGGCGTTAGTAGGCATGCCTTCTGCATCAACCACCGGCTTGCCGTCGGGCTGACACGACATGGCATTTTCTCTGAGGCACCAGGTTGGGTCATTGAGAAGAAAACGAATATGATTAAAAAAAGTCATCACCGAGTTATATGCCTGAATTTCACTGAATCGATCCATCTCTGATGCAAGACCTGTAGGCTCATCGATAGGAACTTCGAAAAATCCTAAAATTTTATTATTAGACCCTTGGTAACTTGCTTTAGCAAAAGGCAAATAGCTACAACGAATGGCATTAACGCTGATAGTTTTGGGCAAAGTCATAAGGGGATCAAGGCCGAGGGAATCAGTAGGTAACTGGATAAGCTCAAAACTTTGTTGAGCGTTGGGATGACTTTCTAAAGCGCAGCGTTTGGTATTGTCATTACAAGGCCCTTCTTCGGGGCAGGTAAAATGATGACAGCAGTTGCGTACACTCAGGTATTCTCCTCGCAAAAAATCATTTTCTTTAATACTCACCAAATTGGGGAGCATGACGGGCTTAAGATCGCTTAAGCTCAGTCTTTCGGCAGCGGGCGAGTATATATATAAAGACGAAGGAGCTTCGATAAATTGCGCTGAAGGCTCAATTTTGAGTATGTCGCCGTTTTTTGCGTCTATATAAATATCCTGTAAATCTACGACAGAAAGCGTAGGCGGTCGTGTTTTATAAGCAGGTCTGAGTTCGCCATAATGTGCGAGCCAAATTTTCTCATAACTTCCATGGATTTTTTCTATATAGGGATTATAAAGCGTTGACTTAGTATTATAAGAAAGAGCTATTTCCAAAGCTTCGGCAGCATTTAAGATAAATAAATCTTTGGGCAGATCAAAATAACTAAAGTTAAAACTTGGGCTTGTCCCTGGCATAAAAACGCCGTCGGCGCCTTCTACGTGGAGGCCGTCTATTATAGGTTGTGTTCTCGTGACAAGCTGGCCATCGATCGACGTATTGGTTATTTTAAAATCTAATCTACTGGGGATATTGGCAGCTTTTGTTTGGAGCAGTAGTTCTTGGTGTAATATAACAGGGTTCGTGAGGGGAGCTTTTTTTGCATCGAAGAGATATTCTTTTTGCGTGTGAATATCCTGGAGGACTATGTTTATATTATCTGACCAGAGTTTGAGAGATAGAAGTATTATGAATAAGATAAGTTTAGATGTCATAATTTATCCTTTTGATTATCATAATCCGGCTATGAAATATAACAAATTTTTATTTTGTAACGCAAAAGACGTGGAATATGTTTGAGAAAATAGCCATTCTAGGCGGTGGGGCTTTTGGTATAGCGCTGGCCAAAATTGCAGCTCGTCATACAAGTAATTTAATTCTTTGGGCGCGTGATGCACAAGTATGCGCGCATATTAATAAATTTCATCGGCATCCAACGACGCTCAATAATATAATTCTTCCCGAGTATGTGCAGGCTACGACTGATTTGGCTTATGCTCTCGATAAAGCTCCTGTCGTTATTCTTACGCTGCCTATGCAAGCTCTTCGATCGGTTTTAGTAAAAGCGCGGCCTTTTATCGATAGCAAGGCTCTTGTGCTCAATACGGCTAAGGGTATTGAACCATGCTTATTAGAATTGCCCTGCGATATAATAAAACAAACGCTTGCGGCTGAGACTGCTCAAAGAGCATGTTATCTATCGGGTCCTTCTTTTGCTGCTGAATTAGCGGCTGGGCTTCCAACTGCGCTCACTTTGGCCAGTTACGATCGAAGTTCAGCACAGAAATTTCAAAAATGTTTCTCTCAAAAAAATCTGAGACTTTATTACTCCGACGACGTCGTTAGCGCCTTGGTAGGCGGGGCTTTAAAAAACGTTATAGCTATTGCTGCCGGTGCGTGCACCGGTTTAGGGCTTGGGCGTAACGCCTTGGCATCGCTGATTACCCGGGGGCTTGCAGAAATAGGCCGGCTGGCAAAAAGCATGGGTGGACGAACTCAGACGCTGAGCGGGCTCTCAGGTGTGGGGGACTTAGTTCTAAGCTGTACCGATAATATGTCGAGAAATCACCGACTCGGGGCTTTACTCGCTGAAAATTATTCACTTCAAGATGCACTTGATTATATAGGCAGTGTCGTTGAAGGCGCAAAAACAGCTCAGGCAATTCCTGGCCTCATTCAAAAATATCGCGTCGACATGCCTATTAGCGAAGCTGTCTATCGCGTTCTTTACGAAAACATGGCTTTAGAAGAAGCCATGTCTCGTTTACTCGATCGCGTGCCTCGCGATGAGCACGCTTAGCGCGTGAGCGAATCCGGTGGGTTAGTATTTCGTTTAGTGAACTCACTGCGACTAAATTCTGTTGGATCATCAAGGCCTATACACTCTTGGCGAGCAAGTCTTCTAAAGCCTTTCCATAAAGAGACCATGCTTTTTACTTTAATATCGCAAATATTAAAATCTCTTTGGAATTTAACCGAGTTAAACTCAGTGGGATCTTTCATGCATTCGGAACGAGCAAGCCTGATCATATCGACCGAAGCATTAGGTTGAAGTAGAGGAGCAATTCTTCTTTCACACTGAGCTGTTGGGTCGCGGGCAAGATAATTTAAAGCATTAAAAGCTTCAGGATTTCTACTGCATTCAAGGCGTGCCATCGATAAGACATCATCAGAGGCCATGAGTCGAATCTTATCGACTTTTTGGGCACAGCGTACCAAGGGATTGACTTCCCCCGCCCTACGATTGGCGTATGCTGAGTATTCGAACATAGCGCAGAGCATGGCGAAATATACTAACGCCTTGAATATATGCATTTTCAATCTCCAGTCCAATAACTCTTAATATCTTACTATTAAGAGCTAACAACTCGACTTATTTGGATCAGGAGAAAATATACTAAGGCCCAAAGATCTTGAGAAAATCTAAGGGAATAATCTGGTTTTGTCTGTGTGAAACGACCCAGGCACCGTATCCTGGGAGATAATCCTGCTCAAGTTTTTTATTTTCGCTTGTGTGCCTCATAATTATTTGGCTGGGCATGAATTTTATTTGCTGATCTTTGTTTACATAAAAAGGCTCACTAAAGGGAAAGGGAAAAAATCCCTCGCTCAGACTATAAGCCACCAACGCGCCACTTTCGTCACCGAGCAATAAGATATCATCGTGCCAGTGACTTGCGAGCGTAAAGTTAAATTTTCGTGAATAATTAGCTTCGAGGGGTTTAAGTTTAAGATTATTTTCTTGCAGCACTAAGAGTCTATTACCACCAAGCTCAGGAATTATTAAATTATCACCAACGAGCTCAAACTGAGCTGGAACAAAGTCCGGCAAGTCTATTTGGTGTGCAATATTTATAACTTTTATATTATTTGGGGAGCTCAGCGTGAGTTTTATTAATCCAGCTTTAGTAGTCTTAAGAGCCTCGCCTGCTTTATTCGTAAAAGCTCCCGTACACATGACCCAGATATCCGACGAATTGGTGGGAGAAATTTTAAAAGCGTAGGGATTTACATACGGTAAAGTGAGAACTTGAGCGGCTGTAATTAAATTATTATTAACTTCAACCAGCGCAACCACGCCAGGTCCATAGGCTTTGGAGCTATCCTGAGCAGCAGGGTCAAAATTAACAAAACTCACTAAGTAGCTCTGATTATCCAGCGCCAACACGCTTTGAGCCGAACGTAGTGGCGGATTATAGGGGAGTTTAAAATTATTTATAAGTTTATTGGCCTCTAAATTTATGAGACCCACATCACCCGCGTTAAAAAAAGAGACCAGGGCATGTTTATTATGCGCTTCGATCATTTGGGGAGAAGGAGCTTCTTTAATTTTTGGGTTTAGTAAAATATTATTTTCACGTGTTGGCTTTGCCAGGGTCCAATCGCCATTTATTTGAATGCGTCTAAGCAGTGCTGCTTCCTGAGATAAAATTAAGGCTTCGTTGTTATGCGTCGCAACAAAGCTTATTTCCGGCGGGGCGCTTAAAGATGGGCCCGCTATTAAGTTTAAAGCCTCGTGAAGATTCTTGATTTCATAACGTTCTGCGAAATTTTTTTTATCGGGTGTTGTGAAATTTAATAATCCAAAAGAATTTGTATGATGCGCGTCTAAGAGCTCAATATCAAAAGAGCCATCAAGCTTTGAAATAGTGCTTGCATGAAAGTTTCCTACTTCAAAATATACTGCTGTCTGAGGCGGCGTTGCTCCCTTAAGGCCCCTGGCTCTAACGCTCTTAGGAGTTTTTGCTGCAACGATGAGCTGATGCTTAATGGGGCCTTGTGGGAGCTGTTTGAATTCGAGCTCACTTTTGCATGAGCTCAGCAAGAAAAGACTTAGAAATATAATTAGATTTTTCATGAATTCCCCACTTCGATTTGACCAAAAAAGATAGTGCCAGGCAAAGGCATTTCGTAAGTATCGCGCGCATGTTTGACGTTAAAAATATTAGTAACCGACAATGAGAGCGTAAAAAATTCAGCAAAGCTTCCGCTTAAAAGAGCATCAAAGAGTATGTAGCCTTTGGTAGCTTTGGAGCCATAATCGTTAGCAAAGCTGGCCGTTCGATAGCGCGATTGAAGACTTAATGCGAGCATATCTGCAGGACCAACACGAAGGCGCGTGAGTCCTAAGAAAGCGGGTGATTGGGGCAAGGGGGAGTTAGTGGCTTTTACTTTGGTACGCAGGAGTGAATTTTTGCTTTCCAGCATGACCCACTTATGAGGCTCATAATTTATGCCAAGATCAATACCGTAGCGGGTCGCCCTATCAATATTTTTAGGCCGAACTTTGCTTGCCATAAAAGGCTCATAGACAATGAGATCGGTCAAAAAGCCGTAGAGACCAGTAATTTGCAAACGCGTATGATTACCAAATTGCATGTGAGAGCCGATTTGAAAGTCCCAAATACTTTCTTTTTTTAAATTTTCGTTACCTATAAAAAAACGATTATGAGCGTAGAGTTCCATAAAAGTAGGCAAGCGCTGAACTCGTGAAAAACCAGCAGTAACGCTTATGTTTGGACTAGGCTCTATAGTGAGCGCGAAATCTTTTTTAAATAAGAGCCCGTGTTTTTCATAGCCAATCATATTAAAATATGCTGATAAACGTGGTTTAAGAGAGCCTTTAAAGCGCATATCGCGTCTGATAAAAAGTCCGCCACCAATACGGCTATGTTTTTGGTCATAAGAGTGCTCGACGATAAGAATTTGACCAAGCTCCATATCGAGCCATTCGGGTAAGCTTAAATTATCGATACTAAAATTTAATTCATGAGTAGAAGTCAGGAATTTTTCATGCTCCTCGGGAATATTAGAGCTTTCATATTTAAATAGGCTGCTGCTGAGCTTGAGCTTAAATTCAGCTTTTTCGATTTTTTTATTAAAACCCGCAGAGAGGCCGGCAAAGAGAGCTTTAGTGCGTAAATTAAGCGTCGGGCTAAAGGCAAATCCAGGGAGTGCGGCATCATGGCTATTAAAAGCTGCCAGAACATAGGCGTTGAGGCTTGGGGCACAATGCTCGAATTTGAGGATAGCCTGAAAGCGACGTTGGTCATTATTTTGGCGATAGAAAATATTATCAGGGCCTTGTAAAATATCTGGATTTGCATAAGCGAAGCTGCCGTCAGTAGAAGAAAATAGGCTGGCTACAAATATACGTGAATATTTACCCAAGGGGGTGCCAAAGCTTGTACCTAATTTGAAAGAATTATACGAACCATAACCAACGATTCCCTTGGCAAATTGGTGATCAACTTTAGGTAGGCTAATAGAAAGAGATTGGCTGCTCGCTTGTATTTCTTGCGCTGCAAATAAAAACATCGCGTTAGCATCGCTTAAACCAAACAAAGGATTATTAAGCGAGAGTCCTTCTATGTCTACTTTAAGGCGGCTGCCAGCAAGTCCTCGGTAGCGAATTTCTGATTTACCAAGAGGCCCATTATTTTCAGTGACCGTAAGTCCCGGTATATGAAAGAGCATCGATGTATCGCTTGGAGCTTGCTTATCACTTGGCTCAACAAAATAAGTCTTGTTGGTATCTTTTTGTTCTAAGACATCTGATTCTATAACGGTTTCGTTGCTTAAAGCCGGCAAAGAAAGCAATAATCCTATAAGAGAAAGGCTGGCAATAAGGCAATCTATTCTCGGCATATTTAAAACCTCGCAAATAACTCTATAAAATCGCTAACAACGGCATCGTGATAATTCAAAGGGGTGTATAGTTAGGAAGGGGAGTATTTATGCGTAGATATAAGCTTGGCGGTGTTTTAATATTTTTAAGCATCGCTATGATGAGCGGGTGTGTGAGTATTGGGAAACAAACAATGACAAAAAACAAAGACATATTAAAGTCTCATGCGGATTTAAGCGGAAAAAATATGTTATCTCATTGTCAACATGAGATAGCTTTGGCTGAAAAATTAAAAGAGCAACTTATTAAGCCGAGAGAAAGTAAAGACGCTCTAAAAACGCTTGATTTTTATAATCAAATTCTGGTTCACGTCGATGACGCCATGGGGCAGGCGGGTTTATTATCGCAAGTGCATCCTGATGAAAGCATACGCAAAGAAGGAGAAAAATGCGAACAACTTATTTCTGGTTTTATTACCGACTTGTCGTTGGATAGAGCAGTTTATGATGCACTTAAAGCTTGTGAGAAAGCGCCGCTCGATGCTGAGGCAACTCGAGTACTTGAGCGTACCTTGCGTGATTTTAGACGCGCTGGCGTTGATAGAGACGAAAAGACTCGTCTAAAAATTAGAATGCTCAAAGAAGAGCTCGTCAAATTGGGCCAAGAATTTGGGCAAAATATTCGTGACGAACGCTTTGTTATTAAATTAAAAAATAAAAGCGACTTAGAAGGCTTGCCTGAAGATTATATAAAATCTCACAAACCAGGCCCTGACGGCATGATCGATATTTCGACCGATTATCCAGATTATATACCTTTTATGAGTTACGCAAAAAATAATAATTTAAGAAAAGAGCTGCGTTTTAAATATTTAAATCGCGGTCAAAAAAATGGGCCTATTTTGCGCAAACTTATAGAAAAGCGTAACGAATTAGCTAAGCTTCTTAATTATAATTCTTATGCTGATTATATAGTCGAAGATAAAATGATCAAAGAAACTAAGAAAATACATAGTTTTATTGATCATATCTCTCAAATCGCCAAGGCCGGGGCCGACAAAGAATATGCGTCGCTTTTAAAATTTAAACAACAAAGCGATAAAAACAGCCAACAAATAGAGGGCCATGAAAGCGCCTATTTAGAGCAAGCCTACAAAAAGGCCCATTATAATTTTGATGCCCAATCAGTACGACCCTATTTTTCTTATAACCGAGTCCGTGATGGGCTTTTGGCCGTCACATCAAAGCTCTTTAATATAAATTATAGACCTGTTGTAGACGCTCAAGTTTGGGACTCGTCAGTTGAGACTTATGATATTTACGACGAAAATACTAAGCTTGGCCGTATATATTTGGACATGCATCCTCGAGAAGGCAAATATAAGCATGCCGCACAGTTTACTGCGCGCAGTGGTTTAAAAAATCAACAATATCCAGAAGGTGCTCTTGTTTGTAATTTCCCCAATCCCCAAGAGGGCGATGGCTCAGCCTTGATGGAACACCGCCAGGTAGTCACCATGTTTCATGAGTTTGGCCATTTATTGCATCATATATTTAGCGGTAAGCAAAACTGGATGCCTTTTTCTGGTGTAGCGACAGAATGGGATTTTGTGGAGGCGCCTTCGCAATTTTTAGAAGAATGGGCTTGGTCTCCCGAAGTGCTCGCCATGTTTGCGCTGCACTATAAGAGCAAAGAGCCTATTAGCGCTGATTTGGTAAAAAAAATGCGTGCTGCTGACGAATTTGGCAAGGCCATTTCGGCTCGCCAGCAATTATTTTACGCAGCGTTGAGTGCTGATTATTATAATCTCGATCCCCAATCTTTTGATATGCTCGAGCATCTCAAAGAGCTTCAAGCTAAATATTCGTATTTTCCCTATGAAGCCGGAACAAATTTTCACCATAGCTTTGGTCATCTCGATGGCTATTCTGCTATGTATTATACTTATATGTGGTCGCTTACTATTGCTAAAGATTTACTCGAGCCTTTTAAGCGTGTCGGTCTTATGAATAGCGAGCAGGCGGGGCGTTTTCGCGATATAATCTTAAAGCGAGGGGGCTCTCAAGATGCCGAAGAATTAGTCCAAGAATTCTTAGGCAGGCCTTTTAATTTTGATGCTTTTGAAAAATGGCTCAAGACCGATGCTGAGACCGCAACCTGAGTGAGAATTTGTTGTTGCGAGCGAGGTTAAATAATTTGCTTTGGCCTCGTTTGCTATGTTTGCTATGATAAAGTAAAAAAATTATTTTATCCCGTCTTCGCTTTTTTTATGCAACTTCTTTTTTAGAGCATCAAGTTCTTCTTCAAGACTTGTTTTAGGGGCGTTTTGCGCCTCAAAAAGCTCTTTAAGTGCGGCTATCTGGGCTTCTGAGCTTTCGATTTTTTCTTCTATGCGTGAGAAAGTATCAAAAGCACTGGTATCATGCACATGATCGGTGCTGAGATCGGTCTTATTTTGGAGGAGCTTTATTCGATTATCCAGCGCTTTAAGCCCCTTCTTTATAATAGTAATAGTTTGATGATTAATACTTTGTTCCTGCTCAATTTGGGCCACGTGAGCTTGGATTTTTTGCTCTTCCGAGCTGTTAATAAGCTGATCGCGCAAGATTTTTATCCTGTCTTCCCCTAATTTCAAAGCACCTTGGGCTTTTATAAGCAGAGCCTGGGCTTTCTTCTTGGTGTGCTCCGCTTCAAGCATGGCCAAGTCCGCAAGTTTTTGAGGGTTTTCAGCCTGATCAAGCCAGGTATTGAGATTGGAGCGTAAAAGCGTTGAAAATTTCTTAATAAGTCCCATGTTTCATATCTCGCTGTATTTGCATACGGGCCTTGTTGATAGCCATTATTATGATATTACTTCTCATGCTCAGGCCCGAATTTAAAAATCATATAGGAAGTAAGTAAACATGGAAAGCTATCAAGTTGGCTCCAATATCGATTCTTGGTGCACCAAGTGCAAACTGGTGTTGGCACACACCATTGAAGCAATATCGGCCGGGCTTATTAAACGCGTACAGTGTAATACCTGCCGAGGCAAGCATCAGTTTAAGAGCGAAGAGCCAGGCACCAAATCTGCAGCGAGTGCGGCTAGAAGTGATGCGAAAAAAAGCTCAGCCAGTTCAGCGAGCTCAAAAGGTCGTGCAAAAGTAAATGACTTGGCAAGACTCATGCGCGGAAGACGCCCAGAGCAAGCTGCACCCTATAGTGTCCGGACTCATTTTTCGAAGGGCGATTTGCTCGAGCATACGATTTTTGGCCTTGGTGTTGTGGTCGATCAACGGGATGCTCAAAAAATAGAAGTTTTATTTCCCTCGGGCTCCAAAGTTCTTATTCACGCTCGTTTGAGTTAAATATCAACAAAGAGAGCGTTGCTTACAACGCTCTCTTTGTTTGCTTTTTATGAGTTTAATCTTAGTTATTGTCTATCATGACCACCATGACCACCATGTCTGCCGCGTCCGTGACGGCGTCCATCACCTCTGTCTGGGCCATCGTGATGGAAATCGTCATCGTCACTTCTAAAGAGCAAGCTATCAGTATTGGCACATTGGTTTATGAGGCCAGCGCGTGGACCAAAGTAAGCTAAAGGTGCCACTGGGTTAAGCAGAGGACCAATAGGACCATCAGGACCAGCAACTAAAGGCTCACCCAATGGAATGTTGTAATAAGGATCTTGTTGTCGAGGAGAGATCCAGCAATCGCGGCCATCGTAAGGAAAAAAGTGGCTGATTCCATAGTAGTTATCGGCACGCGCTGCGCGGGTATTTAAGAAGGCCACATCTTCTGCCACAAGAGCACCGTTAGGATAAATCGTTACGCTTCTGCTATTACGAATATCTGGCAATGGTGGTCCGAATTCTGAGCATTCAGGATGAATGGCGCAGTCAGGATCCCAGCAGTCAACGAGACCATCGCCGTCGTCGTCTACACCGTCGTAGCAGGCTGTTTCTATGTTAAAAAGTGGTGGAATAATCCCTGGTGCTACACTATAGCCAAAAGGTGGTTGACCTAGTATCGCCAAATCAGCGGCCGATCCATTTTCTTTTGGACTAAATGTTGTCTCGCCACTCGAGGCTGTCTTGTGGCCACAGTTGTTTAACGCAATAAAACTGGTGGAAAGTAAAGCAAGCATTGTAAACTTGCGTATCATGGTTATTTTCATGCTACCCCCGGATTCGGTCTTTGTGTCGAGCACGCGCCTTCAACACGGGGGAGATGTAATGACTAGCCAATAAAAGTGCACGTAAAAGTATTGAAAAATGGATCGATGACAAGTTAAAAAATAATAATAATCGACGTAAAATACTTAATATAAAGAATAATAAAATATAATTTTCGTCGGCAAATAACATGTATTACATGTGAGATGTTATTAATTATTTAATATGATATTAATATATTCTAATTATAAATATTCCCTCGATATGAATACAAAAGTATCTAAAGGTGTGATGAGGGAGCTTGCTCATCTGTTGAAGGGGCGATAGATAAGCTTGAGCTCGAGCATGGCAGGGAAATGTTTTGAAAAATAATCACCTACTAAAAAATCTTGGTTTTTTTATATTCGTTGTAGCAATCGCGGCGACATCATGGTCTGGACACGCACCTGGCCCTAAGACCAATGCTCAAGCGCAGGCAAAGAAGGGGGAAAAAAGTCATCTTGACCCGGTCTTAAAGAGCATACAAGGACGCCTAAGTTTTGATGCGAAAACTAAGCAAGCTCTTGAAAGAAGCAAGAAACCCGGTGTGCTTCTTGCTGCACAAGAAAAGCCCGGCCATGTTTTTCAAATCGAAATAATTGGCGCCAAAAAAGTAGAGCCTGACGCCATTGCGCTCAGGCTGCGTACCAAAATTGGTGCAGAATATCAGCCACTTTTGGTTCAGGAAGATATACGCGAGATTTTCGATATGGGTCTATTTTCCAACGTGCAGGTGCATGAGCGAAAACGTCCTTCGGGAGCTTTTGAGCTGCAGTATAGCCTGAGTGAAATACCTACTATTTTTCAGATAAATATTAAGGGCAATAGTGCGTTATCAACCGAAGAGATCAAAGAGAGCATTGTTGGTTTGGAAAATTATCAAGGTGCCAAAGCCGCGCGCTTGCAAGCCAGTGCAGAAAAAATTCGTGAATTTTATGTTTCTAAGGGATATTATCTTGCGCACGTTACCTATACTATTACTCCTACGAGTGCTGCCGATATTAAAAAGCGCGAAACCGAGGGTTTTGGTGATAAAGCGAGTACTAATTTAACCGAAATTGAAACCGCCAAAATCTTGGCGCCTGACTTTGTTGATGTGACTTTTACTATCCAAGAAAATGCCAAAGTAAAAGTAACACGCATAATTTTCCAAGGTAATACTTTTCTTAAAGAACAAGTTCTCAGAGATAACTTACGTACTCATGAAGAACACATACTTTCAGTAGTCAGTGACTGGGGCGTATTTCGTCAAGATTATCTCGACGTCGATGTGCTAATTATAGAAAAACTTCTGCAAGACAATGGCTTTTTAAAAGCACAGGTTCTCTCTCCTGAAGTAGAGCTTTCTGCGGACAAAAGTTCTATTAGTATTAGTTATCGTATGATCGAAGGCCCTCAATATTTCTTGGGTGATGTATCGGTCTCGGGCAGCTTATTAGAAAAGAATGAGCAGACTTATAAACTCCATAAAGAAGCACGTCCAAACGACCCAATTTTTCTCGAAAAAAACGTATTAGAAGCCATTACTCAAAGCTCTGGGCAGGTCTTTAATAAATCTAAGATGGCCGAAAATATGCAGGCTATTGCCGACATGTATCGTGATGCCGGTTTTGCCTATGTTGATGTTGTGCCTATTCCAAGTTTTGACGAAGAGAAAAAATTGGTAAATATTACTATTCACATAGAAAGCGGTCCAAGAGTTAGTATCGAGCGAATTGAAATAGAGGGCAATGAGAAAACCAAAGACCAAGTAATAAGAGAGCAATTAATTATTCACGAAAAAGAATTTTATTCCAGTGCGTTAATTAATATTAGTAAACTCAACGTAGAGCGTACGGGTTTTTTTGAGTCGGTTGAATTTATTAACCAACCGGGATCAGCGCCCGATCAGATTACGCTTTTGATCAAAGTAAAAGAGCAAAGTACCGGCGGTATCCAAGCAGGAGCAGGCTATGGCACCGGTGGCGAAGGCCTCATGGTAAAATTAAACGTGTCCAATCGTAATCTTTTTGGCCGCGGGCAAGAGCTTTCAGCGACGGTCAACTGGTCAAGCTATCGACGCATGTTTGATATTATGTTCATGGAGCCCAACATAGCCTATTTATTCGATAACCCGCTCATGTTCTCTTTTAGTGTCTATAATCGCGATGTTTTCATGGGTGAGTTCAATCGTATGGCGAGTGGCGGCGAGTTTACTTTAGGCTATCCTATAGGCGGCCCTTTTGCTGAGCAATCTCGTAAATGGAGAAGCAATGCGAAGCCAAGTATTATGCCCTATATCTTGGATTTTGAGGCACTTTGGTTTTATGTGACTTTTACCGCTGAGCGGGTCGAAATAAGTGATACCACCACTGAGGCGCGGCGTTGGGATTTGTATCAGGGAGTGCCTCGTTATACTACTTCTATTAAGCCGGCTATTAGGCTCGATCAGCGCGATAATAGAATCTCACCGACGCGAGGTTTTTATGCCGAGTTTCGTACTGAATTTGCTACAGAATATCTCGGGAGTAAGGGCCTTGCCGCCATCGAAAATCATATTCGCTACAAGAAGAGGGGAGGAGAAAGCCTCAATGATGGTCGAAGTTTTCTCAAGCCAGCAGCTGAAGCCAATAATTTCATACGTTATGGCGCAAACTTTAGATTTTATCATAATTTAGACGATTGGTTTTGGTGGAAGGGCTTTGTATTTAGAGCTAATTTTGAGCTCGGCGTCATAAATACTTTTGGTACGCCTTTGGCATTTGAAAATTATATGTTGGGGGGATCTAATAGTATTCGCGGTTATCGCTATCGATCTATAAGTCCTGTTGAACGCTCGGGCGCTCTTTTGCCTTTTGATGCTCGACGAGAAATGGCAGTTGGTGGCAATAAAGAATTCTACGGTTCTTTTGAAGTAGAGTTTCCCTTGATCAAAATGCTAAAACTAAGCGGTGTTGTGTTTTTTGATTTTGGAAATGTATTCTCATATGAAGATAATTTCTTTTTTATCGGTGGTAAATCTGCCAATGCTGCTCGTATAAAACCTACCGATCCTTTGCGTCTTTACGAATGGTTAGGTTTATTTACATCGGCTGGTTTTGGTGCACGTTGGGCAAGTCCACTTGGTTATCTGCGTTTCGAATGGGGTATTCCTTTTAACCGCCGTCCTGCCAATACGCCAGGCCTGGCTGAGCCGGATCAGCCTATTACTTTTGAATTTAGTATGGGTTCAAACTTCTAAGGGGAAAATTTATGGCGACTTTATTTTTAACTAAGAAGGGCTATACGCGTTTGCGTAAAGAATATGACGATTTAAGTTTGAGAGAGAGACCCAAAGTTGTAGCGGGAGTAACCACCGCAGCTGCTGAAGGTGATCGCTCAGAGAATGCCGAATATATCTACGGTAAAAAGCGCCTGAGAGAAATTGACCGACGTTTGCAATATTTATCGTATTTACTAAAAGATCCTAAAATAATTGACAGCCATAAAGTTAATACTGACGTAGTCTCTTTTGGCTCTAAAGTTGAAGTCATGGACGAAGAAGGCGTGAAAAAATCCTGGACCATTGTTGGTGAGGGTGAGGCTGATTTTAAAGAGCGTACTATTAGTTTGGAGGCCCCGGTTGCTCGGGCATTATTGGGCAAAAAAGTTGGTGAAATAGTTCAGGTTGACTTACAAAAAGGCCAAGTAGAATATGCTATAGTCAGTATTTGCGTCGGCGATATAGATAAATAATAAAATAATAAAGTCGGGATGCCAAATCCAACCAAGTAAACTACTTGATCGTTTCTAACACCCCGTTGGGGGGCATTCCCAATTCAAGAATCAGGAAAGCTTAAATCACCGTGCTTGCTAATCTAACAATGTAGGTGAATGTGTGCAAACTCAAGATCCCCCGATCAAAAATCTCGAGGACCAAATTCTCCAGACAAATACTGATCAACGTACATCGGGTGAATCCACTCAATAATATTGGTGTAGGGATTGACGGGTACAAGTACGGGAAGCGGGTTATTATAATACTCAAAGATCGGCCACGGTTCTAAGAGGGCCCCATAAAAACCATAGAAAGAGCCAAATTCAGAGCTTTCTTCATCGAGATCTAATTCAGCCGGGTCATGATTATTCTCAAAAACTATGTTTTCTTGGTTATAAAGCCCCGCATCTTCTCCGCATCCCCAATGAAAAGCGCTGAGCAGGAGAAAAGCTGCGCCTAAAAGCATGCGCATATAAAATCTTTTGCTGAACATGGTTTGCCCCCATCGTTAGGCATCACGGTGGTTACCTGTGATGTTTAATGGCGCTATGTAATAACTAAGCGATGTAGGCGCATACTTTTGCCTTCAAATAGATCCAGAAATTCACAATATATATAAAAAAATGCGAGCGCACTTTTGCTAAAAGAGCCGCTCGCATAAAAATTAAATCTGATTTTAGCGACGTACGGTATAAGAATAAAGAAAAGGACCACCAGTCGCGACACGGCTTGGTAACTGGCCGTATGAGTTTATATAATTAGCTTTCCATGGTGGTACATCTCTCACGCCTGCTAAAAATTCGGCGACTGGTGGACTAAGAGCTGGTAAATCCGGCACCGGTACCAGTTGTGGGGGGAGCGTCGCTATGACAGGCATTGCCGGTAGAATAGGGGCCGCTCCTAATGCCCCAAAGCCCGTGTAGCCAGCATCGATGTCAGCTGTTATGCCGGGCGCTCCAGGCGCGAAATCAAAAGCTTGGTTATCATAGCCATCATAGCGGGCATTGCCACTTGACGACAAAGCTCGAGAGGTCGCATCAAGAGAGTTAAGTTCGGGAACTAAAGCTGCTCTGGTAGGTTCGGCGCCTCTAAACGGCGATAGCCTATCCGAAAGAATAGAATCAGTAGTTCTTGAGGCTAAGCCAGGAACGCCGCTTGCTCTTGTATCTCGTGAATAATCAAAACTCTTAGCGTTATTATCGGCGTTAAAATAATCTTCATTGAGTATGTAGTGCTCTGGGCCACAGCTCATGGCCAAAACCAACAGGCTCAATAGCCCAACATAAATCCTGCGTTTCATGATACCCCCCGGTTACATTGTGGCGCTATGTAGCTTCCAAGCTGCCGTCGTGCAACTAAGAGATCTCAGCAAAAAACCCCTCGGCAAGGGGTTCTCGTAGGATAAAAAATCTAAGCTTTTATTGCTCCAATACGTGGCCCGTATTGGTAGTCTTCAGGTTATTATCACGGTCATCTCTATCTCTTCCTTCTTTTTTACAGCCTTTACGTCGATTATTGCCGCGCCTGTCGCAACCGTCATCATCGCCCCAATCACCCACAACGTCTTCTACCACAAAGGGTTGATAAGGCATGAGGGCAGGTTCAAAAACGCCGTAGGGACCTGGTCCAAAGGGCACTCCGGGACCAGCGAATCCAGGTCCACCGCCAAATCCACCAATTCCACCAAATCCGCCAGCTCCATCAAATCCACCGATTCCACCGGGCCCGCCAAAACTGCCACCAAGTGGTCCGCCTACACCAGCTGCAAATCCACCACCGAGGGGAGAGCCCATACCACCAGGAACCCCTGCCGTAGGAGCTCCCATGCCTGCGCCTGCTGCTCTATTGGCGGCATTGGGATCGCCCGCCAAAGAACCGCCTACTCCGGGACCGCCAAGACCCATCGTTCGAGGCCTGTTAAAGCCCCCACCAAAACCGCCGTATCCAGGTCCTTGGGTTGAAGCAGCGCCATAACGGCCGAGCTGTTGAGCTCCTGTTTGAGAGCCCTGGCCCCATTGAGTGCTCGGCATAGCGTTAGTCATTGATGGCATCGCTGGAGCTTCTTCCAAAGATTTTTGCCCAACTCTTCGGTCTTTTAAAATTATCTCAACTTGAACTTGTTCAGGCTGCGCCTGAAAAGCTTCTTCCTGCGCATTCTTTCCACATGCTGAACCAAGCGTAATTAAAGCTAAAGCTGGTAGTGAAAACCAGCTTTTTTGCTTGACTGATGACTTCATAAACTGCCCCCCTGAATCTATCCGTCATGCTCTGGGCACTATCTAGCAGAGCATTTTTTCTCATGCAGGCACTTTTAGCAAACTCAAGATCAGCTGGGGGCTTTCTTATTTAACAGCAGCCAGCATGGTGGTGATGTTCAGGCTTAGGCATATAATCACCGACATTAGTTGCAAAACACCATTCATGGCCATCGATGTCTTTTAGTCTACAAAGACGATCGCCCCAGAACATCGTATCGCACGGCATAATAATCTGAGCCCCGGCTTTAGCTGCCCGTGCACAAAGTATATCCACATCTTCGCAATATACGTACATAGAGATAGGCGAAGGTATTTTTGAGCTGAGGGGAGATTGGCAGTCATTGCCAAAAGCTCCTTCTTGCCCGATCATCAACGTCGCATCCCCAAAAGCCATTTCTACATGGGTAGGCTCTTCTGCTTCATCGATGGCTTCGCCTCGAATAGTAAAACCAAACGCTTTTTGGTAAAATTCTATGGCTTTTTTTACATTTTGCACGGTCACATAAGGAGACATAGTGGCAAAATCCGCTGGTTTGAAATTTCTTTTAGACATGTTTTTGTCCTTTTAATTAATACGCTTAAGAAAGCATTTCATAGACATTCGGCAAAACAAGCGGGTGCGGCAGACAAGCGTCAGTATTTTTTTAAAAAACTACAGGTCTTGAACTATCAAAATAGGCTTCTATACTAATATTATTATGACTATGCATTTACTTCATATGAGCTTCCCAGCCGCAGTAAGATAACCCTGCCACCCAACATGGACTCGTTGTGGCAGGGAGCGAAGAGTCGCTTCCCTCGTGTTGAGCCGTAGGCTCGTCGCGTGCGTATTTTTCATAAAAAAAATTTCAGGTTAAATATCATGAATCAGAATAGGATCTCGGGATCTCAATCTCTTGTGGCACCTTTGTCTTTATTGGTTTTAGGAGCCTCTTTATGGCCCGAACTCGAACTCTTAGTACCTAGTCTGCCTGGGTTAAAAGTTTTCTTCGGCGTCAGTGAGGGGCAAATTCAGCAGCTTTTAAGCGCTAATTTCATTGGATTTTTGGGGGGCGTGCTTTTTGCAGGACCTCTTTGTGACAGTCTGGGGCGACGCTCAGTTTCATTGGGAGGCATGCTCATCTTTTTGCTTGCTTCTTGTTGTGCACCTTTGGCCAATAGTTTTGAGGCTTTGTTGATTATTCGTTTCTTCCAAGGCGTTGCTGTGACGGGTCCCATAATTGGTGGAAGTACCTTGCTTTTAGAGCTTACTTTTGGCCAAAAACAGATCTTTTGGATGTCGATGTCCAATGCCAGTATAACGCTGTGCATGGCGTTGGCACCAATCGTTGGCGCCTTTATCAACGATGGCTTTGGTTTCAATGGCAATTTGTGGGCCATTTTCATCATTGCCCTTATTGGCATCATACCCTTCGTCTTTTTTGTGCCTGAAAGTCTTCCTCAAGAAGGTCGTGCTTCTTTTCATCTGCGTGAAATAATAAAAAACTACATGCTTCTTTTAAGAAATATCCGCTTTTTGGGGCTATCATTGGCGATTTCAGGATTTGCGTCAGCCTATTGGATTTATACTGGCGTGAGCTCTTTATACCTAATCGATCATCTCAAAATGGATCCTGGACTTTTTGGCCTTTATCAAGGGCCTATTGTTGGGACTTTTGCGATTTTTTCTATTGCTATAAATTGGATCCACAAAAAAGTAGGTCTCAATTCATGCTTGTGGGCAGGTTTCTTTTTTATGCTTTTAGGCATGCTGCCTCTGGTATTTATGGCACTCATTGGTCAAGAGAATGCATTGATGACAACTATTTTTATGATGTTCTTTGTTGGCGGTATGGTGCCAGCGTGTAGCCTTCTTTTTGCAAGCGCTCTCAACCAACTGCCGGCTCATCTACAAGGTAGTGGTCAATCGTTTATCCAGGCCCTGAGATTATTTATAGCCTCTATTGGCACTATTATTTTAGGAGCGACCTATAGCGGACCATTTTTACCGGTGGCATTAATTATGTTCTTTTTGTTCTTAGCTGGCTCTATTTTGCTTTACAAAATGAGGTACTTACTCTCAGAAGAGCAAGGTAATCTCGTTATGGCAGGGCATTAGATAAGCTAATTATCATGCTTTTATATTTTAAAAGCATGATAAAGCCCTCTTTGATAATTACGAGTAATATTCTAGTTTGATTTTATGCATACTCACGAACTGCTTTTAGCAAATACGCATGATACCTATGAATATGGCAAAAAATTAGCGAAATTATTGGCAGCATCCAAAGCCCTAATTTTACTGAGCGGCGATCTTGGTGCGGGCAAAACAACATGTGCCCAAGGCTTTTTGCAACAGCTCGTGCCCGATCAGGCGATTACGAGTCCGACTTATAGTTATATGAATATTTATGATGCGCTTGTGCCTATTTTCCATTTCGATCTTTATCGCATAAATTCTCAAGACGAATTAGAAGAGCTCGGACTTTGGGAACATCTTTTGGACACGCGCGCCCTGCGTCTTGTCGAATGGCCTGAGCATGCTTTAGGTATTGAGAACCATGCTGACATTCATGTGCGCTTTGATATAAAAGAGAGCTTTCGTCATGTGCAAACTTCTTATTTTAAAAGTATTGAGGGCATTACTTGACACCCCTAATTTGTGCTGCTAAACACATCCCAATGACGCGGGGTAGAGCAGCCTGGTAGCTCGTCGGGCTCATAACCCGGAGGTCGTTGGTTCAAATCCAGCCCCCGCAACCAAAAATAAGAATAGCCCCAAGAGATTGGGGCTATTTTGTTAATTTACTAATACGATAAACGTGTAGGGGCCGGTCCCCGTGCCGGCCCAGGATCATATTTGCCGTCACTATGGTTTTTAATAACCAATAAATTTTTTTGTGTAGGATGGGTTGGGGTAATGCCAGCCTGGGCCGGCACGGGGACCGGCCCCTACCGGTTTGGGGCATTAGGGTTAGGTGGCGACCATAATGGATTTTCTCGATCTTCATCCCATTTTGCAGGATTATTAATGATATATTGCCTAATATTATTCAGGCTTCTTTCGTCACGGATAATATGCTCATAATAACTCCGTTGCCATAACTTTTTATCAAAGCCCTCAAACGCATTTTCCTTGACCCCTCGTATATAATGCAATGTCGTAATAGATTTAAAGTTCCTCATCAATTCTGGTAAACCCAATGTAGGGGCCGGTCTTTGTGCCGGCCCGGCAGATGCAGCTTTTACCAAAATACAATGCATATGATTCGGCATTACTATAAACAAATCATTATCAAAGCCATCATATATACTTGGTATTTCAGCCCAAGCATTAGAGATCATTTTTCCTGCGTCGTTTAATTTCATTTCACCATTTTTAATTTCACCAAACAAACACAACTTATTTTGGGTGCATAGCGTTATGTAATAATATCCATTTAGGGCATAGTTAAATCCGCGTAATCGCAATGATTTTCGTATGCTTCTATGGTTTTTATGGGCCTCCATCGAGCTCAAAATGCCATATAAGCGCTCTAAAAGGCAATATAAATTTTCTCTAATTTTTTAGTGCAAGAACCTGTTTTTCATGGATTGAGCCTCGGATATTATTTAATTACTTCGATTTTGTTTGGGCTTATATTGATTTTTGTGATATTATTTTGCCTAAAAACTTCTGTAATATTACTTATTATTTCCTGAGTAGCTTTATGGTTATAAATAATTAATTCTTGTTTTTTACTGCGTTTAAATGCGAGCATAACATCGACAAAAACATCGTCTTTAATGGGGGAATCCAAATAGATATTAAAATTGCATTTGCTGTTTTCAATAACAAGATCACAAAAATCTGTCGATAGTGATTGAGTCGAATTAAAGTTATTAATTTTTACTTTAAAATATTCCAAAAATGCATGTTGTTCAATTGCGGAAATTAAATATGATAAAGCTATTTTTTTAATATTATAGCACTCTACGTGTATTTTTTTGAGCTGCTTAGTTTGAATGAAATTGGCGAAGAGGCTCAATGTTTTATCGTCGCTAATTATCATAGTTATCGATGCGAGTTCCTTGTCGGCATATAAATCTATGATTGATTGCATGTCTTCAGCGTTTATTCGAGAACCAAAATCAAATTCACCGAAACCACTTTCGCTAACCTCTCTAAGATATTGGGGGAAATTTTTTGTGCTGTAATCCACGGTGCTTCTCAAAAATATCTTACGATGAGCAACTTGTGTATTTTGAATTGCTTGATCGTCCTGCTTTTCCTGAAGGACTTTTTTTTTAGCTTCTGCTTGAGCCTGTATTTCAGCCAGGCTTAAATTATTAATTTTTTTCAGAACTGGTTGATAGCCTGACCTACGAGGTCTTGCGGCGGGGCCTTGCGGATCCATGGCAAAATTATTGTTTGAGAAAATAAGAAAAAGCAACAAAAAATAAAGATAAAAATTGGTCACAAGATATCCTTTTTTGAGAAACTTGCTGAAATAGCGTCGAAAATTATTAGAGCAAAAACAGGAAAAAGAAAGTTCCCTTTCTTCCTCATTAAGATCAAAGCTGGAAGTAACCGGAAAAATTACGGTGGTTTTATTTGTTTAATTCTAATATTTTCTATCTACAAATATATTATTAATTAGAAGGAAATAATCGTGAAACTAATAAAATTACTGAATAATTTATTGATCATAATTGGTCTCTCAGCGACGCTTCATGCCGGTGTATTAAATGAGATCGAAAAAAATGCCCCTTATTTTTTTAGCGATTTATTTGATCATGAACTCTATAATATTGACCATGTAAATAATTATGATGAAGAACAACAGCTCGGTTACGATCTTAAAAATAAAGAAAGCATTGAGCAACAAATTGAGCGTTTAAAGCAAAGAAAGCAAAATTATGTTAAGAAGCGTTATTTTCCTAAAATCAGCGCTTATAAAGAAGAAATTTCGAAATTCGACATGCAAGCAATTATTCCTGGTCTTTTGAAATCTGGCATAAACGGTGCGACGACCTATGCAGCTGTTCGTCATATTGGTACGAATTTGTCCAGCAATTTAGGTTCAGCAGCCCTGGGCGGGGGCGGTGCTTTTGTGGCGTCAGCGCTTATGTTGGGCGTGGATACCTATTTCGATCCAACGGTCGCGGGTGAGCTTAAAAAAGCCGACATGCTTTGTAAGCGGCTTATTTATGAAATCGATAACGAAGCAATAAACGATATGGAAAAAAGCTATCTCACAGCACGACGACGCTTATCCACTGAGCAAAGAACAACTATAGAAAAGGCCTTGCTCAAAGAGCGAAATATTCATGCCCATGATAGGCAACGTGATTTAAAAGCTTTTGTCACAGGAATTATTGACCTGCCGGAAAGTGCCCTCATGGTGCCGCCAAATTTCAAGAAAGGCCAAGACAGCAAATATACTGATTCGAACGTTGAAGATGCTTTTGTTGCAGCACGAGATGATTTTTTGGATGAGATTTTTCCTTCTCTCTTATCCGGCACTATGGAGCCTATTCCTAGGAGCGATAATAAACTTGTACTTGATACAAATTTTTATGCTCGGCCGCTGCGCGAGCGTTTCCGAGAAATCATAGGAAATATTTGCGATTATTCCTATAAGAGCCTCTCTGGACAATCAAACGCCGTTTTAAATCGAGGTATAATTTTCCAGGGAAAGCCCGGCGCTGGAAAATCTCAAGCGGCAAAGCTGATCGCAGAGCAATGCGGTTTGCCTTATCACCATATGACTATTCAAGGCGAGCTCGATCTTGATGCTATCTGGGGTAGTGCTCAGGGAAGTTTTAGCGATGGACAAATGGGGGCCATAGTTACGGGTTTTTTGAAAAAAAATAGTGCCAAAAAAACGGCAAAGAACGCCATTTTAATCTTCGATGATATCGACCGCTCTCAAGCCGATGATGTTTTGGGCTTTCTTATGAAATTGCTTGATACAACTATTTTGCCATCTTTTATTTCTAGTTATTTTGATTTTGAAATAGACATGAAAGATATCTTAGTAATACTTACTATCAATAGCGATTGGTATAATAATAAAACTTATGCTGCATTAAGAAGCCGGGCAGATTTCGTAGTGTTTCCTGATACAGAAGAGCCGCAGCTTAAAGAAATGCTAAAAAATAGTATTTTGGACCAGGATTTTAGGCTTTCTACGCTCTATCGTAATAAACCTGATCAATGGACTGCTGTTCGTGAAAATATAGCTGCTTTTATTATCGATCATCATGACATCGATGACAATCGTGAACGAACATCGCGTGCAAAGAAGCTTCTTCGCTATGATCGATCTGAATGGGACAGAATTGCCCAAAGCCAAGGCTGGTAATCATCATGAATAAGACTATAATTATGCTTCTTATTTTTGGGCTTTGCCAATCGCTCTTTGCTATGAATAGTAATCGAGTATATTTTAGCACTGCAATTTATGATGACGATGGCCGACCTGATGATTCCTATGAAGAAAAAATGATAAAACTTCATGGTAAAAAACAGCTCGTCATGAAAGCTCAAGTTCTTGATTTTCTCGACCAGGAAATTTTTGACCTGAAAAGTAGTTTAGGTTTGAAAAAAGGTGCGATGTTAGGACTTGGTATAATAGGCGCTCTATTCTATGCGCCGAGTGCTCTTGCCATGATACCCTTAGGATGGCAATTCGCCGCATATACTGATCCCGTCGAGCAAAAAATAGCAAAGTTAGAATATTCCAAACGGGAGATCCTCAGGGATCTCAGTGCTTGGGAATGCGAATCTTTGGAGTGCGAGTATATTAAGCGCAGACCAAAAATATGCCAAGCTTTTCGTGAGCGCATAGAATCTTTGCTCATCGAGGATTATCAAACTGGAGCTGATCACCAAGCGCTGATCAGGGATCTTCTCTTTTTTCCCTCGCGTAGTGAGTGCCTCTCGAAAAATGGCCATGAAGATCAATTTTTAGAAGGGTTAGCTCAAGCCCAAGCTCAGCTTGCTTTTTATCCCTCGAGCGATCAATTTGTACTTTCAGATACGCTTGCTACTTTGGGTGAAGCGAGCTTTAACAATTCGCGTTGTGCGATCTATTTTGAAACGAGCAATTATGATCGGACGCTGTCTATTTTTCAGCATCTGGCTCATATTCTTAATCGAAGCTATTTTGCTGTTTTTGCGAGCAAAGAGCCCCTGAGTCAAGAATATCTTTTTGGCACTCAAACCCAGCGCGGCATAGTACTTGAAGCCTTTTTAGCACCAACAAATAGCTCATGCCTTAATCCTTTGCTTATTATTATAGGTATCGATGAGTGGATGAGCGAAGACAATCTGTCGTTATTACTGCCTATGCTTGATCCTATTCCTACGAATCCTATGATTCAGAATTCATACTTTGGTTTGGCTCTAGATTGGAGTGCCATGAGTATTCTCTCCTGCGGGGCAAACCCGCCTCGATACTTTCCTAATGCCATAAGAAGCCGGATGCAAAGCTACAAATTTTAATTTTAAAAAATAACGTTCAGTTCACCGTAGAATTTACGGTGAATTTTATTTTAAGTGCATGATACCTAAATTCACCATCAAATTTAAATAACTAAAGGGAGATATTTTGAATAAAATAGCTACTATAATTATACACGTACTGAGCGCTGCGTCGGCAAGTTTTGCCACCGATACGCAAAGCTCTAGAGGCGATTGTTATGGCCAATTTCATTTTACCGATCGACAATCGCAGGAATTTTGTAAGCCCAATATATCCGAGCAAGAATGCATAAACTTAGTAGAGCATTATGAAGAGCGCTTTAAAGCAAAATATAGTAGTTTTTATCATGCAAATTTTATACTAAATGCAACCAGTAGCCGCCAGGGCTGTGCTTTTAAAAAATCGTTTCCCCAATAAAAACTCATCTCTAATAAAAAAAGATATAAAATGTTAAAGAAAATATTTATAAATCTGTTAGTTCTTTCTACTTTTCTCAGCATGAAAGCTGCCGCAGAAGATTACGGTGCCTGTCATTTGGTTTACTCAAACGGTATGCATTCTTGCGTTGAATGTCCCTATGTCCATTGCGTAAAATTGTGGCGAGAAAGAAAAGAAGTTTTAGATAAGAAAAGCCCAGGTTTTTT
>Ga0318562_10000168_pt1 | contig 31190 bp, 28 predicted proteins | sample GRESIP066b5f18_FD_203688 | JGI IMG/M metagenome (GOLD analysis project Ga0318562, IMG submission 203688) | Tropical soil microbial communities from Luquillo Experimental Forest, Puerto Rico - GRE.SIPMG.066b5f18 | ecosystem: Environmental > Terrestrial > Soil > Tropical forest > Bulk soil... | reverse complement strand
CCCTAAAGCCAACAACCAGGCCTTGCGAAACTAGCTATGGACCTTCCCTAGAAGAAACATTTCCATCCCATTCCCCCACCCCGATCCATGATCACTGACCGACAGCTTTACCTGTTCGGGATGAATGGAGTATTTTCCATAGCACAACAAGGAAAGAATTCTACCTGGACGCAGGTGCCAGCTCGCCCAGGAAAGGGGAGTATCCCCACTAATGTCTTTTAATGTTTTATCCGCCCCGGCCTGCAGCAGCATTTCAATACATTCCGCATCCCCGAATGCGGCGGCGCGGTGAAGGGGGGTCTCACCCTTGGTAAAGGTATCCCTCATAAATCCACCCGTTTCAATATTTGGTTTTGTCCTGCTGTTGGGATCTGCTCCGTGAAATAGCAGCAATTGTACGATCATGTTATACGCTGGCCTGCTCGCTTTACAGAGTGACGCATGCAGGGGTGTTTCCCCTGTTTCCTCATCAGGAAAGTTTGCCTCGGCGCCCTGTTCAAGCAAGAACTGACACAATCTCCAGTGACCGTGAAATACAGCACCGTTCAGATCAAGATTTTTACCGAGGTCGTCTAATTCTGCCCCATGGTCTATCAGAAACTTAATGGCACTGACATCACCGTAATAAGCACACCATTTAATCATCGAGACGCCATTTTTATCCCTGCACCGGGCATCCCCGTTTTCCCGAAACAGGTCAAATACAAGATCGGTTCTGCCATCCTGTATCCTTTCTATCAGATTCATATAATCCAGATTTTATGACTTTAAATTTACGTTACTGATGACCTCGTCCCAAATATTGACCGTAAATGGAGAGAAGAATTCTTTCCTCAAGAAATAAAAAATCTTTTATCACTTGAATGATTTCAGCCCGGCTACGTTTCCAGGCATACCCATCCCGGCGAGCGACTCTCATTTCTTTTTGTAACTTTAAGACCCAATAAATAAGATTCAACGTCAATTTCTGAACCACGGAAAGACATCTCTTCCAGGCCTGTGCCATCCCTTCATGATCGGTTCCTGTCGAATGCCAGGTTTTTATTTCATCAGGATAAACCCGGAATAAAATGACGACGACAGTAAAAGAAATTATGGCCGAACTTAAATCCATGGGTGATGAAAATGTCAAAGGGATTTTTCTCAAACATGGAGTAAAAGAACCTTTTTTTGGAGTAAAGATCCAAAACCTGAAAACCATTCAGAAGAAAATCGGGAAGGATTATCGGCTGGCAAAAGACCTTTATGCCACCGGAAACGCCGACGCCATGTACCTGGCCGGCCTTATTGCTGATGACAAAAAAATGACTACAACAGATTTACAGACCTGGGCTAAGCAGGCCGTTTCCAATACCATCAGCGAATACGCTCTGCCCTGGGTAGCAGCGGGAAGCAGGTATGGATTTCAGCTGGCAACCGAATGGATCGATTCAAAGGAAGAGCATATTGCCACCGCCGGGTGGGCAACCTTGGGGGGATATGTTGCGTTAATCCCCGACGAGAACCTGGATCTTCCTATGATCCGTAGGCTCCTGACCAGGGTAGTGACGAAGATCGGTTCTGCGGGAAACCGGACAAGATACACCATGAACGGGTTTGTCATTGCTGTGGGCTGCTATGTAAAGGCCTTGACCAGAGAGGCACTCGCTGCTGCCAACCAGATTGGTACTGTGACCGTAGATATGAATGGAACTGCCTGCAAGGTTCCGGATGCCATTGACTATATTAAGAAAGTGGAAGAAAGAGGGGCACTGGGAAAGAAAAAGAAAACAGTAAAATGCTAGGAGAAGATGGCCAAACCCTGGATGCCGATTTTCCTGCCAGCAAGCAACGTTCCTTCAAAATGGTATGTCAGGTTATGAAGAACACCAGAGTAATTCATGCCGAATCGGATACCCAGTTTTTGCCTGATCATGATCATTTGCTTTCTGACTTCCTGCAATAAGTCTGGAACGGAACCTGCCCCGGCCGGTGTTATTGGCACCTGGACCTGGGCTGAATCCTCCCTGGGAAATACCACTTATTTGGCCTCTGCCTCAGCGGCGTATAAAAAAGTAATATTCCATGAGAATGGGACGTTCTCGCTGACATACAATGATTCTTCAGTAGGCAGTATTGATCTGATTGTAACCCAACCAGCGGCACTTCGCGTGAATCCTGTAACTGACTCCGGTGCTTACGAGCTTCAGCTGGTTCTAGCTGCCTGCGTCAATTACAAATACCCGGCACTTCTTCTTGTCGGACAGAACGGCTACCAATACCGAATTTCGGGGGATACACTGCGTGTTGCCAGACCGCCATGCCTGGCACCTCTGGAATCGGTCTATGTGAGATCAAATTGAGAAGGATCGATTATTCGCTTCTGATCGCTCTGGTGGGATTTGCCATGGCGGCCTGTATGGCTCGGTGACCAACTGCCATCCAGGCGACCAGGATAGAACAGATGATCGCCAGCAAGAAAACCGAAACACCAAGGGAAATCCGGTAGGCATACTGCTGCAGCCAGTCCTTCATGATATAATAGGATATAGGTACTGAAAGTATAAAAGCTATCATGATGAGCAGGGTAAATTCCCTTGACAGGAGATATACAATATTGGCTGCCGAAGCACCTAGTACTTTCCGAATTCCTATTTCCTTGGTTCGCTGGGAAGCCATAAAGGAAACAAGGCCAAAAAGCCCCAGGCAGCTGATAAAAATGGCAATTCCTGCAAAGACCTTATACAGCTGGGAAAGATGGTCCTCATGTTTGTAGAATCGGCCAATCGTATCATCCAGAAAACTATACCGGTAATAATATTCCGGAAAATTGGCAGTCCAAATTTTTTGTACAAATGGCAGGACGGAACTCTTTGCCCCGGGTCTGATCTTCAGACTGATGGTTTGATAATATCTCTTCCAGCTGCCCAGCAAAACTGGGGCAATTGGCCTGCGGAGGGAATATGTATTGAAATCTTTAACCACCCCTACGATGTTGGCTATCTTCACGCCATTCCACAAGTTGATCTGTTTGCCTATGGCCGCCTGGGGGTCGCGAATACCCTGTTTTTTCAATAGTGTTTCATTTACTACAAATTCTCTGACCGTATCACCTGGGGCATAGGCATGACCGGCAATGAACTCCAGGTGATATAACTTAAAAAATTCCGGGTCCGCCCATTTCAGATTAGCGCTGAAGTCAGTGTTTTTAGCAGCATGATCAAAATTAAAATCACTGCTCCAATTATTTTCCGATGAAGGGCTTGCAAAACTAAAACTGACAGCTTTGATGTCGGGACTGGAGAGAAACTGGTTTCTGAGGTAATCCAGTTTGCCCATGTGCGCGCTGTCATTGAAGAGCGGAATATTGATGATGGCTTCTTTATCAAACCCAAGCGGAGTATTCCTGAAATATTCCATTTGGCTTACCACGATTAACATACCGATTATGAGTATGTGTGCTATGGTAAATTGCATAATAACGAGGGCTCTCCTAAGGGAGATACCTCCTGCCATCCTGGTGGTCACCTTATTTTTCAGAGCAGTAACAGGATTGAAACCCGATAAAATAAGGGAGGGATAAATGCCTGCCATCAGGGTAACTACAATAGCCAAAAGGATAGTAAATGCAAGTAATGCAGGATTGCCCATTGGCTCCATGGTCATTTGCACTTCGAGAAGGTTGTTGAGAAATGGCAGTGCGGCCTTAGCGATACCAAACCCTGCAATCACAGCAAGGACCACAATCAGGGCTGTTTCCACCAGGAACTGGACAGCAAGCTGAATGCGGCTGCTTCCCAATACTTTCCTCACCCCAATCTCCTTGGATCTGTTCACTGCCTGGGCGGTAGCGAGATTAATGAAATTGACGCAGGCTATGACAATCAGAAATAGGCCTATCAAGGACAACGCATCAATCAGGGAATGGCTGAATGTGTGCTCATTGAACATGGAGATGCGGTTATCAAAGTGCATTTCTGCCAGTGGTTGCACGAGGAAAGCATCACTGGCATAGGCGGCAGGTTTATGTTTTTTTGCAAAAGTTCTCAGTTCATTATTAAATCTCAATAATGAAAAATCAGAGGGTAGTACCACAAAGACGCAGGCATCGCTGAATGTACTCACCCAGTCATCGAGGTTACTTTTCAAATTGGTCTGCTCCAGAGCAGAAAATGGCACGACAATGCTCAGAGGGAAATCGCTATTGACCGGAATATTCTTGAGTATCCCCGTAACCTTATAGGTATTCTTATTATTGTATTTTATGGTCTTTCCTAGCGCAGACTTCCAGGAACCAAAGAGTTTCTCGGCTGTCCCCTGAGTGAGAAGGGCACTGTTTGGCTCCTTTAACGCCGATTTTGAATCACCATACACGAACCCAAAATCGAATATGTCAAAGACAGCTGGTTCTGCGTAGAAGAAGTTCTCCTCCTGAAATTTTTTGGGCAGGCCACTGTCGCCATCAAGAGTTATCTGACCCCCATCCTTGAAAATAGTCCCGATCTGGGAGATTGCTGGGTAATCGGCCCTTAGTCCCCCTGATACAGGAAAGGGGGCTCCCCCGGAATAACTGACTCCATCCTGATTATGGAACTCGGTGACAATACGGTAGATGCTCTTTCTCTTGCCGTGAAAATTATCAAAGCTCGTCTGAAACTGTACAACCAGAAATATCAGCAGACAGGCAGCAATCCCAACTGCCAATCCCAGGGAATTAACCAGAGCATAGGTCTTGTTGCGTTTAAAGTTCCTGAAAGAGGTTTTGAAATAATTGCGGATCATGGCTCATTGACTATAAGGATAGTGATCAGAACGCGTTTTATCCGGCCTTAACCTCCTCTTTAAGCCAAAATACTGTGCCATCTTCTTAATTATTTGATTTAGAAAAGCTTATTAGATTGTTCGAAAACGGAGTGTGCGCTTATGATACACAGGCTGTTCAAAATAAAAACAATCTGACCCGTCGGCATAAACTATACAGGTGAAAGAATAAGTCCCGGGAAAGCCGTAACAATGGACAATCAGTCCAAAAATGCTTACTCTTTTTTTAGAGTGTACGAAATGGCAAGCAGCCGGTTATATTCGAATTGGTAGACCTCTGGTTTCTGAATTACAGCTGGTGGGAAAAAATTTTCTTTCAACCGAAATTGCCGGTTTACTGGAAGTAGGCAAAAAAAAGGCCATTGATTTTCATAGTGGAAAAAACGGACCTTTTCCCCGGTTTGCTTGGGAAATGGGAACTTTTCTCCCGGATATTGAAATTTCAATGGCCGGTTTTCAAAGGCATGGATTGCATTCCGGAACTGGAACCATGGTTGAAGTTGAAATTCACACAAATCAAAATGCTACCTGGTTCACAGTGGTTCAGAAATGCAGCGGGCTTCCTGTCTGAGGCTCTTTCAAATAGCAGGATTATTTTTTGCCCGTCCCGGAAGGGGAGCATCGGGAGTAATTCCAGACAGATGCTCCTCAGGGACAGGACTCAAAAGGGTCGGAATAAATGGGAAGATTCACATGGCACCTGGATCTTCAGAGAACACTGGATTTAGGAATTTCTTTTGTGCTTATATCAGTATCTAATATTCAGTTGCGGATACAAAGAAACGACAAGTCTGAAAAAGGAAAAATAGAACAGGTTGTTATCCTCAGGTACAGTTCCGCCGAATTTCTTTGTAGTGATTATTCGATACGTCATACGGGTGATTCTGTAATTGCCTGCAAACAGACTCCAAAAACCCTTGCCATATTAACGTTCATGGGACTCAAGAAATCCGGAGGAATCAAGGGGTATGTTCACAATTAAGGAGCAGCCCATGCCTGGAGAAGTGTGCAGGATAGCTTTGCCATTGTAAAGCCTGGTTCGTTCATAAATATTGGACAGACCCAGGCCTCTGGGCGTATTCTTTGCGTCAAAACCGATTCCGTCATCACTGATATGGAGCCGCACCTGGTCAGGGTAGCAATGCAGTGAAATTTGCACATCGCTGGCATTGCTGTACCTGACAATATTTTTGATCTGTTCCTGAACTATGCGGAGCAGGGTCATTTTTTTCTGCTGGCCTAAGGATTCAAAACTTTGTGGTTCGCCATGATCAAAGGTGATTTTAAATGGATTTACGCGCCTGATGTCTTCAACTAGCATATGGATGCTGGTCAACAGGCCGGTTTCCTTCAGGTTGGGGCCAACCATTTCTCTGGAAAGCTTGCGAATTTCTTCGATCGAAAGGGACAATATCGCCTTGGTCCTTTCCTTAAGATCATGGAAATCCTCCCTCGAAGGGTCCAGAGAATTCAAAAAGAGTTGGGCAGTAGATATTATCTGGTTCACATTGTCATGCAGTTCGATACCTATCCGGTTGCGTTCCATCTCCTGGGCCCGGATGATTGCTTCAGCTACCCCTTTTTGTTGCCTCAGCTTCTGTTCCACGAGTTGATGCTCCAGTTCCCGGATTTCCGAGATGTCCTGCAGCGTACAGATCATTCGAATGGCCACCTCATTTTCATAAATGACAAACCCTCTCTTCAAGACCATTTTATAGCTCCCGTCCCGGTAGCGAAACCGGAATTCCTGTTCCCAGTATTGTTCTTTTTTGTCAAGAACTTTCTTAACACGCATTTCAACCTGCTCCCTGTCCTCCGGATGGATGCACCCGTAACACCAATCCAGGTCGCTTACCTTGTCCAGTTCCTCTCCGAGCAACATATTGAGAGCCTGATTTCCGAATATTTTACCGGTCTGCATGTTCCAGTCCCAGATGGCTTCAGACGTGGCCTTGCTGATATAAGAAAGCCTCTGGCTGGCCTCCATTTCTTCCTGGCGGGTAACCCAGGATTCTGTCACATCCAGAGCTTCCCCTCCTATTTTCATGTCCGGGCTGGCCGGATGGATTGGAAAAACGGTTACCTGGAATACATGTTCCTTGCCGTCCGACATCAAGGATCTGACGATGCTCTGGATCGGTATTTTTTTGGCAAGTACAGATTGGTGTTTCCGGTGAAAAAAGGTGGCGATGGACGCTGGAATCAGGTCAAAAATATTATTTCCGTATGCCTTCTCATCTCCGTTAAAATAACGGAGAAGCGACTTGTTGGCAAAGAGTAGCTTTTCATCGCGATCGACGATCCAGGAAAAATATGGTGTATAATTCAGGAAAGAAGTATAAAGAGATTGCCCTACTGAAACTTCGGCATGTCCTTTCGTATCATGCCCTGACTCCGAGGAAGACAAATTTGAATATTTCATGTGTTCGGGGATTTCCGTAGATTTCTGGTGAAATACCGGGTCAGTCCCCTTTTTTCCATATATGATCACCCCATCAGAATGTCTGTTTTCTACAAAGCGTCCGTTAAATGCTTTCATTTCCAAATATTTTTTTATCTCGCCTTCGTATGTCTCATTAAATCCGAAATATAGGAAACGACCAGGCTGCCCCGGCTCATCCTGATGATATTCAAATTCCCAATTGATCCATTTCTCGTCATTTACTTTCAATCTCGCCGTAACACTTCCCTGATGATGGCTCCCACTTAAATTCCTGTGTGCAGACTCAAAATGAAGAAGGTCATCTCCGTGAATAGCGTCAAAGATGGAGATGCCGGAACGGTTCATAATTATTGGGAATTCCTTTTTGAAATGATCGTTTGCCAGAAGGACCGATCCATCCTTGCTGGTAACAAGCAGGTAAAATTTCTGACGACCTCCAAAGGCCGCAATCCATTCATCTAAGCAGGGAGTTCTAATGGTTCGAGGCTTTAATTTTGAGAATCACTTGATCATTCCGGATACAAAGAAAGAATTTGATGAATGTCAGACAAATAGAGTAACGTTCACATTTTTTGTACGTTATCATCCGTGTCGTGCGTAGGGCTACCACTACAACGGAATGACCCATGATGAGTGAGATCCAAATCATTAACTAGGCCAGCGAATCTATAATCTCCGAGATGCTTTCAAATTCATTAGACTTGTCAACAAAATAGTCTGCGCCTAGCGATCGGCATTTTTTTTTGTAATAGTAACTGGATTGGTTACTGAGGATGATAACAACCGTTCCTGGCCGGCTATGTTTTATCTGCTTGAGTAAGTCGATACCGCTTTTATCTGGTAAATTGATGTCCAAAAGCACGATGTCCGGAGTCGATTCACTCAGGACCTCCATTCCATTCTTATAACTGTTGGAAAAAGTAAATCTGGCAACATGACTTAAACCTGAAAGAAGGTCCTTTAGTCTTTCCTGGATAATAGTAGAGTCGTCAACTACCAATACAGCCTTCCGGTTTTCTGTCATATGATTTGCTTACCCAAGAATAGCCATGACTTCGGAATTCGGGTATAGTAACGGAAAGTAGATTGAAGTAATTGTTTAGTTCAGGGATATGTAGTAAAAATGCTACAAAACATTTAGAGAGCAATTTTTGTTAGATTAGCTTGTTTTCCACTGAATAGAGCGTGAGGTCAGCATTGGTTTTGAGGTTCATTTTAGCGAGAATCCTGGCCCGGTACGTGCTTACGGTTGTAACGCTCAGGGATAACTGTTGAGCTATATCCGAAACAGATTTCCCTGACGCGAGCAATTTCAGAACCTCAAACTCGCGATCAGAAAGTAATTCATGTGGCAATTTATCCGAATCCAGCTCGAGGGTGGTCGCCAGCCTCTCTGCAATGGAGGAAGTGATATACTTTTTGCCAAGCAAAACCCTGTTTACCGCATTTACCAGTTCTTCCGGCGCGGAATCCTTATTCAGATAACCCGATGCCCCAGCCTTCAACACGCGGATTGCATATTGATCTTCCGGATGGACGCTCAGAATCAGGATGGGTACTTTAGGATAGGTCTGTCTTATTTGCTGCAGGACTTCAAGTCCACTGCGTCCGGGCATGGAAATATCCGAGATGACCACATCCCAGTCATCTTTCATAACTCTCAAAAACAGGTTTTCTGCATCAGCTACTTCCTCAATCAGGGCAGAAGGATAGGCTTCCAGCAAAATTTGCTTGAGTCCTTTCCTCACTACAGTGTGGTCATCAGCAATCAGGAATCTCAGCATTGAACAAGGTTTAATTTAGTTTCTCGAAGAAGCCACTATGGAGGAAACAGGTACCTTGACAAGTAAACAGGTACCGTTGCCTTCCCGGCTGCAAATGTCAAATGCAGCTCCCATCATCTGAGCCCTTTCCCTCATGCCGAGCAAACCCAGTGTTTTTTTTGCCCGGGCCTTATTGATATCAAATCCCTTACCATCATCTGACACTTTTAGAACCACCTGGTCTCCTTCCTGGTAAAGAGACAGGACCACATTTTTTGCCGAAGCATACCGGGCTATGTTGGTCAAAGATTCCTGGCAAATTCTGAACAGTCCTATGGCCATGGACGAAGGAAAATCGAAATCGTCAATGCTTGCACAGAACTGGGTTTTGATGCCGGTTCTCTTCTCGAACTCCTGGCTTTGCCAGTCAATGGCTGCCAGAAGGCCCAGATCATCCAGTATGCTTGGATGCAGCTTGGTGGAAATCCTGCGAACTGTCTTGATGGTATCGTTTAAAAGAGCAATGGTGCCCGCGAATTTCTGCCTCAGTAACCTGTCATCGCCTACAGGTATCCTTTTTGAAAACCAGGACATGTCCATTTTCAGACCTGTCAGCTGCTGACCAAGCTCATCATGAATTTCCCGGGCAATACCGGCCCTTTCCTCTTCCCGGATATCCTGGAGATGAGAAGCAAGTAGCCTGATTTCATCATATGACCTTCTCAGGTTTTCTTCTGCTTTTAACTTTTCTGAAACATCATTGCATAGCAATAGCCTGACCTTTCTCCCTTCGTGGTTAAAATCCGTAGCAATGATCTCCACATAAATGAGCGTTCCATCTTTTTTGAAGTGCCTCCAGATCCCCCGGTTCTTGCGCTCGGACATATCTATGTCAAGCTCCTGGAGAAGTTTTTCTATATCCTCCGGCGGGCGCATTTTCCTGGAATCCAGGGTCAGGAATTCCGCCCGGCTGTAGCCATAATGTTCAATTGCGGCACCGTTTACATCTACAATGGCAAGATCAGGGATAGACATCATGATCATGGGTAGGGGATTGTTATTGAACAGCAGTCTGTATTTTTTCTCCGATGCCCGCACAATTTCCTCGGACAATTTGCGCTCGGTGATGTCCCTGACAAAGGTCAGGAAGTTTCCGTCTGATTGCCTGCGCGTATTTACCTCTGCATGAACCTGGCTTCCGTCCTTTCTTTTAAGCACCCGCTGGGTAATCACGGTTATCCCTTGATTCAACTGAGCATACCTTACCGGTCTGGCCTCCAGGTCTCCCGGGGCAGTCAGATCAGCAATGGTCATATTCAGGATTTCTTCCCGGCTGTACCCGAGTAATTCGCTTATCTTTTTGTTTGCCTCAAGGTACCTGTCCTTTTCACTGGAAAATACAAGGATGCCATCTGCAGCTTCATCAAAAAGTGACTTGTATTTCTCCTCCCCTTCCCTCAAGGCCTGCTGAGCAAGCTTATTGATGGTGATGTCCCGGAAGAAAATGGATGACCCGTTGGGTGACGGGAAAATATTGATGGCCAGCCATTTTCCGGACTGCGGATCCTGCCCTTCTATGTAGGTGCGTTCCTGCAGACTCATGGCTTCTGCGAGGGATTTTTGAATCAGACTGCCCTTCGTCTCCGGAAATATTTCAAAAATGCTTCTCCCGATCATTTCGGTGCTGGGAATCTGGTGAAATTCCTCCGCCTTCAGGTTGATGTACGTATAACGGAAATCTTTATCCAGGGCTACGAAATTGTCGGTCACCCTTTCGAATATTTCCCGGATTTCAGCGGTCTTGTCATTGACCTTGCTTTCCAGTTCGCTGTTGAATTTTCTCAGTTGTTCCTCGGCGATTTTTCTCTCCGTATTGTCACGGGTCACCTTGGCAAATCCCTTCAATTGGTGGTCTTGATCATAAGCCGGGGCGTAGACCACATTGGCCCAAAAAAGGGACCCGTCTTTTCTCCTCCTCCAGCCTTCGCTTTCAAACCGTCCTGTCGTAGCTGCCATCCTTAAATTGGATCGCGGATCGCCAGCCAGGATTTCTTCTTGCAGGTAAAAAACTGAAATGTGTTTACCCTGAATTTCCCTGGACGTATATCCCGTTATGGATTCAACTCCTTCGCTTGCGCTTATGATGTATCCCTGCGGATCCACCATAAAGATGATATAGTCTTTTACACTATTTACAAAAAGCCTGAACCGGTTTTCACTGTCCCGTAAAGTATTTTCAGCAGCAATTCTTTTTCTTTCCCTGTTATTCAGTAAGCGAGCCTGATACCAGATGAGGATGATAAAGACAATGATGATGCTCAGCACCAGCACAGCCACGCTAAATTCTTCACTAAACAGTCCGGCCTTTAATCCAAAAAGCCTGAGCAAGCCAAGGGATACGGGCACAAATAGGGCTATCGGCAACATGGTGCGCAGGTTGTTGCTGCCGGTGAGGTTCCATGTGGTTTCCTTCATCAGTGCGGTATCGGCGCTTCGAAAGAGCAGAGCTATGGAAGTCAGCAAAAAACTGATAGAGGTGAAAAGGGCCATCTGGATGTGGTCAAATATGCCATTAAAACTGGCTACCTGATATAAATAACCGGTCAGTATAAGGAGGCCGGCCAGACCAGGAGCCACAGCCAAAACCTGCCCCGCCAGGCGTTTCCAGGAAACAGAACTGGTCAACAGCAACAGGGCAACAGATGCGAAAACCAGGCAATACGGGCTACACACGGCCATCCCCACATCCCGGTTTCCATCATTTTCCGGATTGATCCTTTTGGCCGAAAGCAGGTCGTCCAATTTGAATCTCACAATCGAAAAGTGATCCGCAATCTTCAGTAGCCCAACCAAAAGCACTGTTGATGCCAGAATAATCCCTAACACAAATCTCTTCCTGTTTTGGGTTGGGGGATCCAAAAGCAGTAAAGCGATCGAAAATAAGATCAGGGAGGTTGCCGTTACCGGATTCATGGCAACCATATCATAAAATTCCCGATTAAAAAAGTTGTACCAGAATATCCAGGAGGAAAGAACCAGCAGGGAGATTCCCAAAACTGAAAGAATCAGGTAGTTGGACCACCGTTTCAGTCGATTTTCCCTTACGATATCTGGATTTGGCTGCATTTTTTTGTCATTTTGCTCACTTAACAAACTAAAGACTGCCCTTCCGGGTTTGCCTTCCTGGAAATAGTCACAGTGTGGACCGCTGCCAGTTGTTCCAATTCCGAATTCTGCGCAAACTCATGTGAATGTAATCCCCGCCAACGAGTGGTTTCCAGCGCGGGATCCTTCAAATAAGACTTGTAGAAAGGTACGGTTGGCCGTTTAGCAAAAAAAATCTTCTTCTGCAAACCGCCCGGGAAACAGATTTCTTATTGGTTTCCCCTGCTGTACAGGCCGCTGATGAAGGCAGCTGTCAGGATTGATTATTACCGTTATGGCAAGTACGAATAGGGCAACAATTTAGCAAATCCGGATGAAATTTGCCCAACTCTTTATTCCCATCAGAATGGACAGATTCAGTTAAATAAGTATTTCCCTCTAGTGCCACCCAGGCAGTCGGCCCCACCGCAAGGGGTAAAAAAATGCAGGTTTGAACTTACACCCGGTACCCTTGCGACATGTTAACCAGCTTTACCAGTGACGTGGCGTTCTTGATTTTTAATTTTTTCAGGATATTGTGGCGATGGACTTCTACTGTTTTTAGGGAAAGATTGAGCAGAGCCGCAATTTCCTTGGAACTGTGGCCGTCACGTATACAGTGACTAATCTGCATTTCCCTCAGCGTGAGCCTGGTGATATCAGGGGCCTCGCATGCGAGGTCCTCATCGGAAACAGTTGAGCGCAACTCAACCTCTTCACAGGTGAAAGTGTCCCCGCGATGTACCGCAAGGATCGCATTGTACATTTCCTCCTTGGAGGAGTTTTTGGTCAGGTATCCCGCGGCCCCTGATTTAAACATTTTCCGGACATAGGTGAGTTGGGAATGCATCGACAATCCGATTACCCTCGAATTCGGTGAAACAGATGAAATTCTTTCTGTCGCTTCAAATCCGTCAAAGGGTAATATGCTGATATCCATCAGAACTATGTCTGGCCGGAGAAGTTTGGCTTGCTCAACAGCTTCTTCTGAATTTCCGCAGGTGGCAACAACATCAAAAGACGGGTTGCTCGTAAGTATATGTGCCCAGGTTTCCCTGATCAATTTATGATCTTCGGCAATTAAAATCCTGATCTTTTCCATAGATAATATTTATGGGTAAAATAACGTCCCAGGATATTCCCAACAGGTAGAAAAATCATCGATTTTAGGTGTAAAAAAAATGCGATTTAACCTGTAGCAATAAAACTACAAAAGTTTTTTGATTCTTTTTATTCCATTCAGCTATATTGAAATCGCAGAGCGGCCAATGCTGTGTACAACTTCAGGAAATACCATTTTGGCCATCAGGAGGCTGCCTTTGGCAGTGTGAAAGAAAATATGCTCCCCTTGCCAGGTTCGCTGCTAATGTGTAATTGTCCTCCATTTTTGGATAGAAACTCGCGGCATAACATCAAACCCAAACCGGTCCCTGCTTCACTGGAGGTTCCCCGTGTAGTGTAATAATTATTCCTGGAGATTTTCTCCATGGCTTCAGCTGTGATGCCGATACCTGTATCTTCAACTGCCACTTCCACAAAAGTTGCATTTTCATTGACATTGATGGAAACAGAACCCTTAGGAGGGGTAAACTTAATGGCATTGGAAAGGAGGTTGCGCAAAACCAGACTGATCATTTCCCTATCTGCTCTCACGACGAAGGGCTTCTCCACATTACTGCAAATACTGATTTTTTTTGCGTCTGCCTGCAAGGTCAGGATCTTTCCCACTTCCTTCACAATATCTGACACGTCAAGTTCCTGAAGGTTGATGTTGTCTGCTTGCATCTGGCTTTTGGCCCATTGCAACAGATTCTCCATCAAACCCGTGCTGTAGTTCAGATCGTTGACAATGCCAGGGATCATCTTCTTGATTTCCTGGGCGGGTATGTCGTATTGCTGGATGTTTCTGAAAAGGTTTCTCAAGGCATACATGGGTGATTTCAGGTCATGGGCAATGACAGAAAACAGTTTACTTTTCAGTGTGTTCAACTCAGTTAATTCATTGGTCTGCTTCTTCAACAAATCCGCTTTTTCTTCAATTTCGCTCTTCTGCTTCTGAATTTTTAAGTTCTTTTCCTGCAGACTCCTGTTGCTGGTAAGGATCCCAAGCTGGTAAACACTGTTTTCCTTCTTGATCAGAAAGAGCCCGTAAAAGATCAGCATGATGGCTGTCACCTGGTTGAATAAGTAGAAGAATGGACTGGCCGACTCATACGGGTTGTAAAAATTCTTTCCCAGTACGACCAATATGAAATAGCTGATCATGGACAGGCTTAAGGCGAACAGCATATGGCTGATCTGTTGCAGGAAAAAAACGGAGAGGATGCCATAGAGAATGAAGAACAGTTCAACACCCAGATTCATACCCTGCAGATAGACTATGCTCGTGACAACAGGGTATAATATGAAATAGATGATCATTCCTGCCTCATACTTGTAATAGAAATTAAGATACAACACCAGGAAGCTCACCAAGGCTGGCAGACTGGCGATGAAGTAGGAAATAACCGAAAATTTCTGGTTTTCAAAAAGGCAGATGACAGGGACCATGATACCCGTAACCAGCTGAAAGAAATTCAACTGGTTAAAAATGCTGAGCTTTCTCCGTTCGTAATCATCCATGGATTTGGTGAAACCAATGGATTTGATTTCTTCCAGAAAGTCCTGGGACCTCTGTCCAATCAGCTCAACCCTGCCTGATATCCTGATCGATTTGATCCTGCGCAGCAGGGAAACCGGTTTGTCCCGGAACCAAGCGGCCAGCCTTACCTGACGGTTTGATTTGATCTTACCCTGGTAGGGGACTGATTCAGGCTGTAGGATTTTCATATAGATATTCGATTATAAACCTGACCGGCAGAAAACATGGGCTTTTTCTGTCTTTGGAACTCACCCGGGGGAGTGGCATTAATCGCGAATTCGGATCGGTAACTTCCCCCCCTTTTCTGACTGCTATAACGGCAATTGCCTCTCTTTTCTTATAGCAGTCCTGGATACAATTCAAGTTCGACCCTGAACGGGTGAGGTATTGCAAATCCAGTGCCGGTAAAGGGTAAAAACTGTCAAAAAAGACCTGCCAGGCCCTTCTGAGGCCAATTCGGACGGTTATCTTGGCTCCGTTCGCTAAAAGTATCCGGCATAAGGGGCGAACGCCTCTGTCGGCGGGCAAAAAAAACATATATCCCTTGCTTTTTTCAAAAAAAATGACAATCTTGTCGCTTCAATCGTACCCAATCTCCCCTAAAACCATTTTTCTTCCAATCTTCCTTGTACAGTCTGATTCTCTGATTTCTTTTCTCCAATTTCCAAAGGGAAAATTATTTCCTCCAATAGCTATGTCCAACTATTAATCCGTGTAATCCAGCTGACAGCAAATTTGCCGGCAGCGAATATAAATGGTTGTAAATATTTAATCACAAATCGTACAAGATGAAAACATTTTTACCTTTGTTTAGTCTCCTTCTCATTGGAGCCGCCAGTGTTTTAAGTTCCATTCTTTACCTGAATGAGAGTTACACATCTTCCGCCGTATTGACCATCATTTGGTTCGTGAGTCTTACCCTTTGGATAGGAGCCAGGGGAGTTAAAGAAGGACGGGCCAAATAGCAGGACGCAAAAAAAAGTCTGGCCCCAGGTAAACGGGGTCTTCACCGGGAAGCTGGCGGGTCACCTTAGTCCGCACCGAACCCCTATTTCACCCTGTCATTGATTCAGGCAACTGTCTGAAATCTGTCCTCATTGTCATCTCTGAAAAATGATATTTCAGGCAATCGAGGAAATTTCGAATCGGAAGGTTTTGTTTGCAGGTGGCTGCATACCAGGTCCTTTTGGCAAAGCCGCCTGGCATTGGTCTTGCCACAATGTTTTTTGATTCAAGGTAAGGTTGTACGATCCAGTCAGCCAGGACTGTGATCCCCATATTGGCATTTACCATTTCAATGATGGCGTCTGTGTAATGAATCCGGTGGATGTATTTGGGCCTCACTTGCTGAGCTTTCATCATATTTTCAATCACCGGTACGTTCCCCGAAGAAGGGTCATTAAAATGAAGGTACAAATCCTGGCCTTCAAAATCCAGAATGCTGATATTCCTTTTTCGCGCTAACGGGTGATCCAGGGACAGGATAACAAAAAGCCGGTCTTCAAAAATGGGTTCATAGTGAATATGCGGATTTTCCTGCCTGTTCCGAATAATGGCCACATCCAGGTCTCCTTTCAGCAAATAATCAAGGGGCAGGTGGGTGGCGGCAGAAACAACGTGGATATCTATGCCCGGATTGATTGCTTTATAGTATTTTATAATCCGGGGAAGCCAGTGATAGGCTGTATAACACTGGGTGATGATTTTGATAGTACCCGTTTCTCCGCTCCTGTACTGCAGAATATCCTTTTCCAGCATCTGCAATTCAATCATAATCTTTTCACCGCTCTGCAGAAAACGGATTCCCTCCTCGGACAGTTCCAGCTTTTTCCCCTTCCTGTAGAAGACGGGAACCCCCAGTTCGGTTTCCAGTTCCTTTAACTGGTGGCTGAGTGCGGACTGGGTCAGGTGGAGAACGGAGGCGGCCCGGGTAAGGGTACCTTCCCTTACAATGGCTTCGACCAGCCTGAAGGATTGCAAAGAAATATTCATTATTAGCTATATTAATGGTTGTAATAAATATTATTCAAGAGATTCATAATCTATCTAAGGTTAATTTTGCTATTCATCTGATATTTTATTTACTTCTCACATGCCGAAAAATAACCATGTCTTATTTCCCATTATTTTTCTTATTTCCAGTCAGGCCGGGGGGCAGGTACTTTCATTAAAAGATGCGGTTCGGAAGTCTCTATCGAATTATGGTACGCTGAAAGCCAGGGCAAATTACGTTAATGCGTCTAAAGCACTTGTTAAAGAAAGCCGCCGGGAGTACCTGCCAGACCTGAACATTTCTGCCCAGCAGGACTATGGTACCATCAATTCCTCAAATGGCCCTTTGTACGGGTATAAAGGGCTCGGCTCAGCAGGTTCAGGACCTGTTTTACCTGCCCAGAACTACAATGCGGCATTTGGGGCACTGTACCTGACCAATGTCAACTGGGAATTTTTTGCATTTGGCAGGGCGAAGGAAAGAGTAAGAGTGGCCCAGTCAGAACTCATACTTACTGAAAGTGACCTGGAGCAGGAAAAATTCAAGCAGGAGCTGAGGGTTGCGAGCGCTTACCTGAACCTGCTGGCCGCCCAGAGGATTAGCCGTTCCCAACAGAATAACCTGGAGCGGGCCATGGCCCTGCAACTGGTTGTAAGCACGAGGGCCAAGAATGGCCTCACTCCGGGAGTGGATTCGTCCCTGGCAAACGCAGAAGTGTCAAATGCAAAAATTGCGCTGACCACAGCGATTGATTTTGAACAGCAGCAGAATGTGGAACTGGCCCAATCCATGGGTGTGACTGCGCCCGGTACCAGTTTCCTGCTTGATACCCTGTTCATCGAAGAGGTACCCAAAAACATTTATGATTCTTCGCCAGTCAGTCAGGATCAGCATCCCTATCTGCTGTACTACAAAAACAGGATTTCATTGAGTGATGAACAGGCCAAATTTTTTCATACCCTGAATTTTCCGACATTTTCCCTGTTCGCCTTATACCAGGGCCGGGGCTCAGGTTTTTCTTACAATTATGGCATTTTGAATCCGGATGCCTTCTCACGGGGGTACTGGACCGGTGTTGAACCCACCCGGAGCAACTACCTGGTAGGCCTGGGTGTGACCTGGAACCTGACCAGCCCGCTACGTGTACAACAGTTGGTTGCAGCCCAGAAGTTTACATCCCGGGGTCTGAAGGATGAATATGACCTGGAAGGACAGGATCTGGTAAACGGGCTGGTTTTATCCGAATCAAAAATCCGGAATGCCCTCTCCAATTACCTGGAAGCACCTGTCCAGGTAAAAGCTGCCAGTGATGCCTATACGCAGAAAACGGTGATGTACAAAAATGGCCTGACCAATATAGTGGATGTTACCCAGGCCCTGTTCATCCTTAACCACGCCGAAACGGACAGGGACATAGCCTACAGCAACGTCTGGCAGGCCCTGCTCCTCAAAGCTGCAGCGGCAGGTGATTTTGGAATTTTCATCAACCAGTTCTGACGATGTTGCAGGACAGGTATAAGTAAATATGTCAAACCGAAAAATGATTCAATGGGACTGATCAAGAATGCGCTCAGAAAGCCTATCACCATTCTGGTAATTGTGGCCGGGGTTTTTTTCTTTGGCGTTAATGCCGTGCGCAATATCAAGATTGATATTTTCCCGAACCTGAACCTGCCGGTCATCTATCTTTCCCACCCTTATGGCGGGTTTACCCCAAACCAGATGGAAGCCTATTTTGGCAAACAGTATGTTAACCTCCTGTTGTTCGTTTCCGGAGTGAAGAGCATCGAAACCAAAAATATCGAGGGACTGACCCTGATCAAACTTACTTTCTATGAAGGGACCAACATGGCCCAGGCAGCTGCCGAGGTTTCCACCTTCAGCAACCGGGCGCAGGCAATATTTCCGCAGGGAAGCAATCCCCCTTTTATCATCCGGTTTGATGCCTCTACCCTCCCCGTGGGACAGATCGTGCTAAGTAGTAAGAAACGATCCAACAATGAATTGCTGGATATGGCCAACATCTATGTCCGGTCTTCATTCACATCCATACCCGGGCTTATTTCCCCGGCGCCATTCGGCGGAAACGTACGGACGATTGTTATCAAGGCAGATCCCGAATTGCTCCGGATACATAACCTGACTCCGGACCAACTGGTTGAAGCACTCCGGATAAACAACCAGGCCACGCCGGCCGGAAACGTCCGCGTGGGGGATATCAATTATTTCACGCCAGCCAACACAACCATTCGAACGGTTAAGGATTTTGAAAATATTCCCCTATTTAAAGGGGGTGTCCAGAACCTATACCTGAAGGATGTGGCCACAGTAGAGGACGGCGCAGATATTACAACGAGCTACGCTCTGGTGAATGGCAAAAGGTCCGTATATATGCCGGTTACCAAATCGGCAGATGCTTCGACCTGGGAGGTTGTGCAGAACTTAAAAAAGGCACTGCCCCGGTTCCAGAGTTTGTTGCCCGACGACGTTAAACTTTCTTTTGAATTCGACCAGTCTGTTTACGTGATTAATGCTGTAAAGAGTCTCCTTACGGAAGGAATCATCGGGGCCATACTCACAGGGATGATGGTTCTCCTTTTCCTGGGTGACGCCAGGGGTGCACTCATAGTCATCCTGACTATTCCCACCTCGATTATCTCGGGGGTACTTTGCCTCTATGTGTTTAACCAGACGATCAATATCATGACTTTGAGCGGGTTAGCACTTGCGATTGGAATTTTAGTTGATGAGTCTACCGTGACCATAGAGAATATCCACCAACACCTGGACATGGGCAAACCCAAAGCCCTGGCCATCTGGGATGCCTGTAAGGAGATTGCCTTCCCCAAACTGCTTATCCTGTTTTGTATTCTGGCAGTATTTGCTCCGGCTTTTACCATGAAAGGGATACCTGGCGCCCTCTTCCTGCCGCTTTCCCTGGCGATCGCCTTTTGCATGATTACTTCCTATTTGCTGGCCCAGACTTTTGTACCCATAATGTCGAACTGGCTGATGAAATCCCATCACGGAAAGGAATCCTCCGATGCAGAAGAGTTCGCTGCTTCGTCCCTGGGAGGGGGGTCTGAAAAAGATACCTGGGACCAAAAAAAGATCCTCATTGAAAAATCCGGAAGGGACGGAAAGCTGAGCCGGTTTGATAAATTTCGCCTACGCTTCCTGCGGTTCGAGGACAGGATCCTCCCCTACCGCAAACCCATCGTGATCGCCTACTCGGCGATTACCCTGGGAGCAATTATTCTCCTGATACAAAACATCGGGAGGGACATCCTGCCAAAAACGAATGCAGGGCAGTTCCAGGTCAGACTTCGGGCACCAGACGGCACGAGGCTCGAGCGGACCGAACAGAAGGCTTTGGAGACCCTTAGAGTGCTCGACCAGCTGGTTGGGAAAGAAAACATTGCGGTCACTTCAGCCTTTATCGGACAACATCCTGGCCAGTTTTCAACCAGCCCGATTTATCTTTTTATGAGCGGTTCCCAGGAAGCAGTTCTTCAAGTTCAGCTTAAAGAAGGCTTCAAGGAAGATATGGAGGACCTGAAGGAACGTTTCAGAAAAAAAATGCGCGAAACAGTTCCTGATATGCAATTGTCTTTTGAACCGATTGAGCTCACCGACAAGATTCTCAGCCAGGGCTCTCCTACTCCGATTGAAGTAAGGATATCCGGCAAGGATAAGAAGATGAATGAAGCGTATGCCTACAAGGTGATGGACAAATTAAAACAGGTTTCTTACCTCAGGGACGTGCAGCTGGGCCAGCCCGTTAGATACCCTTCCATAGCCATCAATATCGACAGGGACCGCGCAGCCCAGCTCGGTGTGGATGCCGCAGAAATATCCCGCTCCCTGGTTGCTTCGACATCTTCATCCCGGTTCACGGAAAAAAATGTGTGGATAGATGAAAAAGTTGGCCTCAGTTACAGTGTTCAGGTCGAGATACCTGAAAACAAAATGACCAGCCTCAACGATATTGCCGAAATTCCCGTACTCAGCGGCAAACCCAGGCCCGTCCTCGGAGATGTGGCCACCATCAGGGAGGACACGACCTACGGGGAAAATGACAATATCGGGGCCATACCGGTCATATCTGTTACGGCCAACCTCCACAAAATGGATCTGGGGACGGCCAGCAAAGATGTGGAGATGGCCATATCATCGATAGGCAGCCTTCCCCGGGGCCTGACCATCGAAACAAAGGGACTTACTCAGGTACTCACGGAGACGCTGAACAGTTTGCAGACCGGTTTGCTGACGGCCATCATAGTCATTTTCCTCATGCTGGCGGCAAATTTCCAATCTTTCAAAGTTTCCCTGGTCGTTTTGTCGACTGTTCCCGCCGTTTTGGTCGGCTCGCTTGTCCTGCTGAAACTCACCAGGGATTCACTGAACCTCCAGTCTTATATGGGAATCATTATGTCGGTAGGGGTATCTATTGCCAACTCGGTATTGCTTATCACCAATGCCGAACACCTCAGGATGCACAATGGCAATGCCCTGGAGTCTGCGAGGGAAGCAGCTGCGCTACGGTTGAGACCCATCCTCATGACCACCATGGCCATGGTCGTTGGCATGATTCCTATGGCATCAGGCATCGGTGAGGGGGGAGATCAGGTAGCACCTTTGGGGCGTGCGGTCATCGGGGGTCTGATTGCATCAACCTTTGCAGCCCTTTTCATTCTGCCCCTGGTGTTTTCCTGGGTGCAGGCAAAAGCATCAACTGATTCTGTATCCCTTGATCCTGAAGACAAAGAAAGTACACATTATATTCCATCCTTGTATGAACAAAACGCAAAATAGGTATACGGATTTTGCTGGTTTGGCAGCCTGTGCCATCGCGGTCCTGGTGCTAACGGCTGGATGTTCCTCCTCCTCCAGAAAGCAGGAAAAACAAAACGAGGCTGGGCAGGACCCGCCGGTCACCGAAGTATTCAGCCTGAAAAGAGATAAATTGTCTTCCGTACTTCGCTTGCCGGGTGAACTGATCGCCTACCAGCAGGTAGACCTTTATGCGAAAGTGAACAGCTTTGTCAGCAAATTATATGTCGACATAGGATCAGAAGTGAAGGAAGGCCAGATGCTGGTTCAGATGGATGCCCCCGAACTCAACGCGGAGCTTGACGCTGCTTCCAGCAAATTAAAATCACAGGAAGCCATCTATATCGCCTCCAAATCCAATTATGACCGGTTATACCAAACCAGTCAGACGCCAGGAACCGTTTCCCAAAATGATCTTGATCAGGCCCTGGCGAAAAAAAACTCGGACCTCGCGCAGCTCGAAGCAGCCAAATCCTCCTACCAGGAAATTGCCGATACCAGACAATACCTGGAAATCAGGGCACCTTTCAGCGGGGTCATCAGTGCCCGCAATGTCAATACCGGAGCTTATGTAGGTCCGTCAGGAAAAGGTTCGGAGCTGCCGATATTCACCCTTCAGCAACAAAAAAAATTACGACTGGTTATTTCTGTGCCCGAAGCCTATGCAGGATATATCAATAGTAAGCTGAAGGTCGCATTTGATGTCAGGTCACTTCCTGACAAAAAATTCACAGCCACGGTTAAACGACTGGCTGGTGCACTGGATAACAAGCTCCGGTCTGAGAGGATAGAAATGGATGTCGACAACCCGGACAAAATCCTGCTTCCGGGTATGGTGGCAGAAGTCATCGTCCCCCTGCCGGCTACCGACAGCACTTTTGTGGTGCCCAAAACAGCCTTTGTGAATTCAACTGAAAAGACCTTTGTGATCCGTGTGGCCGACGAAAAAGCAGAATGGGTCGACGTAAGGAAAGGCCGTGAAAATGCGGATATGATGGAAATATTTGGCAGCCTCTCGCCTGGTGATTCCCTGGTCAAGACGGCAAGCGAAGAAATAAGAAACGGATCCCTGGTGAGGCGGGTAGCTATCGTGAAGCAATAGCCGAAAAATCCGTACCTGATGCATCCCCCCGATTTTCCAATTCAGCCCTGAACCTCTATCAGCAGGAAGCGCCGGTTCTTCATCGTTTTTTTATAACCGGTGTACCAATTCTTATGCTTACGTGCCAAACGTCCTACCCTCACCCGGTATGCAGGAGCTGCAATCAACGGCTGATGCCCAGAAAAGAAAGCGTCAGCAAAACAACCTTTAGACAAAGTTGTCGTATTTCATTAGGTAGACAGCACCAGAGGCGCTGAATAGTTATCACTGGCAGTTTAACGGCCATTGACCTGTGCTAATTCAAACAATAAATGAGAAAAAAATATATTGTAATAGCTGCAATCATCTGGATCCTGCTGGTACTGGCAGGGTTGTATTTCTATAATAAACCCCACCGGAGTGCAGCGTCCCTGGACCCTGACATAAGGGTAGAGGCAGTGGATTTATACGGGCAGTTCCAGATCAACGAATCAATAGCGAATAAAAAATTTATGGACAAAATTATTGAAGTAAAGGGGAAGGTGGCCGATATCCAGCAAAGTGGGAATACCACCAGCATACAATTGGATGGAGGTTCACCAGGGGGCGGCATTAATTGCAGCCTTTCCGGCTCCGTCTCCAATTCCAGTCTTCCGGCAAAGGGAGCCCTTGTTGCCATCAAGGGAAGATGCTCGGGATTCCTTATGGATGTAAACCTGGTTGATTGCGTCATTGAGCATTGACAGATTCCACCCTATTCATCATACATTCCGAAATTATGCGCAAAAAACACGCCTTACCGCTTATCATTATGGTACTGATCATTACTGTGGCACATTCCTGTACAAAAACCAGCCTGGATAAACTGATAGAAGACCAGAACGGCGGCAACGGAAATACCTGCGATACAGTCGACATGAAATACAGTTCAAACATTGTTCCGATCCTGCAGGCTCATTGTTATGTCTGCCATGGCAATGGAAACACCGGTGGGAGTGGCGGTATAAATCTCGACGGATATGAAAATCTGATAAAGTGGGTGAACAACGGATATTTTTTGGGCAATGTCAGACACGACCCCGGCTATGTGGGGATGCCATACAAGATGCCCAAACTGGATACCTGCACCATTTCAAAGATGGAGAGCTGGGTAAACCACGGGGCTCCCAACAATTAAGAACTGAAGTCCACACGAACTAAAATACCTGACGCAAATGAAACCAGCATTTCTTCTCGCCACATTTTGTTGTTTTGGCTACTGCAGCGTTGCCCAGCAGTTCATGACCAGAAACGGATTTATCGGATTTTATTCGAAGACTCCCCTGGAAGACATCAAGGCAGAAAACAACCAGGTTTATGCCATTGTAGATGCCGGCAAAAAAAACCTCGCATTCACCCTTCTGCTAAAGGGATTTATATTCCGAAAAGAACTCATGCAGGAGCACTTCAACGAAAACTATGTGGAGAGCGACAAATTTCCCAAATCCAGTTTTTCCGGCAGTTATAATGGAGACGTGCCCTTAAATCAGGACGGAGTTTACCATATAACGGTTAAGGGTGCCCTCACGCTACACAATGTAACCCGCAATTTAGAAATGCCGGCGACACTGCAGGTCACCAACGGCAAACTGCAGGGCACAGCATCCTTTAGCGTTAAGCCAGAGGATTTTAATATCAGCATACCCTCCCTGGTGAGAGACAAAATTGCCAAGGAAATAAATGTTCAGGTAAAAATTGATTGCAATCCAATAAAATAAATAGCCATGAAAAAAGGATACTGCTTTTATGTCATAGTCTTTTTATCAGGTTTTCTGGGTGCATCAGCCCAGGACAGCTCTTTACTGAACAGACTCAATGATTCGATGTCGGTCAATGGTAAGCCCCTGCTTGTCACCGGAACATTCAAGGCTACCCGAGTGGTCAATATGCAATCTGTGGAATCGCTCGCCAGTGGGGCGCTCAGCTTTCTGATTCAGCACCGCTTCGGGGCGCTTAATTCCGGTTTCTACAATTTTTTTGGACTCGATAATGCCAATACCCGCCTTGGCCTCGAATACGGGATTACAGACAGGCTGGAAGTCGGGGCAGGAAGGAGCTCCCTGTACAAGACCTATGATGGATTCGTTAAATATAAATTGCTGCGGCAGACGGACATGAGCAACAAATGTCCCGTCACTGTATCCCTTCTGGGAACCATAAGCAATTTTACGGACAGTGTCGCCCAGTACAACTATCCCTATGAATCCACCACCCAGGTAAAATTTACCGCTTCCGACCGCACCGTTTATTCAGCCCAGTTGCTGATTGCCAGAAAATTCACCAGAAATTTTTCTTTTGAGCTTACGCCCACCTACATGCATTACAATACTGTTCCCTCCCACCAGGACAAAAATGATATTTTTGCCCTCGCTGCGGGAGCGCGTATGAAAATTACCCGCCGCATGAGCATCAATGCAGAATACAATTACTTGCCTTCCGGCCAGATTGTCTCTTATTCTAGATATGACTGCTTCTCCTTGTCCTGGGATATAGAGACCGGGGGGCATGTATTCCAGCTTATCTTTAGTAATTCACAAAGCATGATCGAATCGCAGTATATTACCCAGACTCCGGGCAGTTGGGGGAATGGGGATATTTATTTTGGATTTAACATTTCAAGGAATTTTAATTTATCAAAGAAGGCGAAGAGCAATGCCATCCCCAAAAGCTGAGCGTTCATCTGATCTTGCGGGGAGGCTTTTCTCCGCTACCCTTTCCCTGTAATCTTCTTTGGAAGACGAATTGAAGAGCCGGCGCCCGCATTCCTGACTGAAAGGGAGGGTGCCGGCTTAATTATGCAAAGAACCGTCTTCCCTGCCCTGCTCATAACGGCTGGTTATATTCCTTTTGCTGTTCTGGAAGTAAAAAACTATGTTTGTCGCATCACAAAACCTGTTACCCAAATGAGTCAACGACTAGGCACCCTGATTATCACCTGTCTTATTGCCCTACCTTCTTTTTCGCAGACAGGGTCATCCCTCGAAACGCTTCAGCAACAAATTAGCGCGACCCTCCATCAGGAAAAAGGCAATTTCGCAGTAGCTTTCAAAGATCTATCCACCGGCAAGGAAGTTCTCATTGATGAACACGAACTTTTTCACGCGGCCAGTACCATGAAAACACCGGTTCTGATAGAAGTCTACAAGCAACTGGCCAAGGGAAAGTTCCGAATGTCTGACGAAATAGAACTAAAAAATGAATTCAGGAGCATCGCCGATACCAGTACTTTTAGCCTTAGTCCAGCTGATGACAGCGAATTTGAGCTGTACAAACATATTGGCGAAAAGAGAAGGGTGGACAGTCTGGTTTACCTGATGATTACCGTCAGCAGTAATTTTGCCACCAACCTGCTCATCGATCTGGTCGGCGCTAAGAACGTAACCCAGACCATGCGCGATCTCGGTGCAAAAGATATCCAGGTTCTCCGGGGAGTGGAGGATGGAAAAGCCTATCAAAAGGGAATGAACAACCTGGTAACTGCGTATGATTTGATGCTGATATTTGAGCAATTAGCCAAGGGAAAAGCTGTCAGTCCACGGGCTTCCCAGGCCATGATCCAGATCCTGCTGGATCAGCAATTCAGGGAGATTATACCAGCCGGGGTTCCCGCCAATGTCCGGGTAGCTCACAAAACCGGCTTTTTCAAGGGGGTCCATCATGACTCAGGCATCGTCTTTTTGCCGGATGGCAGGAAGTATGTCCTGGTGATATTGTCCAAGAACATCGAGGATGAAGATCATGCCGTACACGCCATGGCCTCTGTTTCCACATCAATTTATAAATACATGAATCCCTGACGTTGCATTCACGCCAGTAAGCAGTTCCGGTCTTTCCTTTCAGGGACTCGATCGGTGCTTTCAATAGAGTATCCGGTTACCCTTTTGCTGCCAAAGGCTGAATACCCTGATGGCCTCTTCCCGGCCGCAGGCAATCATCCTGACAGTCCTGGCGTCATGGGCACAGTTTAATTCCTCATATATGAAAGAGTCATTGAACCCGATGGCTGCAGCGTCATGGCGGGTATTGGCAAAATATACGGTTTTGATCTGCGCCCAGTAAACGGCCCCCAGACACATCGGGCATGGTTCGCATGAACTGAACAATTCACAGCCGGCCAGGTGAAAGGATTCCAGCCTCCTGCAAGCTTCGCGGATGGCTATTATTTCTGCATGAGCTGTAGGGTCATTCATAGCAAGTACCTGATTCCATCCGCGGCCGACGATTTCCTCACCGCGGACAACAACGCAGCCAAATGGTCCTCCTGCCTCTGCGATCATGCCCTTCTCGGACAACATCACTGCTTCCCGCATAAAAATTTCTTCCCTGGTCATATGGAGCGGTAAGTTTAAATACCAGAATTTCCGGTATGTCGACAACCGGCGGATTGCCCCCTAAATTCGTAAAAACAAGAATCAAACCAGCAGGCAGGCCAAAAAAAATCCCGCGTCTTGCGCGGGATCCAGATTTATTTTCTACCGTGAGCGATCGGAGTCGCTTTCCACTCAGGCCCTCTGCCTGGCGGCCGGTTTGCGTTTTGTCTTTCTCAAAGCTGCTGAAATTCCTTTTCTCAGGTTGTCCAGCGTGGGTTTGCCCGTAAACTGTTCGCCATTGATAAAAAATGCAGGAACATTGGTGACTCCCCTTTCCATCCCTTCCTTCAAATCCCCCTGGACCTGCCATCCATAAGTAGCATTCACCAATTCATCCAGGAAACGCTTATTGCTGATTCCGGCTTCCCTGGAATGCAGTTTCAGGCTTGTCGTACCCAGATTGCGCCGGTTATGAAAAAGTATATTGTGCATCTCCCAGAATTTGCCAACCTGGGCTGCTGCAACAGCAGCCTCTCCTGCCTTGAGGCTCCGCTGATGAATCTTAGTCAGGGGAAAATGCCGGAAGTTGAATTTTATCTTTCCCGCAAATTCTTCAAGCAATTGTTTTACAACTTCGTGCGCTTTTGCACATTCTTCATTTTCGTATTCTCCAAATTCTACCAGGGTGACAGGCGCATCCAGATTACCAACAAAGACATCCTTAGGTTCTATGATCTCAACAATCTCTTTCTTAAAAGCCATAATATTTATCCTTTTATTTTCCTTTAAATAATGTATATAACAAATCCAAACAAACAAGGTTGTATTAAAAGCTCCAATGCCACCCTGGAAAGCGGTGGCAGAGGGCGAAATTAGTATTTTTTCCCCGTTTTGAGCCATTTCCCGTCCTTTTGGGGCATCATTGAGCCTTTTTGAAGCCGGACTTAACATTTTCTTAAGAAGCAGCCCTTTCCCTGCCTTTTTGGGAAGGTTTTGACGGAGCCTCATTCCTGAACACCACCACTCCATCGAACACATCAACCAGAACAGGCCGGCTTTTGTCAATATCTCCCGCAAGGATTTTCTTACTCAGATGGTTAACTATCTCTTTCTGAATCAATCTTTTAAGTGGCCTGGCTCCAAATTGGGGGTCATATCCGTTCTCGGCCAGGTAATCCAGCGCATATTCGCTGAACTGGAGGTCCACCCCATTTTTAGAAACCAGGTTTTTGAGGTTATCCAGCTGAATTTTAATAATACCCTTGATTTCCCCCTTAAGGAGCGGCTGAAACATGATCACCTCATCTATCCGGTTGAGGAATTCCGGCCTAATGGACTGTCTTAACAGATTTATCACTTCTGTCTTTGCCTTTTCCACCACCTGTTCCCGGTTCTTCTCTGTGACGTCTTCAAACGCCTCCTGGATAATCTGGCTCCCGATATTGCTGGTCATAATGATGATGCTGTTCTTGAAATTGACCACCCTGCCTTTGTTGTCTGTAAGCCTTCCGTCGTCGAGCACCTGTAGCAATACATTGAATACATCGGGATGGGCTTTTTCAATCTCGTCAAGCAGTACCACACTGTATGGCTTTCTTCTTACCGCTTCTGTGAGCTGGCCCCCCTCATCATATCCTACATAACCGGGTGGAGCGCCCACCAGCCTGCTGACCGTGTGTTTTTCCTGGTATTCGCTCATATCGATCCTAGTCATCATGCTTTCATCGTCGAACAGGTATTCCGCCAGAGCTTTCGCCAGCTCTGTTTTACCAACCCCTGTGGTGCCCAGGAATATAAATGAACCAATCGGTCTTCTGGGGTCGTGCAATCCGGCCCTGCTCCTTCGAATCGCGTCAGCAACGGCTGCAATGGCCTCATCCTGACCAACCACCCGCTTGTGCAATTCATCTTCAAGGTTAAGCAATTTCTGCCTTTCACTCTGCAGCATCTTTGCGACCGGAATGCCGGTCATCTTGGCCACAGCCTCCGCGATGTCCTCCGCATCAACTTCTTCCTTGAGCAGCCGTTTTTCATTGCTTTCAGTCAGCTGCTTGCTGTATTCGCCTATAATTTTCTCCTGGTCCTTGATCTTTCCATACCGTACTTCAGCCACTTTTCCATAATCGCCTTCCCGCTCTGCCTTTTCGGCCGACTGTTTAAGCGCTTCAATCTGGGCTTTCGCATTTTGAACTTTTTCTACCAACTCTTTTTCCTGTTTCCATTTGGCCTTGAGGGTATCCCTCCTGACACTCAGGTTGCCGATTTCCACACCCAGTTCCTTCAATTTCTCTTCATCGCTTTCCCGCTTAATGGCCTCCCTTTCAATTTCAAGCTGCCGGATCTGCCTTTCGAGCTGATCCAGTTCCTCCGGCATAGAATTCATCTCGAGCCTGAGCTTTGCGGCCGATTCATCGATGAGGTCTATGGCCTTATCGGGAAGGAACCTGTCTGTGATATATCTATGGGACAACTCCACTGCAGCGATGATCGCTTCGTCCTTGATCCTGACATGGTGGTGTGTTTCGTACCTGTCCTTCAATCCCCTCAGTATGGAAATGGCATCTTCCTCGCTAGGTTCATCAATCATGATCCTCTGGAACCTGCGTTCAAGTGCTTTATCCTTTTCAAAGAATTTCTGGTATTCGTTGAGGGTAGTTGCGCCAATAGCCCTCAATTCACCCCGGGCCAGGGCCGGTTTCAAAATATTGGCAGCATCCATAGCTCCCTCGCCAGCACCCGCTCCCACAAGAGTATGTATTTCATCTATAAACAGGATAATTTCACCGTCACTACCGCTCACCTCCTGGACCACACTTTTGAGTCTCTCTTCAAATTCTCCCTTGTATTTGGCTCCGGCAATCAACTGACCCATGTCCAGGGCGTAAATCACTTTGGATTTAAGGTTTTCAGGCACATCCCCGTTGATAATCCGATGAGCCAGTCCTTCTGCTATCGCCGTCTTTCCCACACCAGGTTCTCCCACCAGAATGGGATTGTTTTTACTTCTGCGGGAGAGGATATGCAGGGTCCTCCGGATTTCTTCATCCCGTCCGATGACCGGGTCCAGTTTTCCCTGCCTCGCCAGTTCATTGAGATTTTTTGCATACTTGTTCAGCGCATTAAACTGCGTCTCCTGGGTCTGGGAAGAAACGGTGGACCCTTTGCGGAGCTCCTTTATGGCGGCTACCAGTCCTTTTTCGGTGAGTCCGACATCCTTTAATAACTTTCCGGTTGAATCGTTGCTATGGACCAGGGCCAGTAGTAAATGTTCGGGTGTAACAAATTCGTCCCCAAATTGTTTCAGTACTGATCCTGCCCGAAGGATCGCATTGTTGGCCTCGCGGCTGATGGATTGGGCCGGTTCGGTTCCTGACACTTTGGGAAGCTTCTGCATCCCTTCTGTCAATTTGGTTTCAAGGAGATTCAGGGTAACATTATTTTTCTTAAGTAGATAGGAAACCGGCGATTCTTCCTGCTCAAGCAATGCCTGAAGAAGGTGCTCGGTTTCTATATTCGGGTTTTGTAAATTGAATGCTAATTGCTGGGCCTGCTGAATGGCTTCTGAAGCTTTTATGGTAAAGTTGTTTAAATTCATAGTCCCTTAAATTTAAAAAGTTAGAAAAAAAATGGCTCAAATTTTAATCCGAAGCGGCAATCCGGAAACTATGTCATATAAAGTTAATGCGACACGACGGAAGTTCAGTGTTGTTGCGATTACAATGCTATTATGGCAAGGTCTCTTTTCCCAGATGAGTTTCAGTGGAACGGACCAGATTCTGAAGCAAAATCAGAAAGCCCTGGGAACGAACTTTGTGGCCCTTGTCTGGAAGGACGGAAAACTGGTTTACCAGAAGCAGTTCGAAAAGGAACCGGGCGATTTTAATGGTAAATACCAGGCCCCTATCGGGGCCTGCAGCCAGTGGCTGACGGCAGCCCTGGTCATGAGTTTTGTCGATGAAGGCAAGCTCACGCTGGAAGACAAGGTGAGCAGGTACATCCCCATTTTTGCCACCTATATGAAGTCCTATATTACCATACGTAATTGTCTAACGCATACTACCGGTATTGAGGCGGATCCAAGTGGTCCGATGAAGCTCCTGCAAAAAACCAAGTATGCCAGCCTGGAAGATGAAGTCAATGCAT
>Ga0318562_10000166_pt1 | contig 31389 bp, 25 predicted proteins | sample GRESIP066b5f18_FD_203688 | JGI IMG/M metagenome (GOLD analysis project Ga0318562, IMG submission 203688) | Tropical soil microbial communities from Luquillo Experimental Forest, Puerto Rico - GRE.SIPMG.066b5f18 | ecosystem: Environmental > Terrestrial > Soil > Tropical forest > Bulk soil... | reverse complement strand
GCAGTGGCGCACTTCGGGCCCGGCCTGCTCGCCCGGTGGCTCTTCTTCTACGAGCGGACCCTGGTGCCAGTCACCGACGCCCCGGCCCTGGTCGGAGCGCCCAGCCTCCAGAACCTCTACCTCCTCGACACCCGGAACCAGCGGCTGGTCACCCTGCGCGCCGGGGGACGATCGGGTGACGGAGGCGTGGTGCCACCGGTGGACGGCGGCCCGGTGTCCGACGCGGGGGTCGACGCCGGCACGGACGCGGGCGTCGTCGACGCCGGAACCGATGCCGGCAGCGCGCTGTGCCTACCGCCCGACGGGGGACCCACCACCCACTTCACCATTCTCGGCACGGAGGTCTGGACCGCCCAGGGCAGTCCGCACCTGGTGCCCAACGGCCTCACCGTGGGCTCGAACGTGGTCCAGGTCGAGGCCTGCGCCCAGGTACTGCTCGGCGCTGGAACCACCCTCTCCGTCGACTCCGACGGCGCGTTCCTCGCACAGGGGACGGTGAACCAGCCGATCCAGATCGGCGCGCAGTCCTCCACCGCGCCCTTTGCCAGCATCCAGGCGGCCAATGGCGGGGTGCTGGGCTTCGCTTACACCACCATCTCTGGCGGCGGAGCGCCGGGGAGCGCCATCCCCGACACCGTGGGGACGATCATCATCCAGGGAAGCAACAACCAGACGGCCACCCAGGCGCTGCTCGACGTCGATCACCTCACCGTCACCGGCTCCGCGTCGAACGGGCTGGTGGTCGAGGACGGCGCGGGGTTCACCGCCACCTCCAACGCCTTGACCGTGAGCGGCTCGGCGCTCTTCCCGGTCAGCATCTGGGCCCGGGCCTCGGGCACGCTCCCCCCCGGGACGTACACCGGGAACGGGACCGACGAGGTCCTCATCCCCGCCAACGGCGGCCCGGAGGTCGTCGCCGAGGACACGACGCTCCACAACCGCGGCGTGCCCTACCGCATCGGGAGCACCACCAGCTCCGCATCGCTCCAGGTTAGACCACCCCCGGCAGCGCCGGGCCTGGTGACGCTGACCATCGAGGCGGGGACCGTCCTCCGCTTCAAGCCAGGGGGGGTGATGCTCGTTCAGCCTGGACAGGGGACGGGCCCAGCGCAGGGCGCCCTCATCGCCCTCGGCACTCCGACCCAGCCGATCGTCTTCACCTCGGCCTCGGCGACCCCCGCGCCCGGCGACTGGCTGGGGATCTACTTCGGCTTCGTCCCCGATCCTTCGGACCGGATGGACAACACCCGGGTCGAGTACGCCGGCCAGCGCACCAGCCTGGGGAGCGGGTCGTGCGCGGTCCCTGACGGTGGCACGAGCGACGCCGCGATCCGGATCTTCGGCGTGCCGACGGGCGAGTTCGTCACCAACAGCACCATCTTCGAGAGTGCGACCAACGGCATCGATCGGGGGTGGTCGTCGGACACTCCGACCGACTATCTGGGCACCAACACCTTCCAGGCGGTCGCCGGTTGCAAGCAGACGTTGCCTCATCCCGCCCCGCCCGGCATCTGCCCGCCGCCGGCCGCGACGCCCTGCCCGTAGCCGTCGAAGCACCTCGCGTCAGACGGCGCCGGATTCAGCCGAACGCGTTCCACGAGCCGTGGAACGCGGATCGTGCTGGAACTCCGGCCGGAAGCTGAGAACGAACAGGCCGAGCTGCAGGAGGAGCGCCGCCGCCGCCACCAGCGAGGCGCCGCCGAGCCCGGTGGCACGCCCGTCCCGTAGCCCGGCGACCAGGCCCACCACGGCCGCGGTCGCGGTCACCACCGTCATCGCGATCTCGACTGGAGAGAAGGTGCCGGTGATGAGCCGGCTCCAGCCGAGGAGAAAGCTCCACACCAGCGCCATCAGTGCCACCCAGAACCCGAACACCGGAAAGGCGGCCCACCGGGTCCAGGGAGAGTCGCGCAGCCCGAGCCCGACCACGATCCACAGCGGCAGGGTCTGGATCAGATGCCGGAGGACCGTCGCCGAGACCACCCCCACGATCAGCAAGGCGCCGAGGATCGCCAGCGCGCAGAACGCCATTTGCCGCGACGCACCGGCGGCGCTCTCGTGGCGCCTCTGCCCTGAACCGTTTCGCATCCTGGAGCGACCCTTCCCGTGTCTCCGGCGTGAGAACGCCGGCCTCGGTTCAGCAATTGCGCTTGCCGAGGGCTGCCTGAGCAGTCTGGGGAGGACCGCGGTGTCTTTGCGACAGGAGTGAACTGTGCTCCCGCTCCGATTCGATCGCTGACCGGGCAACACGCCGAGCCGGTGCCCTCTCCGGATCGAGTGACGGGCGCGACCTCGAGCACCACCACGTTCGACGCGATCATCGTCGGGGGCGGGCCGGCCGGAAGCACCTGCGCCCGGCAGCTGGTTCGCCGGGGGATGCGCGTCGCGGTGATCGACCGGCGGCGCTTTCCGCGGGTGAAGCTCTGCGGCGGGTGGCTCAGCCCGGGGGTGTGGGAGGCGCTCGAGCTCGACCGGGGCGAGTACCCCGGTGGCCTGTGGCCCTGGCGGCGCTGCCACGTCCAGTACCGGGGCGAACGCCACACCCTCGCGGCCCGGGGTGACTTCGTCCGCCGCTACGAGTTCGACGACTTTCTGCTGCGGCAGAGCGGGGCGACGGTCATCGAAGGGCATGCGGTGGAGGGGTTCGACCGCTGGGACGGGATCTGGTCCGTCGATGGCAGGTATCGCGCGCGGTGGCTGGTGGGGGCGGGAGGCACGCATTGCCCGGTGGTCCGGAAGCTCTTTCCCCCCAAGCCCGGTTACCCGGTCGCGGCGCAGGAGCGGGAGGTCGAGGTCGGGGCCGCGGAGCTGGCCGCGGCGCGCATCGGAGCCGACGGCGAGCCGGAGCTCCTGCTCCACGACGACCTCGGCGGCTACTCCTGGAACGTTCCCAAGGGCAGCTGGCTGAACGTCGGAACCGGCACCGCATCGGCGAGACAGGTGCGATCGGCGTGGACCGCCGCCCGGAGCTTCTTCCTCGGCAGTGGCCACATCCCCCGGAGCGCACACGATGCGCTCCAGCACGTCGAGGGCCACTGGTACTACCTCTTCGACCCGGTGCACCTCGACGCCTGTCATCGGGACGGTGCGTTCCTGGTTGGTGACGCGCTTGGGCTCGCCCATCCCTTCACCGCCGAGGGAATCCTTCCCGCGGTACTCTCCGGACGGCTGTGTGCCGAGGCGATCGTCGAGGGCAACCCGGACGCCTACCGCGCCCGCCTGCAATCGCATCCCACGATTCGAGACTACGCCCTCACCCGCGCCCTGTTCCGGACGGCGAGCCTGTTCCGGGGGCCAGGCGACCGTCCGGCCCCCGAGCGCCCGTGGCTGGAGCGGGCGGGACGCTTCGTCACCCCGCGCATCTTTGCCTGGATGTTCGGCGGGCGGACCCTCCCAGGCAGCGGCGTCCTCAGCGCGGCGTTTCGCCTCGTCCACACGCTGGAGACGGCGGCGTGATCCCGGTTCTCGCGCTTCCGGGGACGCTCGACGGCAACGCCGAGCGCACGGTGCGCGGGATCCTCGAGGCGGCGGACATCGTTGTCGGTGGGAACCGGCCGCACGACATCCAGGTGCACGACCCGGCCTTCTATTCGCGGGTGGCCTTCGAGGGCCGTCTCGGCCTCGGTGAGTCGTACATGGACCGGCAGTGGGACAGCGAGGCGCTCGACCAGTTCACGGCCAAGCTCATCCTCTCCCCGCGAAGGCAGCGCCTCACCGGGTGGAAAGATGTGGTCGGGCGCGCGGCGGCTCGGCTGTGGAATCTCCAGGGACCGGGCCGGGTGTTCGAGTCCGGCGCGCACCACTACGACGTGGGCAACGACCTGTACCGGGCGATGCTCGGCGAGACGCTCTCCTACACCTGTGCTTACTGGAAGGATGCCGCCAGCCTCGACCAGGCGCAGCGGGCAAAGCTCGAGCTCGTCTGCCGGAAGCTCGGCCTCCGCCCGGGGATGCGGGTGCTGGAGCTTGGCTGCGGCTGGGGAACGTTTGCCCGCTACGCCGCCGAACGGTACGGCGTCGAGGTGGTCGGTTACACCGTCTCCCGCGAGCAGGTCGCCCTGGGAGCTGAGCTGTGCCGCGGCTTCCCGGTCGAGCTGCGCTTCGCCGACTACCGCAGCGCGCGCGGAAGCTACGACGTCGTGGTCTCCATCGGAATGCTGGAGCACGTCGGACCGAAGAACCATCGGACGTACATGGAGACTGTCGATCGCTGCCTCAAGCCCGGGGGAACGGCCTTCATTCACACCATCGGGAGCAACGAGCGCCAGGAGCTGATCGACACCTGGTTCCACAAGTACCTCTTCCCCAACGCGGCGATCCCCTCGCTCGCGCAGATCAGCGAGGCGATGGAGGGCCTGTTCGTCCCCGAGGACGTGCACAACCTCGGGCCGCACTACGACCGGACCCTGATGGCCTGGTTTGCCAACTTCGAGCGGGCCTGGCCGGGGCTTCAGGAGACCTACGGCGCCCGCTTCGGGCGGATGTGGCGCTACTACCTGCTCTCCTGCGCCGGAGCGTTCCGCGCCCGCTTCATGCAGCTGTACCAGATCGTGATGACCCGGCCGGGCGCGCGGCAGCCGGCCTGCAGGCACAGCTGAGACGCCGGCTCGACCTCAGTGCCGTGGCGCGGCGACCGCGTTGACCTCGAGGAGGAAATCCTCGCTGGAGAATCCCTTGACCTCGACCAGGGTGCTCGCCGGCCGTGGATTGCTGCCCAGGACGCGCTCCCGAACCTCGCGGTAGGCCGCGATCTGCGACATGTCCTTGACGTAGCAGGTGAGCTCGACCATGTCGGCCAGGGTCGCTCCACGGGAGGCAAGTACGGTCTGGATGTTCTTGAAGACCTGCTCCGCTTGCGCCCGCATGTCGCCGCGACCGACGACGTTCCCGTTCTCGTCCCGGGCCACCTGACCCGAGACGAAGAGCAGTCGGCCCGGCTGGACCTCGACGACGTGCGTGAAGCCGTTGGGCTTCGCCAGACCAGGGGGATTGGTGAAGACCGACGACGCAGGATTGGTCGCCGCCGGCGTAGCGCAGGCAAGGAACGACACCGAGAGGGCAATAGCCGCGGCGAGGAAGACGGGACGTCTCATGGGCGCTCCTCCGCTGCGTCGGGTTAAGGACGCGCTTCGGACGCTAGCGCCGGCATGCGGGCGACGGGGTGACTGTTGCGGCGAGGTCCCGATTCGCGGACCGACGCGGAGTGTGGCAGCGGGACGCAACGGCCTAGAGCCGCGACGTCCGGCGCAACCTCAGAGGGGCCCGACGAAGCGCGCCTGGCCGTAGTTCAACCCGTCGCGGCCCACCGGGAGCAGGCTCTCCGCGTTCTGGATGTCGACGATGCTGGCCGGGAAGCCACTTCCGGCCGGCTTGAAGGCGCGGATGCTGTACTGCGTGTCGGTGGTGGTGTCGGTGCAGGGCAGCGGGAAGCCCGACAGATCGCAGAGGCGCGGATAGCTGTAGCTGGTGGTCGTTCCGAGCCAGCCGATCGACAGCCAGACTTCGTAGTTGGCCACGTCCACCTCGAATCCCGACCCGACGTAAGCGTCCCAGGCGATGTGCTTCTTGTCCGAGGCAGTGACGATCGGCGGCGAGGCGTACGGCCCCTGCGAATCGTCGAGGTCGATCGGGTCGCGGAAGACGTGGCAGAGGTAGCCCGTCCGAGCCGGATTGTTGGGGTCCACGGTGCAGATCGAGTGCACGTCCGAGGACTGGCGGATCGCGGCGGGAAAGCCGGGATAGCTGCCGGGCCCGGGAAGGGTGTTGTAGAGGGCCGTTCCCGCCGAGGTGATGAACGAGAGGTACCAGAGGGTGGTGTCCCCCACGTTCACCCTGTGCGTCTCGGGCGTGGCGCTGCCGGTGCCCTGGAAGTCGATCGCCACCGATGGTCCCGTCACCCCTCGCTCGATGGCGACCCGGTCCACCCCGTGCGTCGGGGTGTAGCTGATGCCGATCGCATCGTAGGTTCCCGTCGGGAAGAGGTGGCTGGAGGTGCCGCAGGTGGCGATCCCGGTGCCGGCGCTCCCGTAGGCAAACGAGGCGCTCTGACAGTTGGAGGTCTGGACACTCACCGAGGTGAGGCCGAGGTCCGGTCCGGCGCAGACCAGGAACAGGTCCGCTCCCTCGGTCACCGTCGCCTGGATCACCTGTGCCGAGGCCGGAGTCCTCGCCGAGCAGGCCACCGCCACGCCATACCGGCCCGCGGGGTCGCTGACGTTGAAGGAGTAGAGGCCGTTCTGCCCCGTCAGCTGGGCGAAGGCGCCCGTTCCGTCCTGGGCCCCGACCCACGCGGCGTTCGTGGGCACGGCCTGCTGGAATCCCGACCGCTGGAAGGTCTGGACCAGGACCGTGGCGGATCCGCCGTCGGGGCTGCCACCGTCCGGAACACCACCGTCACCTCCGCTCGGCGTGCAGACGATGCTGCTCGGACTGAGCGCCAGCGCGACGTTCGAGGCGTTGGTCGTTGTGTTCACCGAGAAGGCACGGACTCGGTAGGCGTAGGTCCAGGCTGAGCAGATCGTGGCGTCGTCGAACTGATAGAAGCAGCGCCCCACCGGGTCGCTCTCCGGTGCCGGGATCCTCGTCCGGAGCTGCCAGTTCTGGAAGTCGTTGACCGCCGAGTCCACCCCCTCGACGTAGGCCCGCTCGATGATCAGCTCCTGGGTGGTTCCCCTGCCGTTGGCCGAGCACGAGCCAGTGAGGCGGATGATGCCGCCACCGTTCGGAAGCGCCTCGGCGGAGACTGTTGGGACCGAGGGACAGCCCTCCGGACACAGCGTGACCGTGCTTGCGACCGCGTGGGTGCTGAAGCCGCCGAGCGTCGCGCTGATGGTCTGCGCCTGGGCGTCCACTGTCGGGTTGTCGTCGAACTGGACAGCGTTGCCCTCGATCCGGGCGATGCGGCTGGTCTGCGCATCCAGCACGACCGAGGAGGGAGGGTGAAGCGTCAAGGTGACGGGCTGTCCGAAGGTCAAGCCGTCTGGAGTGAGGGCATAGCCGGTGCCGGCCTGGATTCCGGTGAGGTTCACCGTCGTCGGAGTCACCCGGATCTCGGTGGGCGCGCTGAGTGCACCGGGGGGGAAGTCGAGGCGCACGTGCTGGTTGTCGGCGATGAACGTTCCCCCGCTGGGACCGATGGTCATCGTCTCTCCAGTGGGACCCTCCGATTTGGAACACCCGGTGGTCACTGCCACGACGACCAGGAACGAAGACAGGAGCGCGCGGCTCTGACTGCGCAGTTGCAACACGATCGCTCCAGTGCCGTGGGAGATCTGGCTCTCCACATCTGGAAACGAACCGGTCGGAGTAACTGACCTAGGAGATCAGGCGAGGTTCTTCTTCAGAAAGTCGATCGTCCTCTGCCAGGCCAGCGTCGCCGCGGCCTTGTCGTAGCGAGGTGTCGTGTCGTTGTTGAAGCCGTGCTGCGTCCCTGCATAGGTGAACAGCTGGTACTTCACCTGGTTCGCCTTCAGGACGGCCTCGAACGCGGGGATGCCGGCGTTGATCCGGTCGTCGTGCTCGGCGTAGTGGATCAGCAGCGGAGCCTTGATGTGGGCGACGTCCTCCGCCTTTGGCTGGACGCCGTAGAACGGGACCGCTCCCGACAGATCGGGCAGGCGGGTGGCGAGCATGTTGGCGATCCCGCCGCCGAAGCAGAACCCCACCACGCCGATCTTCCCGGTGCAGTCCGGTCGGCTCTTGAGGTAGCCCGCGGCGGCGACGAAGTCCTCCCGGACCTTCGCCGGGTCGAGCTTGGCGAACAGCTCGCGCGCCTTGTCCTCGTCGCCGGGGTAGCCGCCGAGCGGCGTCAGCGCATCGGGGGCAAAGGCCATGAAGCCCTCCAGCGCGATTCGCCTGGCGATGTCCTCGATGTGCGGATTCAGCCCCCGGTTCTCGTGCACCACCAGGACTCCCGGGAGCTTGCCGGTCGCACCGGCCGGACGGACCAGGTATCCGCGGACTTTCCCCGAGCCCTGCGGTGACGCGAACTCGACGGTGGTCGCCTTGAGCCGGCTGTCCTTCTCGGGAATCTGCTGCGCCTGGGCGAAGCGCGGGGTCAGCGCATCGAGGAGCATCGTGGCGGTCATCCCGCCGACGGCGTACTTCGTCGCTCGCTCGAGAAAGCCCCGGCGATCGACGTCGCCATGCACGTACTTGTCGAAGAGATCGAGCAGGCCCTGATCGAAATCGGCTGCGGTCTTTCTTTCCACGCGGGTCGCCTCCGGGCGAGTGAACATACGCAGCGGAGCCTCCTTGCACAGCGCCAATCCGCTGGACTGCACTGCCCAGGACGGGGCAACGGAGGGTACCCATGGCCGAGGACGTCCAGCGCCCACGCCGCCTGCTGCCGGGGAGTCTTGTCGTGCTCTCGGTCCTTCTCCTGGCTGCAGGCGGGAATCCCCTCACCAACCTGTTTTCCAGACCGAAACCCGGAGGTCCCATGGCCTCGGACGCGGGTCCCATGCCGATGCACTCCCAGATTCCCTCACTCTCCGGCGCAACTGGCTGGCTCAATTCTCCGCCCCTCACGCCGGATGCCTTGCTGGGGAAGGTCGTCCTGATCGATTTCTGGACCTACACCTGCATCAACTGGCGGCGGACGCTGCCCTATCTGAAGGCCTGGGCCGAGCGGTACGGGAAGTCGGGCCTGGTGGTGGTGGGCGTTCACACGCCCGAGTTCCCTTTCGAGCACGACCTGGACAACGTCCGCCAGCAGGCCAAGGAGATCGGCGTCGACTACCCCAGCGCGATCGACAACGACTACGGAGTGTGGCGCGCCTTCCACAACGAGTACTGGCCGGCGCTTTACCTGTTCGACGCGCAGGGCCGGCTCCGCCACACCCACTTCGGTGAGGGTGGCTACGCCGAGACCGACAAGATGATCCAGAAGCTGCTCGCCGAGGCGGGGAGGAAGGACATCGATTCAAAACCGACGCCGGTCACCGCCGGGGGGTACGAGCTCGGGGCGGATTGGAGCAAGGTCGGCTCGGGCGAGAACTACCTGGGAGAGGCACGGAGCGATGGGTTCTCGTCTCCCGGCGGGTTCCACTCCGGTGAGCGGCGGCAGTACTCCGTCCCGGCGCGTCTCGGCCTCAACGACTGGGCGCTGTCCGGCAGCTGGACGGTCGACGGCGAGCGCGTCCGGGTCGACGAGGCGGGCGGGCGGCTCGCCTACCGATTCCGCGGCCGCGACGTGAATCTGATCATGGGCCCGGCGAAGCGCGGAGGCACGGTCCGCTTCCGGGTGTTCCTCGATGGGAAGCCGCCCGGCCCGGCCCATGGCCTCGACGTCGACGCGGCGGGCAACGGGACCGCCAGCGAGCAGAAGATGTACCAGCTGATCCGCCAGCCGGGAGCGATCACCGACCGCCAGTTCGAGATCGAGTTTCTCGATCCCGGCGCCGAGGCGTGGGACTTCACCTTCGAGTAGTCACTGCCAGCGCCCCGACCACGCTAGTGTGGGGCGGCCCCGATGACCACGTTCTGGCTGTCGATCCAGCCGTTCGCGCACGTCGCGCCGTGGGTGGTGCTGGCCTCGGCGGTGGTCGTCTTCCCGCTCCTCCTGGTGGTGACCGCCCCGTACGGACGTCACTTCCGCCCCGGGTGGGGGCCGGCGATGAGTTCGAGGCTGGGCTGGGTGGCGATGGAGTGGCCCTCGGTCTTCGTCTTTGCCCTGGTGTGGCTCGCCAACCCGGCGTTCGGCACGCCGATGGTGCTGTCCCTCGGAGCGTTGTGGCTCGCCCACTACCTGCAGCGCACCTTTGTCTTCTCGCTGCTGCTTCGCGGCTCGGTGAAGCGCCAGGCGGTTCTGACCGTGGTGATGGCCAATGTCTTCAACCTCCTCAACGCCACCGGGAACGCAGCGGCCCTCGCCGATCGCCCGCTCGACCTCGCCTTCGGGGTCGGCGTCGCCCTCTTCGCGGTGGGCTTTGCGCTGAACGTGCACTCGGACCATCGGCTCCGCTCGCTCCGGGCGCCGGGCGAGAGCGGCTACAAGATTCCTTACGGCGGTGGGTTCACCTGGGTGAGCGCCCCGAACTACCTGGGGGAGATCGTCGAGTGGATCGGCTTCGCCCTCGCCGCGCAGACCCTGGCCGCCTGGGCGTTCGCCGCCTTCACCTTCGCCAACCTCGCTCCACGTGCCCTGGCGAACCACCGCTGGTACCGGGAGAAGTTCCCCGACTATCCCGGAAGCCGCCGAGCGCTGATCCCGTTCCTCTGGTGAATTCGCGGGCCTTCGAGTGGCCCAGCAGGAATCTCCGAAGCGCACCCCGAGAACGCCGGTGCTCTGTCGCTAGCGTTCCAGTGGAGGTGCTTCCATGGCTGGAACGAGGTGCTGGCTCGCTGTCGTCGTGCTGCTGGGATGCTCGGGAGGGAGCGGAACATCGACGACTCCTCCCGCACCTTCCGCGGTCGGAGGACCCGCCCAGACCACCACCGTCACGGTGAATGGTCCCGGCGGCGCGTCGGTGATCGTGCCCCCCGGCGCGAGCGCCACGCCGGTCTCGATTGCCATCACCGAGAGCCCGAGCGGGGCGCCCGCGTTCGACTCCAGCAGCTCGGCGGTCAGCTCGGTCTTCGCGGTCACCCCGCACGGCGCCAGCTTCGACATCCCGGTGACGGTGCGAGTTCCGTTCGACGCCACCAAGGTCCCGGACGAGACGCTGCTGACAGCGTTCCAGGCCGAGGAGGGCGGCCAGTGGCGGGAGATCTCCTCCTTCGTGGTCGACGAGGACGCCCACGCGATCGAGGTCGAGGTCACCAGCTTCTCCTACTTCATGATCGCGACGGCGCCCGTCGTCCAGGGGCCGGGCATCACCATCACCCCCCTGGGGACCAGCTTTACCCAGAGCACCAGCGGAGACTGGACTGACACCGGCCCTGCCGCGCCAACGCCGACGCTGGTCCCGGTGAGCGTCTCTGCTACCGGACATCCCGCCTGCCCGACGGGTTCCAGCCCCTGGATCAGAATGACGATGGTGGTCCACGGGACCGGAACGCAGCGCGCCTGGCTTGCCTACACGCCCCGTGGTGCCGGCTGGGCCGCCACCGCGACGGAGATGGACCTGCCTCTCCTCGTCGCGCCTGGATTCGTCAACCAGCTCGCCAGCGAAGGGGGCACGACCGCCTCGGTCAGGTACACCGCTCGCCTGATTTGCTATGACCCCACCCAGCTCGTCCACGGTCCGGCGTTTCAATCGAACGCGATCTCGACCTCGCTGAGAATCACCTACGGGTGGAAGCTCGGCGAGGCCGGAGGACCCGCCGACGTGACCGTCGTTCCGGGTACGCGCGCGCAGTTCCACGCCAGCATCCTCGGCGGCCCAGTGGGCAGCGAATCACTCCAGTACACCGTCGACTGGCAGCGGAGCGACGACCAGGGCCAGACCTGGAACACCGCAGACGACTTCATCGCCTACCAGATGCAGATGCCGCTCGATCCCCACCTATGGTCCGACACCGGCGAGCACACCGGGTTCCTGGTCCGGGAGAGCAACTTCACCAGCCCGCCGGTGCAGTCCCAGGACAACGGAGCGCTCTTCCAGGCCCGGGCCTGCTTCACCCTGCCGTCCACCTGGGAACAGTCGGCGATCACGCCCACCGACTGCGTGGTCAGCGCCCCGGCAAAGCTCACCGTGTCCGGGAACGCGGTCGGCCCCGGCGCACCGACCATCACCCAGCAACCGCAAGCCGTGGTGGTCACTGCCCCCAGCCCCGCGACGTTCAGCGTCACTGCCAGCGGCACGCCCCTCAGCTACCAGTGGCTCCGGAACGGGGTGAGCATCCCCGGAGCGACCTCGGCGACGTATGCCACGCCGGCAACCACCGTCGCGGATTCGGGGACCACGTTCAGCGTGGTGGTCTGGAACCCTGGAGGGGCGGTGGTCAGTGACGGGGCGGAGCTCACGGTGACCGCTGCTTCGACCTCCTTCCAGGTGGTCCAGGTCAATCCCCCCGTCGGAGCGGAACCGGTCGAGGCCTCGACGGTCTCCACCGTCACCGCCACCTTCTCCGCCAGCATCGACTGCGCCCACCTCCCGGCCAGCAGCTTCCTGGTGATGGAAGGGGCATCCTCGCTTCCGGGCACCATCGGGTGTAGCGGCAGCACGCTCACCTTCACTCCCTCGCTGCCCTCGCTTCCGACGAACACCACCCTGAACGTCCTCCTCGACGCGGGCATCGGCGACGGAGCCGGGCACACCCTCGGTGCGGCATACACCTGGAGCTTCGGTGTTGCGCCGTGGACTCGGCAGATCGGCTCTCCGGGCTACGACGAGGCGCGCGCGGTCCGGGTCGACACCCACGGGAACGTGTTCGCGGTGGGCTACACCAACGGCGGCATCGACGGAAACTCGCTGACCGGCACCAGCGACCTCTTCGCGGTGAAGTACGCGCCCTCGGGCGCTCAGCTCTGGGCGCGAGAGCTCGGAACCGCGGGGACCTTCACCTACGGCCTCTCCGCGGCGGTGGACAGCAGCGGAAACCTCTACGTCGGCGGGGAGTGCGGCGGCGGCCTCGATGGCAACACCAGCAGCGGGAGCTCGGACATCGTCCTGGTCAAGTACGCCCCCGACGGGACCAAGCTCTGGACCCACCAGTACGGCACCCCGGCCGACGACCACCTGGGCGGCGTGGCGATCGACGCCGATGACCACCTCTATCTCTCCGGCTGGACCCAGGGTTCCTTCGGAGGAATGTCGACCGCGGGAGCGGAGGACATCGTGGTCTTCAGGCTCGATACCGAGGGCAACGTCCAGTGGATCCGCGACACCGGGACTCCGGGTACCGACGAGCCCACCAGCATCGCCGTCGACGGGACCGGGAACGTTCTGGTCGCCGGCTACACCACCGGAACGCTTGCCGGACCTGGCAACGCCGGACAGTTCGACATGTTCGTCGCCAAGTTCGATCCGTCGGGGACGTATCTCTGGGCGCGCCAGCTCGGAACGCCGCTGATTGACTCGGCGGCCGCCGTGGCCGCCGATGCCGACGGCAACGTCTACGTCGCCGGCTACACCTACAGCTCCTTCGACGGGCACCAGAGCCAGGGGTCGATCGACGGCTTCGTTGTCAAGTACGACGCCAGCGGGGCGAAGCAGTGGTCGAGCCTTCTCGGCACGCCGGGGGACGATTTCGGGCTGGGGATCACCGTCGACGCCGCGGGAATCCCGTACGTCGTGGGGCGCACGAGCGGAGCGCTCGACGGAGGCTCGAACACCTCGGCGACGCAGTACTTCATCGCCCGCCTCGATCCGGCCAGCGGCGGCCTGACCTGGGTGCACCAGGAGGGGGCGATCCAGCACGGGTTCGACACCGCCGAGAGCGTGGTCACTGACGCGGCGGGCAACGTCTTCGCCAGTGGGTTCACCAACGGCGGGATGGATGGAAACACCAACGCCGGCAACTACGACGCGTTCGTGGTGAAGCTGGAGACGAGCGGGCGGAAGCGCTGAACCGCCCGGCCAGTCGCCCGGAGAGCCGGTGGATCCCGCTGCCGGGCGGAGCCCGGAAGCGCGCCAGCCGGTGGTCCGGCCATCGCAATGCGAGAACGCCCATCGCCGGCGCTGCGTGACGGCAAGGGGTCATGCGTCTCTCATCCGCCATCGGGGAGACACTCGACCTGGCGTGCCGCCGGGGGCACGGCCACCGGGATTTCGGTGCCGCGAACGAGGTTCCCCCGGGCCCGGCAGCACCGGGATTTCGGTCCCTCGGTCGCGGGCCAAAGGGGCGACGGCAGAGCGAAATCTGTCGTTTCGAAGGTGCCCCGTCGCTCGCGCCCCCTGCTACATTCCGCTCCCCCGAATCCGTCGGATTCTGCGGCAAAGAGACCGGGACACGAACCCGTCCCGAACGTGGAGAGGATCATCATGGCAAGCGAAGCAAAGTGCCCCGTCAACCACGCTGCCGGCGCCGGCACGACCAACGATCACTGGTGGCCGAACGCGCTGCGGGTCGACCTCCTGAACCAGCACTCCTCGCGTTCGAACCCGATGGGCGGGAAGTTCGACTACGCCAAGGAGTTCAAGAGCATCGATTACAAGGCTCTGAAGAAGGACATCGCGGCGGTGATGACCGACTCCAAGCCCTGGTGGCCAGCGGACTTCGGTCACTACGGGCCGCTGATGATCCGCATGGCCTGGCACGCCGCGGGCACCTACCGGATCGGCGATGGCCGGGGTGGCGGCGGCCGGGGCCAGCAGCGCTTCGCCCCCCTCAACAGCTGGCCGGACAACGGCAACCTGGACAAGGCGCGTCGCCTGCTCTGGCCGGTGAAGCAGAAGTACGGCCGGAAGATCTCCTGGTCGGATCTGATGATCCTCGCCGGCAACGTGGCCCTGGAGACCATGGGCTTCAAGACCTTTGGCTTCGGTGGCGGCCGCGAGGACGTCTGGGAGCCGGATAACGACGTCTACTGGGGCACCGAGACCGAGTGGCTGGCCGACAAGCGCTACTCGGGAGTGCGGGACCTGGAAGGCCAGCTCGGCGCGGTGCAGATGGGGCTGATCTACGTCAATCCGGAAGGCCCGAACGGCAATCCGGATCCGGTCAAGGCCGCGATCGACATCCGCGAGACCTTCCGCCGGATGGCGATGAACGACGAGGAGACGGTGGCACTGATCGCCGGTGGCCACACCTTCGGAAAGACCCACGGCGCAGGCCCCAAGGAGCACGTGGGGGCCGATCCGGAAGGCGGGGACATCGAGGACCAGGGCATCGGGTGGAAGAACCGCTACCGCACCGGGTTCGCCGGTGACGCGATCACCAGCGGCCTCGAGCTCACCTGGACCACCACCCCGACCAAATGGAGCAACGACTTCTTCAAGCACCTCTTCGGATACGAGTGGGAGCTGACCAAGAGCCCCGCCGGTGCGAACCAGTGGAAGCCCAAGGGGAGCGCCGGCGCAGGCACGGTTCCCGATGCGCACGACAAGTCGAAGAAGATCGCTCCGAACATGCTGACCACCGATCTCTCGCTCCGGTTCGATCCGGCCTACGAGAAGATCTCCCGGCGCTTCATGCAGCATCCGGAGCAGTTCGCCGATGCCTTCGCCCGGGCGTGGTTCAAGCTCACCCACCGCGACATGGGTCCGCGGGCGCGCTACCTGGGCCCCGAGGTCCCCAAGGAGGAGCTGATCTGGCAGGACCCGGTTCCCGCGGCCGACCACAAGCTGATCGACGACAAGGACATCGCCAGCCTGAAGAAGAAGATCCTCGACTCGGGCCTCTCCATCTCCCAGCTGGTCTCCACCGCCTGGGGGGCGGCATCCACCTTCCGCGGCTCCGACAAGCGCGGCGGTGCGAACGGGGCCCGGATCCGGCTCGCTCCGCAGAAGGACTGGGAGATCAATCACCCCAAGGAGCTGGCCAAGAGCCTCAAGACGCTGGAGGGCATCCAGAAGGAGTTCAACGGCTCGGCCAAGGGCGGAAAGAAGGTCTCACTGGCCGATCTGATCGTGCTCGGTGGCTGCGCGGCCGTCGAGCAGGCGGCGAAGAACGCCGGAGTGAAGGTGACGGTGCCCTTCACCCCCGGCCGCACCGATGCCACCCAGGAGCAGACCGACGTCGAGTCGTTCTCGGTGCTCGAGCCGTTCGCCGACGCCTTCCGCAACTACCAGAAGGCGCGGGCGCCGGTGTCGACCGAGGAGCTGCTGATCGACAAGGCGCAGCTCCTGACCCTCACCCCGCCGGAGATGACGGTGCTGGTGGGTGGGATGCGGGTGCTGAACACCAACGCCCGGCCCTCCAAGCACGGCGTCTTCACCAAGAAGACCGACGCGCTGACCAACGACTTCTTCGTCAACCTCCTGGACATGGACACCGAGTGGAAGCCGACCTCGGACGCCAAGGACGTGTTCGAGGGGCGCGATCGCAAGTCGGGCCAGGTGAAGTGGACCGGCACCCGGGCCGACCTGGTCTTCGGTTCTCACTCGGTGCTCCGCGCGCTGTCGGAGGTGTACGGGAGCACGGATGGCCAGGAGAAGTTCGTCCACGACTTCGTGGCCGCCTGGGACAAGGTGATGAACCTCGACCGCTTCGATCTCTGAGGCGCGGCGACGGGCGACCGGAAAGAGGGCCAGGAGGGCTTCGCGCCGTGGGGGGTCGGCCCACCGCTCCGGCGTGGCGCCTGGCCAGCGCTCTAGCGAACGATCGGGCCCGGTCGTCGCTTGTCCCGGGTCGGTCGATCGGGCATGGCGCAGCGAATCCAGCCACTGGAGAGCGCCATGAGCCCCACCCCGATGGACATGAAGCTCGAGGTCGTCGTCCTTCCCGTCTCCGACGTCGACCGCGCGGCGACGTTCTACGAGAAGCTCGGGTGGCGGAAGGACGCCGACCGGAAGAACGGGCCAAACCGGCTCCTCCAGTTCACGCCCCCGGGGTCGGGGTGCTCGATCATCTTCGGAACGCACCTCATCTCGTCTCCCCCGGGGTCGGCGCAGTTCCTCCACCTGGTGGTCTCCGACATCGTGGCCGCGCACGACGAGCTGGCCCGCAACGGCGCCGACCCGAGCGAGGTGTTCCATGACAAGGCCGGCGGCTTCAACCGCTTCGATCCCAAGGCGCGGGCAAGCGGCCCGGATCCGGAGCGGCGCAGCTACGCGTCGTTCGTGACCTTCAACGATCCCGACGGCAACCTCTGGGTCCTCCAGGAGATCACCGCCCGGCTCCCCGGGCGCGTGGACTCGAACACCACCGACTTCTCCTCGGCGGCAGATCTGGCGTCGGCGATGCGCCGCGCGTCGGCGGCCCACGGCCAGCACGAGAAGCGCATCGGACACGCCGATGCCGACTGGCCCGACTGGTACGCCGCGTACATGGTGGCGGAGCAGAGCGGAAAGGCGCTCCCGACCTGAGGACGACCGAGCGACTCACTCGATCACGTCGTTGACCTCGTTGAGCGGAATGCCGGCGGGGACCGAGCGATCGACGCTGGAGACCGTCCAGACGTCGAGGGTGGGGTCGTTGTCGATGTTTCCCACGCAGGCGGCGACGAACTCGTCGCCCTTCACCCCCACGCCGAAGGGACGGATCGCCGTCGCCGGGTCGAAGCTGGGCGGGTACCGGGGGTCCACCGGGATCACCTCCCCCTCCGAGAGGAGATAGGCGTACCGGTTCCCCGGCGTCACCTGGAAGCCCAGCTCGCTGAACCGGGTCGCGTACCGGCCGTGGTCGACCCGGTAGGCCACCTGATCCCTGTAGATCTCGCGCAGGGCCATCTTGCACTCGCTCTGCTTCGACCGGGCCTGGAACCGGATGAAGTTGGGGATGGCGATGGCCGCCAGCACCCCCAGCTGGAAGGGGACCAGGACCGCCCCGATGATGATCGCCGCGATGGCCTTGCCCCTTCCGGGGAGCTGGGGCTCGCGACCGATCCGGACCAGGGAGATGATCCCCAGGATGACCCCCACCGCCGAGCTGATGCAGATGCAGAGGCCCCCGATGCTGAGCACCAGGGCGACTGTGGGAAGCGAATAGCTCCGCGTCGGCCGCTGCATCGTCGGCGGAGGCTGGTGCATGCCCGCGAGGCTCGACCGACGACTCGATCGGGGCAAGTGTTTTCGCCTCCGCTGGACGGTCAGCGCGGCGGTTGCAGCACCGGGAGGAGGGGTCCATTGTGGCTCGACCGGCCGCAGCCAGAGCGCCGGGGCCGGTCAGCCAAAGGAGTGAGTATGGCGACCTACGTCACGTTGGTCCGTTACACCGATCAGGGCATCCGCAACATCAAGGAAAGCCCGGCGCGGCTGGATGCGGGAAAGAAGGCCTTCCAGGCCGCCGGCGGGGAGATCAAGGCCTGGTACCTCGCCCTGGGTGGCTGCGACGCCGTGCTGGTGAGCGAGGCCCCCAACGACGAGACCGCCACCCGGGTCGCGCTGAGCATCGCCGCGCTGGGCAACGTCCGCACCGAGACCATGCGGGTCTTCACCGAGGCCGAGTACCGGAAGATCATCTCCTCGCTGCCCTAACCCACGCGTCGCCGCCCGCCGAGGACGCTAGGGTTGCCTCCCTGCGGAGGATCGCCATGCCCGACCCGAAAGCCCCCGACCTCGGACGCTATCGAGCCAACTGGCAGGAGGAGATCGACAGCTCGGCTCGATACCGGGCGATGGCGGACGCCGAGCGCGAGCCGGGGCGGGCGCAGGTCTACCGGGAGCTGGCGGACATGGAGGAACGTCACGCCGGCTTCTGGGAGAAGCGCCTCACCGATGCAGGCGCGGCGCCTGGCCCTCGCCGTCTGTCGGGCCGTGCCCGGGCGCTGATCTGGCTGGCGCGCCGCTTCGGGCCGGAAGCCATCCTGGCCACGGTCGCCTCCGACGAGCGTCGAGGGCGGACCGGCTACGACGCCCAGCCCGAGACCACCGGCACCGGGATGCGTTCCCAGGAGCGGATGCACGCCCGACTCCTCGGCTCGCTGGCGGTGGACGGCAAGGGCGCGTCGGGGAGCGACCTCGCGCGGCTGGAGGGGCGTCACCGGACGGTCGGCGGGAACGCGCTGCGCGCGGCGGTACTCGGCGCCAACGACGGCCTCAGCTCGAACCTGAGCCTGGTGATGGGCGTGGCCGGGGCCGCCACCGACCAGCACGCGGTGCTCCTCGCCGGGGTGGCGGGGCTGGTGGCCGGCGCCGCGTCGATGGCCCTCGGCGAGTGGGTGAGTGTCACCAGCGCCAGGGAGGCCGCGGAGCGTGAGCTGGAGATGGAACGAACGGAGATCGAGCTCGAACCCGAGGACGAGCGGGAGGAGCTGGAGCTGCTCTACCGGGCCAAGGGCCTCGACCCGGCCGAGGCCAAGAGCCTGAGCGAGGAGCTGATGGCGAAGCCTGGCGCGGCGCTGGACGTGCTGGCGCGCGAGGAGCTCGGCCTCGATCCCGAGGAGCTCGGAGGGTCACCGATCACCGCCGCTGCCACCTCCTTTCTCCTCTTCGCCGTCGGTGCCGCCGTCCCGGTGCTGCCCTTTGCCTTTCTCCGCGGGACGACGGCGACGGTGGTCAGCGTGGCGGTGAGCGCGGTCGCCCTCTTTGCGATCGGCGCGGCGATCACCCTCTTCACTGGACGCTCGGTGCTCCGGACCGGGGCGCGCCAGCTGCTGCTCGGGCTCGGTGCGGCCGCCGCCACCTACGGGATCGGACGCCTGGTGGGGACTGCCATCGGCTGAGCGAGCTCGCCGGTCCGTCAGCGCAGCACCTCGGACCCGCGGTAGAGCGCCCACGCCGTCGCCAGGTCCTGCACGATGTGGCCGAGCGACTTGTAGACGGTGATCTCCTCCGCACTCCGGCGGCCAGGGACGCGTCCCAGGAGGACCTCGCCGATCTCCGCCGCCAGATGGGCGTCGCTGATCAGCCCGGCCTCGCGGGCAGCCACGAACTCCGCGCCTTGTCGGAGGCATCCCTCCCGGCTGTCGGCGATGAACCGCGACGCCACCACCACCGCGTGGTCCACCTCCACCGGGCCGAGGTAGCTCGATCCAACCAGGTTGAGGTGCATCCCCGGACGAAGCCACTCGCCGCGGAGAATCGGTTCGCGGGCGGAGCTCACCGTGCAGACGATGTCCGCGTCGACCACCGCCTCGGGGACCGTGCGGCGGGCACGGACGGGCAGGCCCAGGACCCGCTCGGTGCTCCGGGCGAACTCGAGCGCATGCTCGAACGAGCGACCCCAGACCGTGATCTCCTGCAGCGCCCGCACCTCGCGAAGCGCCCGGGCATGGGTGGCCGCCTGCTCGCCGGTGCCGAGGATCGCCAGGCGCCGGGACTCGGGTCGGGCCAGAGCATCGGTGGCGACGGCGCTCGCCGCAGCGGTCCGGATCGAGGTCACCTCGCCGGCGTGCACTGCGCAGACTGGCTCGCCCGACTCGGGGTCGAAGAGGACCACCAGCCCCTGATGGGACTGTCTTCCCCTCGCCCGGTTCTCCTGGAAGACGCTGATCAGCTTCGAGCCGAACGGCGCCCGCTCTCCGAGCGCTCCGGTCATCGACCCGTAGAGGCGACCCTCGGCGATCGAGAGGATGGAGCGGAGCAGCTGCCGGGTCTCGCCGCGGGAGAGGGCCATCATCGCTTCACGGACGAGGCGAATCGCCGCCGGATAGGTGAGGCGCCGGGCGACCTCTTCCCGATCGATGAATCGCATCCTCTGGACTGTACCGGTCCGGAGGGCGCTCGCGCAGCAACCGCTAGAAGCCGACGGCCGGCCCGGGTGTGCTGCCCGCCACGCGGCCCTCGAAGACGAAGAACACGCTCCGCCCGTAGAAGAAGGGCAGTCCCCAGTCGAAGGTCCTGCTCGAGAGCTGCAGGCTTCCCAGAGGCCCGGCCAGGGTGGGGAGCACCGCCGCGTCCGGATCGGAGGCGAAGAGCATGTCGGCATTGCCCACGGTGAAATTCACTCCGGCCCCCAGACCCTCGGTTCCGCTGATGACTGCCTGGGCGCTGATCGGCGTGGGCGGACAGTAGTACCCATTCCCCTCGTCCGAGGCCGGGCAGGCGGTGATCGAGCTGTCGGCGAAGTAGTAGCCGCTCGATCCCGAGTCGATCACGCTCTGGTCGAGGTTCTGGCCCTGGTAGGCCGTGTTGAGGTTGCCGTTCGCGCCGAGGAGGTGGAAGACGGCAGCGCCCGGATCGTTGTCGGCCTGCGTCCCGACCCCGAAGAGGAGCGTTCCCTCCAGCGACGCGGCGGGCGCCGTCCCGGTCGCCGGGAACTGGACGGTCAACCCGTTGTTGTCGGCGGAGAGCTGAGCAACGGGGTTCCCCGGCTGACTGGAGGTCGCCAGCGCGATGGCGGTGCAGCCCTGATCTCCGCCCCCCGCGGAGCAGGCGTAGAAGGGGGCGCCGCTGCTCGGAACCTGATCCGCGCAGTAGGTGCCGCAGTCCTGCAGGTAGTACCCCACGCCGAGGAGAGCGTTTGCTCCGAAGCTCGCAACCGTGTCCTCCTCGGGACCGTTTCCGCTGGAACAGGCGCTCGGTGCGGTCCCCGACGCCGGATCGCCGATCACCTGGACCACCAGGCTCTTGAGCGGACGGCCGCCCAGGCTGACGTCGACCATCCCCAGCGAGCCCCACGTCCAGCCGTCGGCAAACACGCCGCACTCGGAGACCGCGTGTCCACTGCCCGGGTCGACGACCGGCACGGGCACGACCGTCGAGGGAAGCACCTCGTGGAGAATTCGCAGCCCGGTCGATCCGGTGTCGACCTGCACGTGGTCGATCGTCTGACAGGCGGTGGTGCTCCCCGGGGAGCAGACGGTGATCGTCACGAATGCGGCGTTGGCCACGACCATCCCGGCGCTGATCAAGGCTGCCGGCCCGAGATCGACCGTCGTCGCCAGCGAGTTTCCTGGCGGGTTGCCGCTCGATCCACCCGGGTTGGGTCCACCGGGGCTCGACGGTGGGGCCGCGCCGGGTCCGCCTCCCGAGCCTCCACAGGCCGCGGCGACGGCGAGCAGAACCAAGCCGACGTCGAGCGAGCACTTCCGGGCCATGGGTCCTCGTCAGTCGAGCTGGTCGGGCTTCACACCCGGAGGAAGGAGCGCCGGCAGGTGCGCGCTCCCGGCGAACCCACGCGGGAGCTGCACGATGGATAGCTTCAGCTCGGGAGTGGAGATCGAGAGCAGGTGGTGCCCGCCACGGTGGACCCGCGCCGCGAGGACGTACTGGTCGTAGTGCGAGGCCAGGAGCTGCCGGAGGTCCGGAGAGAAGCGACCCGACCAGGCGATGGCAAAGACCCGGCCGTCGTGATTGACGAACTGGCGGACGTGACCGCCCTCCGGGGTGGTGGTCTCGTAGACGTCGTAGGCAGTCGTCGAGGTCATCTTCAACGCCGTGCCATGAAGCAAGCGGTGGTCATCGGTCACCGAGGTGCGTGATTCGAGCAGTGAGGCGTGGGCCGGGACCCCGAGCACGAGGGCGGCGAGCACGATCGAGGTCGTGACCCGCCCGACGTCGAAGCTCTCGCCCGTTCGACTGCTCACCAGCAATCCGCTCTCCGGTTGCCCTGCTGCTGACCGTCGAACAGCCGGCGAACGGCGAGGTTAACGCGGGCGCTGGCAGGCGAGGTGGCCGCGCCTCAGCGCTCGATCACGCCCACCACCCCGGTGGCGTGGATCTGCGAGAGATCCCCGTCGCCGGTGTGCATGATCGGTCCGTCCTCGTGGCCTCCGAACCACCGGTGAGTGGAGTCGGAGAACACGGAGCGGACCTCGTTGTGCCGTGGGCCAGCGGGCAAGGGGAGCCGCACCACCCCGGCGTCGGGCGCGGAGAGCTCGGTGAAGAGCTTCGAGCCGAAGGAGAGGATGCTCAGACCGCCGGGGTTCTGGGACCAGCCCTCGCTGCCCCCGGCGAGCCAGCCGCCATCGGGAATGCCGTCGACGGCGAGGAAGATGCTCGAGGCGTCGAGCTGGAAGGCGGTCGTCCCGCGCAGCGTCCCGTCCTGGCTGCTGACGGTGAAGAACGCGTCCCAGAAGGTGTTGTCGTCGCCGGGCACCCGACGGGACCGGCCGACGACGGCCACCTCACCGTGGGCTGCGCGCAGACCATATGGCTCGTCCTCGTTCTCGGTTCCCACCAGCCGTGCCCAGACCCGGTTGCCGGTGCGGTCGAGCTTCTGCAGCAGCACGTCGGAGTCGCGAGAGAATTGATTGCTGGCGATCTTGTGCAGGTCATCGCTGGCGAACTGGTTGTGGACCTCGAGCACCTTCGGATCGGCCCAGAACGCGACGTAGGCGTTCCCGCCGTCATCCACGTCGACCAGCGCACGGAAGGACGACCACATCGCCCCGAAGGTGTCGAAGCTTCCGCCGATCGGAAGGAACGGAAGGTGCGGGGTCACCGGCTGGACCAGCGCCCGCCGGGGCGATTCCCAGTGGGTGGAGAACGCCAGGCGATAGAGCAGCACCGAATTCAGCGTCGTCTGGACCACCACCACCGCCTCCTCGCCATCGGCAGCAGTTCGGACCGAGTCCTTGGGCAGCGAGTTGGCGATGAGCTCGGTGGGCTGAGGGATCCCCGCGTCGGGGAACGGGTCGTGGACGATGTCGGGATCGGAGAGCTGCTTCAGATCGAGCTGGACGAGCGCGGGGCTCAGACGCGCCAGCCAGACAGCGAACCTCGCGTCGATCAGCACCGCGGTGACCGCCCCCGACGGATGCAGCGCCGCGTCCTCGATGAACATGCCCGCCGGGGCGTTCCAGGGAGCGGTGCTCGGGGCGTCGACCCGCCGGATCCTGCTCACGCCCTGGTCGATGACGGTGAAGCTGGCCAGCTGCTCCTCGAGAACCACGTCGGTCCCGGAGGCCAGGCGCATCCGCTTGCGGGTGGACCAGCCCACGGTCCGCTCGAAGGTCGGCCCGGGATCGACGCTCGAGCCCCCATCGGTCGTTCCACCGTCCGGCGGGGTGTGAACGTCGCCAGGAGTTCCCGAGCCCCCACCGCAGGCAGCAGCGAGGACGAAGGGGATGACCAGGAGGGTCCTGCGAAGAAGGGCGTCAGTCGTTCGCATCTGGATGGGCGACCCGACTAACGGTCAGGGTTGCGCCCGCGCAGGGACAACCCCGGGGCGCGCGCTGATTGCCGCCAGTAGCTCCACCCCGGGCAACGAAAATGCTGCTTCCGGTGAAAATCGGGTGCCAGCCTCGCCGCTTCCGGGTCTCGAGCCCGTGCCAGCCACCAAGACACGTTGCGTCGTCGGGGACAGGTTCCGTCGATAGAGTGGGCGGCCGAGCATGGCCACCCCGCCGAACCCGGACGTTCTTTCACTCGATCGATGGACGATCGCGGCGATCGCCATCGTCGTCTACGTGGTCAGCAATCTCGTCCACGAGGGAGTGGGCCACGGTGGAGCATGTCTGCTCACCGGTGGGCGACCGGAGATGCTCAACGCCGTCTTCTTCGAGTGCGAGGAAGCCGGACTCTCGTCCGCGGCGATCCGGTGGATCGCCGCCGCCGGAACCCTCGCCAACCTCGTATTGGCCTGCGTCGCCTGGGGCGCGCTCCGCCGGCGGCCGCTGCGTCCGGAATGGCGGCTGGCTCTGGCCCTGCTGCTCGCGGTGAACCTCCTCCAGGCCTTCGGGTACCTGACCTTCTCGGGGGTGGGCCGGATTGGCGACTGGGCGGTGGTCTGCGACGGGATCCGTCCCGAGTGGTTGTGGCGAATCGGGCTGACGCTTCTCGGAGGCTGGCTGTACTTCGTCGTCGCGCCTCGCCTCTTCATGCCCCAGCTCGATCCCCTGCTCGGCCAGAAGCAGCCGGACCGGGAGGCTCGGGCTCGCACCCTCACGCTCCTCCCCTATCTGGTCGGCGGTGCGACGTACCTGCTCGCGGGAACGCTCAATCCTCATGGCTGGCAGCTGGTGCTGATCTCGGCGGCGGCGGCATCCCTGGGCGGGACCTCGCTCCTCGCCTGGTATCCGCCGCTGTGGGCCAAGAAGGCGGCGACGGGCGACGCTGCGCCACCGCAGGGGATTCCCCGGAGCATCGCTTGGTGCGTGACGGCGGCGATCGTCCTCGTCTTCTTCGTCGTCGTTCTCGGGCCGGGGCTGCACTTCAGTCCGGCCCGGTCGTAGCGCCGAGCTCGGCTCGACTCGCAAACTCACGGTGCTCGATCCGCGCTCCCTCCAGTGGGCGTCATCGATGACCCGGGTGTGCCCGGCCGCTCACACACCCGTCCCTTCGCCTTCCCGATGCTAGAGTTTGGGTCACGTGTTCCGCGCGGGGGGTGACGGATGATCCGGACATCGGTGCTGTTGCTGTTGACCGTCGCGATGGCAGCTCGGGCCCAGAGCAGCCTCGCGGCCAAGGAGGCGTTTTCCGTCGACCCCTCCGCCGGTGTCTACGGTGTGTACGGGTTCACCGCCTTCCCGGGCGAGTCACAGGCGCTGACCTTCAAGACCGGCGGACCCGCGTACGCCGTGAAGCTGGGCGGGACCGGAGCCGGCGGGGTCACCGCGCTGTCGGCCGATCCCGGCTCCATCTCCCTCGGCGGCACTCCGGACTGTCTGATCGCCGGTCCGGGCTCGACGTACTGGGGGGCGTTCTACCGCCTGCTGCAGGTCCGATCCTCGGACTACGGCCTGGGCCCCACCGACTACGGGCAGACCGGGCACCTCACGCGTGACTCGAGCGGAAACCTTCGATTGGCGTACTACAACGGGAGCAACCAGATCGCGCTGGCGAAGGTGACCTCGGCGCCAGGGATCTCCACCGCCGGGACGATCACCATCGGCCAGCCTTCCGCGGCGTCGTTCAGCGGCAAGTGGCTCCAGTCTCCGCCCGGGTCGAATCTCATGTACGAGTTCACCGAGGCCTACGACCAGGTCCGCATCGCGGACTACGGGATGGTCAACCCTCAGCTCGGCACTCCCTACGCGACGCCGGGGATCCAGCGGGCGAGGCTCTACTGGGCCGGTGGAACGACGACGTACGTGGTGACCGTCGCCGGAAGTGGGATCTCGATCATCGAGCTGGGTTCCACCACGGCGATCCCGAAGGGAAGCTTCACCGTTCAGCTCCCCAGCAGCGCGAGCTGCTCGGGCTGTACCCTCTCCGATCTGGAGATCGCCCAGCAGGCGTTTCCCGGTTACCCCTCCGGCGCGATCATCGCGGTGTTCTCCAACAAGAACGCCTCGAGCCCTCCGCCGGCGCTCCTGGCGCTCGTCGACTGGTCGGACATCGCAACGCTCCTGAGCCTCTCCACCCGGGCCGACGTGGCGAGCCCGGCCCTTCTCGACACCGGCGGCAGCGGCAGCAATCCCACCGGGGGGCCTCCTCCGAGTTCTCCGGGAATTGCGGTCTCGGCCTCCAGTGGGTGCTCGAGCGCTGGAGCGGGTGGCCCAGGCCTTCTTCTCGGCGGGTTGCTGCTCGGCGGGATCCTGCTCCGACGCTCGCGCCGTAGTCAGTCCCGGAGAGCTGAAGGCGTCGGCCCGCTCACCGGCCTGAGCTGGTAGCCAGCCGGAGACGAGCGACCCCCGCCTCAGGGCTGTCGGCGGTACGTCAACGTGTATTGCACCGTCTTCGGGAGCTTGGGGCTCTTGCTGACCCGGGTCACCAGCAGCGTGTTGCCGTCGGTCATGAGCTTGAACTGCGTCGACCCGCCTCCGTCGTGAGTACGGCTTTCCTGAAGCAGCGCACCGTCGACGAACCGCTGCCGGTTCTGGAGGACATCACCGTACTTGTTCGTCAGCTGAACCTCCGTCCCGTCGATCGGCGAGATCTCCGGTGGGTAACCCGGCGTCTCTACCGCGAGGTTGCCCTTTCCGTCGAAGCGGAGGGTGTACGTGGGACGGACCTCCTGCCGCTTCATCAGCTCGCTGCGAGCGATGTTCTTGCCCACCATCCCCTCGGTGGCGCCGTCGACTGCCTTCTCGATCCCGGCCCGCTCCGCTTCACTGCCGGCGAAGGCGTAGGTGCCTGCGTATCGCTGCTCGGAAGTAGGCGCAGGTCGACTCGGCGATTGCGGGGTCGGCAGCGCGGGCAGGGCACCCGGCTCCATGCCCGTGGGGCTCGGGGTCGAGGATGGACAGCCGGAGGCGACGGCCAGCGCCGCGACCGCGCCGAGCATGCGTCTCCCGCCCGCGTGACCTCGCACTCCTCGCTCCATGGCCATCATCGATCTCCCGCGGATGGACCACTCAGTCCAGCCCGAAAATGCGTTGTGTCTTCCGGCCCTGCCGCCGGAGGCCGGTGGTTCAGCATGCTTCATGCCGACCCTCTGCGGCATGGCTCGACTCGACCAGCGAACGGGGGAGACCCGCCGCGGGCCTCTCCCTCGGCGTGTCGGCACAAGACACCGCACGGTGTCGACGCCGGGCGCTGAGCGCGACACCCAGGGACAGGGGATATGGTCGGACCGATGACCCAGAAGGGAGACACCCTTTCGCTGGCCGAGCCCACACGGGAGCGGGAGGCGCGGCCGGCTGCGCACGTCTTCCTCGAGGTGGAATGCGACCGTCCTCTGGCAGGCCCTGCGCGCTGGCGACTCGGCGCCATCGACCGGGTCCGCCTCGGGCGAGGCACGGCGCGACGCACCGAGACGGCCGCCCGGACACTGAACATCGAGGTGCCCGACGGCTGGATGTCGGTGGAGCACGCCGACCTCCAGCAGGTCGAGGGGCGGTGGACGGTCCGGGACCTCGGCTCAAAGAACAAGGTTCTCCTCGACGGACAGCAGGTGGACGAGGCCGAGCTCGCCGATGGTGCGCTCCTCCAGCTCGGCCACACCTTTTTCCGGTTCCGCGCCGACGTTCCCTCGGTGGGTCCACCCGTCCTCGACTTCCAGGGGCCGGCGGGAATCGGTCCGCTGAGCACCCTGTCGGTTTCATTCCAGGCCGTGCTCGATCGCGCGGCAGCGGTGGCTCCCGGGCGCGTCCCGGTGCTGCTCATCGGTGAGAGCGGGACGGGGAAGGAGGTCCTGGCCCGCACCATCCATGCACAGTCGAAGCGCCCCGGGCCGCTGGTCCCCGTCAACAGCGGGGCCATTCCCACCAACCTGGTGGAGGCCGAGCTCTTCGGCCACAAGAAGGGGGCCTTCACCGGCGCGGCGCAGGACAGGCTCGGCTGGGTGCGCGCCTCGAACGGTGGAACGCTCTTCCTCGACGAGATCGGTGATCTACCGACCAACGTCCAGGCCGCGTTCCTCCGCGTCCTCCAGGAGGCCGAGGTGATTCCGGTGGGGGGCCACCATCCGGAATCCCTCGATCTGCGGGTCATCGCCGCGACGCACCGTGATCTCAAGGCGATGGTGCGCGAGGGCACCTTCCGGCACGACCTGCTCGCCCGGCTGGACGGGGTCACCCTCGAGCTACCTCCGCTCCGGGAGCGAGCCGAGGACATCCCGGTGTTGGTGGCGCTGTTGCTCCGGAAGCTCGCGCTCGAACGGCCGGACGTGAAGCTCACTCCCGCCGCGGCCCAGGCACTGCTCGCCCACGACTGGCCGTTGAACATCCGCGAGCTCGAGCAGGCGCTGGCCGGTGCCCTGGCCCTGAGCGGCACCGGGGCCATCGACGTCACCCACCTGCCGCGGACGGTCCTCGAGGCTCCCGAGCCGGCACCCACCCGTCAGCTCAGCGCGGCCGAGACCCGGCACCGAGAGGAGCTGACCCGTCTGCTCGAGGCGCAGGGAGGAAACATCACTGCCGTGGCCAAGGTCCTCGGGAAGGGGCGGACGCAGATCGTCCGGTGGGTCAAGCGCTACGGCATCGACGTCAAGTCGCTCCGCGGCTGACTCGCGCACTGTGCCGACACAGACCGCGCGGTCACACGTCACCGGTGTCGTTCCCTGATCTGGCCGGATCGCCGAGGCAATCCAGGCAGTTCCGAGATGGTCCCCTGGCACGCCCGGTGCTCGCCTCGTGCCCGGAAGGCTTCGCCTCGCGGCCCGAGGAGCGCACATGAATCGCATGCTGGTGGTGGTGTTCGACACGGAGGCCAAAGCCTTCGAGGCGCGGAAGGTTCTCCGGGAGCTGGACTTCGAGGGGAGCGTCCTGGTCTACGCGTCCGCCGTGGTGACCAAGGCTGCCGATGGCGCCATCGCACTGAGGCAGGAGGATGGGGGACCGGTGGCGACCGTCGCTGGCACGTCAATCGGGGGCCTGCTCGGCTTTCTCGGCGGGCCGGCCGGGGCGGCGATCGGTGCGGTGGCGGGGATGGCGGTGGGGCTGATCTCGGATCTGGAGAGCGCGAGGGTGGGGAGCGACTTCGTCGACGAGGTCGGCGTCGCCCTCTCTCCCGGGAAGTCGGCGGTGGCCGCCGAGGTCGACGAGGACTCGACAGAGGTGGTCGACACCCGAATGGAGGCACTGGGAGGTACCGTCCACCGCCGCGCCATCTCTGACGTGCGTGACACTGCCAACGACGGGGACGTCGCGGCGATCAAGGCGGAGATCGCCCAGACCAGGGTGGAGAACGCCCGCGCGCGCGCCGACCGCAAGGTGAAGCTCGAGGAGCGAATGAAGCTGCTCGAGGCAAAGCTGCAGGCCCAGGTACAGAGGGCGAAGCAACGCCGCGAGGCGGCCCGGCGCGACGCCCAGGCGAAGGTCGCTCTGCTGAAGACCCGGGCCAGCCGGTCGCAACCCAAGTCACACTGAGCAGCCTCCCCTCTGGATCCTGAACCCGGAAGCGACGGCACCTGCGCCGCGCGCCCGTCGGGCAGGCACCCCTGTGGCCGTGATCTGTCCCGGATTCCGCCTTCCCCCGCTCGCCGGTTCGACCCGTGCCGACACACGACCCGGTGCCGACCGTCACCCTGCGAGCCCCGTCTGCCCGGCAGGGTTCCTCGCTGATTTCGGTGGCTTGGACCTGGCACAGGCGGTGCTCAGCGCCCCGGCCGGACATCCCCGTCCCCTTCGAGGAGCAACGACATGAATCGCATGCTGGTGGTTGTTTTCGACAACGAGGCCAAGGCCTACGAGGGCAAGCAGACGCTGTGGCAGCTGGATGCCGAGGGCAGCGTCTCGGTCTACGCCTCGTCGGTGGTCGCCCGGAATCCGGACGGCTCGGTCGAGGTGAAGCAGGAGGACCCCGGGCTGCTCGGGACGCTCACCGGAACCCCGGTCGGCGCGCTGATCGGGCTCATCGGTGGCCCGACCGGTGCGGCCATCGGGGCCGCGGCGGGCCTGGCGGCCGGAATGTTCACCGATCTCGACAACGCCCGGATCGGTGACGACTTCATCGACGACGTCCAGAAGGGCCTGGTGCGTGGGCAAGCGGCGCTGGTGGCGGAGGTCGAGGAGGACTGGACCACCCCGGTCGACAGCCGGATGGAGGCGCTGGGGGGCCGTGTCTTCCGGCGCGCGCTCTCCGACGTGCACGACGCCGCCAACGACGAGGACACCGCGGCGATCAAGGCCGACCTCGCCCAGACCAAGGCCGAGCACGCCGAAGCGCGCGCCGAGCGCAAGGCGAAGCTCCAGGAGCGAATGAACCAGCTGGACAGCAAGCTCCAGGCGAGGCTGCAGCAGGCCAAGGAACGGCGGGAGGCACATAAGGCCGCGGCACAGGCCAAGGTCGCCTTCCTCAAGGCCAAGGCCGCCGTAGCTCACGCCAAGTCCCCCTGAGATGAGAGCCGATTTCTCCACCCCAACCCAAACGAAAGAGAGACCCGACATGGCAACGCAGACCCAGAGCAGCACCAGTCCTTCCACGCAGATTCCCACTCCCGTTCTCGATGACGTGCGCAACCGGTCCGGCTGGAGCCTCTTCATGGGCATCCTCACCGTCGTGCTGGGAGCGGTCCTGATCATCTACCCCTTCGCCACCGCAACCGCGACCAGCGTCTTCCTGGGCGCGATCCTGATCCTGGTCGGCGTCGCGGATCTGGTCCTCGCCCTCTCCTCGCAGAACGCGAAGACCTTCTTCCTCCAGATCCTCCTCGCCGCGCTCTACGGCTTCACCGGCGCAGTGCTGGTCTCCTATCCCTTCGAGGGAGCGGAGAGCCTCACCCTCTTCGTCGGGGCGATGCTGGTGGTTCGCGCGGTGGTCGCCCTGGTGGCCGCGTTCCGCATGCGGCCGATCGACGGCTGGGGCTGGTTCCTCGCCGATGCCATCGCCAGCGGCGTGGCCGGCGGGCTGATCATCGCCAAGTGGCCCAGCAGCACCAGCTGGGCGCTGGGGACGCTCATCGGAGCCTCGGTGATCATCAGCGGCTGCGCGCAGATCGCCGTCGCCGCCCGGGTGAACCAGGGTGCACGGAAGGTCCAGAGCGCCGTCCGGGGCACCACGTGAAAGCGTTTCACCAGAGGGCCGCGGTGACCTTCACCGCGGCCCTCGCCGTCATTCTGGCCTGTGCCTCCGGCCCTTCACCCGCCAACGCCCAGCCGTCGACAGCGCCGGACGGCAGCCAGCCCGACCTCGAGGTCCAGCTCGGCCAGGAGGTCTACGACGAGCTGAAGGGGAAGGGGCAGATCGTGGCCACCTCCCCGCTCTACGCCCAGCTGGAGCCGATTGCCGCCCGGATCACCCAGGCGGCACAGCCTCAGTACGAGCACCCCTTCAAGTTCTATCTCGTGCATCAGACCCAGCCCAACGCCTTCTCCACCCCTGGCGGGAACGTCTACGTGGCGGACTCGCTGCTCTACTTCGTGAAGAACACCGAGGAGCTGGCGGGCACGCTCTGCCACGAGGTGGCCCACACCATCCATCACGACACCGTCACCCTGATGCAGAAGCGGCAGCGGATCGCGGCGCGCGAGGTGGGAGCGGACGTCGTCCTTGGGCCGACCCCGGCCCGGGTGCTGGCCCTCGCGCTGGTGGGACGGCTGAATTCCCTGGGGTACTCGCGGGACGTCGAGTCTCGCGCCGACGTCACCGGATCGGACATCTGCGCCGGCGCCGGCTACAACCCCTGGGGACTGGTGTGGCTGTTCACCGACTTCGAGAACGCGAAGATCGGTGAGGCCCCGGAGCTGCTCTCCGA
>Ga0318562_10000164_pt1 | contig 31572 bp, 27 predicted proteins | sample GRESIP066b5f18_FD_203688 | JGI IMG/M metagenome (GOLD analysis project Ga0318562, IMG submission 203688) | Tropical soil microbial communities from Luquillo Experimental Forest, Puerto Rico - GRE.SIPMG.066b5f18 | ecosystem: Environmental > Terrestrial > Soil > Tropical forest > Bulk soil... | reverse complement strand
CACCACCGGCGCGAGCCGCGCCGCGAGCCGCTCGACCAGCACGGGATTCCGCGCTCCGCCGCCGCACAGCAGCCAGCGCTCGGGCAGCGCGGGGAAGAACTGCTCGGCTGCGCGCGCCACGCTCTCGACGGTGAGCTCGAGCAGGCTCGCGAACACGTCGTCGGCGCCGCCGCCGCGCGCGAGCACGGCGGTCCGGGCGCGCGCGAAGAACGCCTCGCCGAAGAGCTCGTGGCCGGTGCTCTTCGGCGGCCGGCGCGCGAAGTAGGGCTCGCGGAGCCACTCCTCGACGAGCGCCCGCTCCGCGCGCCCTCGCCCCGCGCGCGCGCCGTCGCGGTCGAAACGCTCGCGGCCATTGCTCGCCCAGCGCGCCGCGCGATCGACGAGCGCGTTGCCCGGCCCCGGGTCGAACGCGATCACGTGCGCGGGATCGCGATCCGGCAGGTAGGTCACGTTGGTGAAGCCGCCGACGTTCAGCACGGCGCGGCGCTCGCCCGCACTCGCGAAGCGGTGGAAGTGGAAGAACGGCGTGAGCGGCGCCCCCTGCCCGCCCGCCGCGATGTCGGCGCTGCGGAAGTCCGACACCACGGGCCGGCCGGTGCGCGCGTGGATCACCGCCGCAGAGGCGAGCTGCAGCGAGCCGCGGACCTCGCGCTCGGGATGGTGCGCCACGGTCTGGCCGTGCGAGCCGATGCCGCGCACGTCCTCGATCCGCACGCCCGCGGCGCGCGCTGCCGCGAGCGCCGCCGCGGCGAAGCGCTCGCCCAGCAGCGCATCCAGCTGCAGCAGCTCGCGCAGCGCGACCGAGCCCTGCACCAGCCCGTGGATGCGGCGGCGGAGCTCCTCCTCGAGCGGCTCCGAGTGGAGCGCCAGGAGCTCCACCTCGCCGGGGCCGCCGACGCGCACCACTGCCGCGTCGACCGCATCGGCCGAGGTCCCGGACATGAGCCCGATCCAGATCGCCTGCTCCCCCACCGGCGTGGACCGATACCGCGCGGACGGGGCCGGATCAACCGCGCGCGCGCCGGTCGGTCTTGACCAGCGGCTGGATCTCCGCGGCCGAACGCACCGCGGGCGCGTTGCACATGGTCTGCAGGACGGTGCGGTCCGACGGCCGCATGCCCACGAAGCGCAGCCCCATGCCGGCCGACGGCGCGCGCTTCCCGCCGTAGCGGCGCACCCAGCGCACCTCGGCCTCGGTCGAGATCGGCTCCTCGCTGCTGCGCGTGAGGTGCATCACCAGGCGCAGGCGGGTGCCCGGCGGGCGGGGCGCGAGCGACTGCACGAACACGCCGGTCTCCGACAGGTTCGCGCCGTAGCCCAGGAAGTGGTTGCGCCGCCCGGCCCCGCGCGCGCACTCGATCCGCAGCGGGGGCGAGAGCTTGCGGCGCTTGGCCGGAGACGAGGCCATTCGGGAGTGATCGGTGTCTCGCGCGCTCCGCTTGACCCGCCTGAGCTTTGCCGGCGAATTTGGGCCTCTGGTAAGCTGCGCCGCGATGAGCACGGCTGCCGACGAGCGCTCGCGCGTCCTGGGAGGCCTGGTGTGCCTCGGTGCGATCGCCGCGGGCGCGCTGTTCGTCGGCGGCGTGCTGGCGCAGAGCTACTGGGCGCTCGCGATCCCGGTCGCGGCCGCGGTGCTGTTCGTGCTCGGGCTGGTCGCGTGGATCGGCTGGACGATCGCCACCGTCCAGGTCGAGGCCGAGGGCGAGAGCCTGTCCGGCAGCGGCGGGGCGGGCGGCGCCACCACGCCTGCGGGCGCGCCCAAAGAGAACCCACGGGGCGTGCGCTAGCGCCGATGCGCATCGCCCTGCTCACCTATCGCGGCAACATGTTCTGCGGCGGACAGGGCGTGTACACCGCCGCGCTCGCCAAGGGCCTCCACGAGCTCGGCCACGAGGTGCACGTGATCTCGGGCCCGCCGCTGCCGGAGCTCGCGCCCGGGATCCCGCTGCACGTGATCCCGAACGAGATGTTCTTCGCGCTGCCGCTGGCACAGGCGCTGCCGCGCGACGACCCGTTCCGCGCCTTCTGGCCAGGCAACCTGTGGGAGCTCGGCCTGACGCGCTTCGGTGTCTTCCCCGAGATGACGGCGTTCGGGCTGCGGCTGCTGTTGCGCTGGCGCGAGCTGCAGCGGCGCCACCGTTTCGACGTCGTGCTCGACAACCAGTCGCTCTCCTGGGGGCTGCTCGCGCTGCAGGCGACCGGCATCCCGGTGGTCGGCGTGGTGCACCACCCGCTGCACATCGACCGGCTGGCGGACTTCGAGATCGATCCGCGCTTTCGCCGCAAGTGGAAGCGCACGCTCTACTTCCCGCTGCTGATGCAGCAGGCGGTGGTCCCGCGCCTGGCGCGGGTGCTGACCGTGTCGCATGCCTCGGCGCGCGAAATCGAGCGCTACTTCCGTGTGCCCCAGAAGGACGTCTCGGTCGTCTACAACGGCACCGACGCGGAGACCTTCCGGCCGCTGCCGCGCCCGCGCGAGACCGACCTGATCTTCGTGGGCCGCACCGAAGACCGGAAGAAAGGCATTCCCTATCTCCTGGAAGCGCTCGCGCGCACGCCGGAAAGCGTCACGCTCAAGATCGTGGACGGGCGCATCCCGAAGGACGGCCTGGTGCCCCGCAAGCTGCGCGAGCTGGGCCTCGAGCGGCGCGTGGTGCTGGTCGAGCGCCTGCTCACGGTCGAGGAGCTGGTGGAGCAGTACTCGACCGCGCGGATCGCGCTGGTGCCCTCCTTCTTCGAGGGCTTCGGCTTCCCCGCCTCGGAGGCGATGGCCTGCGGCCTGCCCGTGATCGCGACCGCGGGCGGCGCGCTGCCCGAGGTCGTCGGCACCGGCGGCGAGGTCGGCCGCGTGGTGCCGTTCCGCGATCCCGAGGCGCTGGCCGCGGCGATCACCGAGCTGTGTCGGCTGCCGGCCGAGCGTGTGGCCGAGATGGGCGCGGCGGCGCGCCGCCGTGTCGAGCGCGTGTTCTCGTGGCGCGAGGCCGCCTCGCGGACCGCCGACGTGCTGGCCGAGGTCGTCCGTGCTCACCGTCGACCTCGATAGGCTCGAGCTCCGGCCCGGCGACTGGCTGCTCGACGCGGGCTGCGGCGGCGGACGCCACTGCTTCGGCGCGCTCGACCGCGGCGTGCACAGCGTCGGGCTCGACCTCGACCTGGGGTCGCTCCGCATCGCGCGCGCGGGCATCCACGAGCGGCGCGGGCGCGCGACCGAGAAGCTGCACGGCGGCGTGCTGCGCGGCGACGTGTTCCGCCTGCCCTTCCCCGACGGCGCGTTCGACCGCGCGATCTGCTCGGAGGTGATGGAGCACGTGCACGACTACGGCGCGGCGGCGCGCGAGCTCGCGCGGGTGCTGCGGCCGGGCGGGACGCTGGCGGTGACCATTCCCACGGCGATCACCGAGTGGCTCTATCTCGCGGCCACCCGCCGCTACTTCGAGAGCCCGGGGGGACACATCCGCGTGTTCCGCCCGCGCGATCTGGCGCGGGCGCTCGCGCGCGCCGGGCTGCGCGTCTCCGGCGTGGGCTTCGCACACGCGTTCCACTCGCCGTACTGGGGCGTGCGGGCCGTCGTCGGGCTCGACGACGAGCGGGCGGCCCCGACGCGCGCGTTCCGCAGCTTCCTGGTGCGCGCCGCCTTCTCCCGCCGCTGGTCGCAGATCGAGCGGCTGTTCGACCGGGTCTGGCCCAAGAGCCTGGTGCTCTACGGCCGGCGCGTCGCGACCGGCCGGGCTGCGGAGCCGTGATGCGCATCGCGTTCCTCTGCTACCGCGGGAACATGAAGAGCGGCGGCCAGGGCGTGTACCTGCACGCCCTCACCCGCGAGCTCGCCGCCATGGGCTGCGAGATCGACGTCTTCGTCGGGCCGCCCTACCCCGACCCGTTGCCGTGGGCGCGGGTCGAGCGGCTGCCCAACCAGATGTTCTGGGGCAAGCGCTTCGACAAGCGACCGGGCGCGTTCCTCGACCGCGCGGCGCCGTGGGCGATGTTCCGGCCGCTCGACTTCTACGAGTTCGCGGTGACGCGCTTCGGCTTCCTGCCCGAGCCGTTCGCGTTCAGCGTGCGCGCCGCGCTGGCGGTCCGCCGCGCGCTCCGCGCCGGCGCGCGCTACACGCTCGTCCACGACGTGCAGTCGCTCGGCTACGGGCTGTTGTGGCTGCAGGCGCTCGGTCTGCCGGTGGTGAGCACGATCCACCACCCGCTGTCGATCGACCTGCGCTCGAGCCTGGCGCGCGACCGGAGCTTCGCCGAGCGCAAGGGCTCGCTCACCTTCTACCCGGTGCGCACGCAGGCGCGGGTCGCGCGCCAGCTGGCCGCGGTGCTCACCTCGAGCGAGGCCTCGCGCGCGGCGATCGCGCGCGACTTCGGCGTGCGCCCCGAGCGGATCCACGACGTGCGCAACGGCGTCGAGCTGTCCGCCCCCGGCGCGCCGCGCAGCCGTCCTTCTGCGGAGCTCTTGTTCGTCGGCCGTTGCGGCGATCCGAACAAAGGGCTCGAGTTCCTGCTGCACGCGTTGGCGCTGCTGCCGCACGAGGTGACGCTGCGCGTTCTGGACGACTTCCCCGGCGGGACGCCGCTCGAGCGCACGCTGCGCGAGCTGCGGCTGGAGACGCGCGTGCGCTTCTCGGGCAAGGTGTCCGCCGAGGAGCTCGAACGCGCCTACCGCGGCGCGGCCGCGGTGGTGCTGCCGTCGCTCTTCGAGGGCTTCGGACTGCCCGCGATCGAGGCGCTCGCGGTCGGCACCCCGGTCGTCGCCTCGCGCGCGGGCGCGCTGCCGGAGCTGATCGAGGAGGCCGGCGCGGGCCGGCTGGTCCCGCCAGGCGATCCCGCGGCGCTGGCGAAGGCGATCGCCGAGGTGCTCGAGCACTGGGACGCGGCGCACGCCGAGGCGCTGGCCGCACGCCCGCGGCTCGAGGCGATCTTCGGCTGGCGCCCCACTGCGCAGCGCACGCTGGCCGCGTACCAGCGCGCGCTCGCTGCCTGGCGGGGAGACGCGGCGTGAGGGCGGTCGATCTCGACCGCGACATGACGCACGTGATCCCGACCGGGACCACGCGCGACTCCGAGTTCCTGTTCCGGCGCATGGAGACGCTCACGCTGGCGGCCGCGCTGCCCGGCTCGGGCGGCCGGGTGCTGGACTCGGCCGCGGGCCTCGGCCAGGACAGCCGCGCGCTCGCGCGCCGCGGGGCCCGCGCGGTCTGCGCCGAGCCGTCGCAGCGCATGATCGAGCTGGCGAAGCTGGTGGCGGCGAAGGAGCCGCCCCCGACACCGGGCGGTGTCAGCTGGGCACGGGCCTGGTCGGAATCGCTGCCGTTCCGCGACGCGAGCTTCGACGCCGCGTTCTGCAAGGGCGCGCTCGACCACTTCGACGACCCAGAGCGCTGCATCGCGGAGCTGGCGCGGGTCACCCGGCCGGCGGGCCGAGTGGTGCTGGCGGTCGCGAACTTCGAGTCGCTGGGCTGCCGGCTGCAGCGGCTGGGCGAGCGGCTGCGGCCCGCCCGGCGTCCGGGCCGGCGCACCTACCACGTGCCGTCCGATCACTTCACGCGCTACGACCCGGAGCTCCTGCGCGAGCAGATCGGCCGCCACGTCGCGATCGACCGGGTCGACGGCACGTCGCTGTTCTGGGGGGTGCGGCGCTGGGCGCGGCTGCTCGCACGGCTGCCCGGCCCGGCGGCGCAGGCGCTCTTGCGCGCGGCCGACTGGCTGGCGGCCCGCTTCCCCCCGCTCGCCGACGTGATCGTGATCTCGGGAGCGCCCCGCGCGCGCGCCTAGCTGCGGCCGAGCTTGCGGTAGAAGGTGCTGCGGCCGATGCCGAGCAGCCGCGCGGCCGCGCGCACGTCGCCCTCGCAGCGGCGCAGCGCCTCCTCGAGACAGGCGCGCTCGTAGGCTTCGAGCGCGAGGGGCAGCCCGCCGGGCAGCTGCGCGCGCGGCTCGTCGAAGCTCGACATGCGCAGATCCGCGGCGGTGATGCGCGGCCCCTGCGCGAGCGCGACCGCCGCCTCGATCGTGTTCTCCAGCTCGCGCACGTTGCCTTCCCAGCGGTGCGCGATCAGCCGCTCGAGCGCTTCGGGCTCGAGCCCGATCACCTTGGTGCCGCGCGCCGCGCGCTCGACGAAGTGACTGGCCAGGACCGGCACGTCCTCGGGTCGCTCCCGCAGCGGAGGCAGCGCCAGCGCGACGACGCGCAGGCGGTAGAACAGGTCGGCGCGGAAACGCCCCGCGCGCACCTCCGCCGCGAGATCGCGGTTGGTCGCGGCGATCAGCCGCACGTCGATCGGTTGCGCGTCGACCGCGCCCAGCGGCCGCACCTCGCGCTCCTGGATCGCGCGGAGCAGCTTCGCCTGGAGCCCGAGCGCCAGCTCGCCCACCTCGTCGAGGAACAGCGTGCCCCGCTGCGCGGCGCGGAACAGACCCTCGGAGTCGCGCACCGCGCCGGTGAACGCGCCGCGCAGGTAGCCGAACAGCTCGCCCTCGATCATGCCCTCGGGCAGCGCCCCGCAGTCGACCGGCACGAAGGGCCCGCCGCTGCGCGGCGAGGTCTCGTGGATCGCACGCGCCAAGAGCTCCTTGCCGGTGCCGCTCTCGGCCTCGATCAGCACGTTGCTCTCGTTCGAGGCGAGGTCGCGCACGGTCTGCAGCACCCGGCGCATGGACGCGGACTGCGCGACCACGCGCTCCAGCGCCGAGCGCCGGCCGAGCTCGCCCTCGAGCTCGCGGTTGCGCACGCGCAGGCGCCGCCGCGCGAGCGCGCGCTCGAGCGTCTGCACCACCCGGCGCGGATCGGCGAAGGGCTTCTCGAGGTAGTCGAACGCGCCGGCGCGCATGCACGCGACCACGGAGTCGATGCTGGCGTAGCCGGTCATCACGATGATCTCGGTGTCGGGCCTGCGCTCGCGCAGCTCGCCCAGCAGCTCGAGCCCCGACGCCTGGCCCAGCCGCAGGTCGAGCAGCACGACCTCCGGCTCCTGCGCGAGCTGAGCGCGCACCAGGCCCACGTCGCCGGCCTCGAGCACCGCATAGCCGCCGCGCTCGAGCTGGCGGCGGAGTCCGCGCACGATCGCCGGCTCGTCGTCCGCCACCAGCACGCGGGAGCCGGCGCTGGCGCAGCTGTCGCTCGGCGAATCGGGGGGCATCCGCGACGAAATCGGAGCGGTCGGCGCCGCGCTTGAGTGACGTGCAATGCTTTCCTACACTGCGGCGCACCTAGGGGTGGGTGTGTGAATCGCGGCTCCGTCTTGGTGGTGGACGACGACGCGCTGTTCCGCGCAGCGCTGGTCCGCTATCTCGAGGGCGAGAGCTTCAGCGTCGTCGCCGAGGGCGATCCCAGCGCGGCGCTCGAGCGCGTCGAGCAGCAGTCGTTCGATCTGGTGCTGACCGATCTGCGCATGCCGGGACTCGACGGCATCGCGCTGGTGCGGCGCGTGCGCGCGATCGACCCCGAGGCGGTGTGCATCGTGGTCACCGGCTTCGGCAACCCCGAGCGCTCGATCGAAGCGCTGCGCGCCGGCGCGTTCTGGTTCATCGAGAAGAGCTACGAGCGGATCGCCTGCTTCGGGCCGCTGGTCGAGAAGGCGCTCGAGTTCCGCCGCCTGCACGGCGCGAACCGCCAGCTGCAGCGGCAGCTCGAGAGCCGCTACGGCTTCGACAACCTGGTCGGCGAGAGCGAGGCGCTGCGCGCCACGATCGAGATGGTGCGCAAGGTCGCCGACGCCGAGGCCACCGTGCTGGTGCTGGGCGAGAGCGGCGTGGGCAAGGAGCTGTTCGCGCGCGCCATCCACTACAACAGCCCCCGCGCGGCGCGGCCGTTCGTGGCGGTGAACTGCGGCGCGATCCCCGAGGAGCTGCTCGAGAGCGAGCTGTTCGGCCACGTGCGCGGAGCCTTCACCACTGCCGTCCGCGACCGCGTGGGCCGCTTCGCCGCGGCGAACGGGGGCACGATCTTCCTCGACGAGATCGGCGACATGAGCCCGAAGCTCCAGACCAAGCTCCTGCGCGTGCTCCAGGAGCGCGAGTACGAGCCGGTCGGCTCCTCCCGCACCGAGCGCGCCGACGTGCGCGTCGTGGCTGCGACCAACCAGAATCTGCCCGAGCTGATCCGCGAGAAGCGCTTCCGCGAGGATCTCTACTTCCGTCTGTGCGGTGTGCCGATCGAGGTCCCGCCGCTGCGCGCGCGGCGCGAGGACGTGCCGCTGCTGGTGCGCCACTTCCTCGAGATCCAGCGCCGCACCTATCCGGAGATCGCGGGCATCACCGATGCGGCGCTGAAGCGCATGAGCGAGTACGACTGGCCTGGCAACGTGCGCGAGCTCGAGCGGCTGGTGGAGCGGCTGGCGGTGCTGCGCCGGAGCGGCTGGATCGACGAGGCCGACCTGCCCGGCTCGATCGCGGGCGCGCGGCTGGAGCGCCCCACCGTGTCGATCCCGGCCGGGGGCATCGACTTCGCAGCCCTGGTCGCCGCCTACGAAGACGAGCTCCTGCTCGCCGCGCTGAACGCCACGGGCTGGAACAAGGCCAAAGCGGCGGAGCTCGTGAAGATGAAGCGCACGACCCTGGTCGAGAAGCTGCGCGTCCGCAACATCGTTCCGCCGTCACGCAATTCTTGAGGGCTCGTCGCGCGCAACGGCCCGCCCCAAGTCCAGCCGGGCTGACGCAGCCGGCGCAGCGGACTCAAGAAGTCCGCGCCGGCACCGATGCATGAATGGGGCCACGCCGGCCCCGGGGGAACGAGATGGGCCGAGAGCGCAAGGACCCGCGCAAGCCGGCTGCTCCGCCGGCGGAGGCGCCGGACCTGGACGTGTCAGCGGTGTACTCGCTGGAGTATCTCGCCGAGGCCGCCGGGGGCGATGCGCGCCAGGAGCGCCTGGCAGAGCTGAAGCGACGCATTGCACTCGGCGCGTACAAGCCCGATCCGGATGCGATTGCGGAAGGCATGCTCTCGCGCGTCGACCTGGCCGGAGACGACGAGGAAGACGCCGAGGATCCCGGCGAGGATCCCGGCTAGCGCGTCACCGCCACCAGGATCACGGTCGCGTTGTCCTCACCACCGCGCGCGTTGGCGAGGTCCACCAGGTCGCGGCTCGCGCGCGCGAGATCGCCGCGGCACTCGAGCAGGCAGTCCCGCATCTCCGCGTCGGTGAGCTGCGACGAGATCCCGTCCGAGCAGATCACGAACACGTCTTCCGCGCGGGGCCGCAGCGAGGCGACGTCGGGGTCGACGGCCTCCAGCACGCCGACCGCGCGCGTGATCACGTGGCGGCTGGGGTGCACGCGCGCCTGCTCGAGCGTGAGCTCGCCGCGCGCCACGCGCTCGCCCACCAGCGAGTGGTCGATCGTGAGCGCGTGCAGCGCGCCGGCCCGGAACAGGTAGAGCCGGCTGTCGCCGGCGTGCGCCAGCAGCGCCTCGTCGCCGCGCAGCCACAACGCCGCCAGCGTGGTGCCCATCCCGCGCAGCTGCGGATCGCGCTCGGAGAGCTCGCGGATCGCGGTGTTCGCCCGATCGAAGGCCGTGCGCAGCAGCGCCAGCGGCGCCTCGTCGGCCTCGCCGACGAGGGTCTCGAGGAACACGCCGACGCCGAGCTCCGAGGCGCGCCGCCCTGCCACGTGTCCGCCGAGTCCATCGGCGACCACGAACAGCCCGCGCTTCTCGTCGACGGCGTAGAAGTCCTCGTTCACCGAGCGCTTCAGACCGGGGTCCGAGCAGGAGGCGACGATCCACTCCAATGCCGAAGCTCCCCCTGGACCTGTGATCGCGTGGGCACCCTACCCACGCTCCGCGCACCTGCGGCCTCGCTCGGGACGGCCTTCGTTCGGCCCTCCACAACGAGATCGGGTGCGCGGCGCGCAGTCTTGATTTGGTATCGTTCGCCGCGGGTGGTGCGATTCAACCGGCTGCAGGCGCGATCCGATACGGCGGCAGGTGCAGCCGCTCGCGGCGGCAGGCGCACGGAGGTTGGGCGCTGATGCCGAAGACTCTGCTTCTCGCCGACGACAGCGTGACCATCCAGAAAGTCGTCGGCATCACGTTCGCGAACGAAGACGTCGAGCTCGTCACCGTGGACAACGGCGACGACGCGCTGACGCGCGCGCGCCAGATCCGGCCGGACCTGCTGCTCGCCGACATCGGTATGCCCGGTCTGAACGGCTACGAGCTGTGCGCCGCGATCCGCCGCGAGCCCGACCTGGCGCACATTCCGGTGTTGCTGCTGACGGGCACCTTCGAGACCTACGACGAGGCGAAGGCGCGCGAGGTCGGCGCGAGCGGGCACATCGCCAAGCCGTTCGAGGCACAGGCGCTGGTCGACCGCGTGTTCCAGCTGCTCGCGCAGGCGCCGCCGCGGCCCGCGGCTCCGCCGCCGAAGCCGGCCGCGCCGCCGGCGGCAGCCGCCGCGCCGGCCGCAGCCCCGCGTCCGACTCCCGTGTCGCCGATTCCTCCAGGGCCCACGCTCACCGCGCCGCCGCGGCCGGCGCCGCCCTCGACGGGAACGCCCACCGCACCACCGCGTGCGCCCGCGCCGCAGCCGGCAGCGCGCCCGCGACCGGAGCTGCCGCCGGTGCCGCCGCCGCGACCTGCCGCGCCGCAGCCGGTCGCCGCGGCGAAGCCCATGCCGGCGAGCGGCACGCCCACCTCACCGCCGCGGCCGGCGGCCGCGCCTCCGGTACCCACGCCCGCCGCGCCACCGCGGCCGGCGCCCGCGGCTCCAACGCCTGCGCCTGCGCCCGCAACGGCGCGCATCTCTGCCCCGCCGCCACCCAGGCGCGAGAGCACGCCCTTCGAGTTCGAGCTTCCCCCCGCACCTGCGAAGCCCGCGCCCGCCGCGAAGCCCGCTGCTCCGCCTCCGCCACCGGCGCCCGCGCCCGAGCCGGTCTGGGAGGCCGAGCCCGAGGCCGAGCTGGTCGCCGAGGAGCCGGCCTTCTCCGCGCCCGGCGCCGACCTACACCATCCGGTGTCAACGGACGCGACCCGGCTGTTCGCGCCCGACCTGCTCGGCCGCGCGGGGCAGCTGCCCGACGTCCCCGAGCCGCCGCGCGGCCCGCGCAACGCGCGCAGTGCCGACTTCTCGTTCGACGACCTCGACTTCGAGGAGCCGACGCCGCAGCCCGCCCCGCACCAGTCGCAGATCTTCGGCGAGAGCTCCGAGCCCGCCGGCCGGGCGCTCGAGCTCGACGCCGAGCTGCCGCCGCCGCTGCCGGAGCCGCCGCTCGAGGTGGAGGCGCTCGCCGATCCGCTCTACAGCCAGACGACCTTCCTCGACCCCGACGCCGCGCGCGATCCCGCGCCGAGCCTCGGGCACGAGCCGCTCGCGCGGATGGAGCCGCTGCAGGCCGCGCCCGAGCCGGATCCGGGCGAGGACTCCGGCGAGGAGATCGAGCTCGCCGAGGCCGACACCTTCGAGGACGAGGACGACGCCGCCACTCCGGGCCCGTTCGCACAGCCCTTCTCGCCCGATACCGCGGCTGCGCTCGACACCCCGAGCTTCCAGCGCGCCGCGCCGGAGCCGCCGCGGGTCGCCCGAGCCGTGGCCGAGGCCGACACCCTGCCCCCGCCGCCGCGCCGAGCGCCGGCCCCCGCGCCGTCCGTGCCGGCTTCCGCCGCGCGCCCGAGCGCCGTGGTCGACTCGACGCTGCTCGCACAGAGCGTGGAGAAGGTGGCGTGGGAGGCGTTCGGCGCGCTCTCGGAGCAGGTCGTGGGCGAGGTGCTGAAGCGCGTCGAGGCCGTGGTCTGGGAGGTCGTGCCGCAGCTCTGCGAGCGGCTGATCCGCGAGGAGATCACGCGCCTCAAGGCCGAGATGTCCGAGTAGTCGCGGGGCGGTATCCTCCGACACCGTGCTGAGTCTCCCTCCCCGCGCGACCTGGCTCTGGCTGGTGGAGGCCGCGCTCGCCGAGGACCTGGGTCCGGGCGACGCCACGTCGCTCGCGCTGCTCGGGCCGGGCGACCGCGGCGCGGCGGTGCTGGAAGCGCGCGCGGAGATCGTGGTGTCCGGGCTCGAGCTCGCGCGCGAGGTGTTCGCTCAGCGCGGCGTCGAATGCGAGCTCGTGGCGAGCGACGGCGACCTGGCCGAGCCCAAGGCGCCGCTGGCCCGCGTGCGCGGCGCGGCGCAGGGGATCCTCGAGGCCGAGCGGACCGCGCTCAACTTCGTGCAGCGGCTGTCCGGGATCGCCACGCTGACGCGGCGCTTCTGCCTCGAGGTGCGCGGGACGCAGGCCGAGATCGTCGACACCCGCAAGACCACCCCCGGCTTCCGCACGCTGGAGAAGTACGCGGTGCGCTGCGGCGGCGGGCGCAACCACCGCATCGCGCTCTACGACGGGATCCTGATCAAGGACAACCACATCGCGGCGGTGGGGTCGGTGGGCGCCGCGGTCGCGCGCGCGCGCGAGCACGGCTCGCGCCACCTGCGCGTGCGGGTCGAAGTGGAGTCGCTGGCACAGGCCCGCGAGGCGCTCGACGCCGGTGCCGACGCGCTGCTCGTCGACAACCAGCCTCCCGCGGTGATCCGTGCGATCGTGGCCGAGGCGCGGGGCCGCGCCCGGGTCGAGGCCAGCGGCGGCGTGACACTGGACAGTGTCGGCACGATCGCGCGCACGGGCGTGGACGAGATCTCGGTCGGGGCGCTCACCCACTCGGCGACCGCGGCGGACGTCGCGCTGGAATGGACCGCGCGCTCTTCGAGCTGAGCCCGCCGACGCGCTGGCTGGGCGCGCGGCTCGACGTGTTCGAAGAGGTCGACTCCACCAACCTGGTGGCCGAGCGGCTCGCGCACCAGGGCGCGCCCGACGGGACGCTGGTGATCGCCGACCGCCAGAGCGCGGGCCGCGGCCGGCTGGGCCGCAGCTTCTTCTCGCCCGGCGGCCGCAGCCTGTACCTCTCGCTCTTGCTGCGCCCGGCGATGCCGCCCGAGCAGGTCCACCGCCACGTGTTCGCCGCGGCGGTCGCGGTCGCGAGCACCGCGCGCGCGGCGCTGCCGGCCTCCGCGGAGGTCGAGATCAAGTGGCCCAACGACGTGCTGCTCGACGGGCGCAAGACCAGCGGCATCAACTTGCCGGTGCACCTGGACGCGGGCCGGGTGGTGTTCGCCGTACTGGGCGTGGGCGTGAACGTGAACCTCCTGCCCGAGGACCTGCCGGACGAGCTGCGCGAGATCGCCACCAGCCTGGCGATCGCCGCGGGAAAACCCCTCGACCGCGTGAAGCTGTGCGAGGAGCTGCTCGTGCAGCTCGAGCGCGAGATCGATTGCCTGCGCGCCGGCGAGTTCGGGGCGGTCTTGGACCGCTATCGCAAATCGTTCAGAATGCCGGGAGCGAGGGTACGCATCGGCGGACCGGGGGTCGCCCGAGAGGTGATCGGAACGGTGCTGGGTGTGGACGAAGAGGGCGCGCTGCTGGTGCGACCGCGCGGAAGCGCGGCGGAGCCGGTCGAGCGCGTGCTCGCGGGGGACGTGACCTTGCTGCGCGGGGAGGCCTGAGACCGTGCTGCTCGCCATCGACATCGGCAACACGCACGTGGTGCTGGGAGTGTTCGAGGGCGAGCGGCTGGCGCACCACTGGCGCATCGGCACGCACCGCCAGGACACCTCGGACGAATGCGCGGCCACGCTTCGCTCGCTGTTCGAGCTGGCCGGCGTCGAGCGCAGCGAGATCGCCGACAGCATCATCTCCTGCGTCGTCCCGCCGCTCCTGCCGATCTTCGAGCGCACCTGCGAGAAGCTGGTCGGCCGCTCCTCGATCGTGGTGGGCCCCGGCATCCGCACCGGCATGCCGGTGCGGGTCGAGAACCCCCGCGAGGTGGGCGCCGACCGCATCGTGAACGCGGTGGCCACGCTCGCGCGCGTGGGCGCGCCGGCGATCGCGATCGACTTCGGCACCGCGACCAGCTTCGACTGCATCTCCGCCGCGGGCGAGTTCGTGGGCGGTGCGATCTTCCCCGGTGTGTTCGTCTCGCTCGAGGCGCTGGTGAACCGCGCCTCGCGGCTGTCTTCGGTGGAGATCGTCCGGCCGCCCAGCGTGATCGGCCGCAACACGGCCCAGAACCTGCAGTCGGGAATGGTGTTCGGCTACGCGGGGCTGGTCGACACCATGGTGCGGCGCATCCGCAAGGAGCTGGGCGAGGACGCCCGGGTGATCGCGACCGGGGGCCTGGCGGGTCTGATCGCCAGCGAGGCCGAGACGATCGAGCGCGTGGAGCCCTTCCTGACCCTGGAAGGGCTGCGACTCATCTACGAGAAGAACCGGGACACCAAGAAGGAGGAATAGGCATGAGCGACATCCGCCGCAGCATCAACTTTGCGCTGATCGGTCACGGCGGAGACGGAAAGACGACGCTCGCCGACTCACTCCTCTTCGCCGCCGGAGTCACCAGCCGCCTCGGACGCGTCGACGACGGCACTTCCTTCATGAACTGGCTGCCCGAGGAGAAGGTCCGGCGCGCCAGCATCTCGACCTCGGTCTGCTCCTTCGCGCACGGCGATTCAGAGCTCACCGTGCTCGACGTGCCCGGCGACGCCAACTTCGGCGGCGAGCTGCGCGGCGCGCTGGCCGCGGTCGACAACGCGGTGATCGTGCTGTCGGGCCAGGACGGCGTGAAGTTCGGCACCGAGCGCTCCTACCGCTACGCGCGCGAGCACGGCCTGGGCCTGGCCGCGGTCGCGAACAAGATGGACCTCGAGCGCGCCGACTACGACCAGGTCGCCAAGGACCTGGAGGAGGCGCTGGGCGTGCGGGTGGTGAGGCTCCACCTGCCGCTGGGCCGCGGCGAGAAGTTCGCGGGCTTCGTGAACCTCTTGACCGGGCAGGCCCACCGCGTCGACGGCAGCGGCAAGCTCGAGGCGATCGAGCCGCCCGCCGACCAGGCGGAAGCGATCGCCGCGGCACGGCTGGCGATGATCGAGGCGGTGGCCGAGGCCGACGACGCGCTGCTCGAGAAGTACCTCGACCAGGGAGCGCTGTCCGAGGAGGAGATCCTCGCCACTCTGCGCAAGGGCGTGCGCGACGACACGCTGCTGCCGCTGCTCTGCGCGGCGAGCGCGCGCAACGTCGGCGGCGGAGCGCTGCTCGCCGCCGCGGAGAGCATCTTCCCGAGCGCCGCGGAGACCCAGCCGCACAAGGCCCGCCAGGGCGAGCAGGAGGTCGAGCTCGCGCCCGATCCCGCCGCGCCCGTCTCGGCGCTGGTGTGGAAGTCGGTCGCCGACCGCTACGCGGGCATGCTCTCGGTGCTGCGCGTGTTCTCGGGCACGCTGCGCAAGGACATGACGCTGCTCAACGCGCGCACCGGCGCGCGCGAGCGCGTGGGCAAGCTGCTGCGCCTGCACGGGGAACAGACCGAGGAGGTCACCGCGGTCTACCCGGGCCAGGTCGCCGCGATCCCGAAGCTGAAGGACACCCACACCGGCGACACGCTCTGCGACGAGAAGCACGGGCTGTCGATCGCGATGGAAGCCCCGCCGCACGGCGTGATCTCGTTCGCGGTCGAGGCCGAGAACAAGGGCGAGGAGGACAAGGTCTTCGACGCGCTGCACCGCATCGTCGAAGAGGACAAGAGCCTCACGCTCAAGCGCGACGAGCGCACCGGCGAGTTCCTGCTCACCGGCCTCGGTCAGCTCCACATCGAGGTGTCGCTGGAGAAGATCGCCCGCGTCTTCCACGTGCGGGTCAAGCTGAAGCCGCCCAAGGTGCCCTACCTCGAGACGATCAAGGGCCGGGCGGAGAACGTCGAGGGCAAGCTCAAGAAGCAGTCGGGCGGCCGCGGCCAGTTCGGCGTCTGCTACCTCTCGGTCGAGCCGGGCGAGCGCGGCTCGGGCGTGGTGTTCCTGGATGAGATCGTGGGCGGCTCGATCCCGCGCCAGTTCATCCCCGCGGTGGAGAAAGGTGTGCGCGAGACCTGCGACCGCGGCGTGATCGCGAACTGCCATCTGACCGACATCCGCGTGGCGGTGATCGACGGCAAGTACCACACCGTCGACAGCTCGGAGATGGCGTTCAAGACGGCCGGCAGCCTGGCGCTGCGCGCGGCGGTCGCCGCCGCGAAGCCGATCTTGCTCGAGCCGATCATGACGCTCACCGTGACGGTCCCGGACCAGTTCGTCGGCGATGTCATGGGCAACCTGAACAGCCGACGCGGCCGGGTCGCGGGCGTGGAAGCGCGCGGCCATGCCGAGGTCATCAAGGCACACGTGCCGATGGCCGAAGTGCTCTCGTACGCATCCGATCTCACGAGCATGACGGGTGGCCAAGGCAGCTTCGACATGGAGTTCTCGCACTATGAGGAGGCTCCCGCCGCCGTTCAGGAGCGCGTCGTCGCGGAGGCGGCGAAGCACCGGCACGCCGAAGAGTGACGCCGGGGCGCTCCGGGGGCCCGCGTGAACCCCGACCAGAGCGCGATCCTCGAGGCGCTCGGCCCCGCGCGCCGCTTCGCGGACCCGGCCGGTCCGGTCGAGGCACGGCGCATGGCGGCGAGCGGCGCCCTGCCCCTCCCGCCGCCACAGCTGCTGACCGTGCTGTGCGCGCTCACGCTCGATCCCGACTCGGCCGTGGTGGAGAAGGCGAAGGCGTCGCTCGTGGCGCTGCCCGACCGCGTGGCCGACGCCGCGCTGGCGGCGAAGCTCGACTGCCACTCGCTGGCCGTCTGCGCCGAGCTCTTCCGCGAGCAGGGCCCGCGGCTGGAGAAGATCGCACTGAACGCCTCCGCATCCGACGCCACCTGCTGCTTTCTCGCGACGCTGCCGTTCGTGCGCGTGGTCGAGATCCTGGCGCAGAACCAGGTGCGGCTGCTCCGCTGTGAAGGACTCGTCGAGGCGCTGGGCGACAACCCGCTGACGGGCATGGCCACGATCGACCGCATCCTGCACTTCCTGGGCGTGGAGCGCGGCGAGCAGGAAGAAGCCGAGGCGGTGAAGATGGAAGACGTCCCCGTCCCGCCACAGCCCGCGCCGAGCGCCGACTCCGACGCGCCCGCGGTCGACCTGTCCGACCCGAGCGCCATCCCTGCCGAGCTCACCGAGGAGTCCGACAAGGACCTCGACGACGACGAGAAGGAAGAGCGCAGCAGGAACGTCATGGCCGCCGTGGCCTCGATGTCGGTCATGGAGAAGATGAAGCTCGCGCGCTTCGGCAACACCAGCGCGCGCGGCGTGCTGGTGCGCGACCGCAACAAGCTCGTCGCCGCCGCCGCGATCCGGAATCCGAAGATCTCCGACAGCGAGGTCGAGAGCTACGCCCGCTCGCGCCAGCTCTCCGACGAGGTCATCCGCATCATCGCCAACAACCGCCAGTGGACGCGGAACTACCCTGTGAAGCTCGGCCTGTGCATGAACCCCAAGTGCCCGCCCGGGACCGCGATCAAGTTCCTGAATTTCCTCACCGATCGGGACTTGGGCACGCTCATGCGCAGCCGCGACGTGCCGGGTCCGATCTCGACCCAGGCACGCCGCATTCTCGCGCGCAAAGGGAAGTCGTAGATGGGAACGGCGGATCGCGAGGCGCACGAGATTCACGGCCGGGTCGTCTACTTCGGCCCGACCGGCGCGGGCAAGAGCGCGAACCTCCGCTTCATCCAGCGCAAGCTCAAGCGCGAGCACCGCGGCGAGCTGGTGAAGAAGATGGCGAAGGACGGCGCCACCACCTACGACGTGCTGCCCGTGTCGCTCGGCGCCGTGCGCGGCTACAAGACCTCGATCGAGATCAGCACCGTGCCCGGCTCGCCGCAGGCGGCCGCGCTGCGCCGCGAGCTCTTGAAGGACGTCGACGGGATCGTGTTCGTGGCCGACCTGCGGCCCGAGCGGCACGACGCGACGCTCGCCTCCGCGGCCGAGCTGCGCCAGCACCTGTCCGCGCAGGGCCGCAAGATCGAGGACGTGCCGCTGGTGCTCCAGTACAACCGGCGCGACCAGGTCGACGAGAACGCGGTCGAGCGCCTGCACCGCAAGCTCGGCATCAAGGGCGCCTGCTTCGAGGCGGTGGCCTCCGAGGGCACCGGCGTGCTGCAGACGCTCACCACGCTCTCGAAGCTGGTGCTGGCGGAGCTGCGCAAGGCCGTCGACGAGGTCTCGCGCGCCACCCCCGCCAAGGCGCAGCGCGTGGCGAGCCCGATCGATCCGCTCGAGCCGCCGACCGGAACGGCCGCGCTCACCGCGCGCGTGAAGCCCGGCGTCGGCGTCGAGAAGGGCTTCACGATCGAGAGCGCCGGGCCGGTCGACGGCGCGGGCTCGGAGATCACGATCCCCCTGCGCCTGGTCGACGAAGCGAGCGGGCGCCGCGTGGAGATCGCGGTGCGCATCGCGATCGACTCCTGAGGAGCGCCCCGTGCGCAAGCGTCTGGCCATCGTCGGGCACTCGGACGAGGGACTGGGCCTGATCCCGCTCCTCGAGGCGAACCCGGACATCGAGCTCGCGGCGGTGCTGACCGACGACGCCGAGGCGGCGCGCCGCGGTCTCACGCGCGTGGATCCCAAGTACGCCGTCCGCTCGTACGCGCTCGTGGCGACCGACGCACAGGCGGTGCTGCGCACCCCCGGGCTGGTGGCGCTGATCGACGCCGACGCGCCGGCGCCGCTGCGCGCGGTGTTCGCCGACGCCGCCGACCGCGGCGTGCAGGTGACCACGCCGCTGATCGCGAAGCTCTTGTACGCGTTCGGCCCGGTCGACGCCGCGCGCAAGCCGGACCTCTTGCAGGCGCTGGGCGAGATCCTCGAGTCGTACAACCTGACCGTCGACCGGCGCGGGCTGCTGAACCGGATCCTACAGATCGCCGTCGGCTCCACCGGCGCCGACCGTGGCTCGGTGCTGCTCTGGGACGCGGAGCACCAGGTGCTGCGGGTCGAGGTCGCGCTCGGGATCGAGAAGGAGGTGCTGCCCAAGATCCGCATCCGCGCCGGCGAAGGCATCGCCGGGCGCGCCTTCGCGGAGAAGCGGCCGATCCTGCTCTCGGGCAAGGCCGACCAGCGCCGCTACGAGATCACGCGCGAGCGCAACGACGTCGAGTCCGCGATCTCCGCGCCGCTGATCCACGGCGACCGCGTGCTGGGCGTGCTGAACCTGTCGCACAGCCTGCGCCGCGGCGCGTTCTCGGACGAGGACCTCGACTTCGTCACCCGGCTGGCGGCGATCGACGCCAAGATCATCACCCGCGCCGAGGAATACCACCGGCTGCTGCGCGACTCCGAGCGGCTGCGCGCGCAGGGCCTGGTGCGCGAGGTGATGGCGCAGTCGGAGCCGCTGCACCGCAGGCTGTCTGAAGTCTGCCGCGCAGTGGCGGCGGACCTCTCGGGCGGGGTCGCGCACGTCTTCCTGATCGATCCCGAGCTCGGATCGCTCGCGCTGCGCGGCTCCTCCACCGAGATGGATCTCCTCGCCACGCCGTTCCGGATCCAGCCGAGCGAAGGGCTGCACGGCTGGGTCGCGCGCAGCAAGCAGGCGGTGGTGCTCTCGCAGGCCACGCCTTCGGGCTGCGCCTGCTTCGCGGTGCTGCCGCTGGTGGCGCGCGGCGAGACGGTCGGGCTGCTCTCGTTCGAGGGGATGCTGCCGTCGGGTACGCCGGAGCTCGTGCGCGAGCGCATCTCGGCGATCGCCGACGCACTGGCGAGCGAGCTGGTCGACACGCTGCGCACGCTGTTCATGGAGCGCGAGGCGACCAAGACCGCGGCGATCACCGAGCTCGCAGCGCGGCTGGGCTCGGCCGGCGACCCGGCGCAGCTGCACCGCTCGGTGACCTCTTCGGCGGCGATGATCCTCGAAGCGGAGCACGCGGTGCTGCGGCTGCAGGACTCGGCGACCGGCCGCTACCAGATCCGCTCCTACTTCGGCTCCGCCGACGCCGAGGCGCAGGCGAGCCTGCTCGAGCTGGAGCGCGCGCTGTCGATCCGCGCGCTGTCGCAGCAGCGGCCGGTGCGCGTGGTGGACCTGGCGAAGGACCCCGAGCTCGCGTCGCACCGCGCCGAGGTCGTGTCGGCGCTGTCGTGGCCGCTGCGGCGCGACGGCAGGGTGCTCGGCTCCCTCTCGCTGCTGGGCAAGGTGAGCCGCGACGCGCTCACCAGCGAGAGCTTCTCGGCGCAGGACCAGGCGCTGCTGGGCCGCTACGCCGAGCACGTGCAGCAGGCGCTCGAGCAGGTCGGCGAGCGCGAGCGCATGCGGCACCAGCGCCGCTTCGACGATCTCACCGGCCTGCCCAACGCCACCCACGTCGGCGAGCGCATCGAGGAGGAGATCGCGCGCTCCTCGCGCGCCAACCGCGGCTTCGCGGTGGTGCGCTTCCGCGTCGACGGCCTCGCAGAGCTGCTCGCGGCGGCGGATCCCGCCGACGGCGAGCGGCTCACGCTCTCGCTGGGCCAGGAGCTGCGCGCCGGACTGCGCGAGTTCGACGTGGTGGGCCGCACCGCCCCCGACACCTTCCAGATCCTGATCCCGGAGCCCGAAGGCGACGTGGCGGCGCTGCTCGGACCGCTCGCGCGCCGCGCGCGCGAGGCGATCCGGCGGGAGCCGAACCCGGCGCTCTCCGACCGGCTGCGGCTCGAGTTCGGCTACGCGACCTTCCCGGCCGACGGCCAGACCGCGCGCGCGCTGCTCGAAGCAGCGCGCCGCACGCGCATCACCGACTAGGCGCCCAGGGCGCAGCCGCGACGGGCACGCCCAGCGCCTCCGCAACACCCTTCTGTGTCACGTGGCCGCGGTAGCAGTTCACGCCGCGCGCCAGCGCGGGGCTCGCGCGCAGCGCACCGTCGATTCCCCGCCGGCACATCTCCATCAGGTAGGGGAACGTCGCGTTGTTGAGCGCCAGCGTGGAGGTGCGCGGCACCGCGCCCGGCATGTTGGGCACGCCGTAGTGGATCACGCCGTCGACGACGTAGATCGGCTTCGAATGCGAGGTCGGCCGGATGGTCTCCACGCAGCCTCCCTGGTCCACCGCCACGTCCACGATCACGGCGCCGTGCTTCATCTGCGCCACCAGGTCGCGCGTGACCAGCACCGGCGCGCGCGCCCCGGGCACCAGCACCGCGCCGATCACCAGGTCGGCCTCGAGCACCGCCTGTTCCAGGTTCACCACGTTCGAGTACAGGGTCGAGATGCCGCCGTGGTAGATGTCGTACAGGTGCGAGAGCCGGCGCTGGTCGATGTCGAGCACCGAGACCTCCGCGCCCAGCCCCACGGCCATGCGCACCGCCGCGGTGCCGACGATGCCCGCGCCGATCACCGTGACGCGGCCCCGCGGCACGCCCGGCACACCGCCCAGCAGCACGCCGCGGCCGCCCTGGTCGCCCTGCAGGTAGTGCGCGCCGATCTGCACCGCGAGCCGCCCCGCCACCTCGCTCATCGGCACCAGCAGCGGCAGCGAGCCGTCGTCGAGCTGCACGGTCTCGAAGCCGATCGCCACGATCTCGCGCTCGAGGATCGCGCGGGTGAGCGCGGGCTCCGGCGCCAGGTGCAGGAAGTCGAACAGCGCCTGGCCGGGCCGCATCGCCGCGATCTCGGCGGGCGTCGGCTCCTTGACCTTGGTGACGACGTCGCTCTCGGCGATCACCTCTTCGGACGACTTGCCGATCGAGGCGCCTGCCGCCTCGTACTGCTCGTCCGGGAAGCCGCTCGCGTCGCCCGCGCCGGTCTCGAGCACGACCTCGTGGCCCGCCGCCGCCAGCGTCCGGGCGCCGGCGGGCAGGAGCGCCACGCGCAGCTCGCGGTCCTTGGTCTCGCGCAGAACGCCGACGCGCACCGTCCAGCTCCTCTCACGCAGCGCGCTTCAGGATAGCGCGCGCGCGCTCCGGCTCCGGGGGGGATCGGAAACGCCGCGGGGGAACTGGAACTCACCACACCGGTCGACTGGCCTGACCGTTGTGTGTGACCTCCTGCTCGACACCATCGGACACCCGCGCCACGAACAGATGGCTCTCGGTCACGTCGCCGCGCGCGGACGCGTACACCACGAAGCGGCCGTCGGCCGAGATCGCGGGGAACTCCTCGACGTAGTCGGTCTTGGTGATCTGTCGCTTCGAACCGCCGTCGGGGCGCATGATCCAGATGTCCGAGTTGCCCGAGGACATCTCGCGCTGGAACACGATCCACTTGCCGTCGCGCGAGAAGCGCGGATGGCTGCCGCGCGTGATCGGGTGCACCTCGCCCGAGCCCAGCGTCGCGGTGAGGATCACCGAGTCGAGCTTCGAGTGCGGCTCGCGCCGCGCGAACACGATGGTGCGGCCGTCCGACGACAGGTCCGGGGTCATGCAGCCCTGCGTGCCCGCGACGATCTGGTCGCCGCGCTCGTCGGTGTTGATCCAGATCGCGCCCGTCTTCTTGCCGCCGGGAAGCGCTTGGAGGCCGTGCCACACCAGCCGGATCGGCCCGTCCGCCATCCCCGCGCCCAGCCCGCTGCGTTCCTTGGAGATCTGCGACCAGGCGCCGGAGGCGCGGTTCCAGGTCCACAGGAACAGCGCCCCCTCGACCGAGTCGATCCGGCCCACCAGGAGGTGCGTCCCGTCCGGCGCCCAGCCCATGGCGAAGTCGTTGTCGCTGTCGGGGATCTTCTTCACCTCGCCGCTGCGCAGGTCGAGCAGCGCCAGCGTGGTGCGCGAGACCTTCTTGCCGTAGCTGATGTCGTCGTCCGGCCGGTCGATCGAGAGCGCCTCGCGGAACTGCGCGGCCGAGAGGATCCCCTCGTTGGGCGCGTCCTGGACGAACGCGATCGGCTCGGCCGGAAGGTCGCTCTCCCTGATGTGGCTGAAGCAGCCGGCGCCGGCCAGACCGAACACGGCCGCCAGCGCGGCGCTAGCGAACGGTGCGGCCGCGAAAGACCCGCGCCTCGAGATCCCAGTGGAAGAGCGCTGCCTCGCCGACACCGGAGTCGCGCACCGAGACCACCAGCTGCGCGGTGTCGGGGTAGAGCGGCGTGCCGTCGGGCCCGAGCGCGCCAGCTGCGTCGGTGTGGGACAGGTACGCCGCGGTGTCGACGTGCGAGTGGTAGATGACCATGAGCTTCTGCCCCGAGGACTCCGCGCTGCGCAAAGCATTCCACAACTCCTGCTCGTCGATCCAGAACGCGCGCGTCGCGTCGAGATTCGACTCCCCCCGCGCGACTCGCTGGCTTTGGACGTTCGTGCAGCGAATCACTTGCAACGGACCCTCCCGATCGGTCCCCAGCAGCAGCCCGCAGCACTCTTCCGGATAGCACTCGCGGGCGTGCTGGAAAACCTCGAGCAGGAGCTCGCGCGGCAGCGCCCCGGGTTCGGCCTCGGGATCGCTCACGGCCGCGGCGCGCTCGCGCCAGTCCGCCAACTCTAGATCTCGTAGCTCGTGGGCTCGAGCGGCGCGCGCAGCACCCCGCGCTCCGCAGCCTCGCGACACAGATCGGCGACGCTGTGCGACGCCAGCGCCTGCTCCAGCGAAGCGCGCACCAGGTCCCAGACGAAATCCGGGCTCTCAGCGGAGCGCCCCTTCTCCAGGTCCGGCAGGGTCAGCACGCTGCCCTGGACGGCGCGCGCGATGTCGGAGAGCCGGATCGCCTCGGGCTTGCGCGCCAGCGAGTAGCCTCCGCCGGGGCCGCGCTTGCTCGCGACCAGCCCCGCGCGCCGCAGCTTCTGAAAGATCTGCTCGAGGTAGCGGGCGGGAATCGCTTGCCGGCGGCCCACTTCCACGAGCGGGACCGGGCGCACGCCGCCGTTGTAGGCGAGGTCGAAGACGCCGTAGATCGCGTAGCGGATCTGCTGGGTCGCGCGCATGGGGGCCGGCGCTGGACCGTAACACGGGCAACTCGAGCTTTGAATGGATAGAGTGCGTGACTCCACTCCCCGACTCCTCCGGAGACCCAGGCCTCGGAAGCGTCCGGCTCGCGCGTTTCCGGACCGCTGTTGCGGTTCGCGGAGGAGCTCGCGCGGCTGCCCGTCGAAGAGCTCGGCGGCCGGCTGCGGGCGCTCCTGCCCTTCGCGCCCGTCCCCGCGGTCGGGCACGAAGGCAGCCGGCCCGCAGCGCCCGACTTCTGCCTTCCGCCCGTGCTGCGCGCGATGCTGGTCCGGCGCGGGATCGGCGAGCTGTGGTCCCATCAACGCGAGGCGCTGGCGCGCATCCAGGCCGGCCGCGACGTTCTGGTCGCGACGCCGACCGCGAGCGGGAAGAGCCTCGTCTACAACCTGGCGACCGCGGCGCGCATCCTCGTCCGGCGCGAGGCCCGCGCGCTGTTCGTGTTCCCGATGAAGGCGCTCGAACAGGACCAGCTCGCCGGGCTCAGCGCCGATCTCGAGACGATCTCCGCGCTCGACCCGCCTCGCGCCGAGGTCTACGACGGCGACACCTCGCCGTTCCGGCGCAAGAGGATCCGCGAGTCGCCGCCGTCGGTGCTGCTCACCACACCCGACATGCTGCACGTCGGCATCCTCCCTCGGCACGACGCCTGGAAGGAGTTCTTCCGCAACCTCGAGCTCGTGGTCGTGGACGAGGTCCACACCTACCGCGGCGTGCTCGGCGCGCACTTCGCGCAGGTGCTGCGGCGGCTCGTGCGGATCGCGCGCCACCACGGGGCGAATCCGCGCTTCGTGGCCTGCTCGGCGACGGTCGGCAACCCGGGCGCGTTCGCGCGCGAGCTGTTTGGCCGCGAGCTCGAGGTCGTGGCCGAAGACGGCGCCCCCGCTCCGGCACGCTGGCTCGCCACGCTCGAGCCCGAGGCGTCTGCCTACACCACCGCGGCGCGGCTGTTCCGGCGCTGCGTGCGCGCGGGCCTGCGCACGATCGCGTTCACGCAGGCGCGCCGGGTCACCGAGCTGATGCACCTGTGGGTGCTCGAGGCCGAGCCGCAGCTGGCCGCGCGCATCTCCTCCTATCGCAGCGGCTTCCTGCCCGAGGAGCGGCGCGCGATCGAGAAGCGGCTGTTCTCGGGCGAGCTCCTCGGAGTGATCTCGACCTCGGCGCTCGAGCTGGGCATCGACGTGGGCGGCCTCGACGCCTGCATCCTGGTCGGCTACCCGGGCTCGGTGCTGGCGACGCGCCAGCGCGCGGGCCGCGTGGCGCGCCGCGGCGAGGGCCTGGTCTTCCTGGTGCCGCAGGAGGACGCGCTCGACCGCTTCTTCCTGCGCCATCCAGAGCGGCTGGTGGCGCGCCGCTGCGAAGACGCGGTGCTCGACGCGGCGAGCTGCGAGATCGCGGCGGCGCACCTGCCCTGCGCGGCGGCCGAGCTGCCGGTCTCGCACCGCGAGGTGTGGCTGTCCGCGCCGGGCATCAAGAGCGCGCTGGAGCTGGCGCACGCGCGCGGCGCGCTGCTGGAGAGTGCCGCCGGCGGCGAGTCGTTCGCCGCGCGCAGGGATCCCGCGCGCGAGGTCGGGTTGCGCAGCGCCGGCGAGTCGTTCGCGATCCGCCGCGCGGGCGATGCCGGTCGCCGCGTGGTCGGCACGGTCGGCCGCGGCCGCGTCACCGGAGAGTGTCACCCCGGCGCGGTCTACCTGCACCACGCCCAGTCGTTCCAGGTCACCTCGCTCGACCTGGAGCGGCGCGAGGTGCTGGTCGAGGGGCCGGTCGCGCTCGACTGGTACACGCGCCCGGTGACGGAGAAGGAGACCGAGATCCTCGAGGTGCTGCGCTCGCGCCCGGTCGGGAACGCGCTCGCCAAGCTCGGCCGGCTGCGCGTCACCACCTGGACCAAGGCGTACGAGCGGCGGCGCGTGTTCGGCCAGGACCTGCTGGGCCGGCATCCGCTCGAGCTCCCGCCCCACCGCTTCGAGACCGAGGGCGTGTGGCTCGAGCTCGCGCCGCAGATCGAGCGGACGCTGAAGTCGGAGGGGCTGCACTTCATGGGCGGCATCCACGGGCTCGAGCACGCGGCGCTCGCGCTGTTCCCGCTGTTCGCGCTCTGCGACCGCTTCGACGCCGCCGGCATCTCGATCCCGCGCCACCCGCAGGTGCGCGGGCCGGCGATCTTCCTCTACGACGCGCATCCCGGCGGGATCGGCATCGCGCGCACGATCTTCCCCAAGCTCGAGGAGCTGGTCTCGCTGGCGGGCGAGATCACGCGCGAGTGCCCCTGCGCGGACGGCTGCCCCTCGTGCATCCACTCGCCGCGTTGCGGCGCCGGCAACCACCCGCTCGACAAGCGCGCCGTGATCCGCGTCGTCGACCTGGCGCTCGCGCGCGCGCCGCTGCCGGCGACCGCCGAAGAGCTCGCCGAGCCCGAGGCCGATCTCTCCCAGGAGCTCGAGCCTGCGCCGGCCGCAGCGCCCGGCCCGCTGATCTTCGACGTCGAGACGCAGCGCTCGGCCGACGAGGTCGGCGGCTGGGGCAACACGCACCTCATGCGGCTCGCGCTCGCGGTGGTCTACGACACCGCCAGCGGCGCGTTCGAGACCTACGGCGAGGACGACGCCGAGGCGCTGGTCGACCGGCTGTTCCGCGCGCCCGCGGTGGTGGGCTTCAACGTGCGGCGCTTCGACTACGGCGTGCTGCGCGCCTACACCGTGCGCCCGCTCGAGCGGCTGCCCACCTTCGACCTGCTCGAGGACGTGCAGCGCAAGCTCGGCTACCGCCTCTCGCTCGACCACCTCGCGCGCGAGACGCTGGGCCGCGGCAAGAGCGGCGACGGGCTGCAGTCGCTCGCCTGGTGGAAGGAGGGCCGGATCGCCGAGATCGAGGCCTACTGCCGCAAGGACGTCGAGCTGGTGCGCGACCTGATCGCGTTCGCGGCGCGCGAGCGGCACGTGATCTTCCAGCACAAGCAGGGCGAACGGGTGCGGCTGCCGGTCGAGTGGGACGAGACCGCGATCCTCGCGCGCACCGCGCGCGCGCGTGAAATGGCGAGCTAGCCCGGTACACTCCGCCGCGCCGTGCTCCAGCTCGACCAGCTCGCGAAGTCGTTCGGCGGGCGCGCCCTGTTCGAGGGTGCGAGTCTCGACGTGCGCCCCGGCGACCGCATCGGGCTGGTCGGCAAGAACGGGGCGGGAAAGACGACGCTCCTGCGCATCCTCGCGGGCATCGACCACGCGGACTCCGGCGCCGTGCACCTGCAGCGCGGCGCGCGCGTCGGCTACCTGCGCCAGGAGGTCAGCGCGGTCTCGGAGCGGACCGTGCTCGAGGAGGCGGAGACCGCGCTCGCGCCGCTGCGCGCGCTCGAGGCGAAGCTGCGCGCGCTCGAGCACGAGATCGCGAGCTCGGGCAGCGAGCCGTCGGATGCGCTCGCCGCGCGCTACGACGCCGCGCACCGCGCGTTCGAGTCCGCCGGCGGCTTCTCCGCCGACGCGGAGCTGCGCGCGACGCTGGTGGGCCTGGGCCTCGGCGAGGCGAAGTGGCACCAGCCGCTGCGCAAGCTCTCGGGCGGCTGGCTGATGCGCGTCGAGCTGGCGAAGCTTTTGATCGCGAAGCCCGAGCTCCTGCTGCTCGACGAGCCGACGAACCATCTCGACCTGCCGTCGATCGCCTGGTTCGAGGGCGTGCTGGCGTCGTACGCCGGCGCGGTGGTAGTGGTGTCGCACGACCGCGTCTTCCTCGACCGCCACGCGAACCGCATCGCCGAGCTCGAGTCGTCGCGGCTCACCGCATACCTGGGCAACTACACCGCCTACGTGGCGCAGAAGGCGCTGCACCAGGCCGACGTCGACGCGCGCCGCGCGAACCTGGAGCGCGCGATCGCGCACAAGGAGAAGTTCGTCGCGCGCTTCCGCTACGGCACGAAGGCGAGCCAGGCGCAGAGCCGGCTGAAGTCGATCGACAAGCTGCGCGACGAGCTCGGCGAGCTGCCCGAAGCCGCCGCGACGCGGCGCATGCGCGCGCGCTTCGCCAGCGGCGTCCGTCCCGGCGAGGTCGTGCTGCGCATGGAGCGCGTGGCCAAGGCCTACGGCGAGACCGTCGTCTACCGCGCGCTCGACTTCGAGCTGAAGCGCGGCGAGCGGGTGGCGCTGGTCGGGCCCAACGGCGCGGGCAAGTCGACGCTGCTCCGGCTGGCCGCCGGTGCGCTCGGGCCGGACCGCGGCGACCGCGAGCTCGGGCACAACGTGCACGCCGCGTTCTACGCGCAGCACCAGGTGGACGCGCTCGAGCCCGCGCGCACCGCGCTGGGCGAGCTCGAGTCGGGCGCGACGATCGACGACGTGCCGCGGCTGCGCGGCATCCTCGGCGCCTTCCTGTTCTCGGGCGACGAGGTGGAGAAGAAGGTCGCGGTTCTGTCGGGCGGCGAGAAGGCGCGGCTCGCGCTCGCGAAGCTGCTGCTCACGCGCGCCAACTTCCTGGTGCTCGACGAGCCGACCAACCACCTCGACATGGACGCGCGCGACGTGCTCACCGAGGCGCTCGCGGACTACGGCGGGTCGCTCCTGTTCGTGAGCCACGACCGCCGCTTCATCGAGGCGCTCGCCACCCGCGTGGTCGAGATCACGCCCGGCGCCGCAGAGGCGCGGGTGCGGAGCTTCCTCGGCGGGTACGAAGCGTACGCGGCCGCGCTCGCGCGCGAAGCGGAGCCGCCGGCGCCGGCGAAGAAGGACGCCGCGAAGACGCCGAAGCCCCGCGACGACGCCGCCAAGAAGACGCGCGAGCGCGCGCAGCGCAAGCTGCGCGAGCAGAGCTCGGCGCTCGAGCTCGAGATCGAGTCGCTCGAGGCGGCGCTCACCCGGCTCGACTGGCTCGCCGCCGACCCCGACACCGCGAAGGACGGCGAACGCATGCGCGAGATCGCCGCCGAGCGCCGCACCCAGAAGGACAAGCTCGACGCGCTCTACGCCGACTGGGACCGGATCACAGCAAACCTGGACGCGTAGGGCCGCAAGCGAAGCGCGCAGCGAGGCAAAGCCGAGCGAAGGCCGTAGGCCGCGGCCGCCCGCGGCCGTACACGGCTAAGGCCCTGGTGCCCAGGACTGGACTCGAACCAGCATGCCCTTTCGGGCACCAGACCCTGAATCTGGCGTGTCTACCAATTTCACCACCTGGGCACGGTGGTCGCACCGAACGGCGCGCAGACTAGCTTCCCTACACCCGCCGATCCAGCTCGATCGCGTAGCGGAGGTCGGAGAGGAACTCCGGGATCGCGGCGCCGACGCGGTGCCAGTTCGGGATGAGCGGCGCGCGCATCGGGTCGCGCACGAATGCGAGGCCGGCGGCGCGCAGGCCCGCGGTGAAGGTCTCGACCATGAGCTCCTCGTCGTGCGGATCGAAGCGCAGGCCGTTGATGCGCGAGTCGGCGGAGTACGCGGTGATGGTGTCCTGCGCCTGGCGCAGGTAGGCGGCGCAGAGCGTGTTCAGGAACCCGGCGTCGAACTGGACGCCCACGCTCGCCAGGTTGCGGAAGAGCGAGGTCGCGATGTCGATCACCATGCGGTGCAGCCCCTGCGAGGGATCGAACGGCGACAGCTCCTGGTGCTTGTGGTCGTAGTTGTCGGCGAGCTCGACCTGGCAGATGCGCTGCGGCGAGGCGTTGCGGAACACCTCGGCGAGCAGCCCGACCTCGAGCCCCCAGTCGCTGGGGATGCGCACCTGGCGCGCGAGCGCGGTCTTCATCGAGAACTCGCCGGCGAGCGGGTAGCGGAAGCCGTGCACGAACTCGAGCAGCGGCAGCGAGCGGTCGAGCGTGCTCTTCAAGGAACGGATCAGGGGGGTGACGAACAGACGCGTCACTCTTCCGTGTAGCCGGTCGGTGGCGCGGCCGTAATAGCCCTTGCAGTAGTCGTAGTCGAGGTGGGGTGAGAGCACCGGGTAGCAGAGCCGCGCCAGCAGCTCGCGCTCATAGGTGAGGATGTCGCAGTCGTGGAACGCCAGCGCGTCCACGTCGGCGAGCGCCAGCGCGCAGCCGGCGCCGAGCCAGACCGCCCGCCCCTTCCCGTCCGGGCCGGGCTCGAGGCCGCTCGCGCGCTGCCGCGCCAATAGCTCGCCCACGGTCGGCCCGCTGCCCCAGACGCAGACCGCCTCGGGCAGCACCTGGAAGAAGTCGCGCACGCGGCGGAACTCGTCCGCGTCGGCGGTGCCCGAGACGCTCACCACGACGCGGTGCAGGTACGACACCTCGCGCAGCACCTCGACGATCCCGCGCAAGCCGGGGCCGTTCACCTCGCTCCACAGGCAGGGCAGCACCAGCGCCATCGGCCGCTCGCGCGCGAAGTACTTGAGCTCGGCCTCGAGTCGCCCGAGCGAGGCGGGCGCGAGCCGATGCAGAGTGGTGATGACCCCGTTCTGGTAGAAGTCGCTCATGCGAGCTGCGAGCTTAGCCGCAACGGCCGGCGGATTGGAAATCGGCTGATGGCCGCACGAAGGCCCGCCCGCGGCGAGCGGCGGCGGCTCGGCGTCGCGCTCGGCGCAGGCGGCGCGCGCGGCCTCGCGCACGCGGGAGTGCTGTTCGGGCTCGCCGAAGCGGGAATCCCGGTCGACGCGATCGCAGGCACCAGCAGCGGGGCGCTGGTCGGCGCGCTCTGGGCCACCGGGCAGCTCGAGCTGTTCGCGCGCGAGCTGCGCGAGAGCGAGCCCGCCGATCTGTGGCGCTACCTCGACCCGGTCTGGCCGCGCGCGGGGCTGTTCTCCGGCGAGCGCGCGACCGACTACCTGCGCGGGCTGCTCGGCGACTGGCGCATCGAGGACCTGCCGATTCCGTTCGCGGCGGTCGCGGTCGACCTGGTGAGCGGCGAGGAGGTGTGGATCCGCTCGGGGAAGCTGCTCGACGCCGTGCGTGCCAGCATCTCGCTTCCCGGGATCTTCGTGCCGGTGCGCGACGGCAACCGCCTCCTGGTCGACGGCGCGCTGCGCAACCCGGTGCCGGTCGCAGCGCTCGCGCTGCTCGAAGTGGACGTGCGGATCGCGGTGAACCTGCACGCGCAGCCGGTGCGCGAGCTCGAGCCGCGCGCGCGCCGCAAGCCGGTGATGGCGCGGCTGGGCGAGGCGTTCGAGAGCGGTCTCGCGCGGCTGGGCCGCCGGCCGCGCGCGGCCGAGGCGTCCGAGCCCGACCTGCCGGCGGGCCCGAACCTGATCGAGATCCTCACCGCCTCGATGAGCGTGCTCGAGCACGAGATCGCGCGGCACCGGCTCGCGCGCGAGCCGGTCGACGTGGTGCTCGCGCCCGACGTGCGCGGCATCCGCTCGTTCGAGTTCCACAAGGCGACGCGCGCGATCAGCGCGGGCCGCAAGGAGCTGGAGGAGAAGCTGCCCGAGATCCGCGCCGCGCTGCGCAGGCGCGCGGGGCTCGCGCGCTACTTCTCGTTGGGCTCGAGCTCGTAGCCTTCGGGCAGGTTCTGCGAGAGGAAGCGCGCGGTCTCAGAGTCGATCTCGGTGAACGACAGTGCGACTTCCTGCGTGAAGCCATCGAGGTCGGTGACTCGCACCAGCTGTCCGACGACCAGCACCGTGCGAGAGCCGATCGTGAGCTGGACGCGCAGCGTCTCGCCCAGGTCGACTTCGAGCCCCACGCACTGGAAGCGGATCCCGCCGATCGAGACGTCGAGCGCGTGCGCGAGCGACTCGCGCGTGTCCACGCGCGCGATCGAGACCAGCGCCTCGGTGCGCACGCGCGGGTACTTGCGGCGGTCGAACGTCAGGTTGCCCACGGAGCCTCCCCGCAACCTTTCGGAAGCGGGGAGTTCCGGCCTTACATGCGCGCGCGGGCTGGCGCGCGCGTCCTAGAACAGGCGCAGCTGGCGCGCGTCGGCCGGT
>Ga0318562_10000153_pt1 | contig 31992 bp, 27 predicted proteins | sample GRESIP066b5f18_FD_203688 | JGI IMG/M metagenome (GOLD analysis project Ga0318562, IMG submission 203688) | Tropical soil microbial communities from Luquillo Experimental Forest, Puerto Rico - GRE.SIPMG.066b5f18 | ecosystem: Environmental > Terrestrial > Soil > Tropical forest > Bulk soil... | reverse complement strand
GACGAGGCAGATGTCTGCCTGATCATGCTCGATGCCACCAAAGGAATCTCCGCCCAGGACCTTAACATTTTTGGCCTGGCAGTCAAAAAGGGAAAAGGGATCGTAGTACTGGTAAATAAATGGGATCTGCTGGAGAAAGAGACCAATACTGCCGTCAATTACGAAAAAGAACTGAAGCAGAGACTGGCGCCTTTTACCGATATTCCCATTCTGTTTATTTCAGCGAAGGACAAAACGCGCATATTCAGGGCGATTGAGGAAGCCTTGCAGGTATATGAAAACCGGAAAAGGAAAATACCGACCTCTCAGCTTAACGAAGTGATGCTAAAGGCTGTGGAATCCTACCATGCTCCCGTGGTAAGGGGAAATTCCGTAAAGATCAAGTATATATCCCAGTTGGCCACCCCCGTACCTTCCTTTGCTTTTTTCACCAATTTCCCCGACGATATCAAACAGCCCTATCGCAATTACCTCGAAAATCAGCTCCGCCAGCACTTTACCTTTAAAGGCGTTCCCATCAGGATCTATTTCAGAAAAAAATAGTTGAAATATTCTTCATAACTGCGCTTAAAATCAACTGATAAGCACAACCGCCAGAAGGTTGCAACATTTTAGTTAAATTCCTTGCAAAAGATTTGCCTATCTCAAAAAATCTTATACCTTTGCGCCCAATAAAATTTAAAGTTTCAATCTGATGAAAAAATTATTTGTTATCCTGGCTGTTGCTGGTGCAATGACTGCCTGCAACAACAGCACTGAATCTTCTTCTGCATCCAGCGTTGATTCCGCGGCAAAAGCTGCAACCGACACTGTAAAGGCTGTTGTTGACACAACTGCCAAGAAAGTTGATTCTACTGCTAAGGCTGTAGTTGATACCGCAAAAGCTAAGGCTGCTGTAGCCGATACCTCTAAGAAAGCTAAAAAGTAAGGGTTTTCTGATTGCGCATCTTATTGTTAAAATCCTCCCGGGACATTTACCGGGAGGATTTTTTTAATGGAAGTGCAGGTGATGCTGATCAGGATGGTAACAGATAATTCTCAAGGATGACCAGGGCAGCAAAATTCACGCAGCTGATCTGAGTTCATGATCAACCGGCGATATATTCTCCCTAGACCCATCTGGAACCGGAAATATCGGACGGATTCCGCTTTTTTCTGCATCTATAATTTGAATTTCCTGGAGAGTTCCCGGATTTCTTTTTTAAACGATTCCAGAGCATCTATCTCCTGCTTGATAAAACTGTTTTCTTCCAGGGAGCCCGTAACCTGGTTCATTTCCTGGTAGCTTTCATAAACCATTCTGCGAAATGGATTCGCATAGTCCTTCGCGCGGGATTCATATATGCCTTTTGTCATCCATTCCCGGGTGCTGATGCTTTGTTGAAGGAGAATCTTCAATTGAGCGGGCTGAACCTTCCGGATATCCAATCCATGGACCTCCTTTAATGCGGAAAGGCTGTTGACCCATTTATCGCGTGAGTAGGATTCCGCCTGTTCCTGGTAAAAATGATGTACCTGGTCCCAATCCCTGATTTTTCCGGCATGGATCCGTTGAATCATCTTTTGCAGGTTTGCCTCCTGCACCAGCTGGCCTCCCATGTTGACCCAGGATGAGGATACCAACCGTGCGGGAGCGTGCTCCTTCAAATCATCCAGGCTTTTAATCTTGTTGGCCCGGACAGTCTCTATCAGCATCTTGACGGAATAGTATGATATCAGCTCCCTGAACAGGTGATAAGCCTGGAAAATTTTAATCATCCTGACCCGGCGTTTGCTGTGTTCAAAATTTTCCGCGAATATTTCCAGGTCGTCCACGAAGGATTTGCTGCCTTCCAGTATTTTTTTCCCGAGTCCCAGTAATTGTTCATCTGTGTATTTTTCTCCTATCTCAAATTTGGCTGTATAGGCTTTTGCTGTAAACCTCCGGAAATGGTCCAGAGAGATGATCATCTCATTGACACTGTCAGGCGCCAGAAAATCATATTCGAGAAGCTGGGTCCTGTCTGTTCTCTTATCCCTGTCCGTATACTTCCAGGAATTGCGGGCAAGGGCATACATATTGTGCAGGAACCAGAAGGCAGGCATGACGATCAGTTCATCGCGGCTGACATCATTGCTCACCAGCGAAAAGGGTACGGGAATATTCAGTTCAGCGGGATAGTCCCCTTTGGCCAGGATCAGAAAGGAAGCAAATTTTGAATTGTGTTTGAGACTAACGCAGAGTCCTGGCCAGAACCCGCGTCCTGCTATCAATTCGCCATCGGGGCTCCGGGAGTTGTGGTTGGACCCGATGGTAGCGCCAGCCGCCATATTGCTCTGCCCCATGACAAGAGCCGCACAAAGAAAAGAGTTGTTATGGTGCTGCTCATGAGCCGGAAAGATCAGGGAATTCAGCACCTCGCAGCAGGAGATGGTGGAATTGTTTCCCAGGTATGAATTGATCAGACGGGCCCCATATTTCAGTTGCGAATGGGAAGCCAGAATGAACCGGACCGCCTTTACCCCATAAAATATCCTGCATCCGTACCCGATGATACCGTTCACCAGTTCGCATCCTTCCCCGATCTGGGTTTTTCCATCAGGAGCAGAATTGATGGTGAGGTTTTTTAACTTGTTTGCCCCCTTCAGGTAAGCATCACTGCCGATCAGGACATCCTTGATGATCTTGCAATTCTTTATAACGGTCCGGTCCCCGATTTTGCCATAATAGCCCCTGCGGTCATCAAATTTCTTTTCTGTAAACTCACGCAATTTTTGCTGTAAGGCCCCGTCGCTCCTGAACCGGCTCCAGAGCCAGGCGTCTCCGGGGAGCATGCCATCAAAAGGGATGATATTGCGGCCTCCGTTTTCATTGCAGACTTCCAGCCAGATCCTTCGGGATTCGGGTTCCTTTTGTTTCAGGATACCATTTCCGAACTTGGCATTGTCTGTCGTCGCCACTTCGTTGGTGTTTACGATCATGACATCATTGCCTACAATATAATGGGAAAGATAATTGACATTGTCAATGACCACATTGTCACCGAAGTCAGAACTGATAATGGTGCTGTTGTAGAAACCCACAGGACGGCGTAGGTTATGGAACTCCAGGTAATACGGTTCCAGCTTCCCCATGCGTACCAGCCCGAAGAATTTGCAATCCTGGACCAGTTCTGCAGTAAATGCGTTAGAAACAAGCAAATTGTTCCAATTGTCGGAAGTATTGCGGTTGCGTACCAGAACTTCTATTTCATAGGCAGATAAATGTCGGTACTCAATGCCATTCTTGTTTTGCAGGTTTCTCAGGTAATACTCATCTTTTCCCTTAGGAAGGCAATCAGCCGGAATAAAATGATAACCAAGAGAATCCACGGGACTTTTCCTGATCTCGTTCATAGATTCGATTGATATGGAAAGATAACTAAAAATGGAATAAACGTTCAGCGGTTGCAAGCCGGATCATTGCTGAATATTGGGTAACTTTAGCAGGGATGACCAGACCTTTCGCAGGAAACGGGATCAATCCTTTTGATTCGGCTTTCCCGTAGAAGTCAATAAAAAAGAGGCTATGGCATTTGAATCCTGAATAGCATCCCATGGATTTTAATTTTCAACGGATTCCTCCTTCTCCACGGCTCAGGCCGTTTGTCAGAACCTTTTGGTTTCTGGAGGGAAACCTGCCGGCCCAGGGATCCTACATTCACCGGCATATGGCTGATTGTTGTCCCCAGATTTTTTTCCATTATAAGGGGCTCTATGTTGAGCTGACAGAAACGGGAGATGTCTCACAGGGGGCTTCGGGGATCCACGGCCAATCCGGGTTTCACCGCCGTTTTCAGACGAGCGAATCATTTGGAATGTTTGGAGCTTACCTATATCCTTATGCGCTGCCCGGATTGTTTGGCATCTCTGCCCTTTCATGCAGCAACTATTTGCCGGACCTTCGATCCGTTCTGGGCTCCCGGGGAACAGAAATTGAAGAGAAGATGATGCTTGCGGAAAATAATAGGGAACGTTGGGCGGTACTGAATCATTTTCTGGAAGAGTGCCTGGATAAACAGAAGTGGGAAGAGCATCCTGTGATGCAGGCCATCCACCAGGTGATCCATTCAGACCAGCCTATCCGCGTTGACGAATTGGCCTGCCGGTACAACCTTTCCCAAAGACAGCTGGAGAGGAAATTCATTGAATGGGGAGGTTTTTCTCCGAAGCTATGCCTTCGGATTGCCCGCTTTCAGACTGTCCTCCATAAATATCCGGCCAGGCAGTTCCGGTCACTGACTGAAATCGCCTATGAATGCGGGTATTATGATCAGTCTCATTTTATCCACGACTTTATCTCCTTTTCGGGATATCATCCCAAAAAATTTTTTGCGGGGTCTAACGAAGCAACAGCATGGCGGAACCCTTAAAGAAGTCGGGTTTTTACAATTTTTTGCAATTCAGGAACCGGATTTTTGTAAAAAAATTATATCCGATGGCAAAGACAACAAACATCCCTGCAGGGTACCAGCCTATCATGCCTTACCTGATCCTCCCTAATGCAGAGGGATTTATCGGGTTCATGCAAAAAGTATTTGGAGCCACACAGAAGCTTAAAGTCATGCGGGACGAATCCAAGGGGATCATCATGCACGGAGAGGTCCAGGTGGAGGGTTCAACAGTCATGTTTGCTGACAGCACAGAAAAATACCCCCCCATGCCGGCAAGCATGTTCATTTATGTCGAAGATGCTGACCAGTCATACAGGAAAGCTATCGAGGCTGGTGCCACATCCATCAATGAGCCTGCTGATCAATCTTATGGCAGAAGCTGCGGGGTGCAGGATCCGCACGGAAATACCTGGTGGATTACCTCACTCAAACAGTAACCGGATCAAAAAGGGGAAGCAAAAGTAGAGGCAAAAACGTCCGGCAGAGACAGCCAATATGGTCAGGTTCCAAAGATATTCCTGTCCAGGTAGCTGTTCCGGAATTTTCCGCCAGGATCAAATCTGGCTGCCAGCCGATGGAAATCCGGCATTTTATCATACAGGGACTTTAGTTTTCCCGGCGACATGGTGAACAATTTACCCCAGTGCGGTCTTGCCTGAAAAGGTGCCAGTTGTTCCTCGATCATGGGCAGGAGTTTGCTGACTGCTTCCCATTCCGGCTTCCAGGTAAAGTGAATCGTGGCGCTGGGTTGTTTATAACAGGGACTCAGCCAGTAATTATCGGCGTCAATGGTTCTGATTTCGGTGATCATCAGATAGGGGCTTACCTTTTCATGCAGTCGCTCCACGGCAAGAATAGACTGGTAAGCCTGGTCGCGGGGTACAAAATATTCAGATTGTAATTCCTTGCCACTGCTGGGAGTAAAACCCATTTTAAAATGAGGCAACCGTTCATGCCAGGGTCCGGGCACACCGAGCTGGGGAGTACAATTTTCCGCTGACAGTTCAACGATCGGGTGGAGATTCCTGGTGGCAGCAGTCGCTCCGAAGAAGGAGGATGCTGATTTTGGAGCGATGTCCCCGGACCACCGCTGCTTGACCCAGACCTCGCTAAAATTCCGGTTTCTCCAGTCTGTAAACAAACTTACGCTGTAACCGGCAGCCATGATTTCATCGAAATGGTGTGCGAGCTCATCCATTCGAAGGTTTTCATACACCGTCTGGCTGACTTTGTAAGTAGGCTGGATATCCAATTTTAGCCTGGTGATCACCCCCAGACCCCCGAGATGGACCACGACGCCTGGAAATTCATCCGGATTTTTTTCCCTGGACAGAACTATCAATTCTCCCGAGGCTGTTATCATTTCCATTTCAGCAACTGCAGTGGCCAGGTTGCCGTTTTTATTGCCGGATCCATGGGTAGCAGTAGCACAGGCTCCTGCCACCGAGATGTGTGGCAGAGAGGCAAGATTATGGAGGGCAAACCCATAACTATTGAGGTATTCTGCCAGCTGGCCATAGCGGACACCCGCACCTACCGTGACCCTCCTGGCGGCAGAATCTATTTCCATAACCGGGTTCATCCGCGTCAGGGAAATCAGCTGGTCCCTGGAGTCAGCTATACCATTAAAACAATGCCTTGTGCCAAGCACTTTTAACCTGTCATATTTTTTTACCAGACTGACGACCTCATCATGTGACTCGGCATATGCCAGATGGCTTGTGCTGTAAACATAATTGCCTGCCCAGTTGGTAATCTGGGTTTCCTGTGACCATCCCCTCATTGGTGAAAGAATTGCCCCGGTAATAGCGGTAGAAGACAGTTTCAGAAATGTCCTTTTGTCCATTTTGTCCCGGTTCAGTACTAAACTACAGGAACTATCTGAAAATTCAAAGAAGATGGAACCGGTCAGCTATTCAAGTGGAACCACTTTCCATATCAAACAGGTCAATGAACCGGACGGCGATATCAATCCATTTGGTAATTTTAGGTTTGGGACTGGCTGGCAGGATTAGACTATTCCTGATCCTTAGACAGGGATCATGATCAAATAACATTTATTCGATGGACAGCAGAACTGAACAGGTCACTGAAAATGGGAGCATGTCAAGCATCACCTGGGAATGTGACGGAATCAGACTTGGTCACAACCTGTCCAGGTTTAACCGCTTCGGGCGTTTCTCTGCAAGCAGCCAACACAAGGATGTTGTCCGGCTCCATTTTGGACTGAAGGGTGACTATTCATTTTCTTATCAGCAACTCAATAGGGAATTTGATCTCATAGGAGGTCACCATAATATCATGTACTCAAAGGACTTTGACATGGTAGTACATAATAAATCCCTTGAAATGGAGACGTTCGGGATTCAATTCCCAAGGGACCGGTTTATCGGTTTTACACAAAACGCTTCCGACCTCCTGAAGAGATTTTCTGAAAGTATTCAGAGGGGAGAAAGTGTCATCCTTACCGACCATTGGGGGGTCATCGATCCATCCATAGAACAGGTTATCGGCCAGATTTTACATTGTCCGTATGCCGGAGACTTAAAAAAATTATTTCTGCTTTCCAAGAGCATTGAGCTTCTGGTCTTGTCTGCCGAGGCCTGCAACCGGACACGGAACCAGACAAATTCATTTCTGAAAAACAAGCAAGACCAGGAAAAGATCATGGCCGTCAGGGACTTGATCAATGAAAAGCTCGACAACCCGCCCAATCTCTCTGAAATTGCCCGGATGGTCGGCCTGAACGAATACAAATTGAAAAGAGGATTTAAGGAAACCTTTCACACGACTGTGTTCGGGTACCTGGCGGAGCAAAGACTGCAGCTGGCCTTCCGCTATATGCGTGACACGCAACGGACCGCCGCCGAAATTGCTTATCATCTCGGCTACTCGACCCCTCAGCACTTCAACAACGCCTTCAAAAAGAAATTCGGGATGACTCCGTATTCTGTTAGAAAAAATCCCTGATTGGCAATTGCCCAGGGTCCAGGGAGCGTAATATCGTCTTGCCAATGCCATTTAAATATTATACTCATATCAAAAAGCCATCAGCATATGAACAACCCGTTAATCATCAAAAGCAGTATTGATATCCATGCCCCGGCCAGCATCGTTTGGGAGGCCCTGACCAATCCTGTTCAAACCAAAAAATATATGTTTGGCTGTGAAGCCCTGTCAGACTGGAAAGTGGGCAGTTCCCTGGAATGGAAAGGGAAATTTGACGGAGTTGAAATGGTCGCCGTAAAAGGCAGCATTGTCGATATCCGGCCACCCAAATACCTAGCCTATACTGTTATCGGCACAGATTCAAAGGTCCCTGACATCCCCGAAAACTACCTGACGGTTACCTATTCGTTGTCGGAATCAAATGGACAAACCTCCTTGACTGTCACCCAGGGCGATTATGCGAAGGTTGACGACGGAGAAAACAGATACAAGGAAAGTTTGACCGGAGGGGGCTGGAGCTCAATTCTGGCAGAAATCAAAAAAATCGCTGAAGGGAATCTGGCTACCGTCTGACAGATCAGCCAGCCACCCTGGAAAGATATTTCGGGAATAAACATACAGTGAGATAATCGTGCTTTCGATTCTGGAAAAGTGGGAAAACTAAGGGGATTTTTTCTCTTATTCCCGAAGTCATTCAACCGTAACACTTTTGGCCAGGTTACGTGGTTTGTCCACGTCATATCCTCTCGATACTCCGATATAATAGGCAAAGAGTTGAAGCGGGATCGTACTTAACAGTGGGGCAATGATTTCATCTGCCTGGGGAACAACTATCAGGTCGTCCGCCATTTTGGTAATGACATCGTCTCCTTCGGTGATGACAGCTACCACCTTTCCTTTCCTGGCCTTGATCTCCTGGATGTTGCTGATGATTTTTTCATGGTATGAGTCCATTGTGGCCACAAAGACTACCGGAAGGCTTTCATCGACCAGGGCGATGGGACCATGTTTCATTTCAGCGGCCGGGTAACCTTCGGCGTGGATATAGGAAATCTCCTTAAGCTTCAAAGCACCCTCCAGGGCGATCGGAAAATTATAACCGCGTCCCAGGTACAAAGCATCTTTTGCATCCCGGTACTTTTCTGCCAGTATTCTTATGTTCTGGCTGTTCTGCAACACTTCCCTGACCTTTTCAGGTATTTCATGCAACTCATTGAGCAGGTTGAGATAACGCTTTTGGTCAATGCTGCCTTTTTCGATGGCAATCTTAAGCGCAATCATGGTCAGCACTACGAGCTGACCAGTGAATGCTTTGGTGCTGGCCACGCCTATCTCGGGTCCGGCATGCGTATAGGCGCCGGCGTGAGATATCCGGGCGATCGAGGATCCAACAACATTCACAATGCCAAAAATAATGGCACCCTGTTCTTTCGCCTTCTCGATGGCCACAATCGTATCAGCGGTCTCCCCGCTCTGGGATATGGCTATGATAACATCCCCTGTGTGTACAACCGGGTTACGGTAGCGGAATTCGGAGGCATATTCCACTTCCACCGGGATTCGGCACAGCTCCTCCAGGACATATTCTGCCATCAGCCCGGCATGCCAGCTGGTGCCACAAGCGATGATGATGATCCTTTTGGCATTTTTCAGTTCATCAATATGATTCTGTACGCCAGCCATCGTGATGGTGCCTTTGCCAATATCCAGTCGCCCCCGCAGGCAGTCAAAAATCGTATCGGGCTGCTCAAAGATCTCTTTGAGCATGAAATGGTCAAATCCTCCTTTTTCGATGGCTGCCAGTTCCAGGTCGAGCTTCTGTATAAATGGGGTTATTTTTTCATTACCGAGGTTTTTTAATATGAGTTCGTCTTTTTTTATGATGGCCAGCTCGTAATCGTTTACATAGACCACCTCTTTGGTATACTCGATGATCGGGGAGGCGTCAGAGGCAAGAAAATGCTCTCCTTTGCCAATACCAATGACCAGCGGACTCCCTTTTCTAGCAGCGATGATGGTGTCCGGGTGGTCCTGGTCAAGAAGCACAATGACATAGGCTCCCACCACTCTTTTCAGGGCGATGCGCAGAGCTTCCTCCAGGCCGCAGTCGTTGTTCTCCTGGATGTCTTCGATAAAATTGAGGAGTACTTCGGTATCTGTATCACTTTTGAAGGAATAGCCCTTCCTGGAGAGTTCATTCTTCAGCTGTGAGTAATTCTCAATGATGCCGTTGTGAATCATCGCCAGCCTTCCGCTTGCAGAGCTGTGCGGGTGTGCGTTGCGGTCATTGGGTTCACCATGGGTGGCCCACCTTGTGTGACCCATGCCTGCATGTGCCTGAAGATCCCGGCCAATCAGGGTCTCTTCGAGATCAGCCACCTTCCCCTTCTTTTTGTACACTTTCAAGCCGTGGTTGAGCAGGGCCACTCCTGCACTGTCATAACCCCGATATTCCAATCTTTTGAGTCCCTTCAGGATAACGGGATACGCTTCCCGCGGACCTATATAGGCAACGATTCCACACATACTGGTTCCTTTAATTGTCCGGGCAATATTATTGAAATATTTTCACTGAGCCCAATCCGGGCCAGCTGTCGGGGCCAAAACAAAAATGTCCTTTTATAAAAAGGACATCAAATGCTTGACATATTATTTGCAATCTGTCGGGATCAATTGGTTTTTTTCCAGTATCCTTCGATCCAAACCCATCCGTCGCCGGCCTGCTTCCAATGTGGCGAAACCCATACCTTGTTTGTATTGGTGATGTTGTTGCGATTATTGTTGTAACCCTGATACTGGTTATGTTGCAGCTGCTCCTGTCTTTGTTCACTGGCTGGCGGCGGGATCGGAGCCGGCCGGTCCTCCAGATCGGATTGCTGCTGGTAATCGGGTGGTAGAGCCAGGTCATCTTCCGATTCACTGTTTTCGGGGTAGGCAGGGTAATAAGGATAATCAGGATAATCAGGATAAGATGGGTAATAGGGATAGTAAGGATATGCATATCCAGAAGGATAACCAAACCCGAACCCGATATTTACATCGGGTCCTCCATAATAGTATCCACCGTAGTGATAGCCTCCATAATGATAATGGTACCCGCCATGTTGGTAACCGCCATGCTGGTAACCTCCGTGGTAATACCCTCCATGAGAATGGCCTCCTCCATAATGGAAACTTCCTCCGCCATGGTAGCTGTAGCCTCCATGGAAACCATGACCTCCTCCGCCGGAATGGAATCCTCCTCCTCCTGAATGACCATGCTGTGCCATTGCAGAAATGGACAATACCAGAATGGCTGTGCAAATGACGGGCAGCTTCTTCATTGATAGCATTTTTTGGGGATGGAATGCCAATACAACAAATTCAATCTTCACCCGGATAAGTTACAAAATATAAGGCAGAACTCCCTTAGGGTTGGGTTTGATAGCAAGTAGTTAACAATTCATCCGGCAGGACAAGGAGCCCGCGAAGTTTCTCATGTTCCTGTTCAGTTCATTTCAGGTTGGTTTCAAACAGGTTAAGAATTCTTTTGTATTCGTCCGTCCAGCTGCTGGGTTCAACAAAACCGTGGTCTTCCACCGGGTATACGGCGAGTTCCCAATTATTTTTCCCCAGTTCGATCAGTCGCTGGGTAAGACGAACGGCATCCTGGAAATGAACATTTACGTCTACCATGCCGTGGCATATCAACAGAGGATGTTTCAGGCCGGCAGCAAAATTGATTGGCGATGATCTCTCATAGGCAATGCTGTCAGTGAATGGTTCATTCAGGATGGCCGACGTGTAGCCATGATTGTAATGGGCCCAGTCGGTTACGGGCCTCAGAGCAGCTCCTGCCCGGAAAACGTCGGGTTGGGTAAACAGCGCCATCAGAGTCATAAATCCGCCGTAACTTCCACCGTACATGCCAATGCGGTTCGGGTCGATGCCCTGCTGTTTAACCAGCCATGCGGCTGCGTCGACTTGATCATCGAGGTCCTTGCCTCCCATATAGCGGTAGATGCCGGTGCGCCAGTCCCGGCCATATCCTGCGCTGGCACGGTAGTCAATATCCAGGACTGTGTACCCTTTGTCGGCGAGCAGGTTGTTGAACATGAATTCATGAAAATAATAACTCCATCCGTAATCCACATTCTGCAGGTAGCCGGCCCCGTGAACAAAGATCACGGCAGCACTGTTCTTTTTGTCCTTTGGCGGTTCGTAGATGCGTGCGTATACCTGCTTGCCATCCCTGGCCTGGAAGGTGAATATTTTTGTATCTCTCCACGGATAGGCCTTCCATTCATCCGACATAGCCAGGCGGGTGACCTGGACAGGATTCTTCCCGGGTGCCAATTCCTGTACATAGAGTTCCCATGGTTTGTTCTGGTAGGAGTAACGGTAGGCAATCATTTTTTCGTCCGGGGAGACACTGACCTCGTAAGCGCCATCCATTGAAGTGATCTTTTCCTTTCCGCTTCCGTCAGCGTGGATGCGGTAAAAATGCTGTTTGCCGGGATGTTCCTCGTTGGACAGTATATAGAAATGGTTTTTGTCGTGGCTGAGGATGACCTGCTGAACCTCATAGTTTCCCTGTGTAATTGCCCTGCTGCCGTGCGACAGGGTGTTATAAACATAGAGGTGTGAGTAGCCTGTGGCTTCACTCTGATAATAAAAGTTCGTGTTGTCCATCCAGCCCAGGGATGCCCCTCCAAGCCAGCCGATTCCGGGGCCGGCAATCCAGGCATCGTCATGCTGACGGTCCAATAGTTCCAGGTGGCCCGTTGTCCTGTTGACCAGCATCAGCCACCGGTCCTTGTTATCAACGGAACGCAGATCCACAACGGCTGCCGTCCCATCGTTATTCCAGTGGACAGGGCCAATGAAGAGATTTCTTGCCTTGGGCTTTTCTGTCGAAGGCGGGTAATCCTTCAGGTAGGCGGGCCTGTCAGTCAGGCCAGGAATTGAATCGGTAATTACCCGGATAACAGTATCCTTTACCCGGTCATAGATAAAAAAACTTGATTTTTCCTGGGGGGCACCCACATTTTCCCTGCCGGGGATCTCCATGGTAAACCCTGATTCTGTCACATAGTTGGGCACAACAGTATTTTTGGCCCCGGTGGGCTCCAGGATGAGCGTATAGGTAACATAGCGGCCATCGGGACTCACCCGGAGATTATTGACTTTCTGGTCTCCGGTATAGATTCTGCGGAGGGTGTCGGTCTCCCTGGTGAGGTGCATATATGCCTGCCTCAGTTCCCGTTTTTCTTTCCTGGTCTTTATGATCTCTGACGTCCTTAGCTGTTCGCTGTCCAGCCAAAGTTCCTGCTGGCTGACCTGCTTTGAAACCGGCGCTTCCCCGCCCACCAGATGGGTCAACTGCTGGGTGTACCCATTTTGAATATCCCAGGCATAAAGGTTATTGTCGACCGTGTACGTAACCCAGTTGTCAAGGTTGCTGAAGCCGGGGTTTGTTTCCACGGCCTGCGTTTTGGTTACCCGAACCGTTTTTCCGGTGGCTACGTCCAGCAGGTAAATGTCTCCCGAAAAGCTATAGGCGATCCTGGTATGGGCCTCATTGTAAACTCCGTCGCGGATGGCCCTGGACCGGAGCGCCTCCCTGTATAATATTTTTTGGGGTTCTTTGGCCTGCAGCGTGAACTGGTACGTTGAATCGCTGGTTGCCTTTCCCGGATTCCAGTTAAAATACAGCGACTGGCCTGAATAGTTCCAATAGATTCCGCCAGGAGAAGTTCCGATCCACTTTGGATCACGCATGATCTTCTCCACTGTCAGGTCTCCGGCCTGCTGCTGGCAATAAACAGCCTGTGTACCCAGGAGTACAAAAAATAGAATTTTCTTCATATCGCAATATTGTCATTTTTTTACAACAAGACGCCCCGCATGAACACAAGAGCAACGGAAAAATAGATGACAAGACCTGTTACGTCAACAAGGGTTGCAACGAAGGGGGCGGAAGAGACCGCAGGGTCTGCACCGAATTTTTTCAGGATAACGGGCAGCATCGAACCGGCAAGAGTCCCCCAGAGAACAACGCCGATCAGCGAAAACCCGACCGTGAGTCCGATCAGCATCCAGTGTTCCCCGTAGAAGTCATGAATAATACCATTGTGCATCAGGATATGCCATACAAAAATGCGGGTGAAACCAATTAATCCGAGAATGCTACCCAGGACAAGGCCTGAAAATACCTCGCGGCGCATGACACGCCACCAGTCGGCAATGGTTATTTCTCCAACGGCCATCGCCTGAATGATGAGGGTGGATGCCTGCGATCCGCTATTTCCACCGCTGGACATGATCAGGGGCACAAAAATGGAAAGTACCACTGCCTTGGCAATTTCATCGGCAAAATAGGTCATCGCGGTGGCGGTAAGCATTTCGCTGATAAAAAGAATGATGAGCCATCCCACTCTTTTCTTGATCAGCTTGAAGAAGGGAATCTCCAGATAAGGCTCATCAAGTGCCTCCGTACCACCAATCTTCTGGATATCCTCCTTAAATTCTTCACTGGCAACCCACAATACGTCGTCGATGGTTACAATTCCAAGCAGTACGGTGTGATCATCCAGGACAGGAAGGGCCACGCGGTTATTCATCTTAAAGGCCTGATAGGCGGTCTCCTGGTCATCGTTTACGTTGAGGGCAATATACCGGTTGTCAATAACATCTTCAATCTTTTTATCCGGATCGGCCAGGATGATTTCCCTGATGCGGATATCATCGATGAAATGGCCTTTATCATCCACTACATAAATCACATCAATGGTTTCGCTGTCCTTTCCTTCAGACCGGATGTGGCGGATTACCTGGCGGACCGTCCAGTCCTTCTGAACCGCGATATAATCCGGCGTCATCAGTCTGCCAACGCTTCCTTCGGGATACCCAAGGAGGGAAAGGGTTATCTTGCGCTCCTCCGGGTCAAGCAGCCTGATCAACTCCTTTACCACTTCGCTGGGAAGATCTTCCAGGAAAGAAGTGCGGTCATCAGCCGGAAGTAAATTCAACAACTCGGCCGTCTTGGTGGGTGATAATTCCTGGATGACGGCCTTTTGCGTGGGGAAATCGAGGATCTTGAAAGTGCTCACTGCCCGGTGTATACTCAGGTGATTCAGGATCTGGCTTCCGTATTCAGGGAGCTCATTGATCAGTTCTGCCACCTCACTGATATTCTGTTCATCCAGGAAATCATGGATGGGCAAATCATCCCCCCTCTCCATGGCCTCGAGAAATTGTTCCTTTATGTTTCCATTTTCGACTTCTGCAGGCATGCTTCAAATTTACTACATAGTGCTTACCAATATCATTTTACGCTGTTATATAAGTATAATCATTATACGCTGTCCTTAGCTGTCACGGTCACTTCGTACAGGGGTCAGGTTATCCGTTGTGGCTTCACGGGAACTTCCCGGACCGGGCATCCGAATCGGGGCACCAATATTAATGATAGTTTTGTAAAATTGCCCAGGTTAACCTGGAAAACCCTTTGGGCAAATCCTGTCAACCATGATCCAAGATTTTTTATATATTGGGAAATCGGGCCAGAAAGGCAGAGGGGTCTTTACCCGTGAAAATATTTCTCCCGGGATCATTATTGAAACATCTCCGGTCATTGTGATGAGCAGGGAGGATAGGCTCCTGCTTGACCAGACCCTGCTGCACGACTATATTTTTGAATGGGGAAAATTGGCGAAACAATGCTGCATGGCCCTGGGATATATTCCGCTCTACAATCATTCCTATAATTCCAATTGTGAATACGAAATGGATTATGACCGGGAAGTCATTTCCATAAAAACGATGAGATTTGTAAACGCAGGGGAAGAGCTTTTTATCAACTACAATGGGAACTGGAACGATCATAAACCCGTCTGGTTTGAGGCAAGGTAAATCCCCCTTTTGCCCCCATTTCGGCTACTGTCGCTTCCGTTTCAGGACGGGTGCATACCTGAGCGAAAAATAGATTCCATAACTGCTCAGTTCCAGGCTTCCTATGCCAACTCCTTTCAGGGGAATTTTGGCAAAAGGTTCCGCCTGCAGCGAAAATCCTTTTCCCAACTGCTCTTCAATCCCTGCAGAAAGACTGGCTACAGCAAACAGGTAGTTTTTTGGATTGTGATAGGCTATCCAATTCGATCTCCAGGGAACCCTGGTCGGCCAGGAGGTATCTATATAAAAGTACTGGTAATTCTCACTGCTCATCAGGTAGGATGAAAGCCCTCCGTTAACAAAGAAAGAGGTCTTTTTGCCGGCACTGAAATCGTAGCGGATAGAAAGCGGGATTTCAAACATCGCGCAATTGCCTTTCACAAACAGGAGGGAGTCATATGCCATGTAACCCGGCTTGGAATGAAAGTCCTGCCCGTTGGCACTATAATTCTTCTTCGTATAAATAAAGCCGGTATTGACCGACCAGTGTTTGAACACTTCATAGCCGACCGTTAGGCCCACATTTGTGCTAAACTTGTTGTTGTCTGCTTTGTTGACATCCGTGTAATCAGGTCCTGCCACCAGCCCGATCTTGAGCGCCCGGTTAACATAAGCTGTCCTGGAATTCTTATGCGCCTTGTCCACCGCATCTTCAGTCGGCAGGTTGCCTTTTGCATTGTATTTTCTCAGTGCCGAGTCATTGAGTAAGATGTCTGGCGAGCTATTATCAACGGAACTGACCGCAGGCAGGATGGCATAATTCAACGGGCCGGAGAACGGATTTCCCAGTTGATCCCTGGCCTGCGGGTAAGCCCCTGCTCCGGAAGATACCTGATTTCCCTTTTTGCTGGCGAGGTCATTTTCCTGCCTGGTAACCTGAGTGTTGTTTCCCCGGGTCTTTCCGTTCTGTATGGAATTTCCGTCCCTGGCTGCAACCACAGAGGCAGACCCTGCTAAAACAGTAGCCTTGGCTCCAGCGTGGTGGCCAGATTTACTGTTTAGGTTGTTCCGGTCCCTATTTTCATTTTGAACGGTATTGTTTCTGGAGGAGGCGACATCAGAAACTGGTCCTCCCGCACTTTGTACATCCCGTGCAGCTTGGCCCGCTGGTACAGAACCTGGTTCAGAGATAGCACCCGGTTTGCCGGAGGTGGACTTGTTTTGAGAAGAAATCCCGGCAGGTACGCCAGCCGCTCCCTGTCCCAAAACAACAGGCTGCTTTCTTTCTGTCGCGTGAGAGGCATCACCGGCCGGGTTGCCAGCACGCTGATTGGCCCTGGTTCCTGAAGATGCAGCCACATTTCCAGGTTTGTTCCGGGCATCACTGGCTACAGTGGTTCGGGAATTTGGTTCCGTGACCGAGCTGCCCTGATGTTGGACGGCACGGAAAAGGAAAAAGCCCGCCCCGATCAACAAAACGATCATTCCGCCAAAGATATAGGGGCTCACCCGGTAACGGGTAACCGAAACCGGTGGTTCTTTGCCAATCTCGCGGTCCAGGATGGCACTGAGCTTGTCCCAGGAGGAACCCTGCTCATCTGGTTCAAACTGGTCGGCGGCTTCCCGGCTTAGGCGGTCAAGATCTTTATCGGAAAGGTTCAACATAAATTTTGTGCTCAGTTTTTTTGGTTAGGATTTTTCTTAGGTTTTCACGGGCCTTTGACAGGTTGGATTTGGAAGCTCCTACTGAAATTCCCAACTGGTTTCCAATTTCTTCATGAGTCATCCCTTCTATAACAAAAAGATTAAAAACAGTTCTGTAAGCTGGAGACAGTTCGCGGATCGCTTCGATAATTTCTTTGTAAGACAGCATGTCCAATCCGTTTTCGGTACGGTCTGCAATTTTCTCAGTTTCTTCGGACAATACCTGCCCGTTGATATAAGAGGCATTCTTGCGATAATAATCTATGCAGGTATTGATCAATATGCGCTTAAACCAGCCTTTCAGTGCGATGGAAATATCCTGATGCCTGTTTTCATCAAACTGGTGAATGTTCTTGAACAGTTTGGTAAAACCTTCATTCACGATCTCCTCCACCTGCTCGGTATGTTGCTGGTAACGATAGCAGATCTTCATGGCATAACCCTTAAGCAGTTGATACAACTCCTTCTGGCTACTCCGGTCATTGTTCCGGCAACCTGACAAAACAGCGCTTATTTGCTTATTCCCTGTAATCAAGCGTTTTAAGGTCTGGTTTAAACTTTGGTAAGAATATAGAGCGCAAGCTACCTTACTTGTGTATCCAATACGTAAACGAATTGTTATGGGTTGCCTGCGTCCGGTACGGATACTGTTGGGGATTTCAGGGATAAAGGCATTGAAAATCAAAGAATTCCATTGCTAACCAGGGAGATTTCCCCGTTGATATAGAGTTGCACCTGGATTTCGTTCTGTCCCGTTACCATGCCCAGCATACGGATATCCCGGGCCCTGCCCACGGAAGACAGATTGGGGGTCAGGTGCCTGTTCAACAGGTCATTGACAACCGGCAGGTTGCCTTTCACCAGGGCCGCAATGTCCAGGTAGGTCTTCCCTTCCAGTGTCTTTTTTATTTTGTTTCGAAAAAGGGCCCTGGCCAGTTTCAGTACCAGATCCTCACTCTCCAGCGAATAGGACAGGTCAGGAACGGTCAATATCTGTTTGGCTGTGTCCAGGACGGGAGTCCCCCGCAGGTAAATGCTGCCCTTGTTGCTTCCGGCAAAATCAACCCTTAACTCCACCTGGTGATTACCCATTGATCTGAGCTGCACATTCTTGATGACTACGGTTCGGCCTTTTACGTCAAAAACCTGGTTGTATAATGTGTCATTCAGAAGCTTGGACAAAAATACATAATCATAGCCTGCATTGAGGTAAAGCGAAATACCTGGATGGCTCTCCTTCTGCAGCAAAGGGGGGAGATCCGTCGGATCCGGCAGACGGTTGATGCTGTCGGAACTTAACTCGGGCCTGCAGGACAAACCTGCAGATATACTGAAAGTATCTTTATTAAAATTCAGTTGTCCTATACGGATGGCCGTTGGGTTGATCATTGCATAGCCGTACTTCCCCATATTTGTTTTCTGGTAACACATATTCGCTCCCTGCCTTTCCAAGGCTGCCAGGCTGAGTCCGGCAACTGTTTCGTCCAGCGTACTGCAAAAACTGAGCACTGAGGCTTTGACGCTGTCGACGATCATCTGGGTTACATCGCTTGAAAAAAGGGAGACCTGGCACCTGTCCAAAGCCTGAACCTGGTTCATCGCCGTGCTGGTATGTAGCCTGTAAGCTGGCAAAAAGTTTAACTGCGATCCCAGGCTGACGGATATCCTGCGCAGGGACTCCTTCCCGAATCCACAGGATCCCGAAATCCACGGGGTCACAGGTTTGTCCAGTGAGCAAAGGCAGCGGCTGCCAGCAACCTGGTAGTTACCGGTGAACTGAACGGTGATTTTGCTGTTCACGCAACTGATGCTCAAGGCCGACCGGTCAAACCGATACTTGTACCTGAAATCGCAGGTGGGCTGGATATAATTGGGCCAGGCTTCGGACGTGAATTCCCTGGGGACAATGGATTCGATTTTTGCCAGGACCGGAGGGGCATAGATTTTTATGGGCACATCTATATCAGAAACGGGCAGGGCAGGAAGTGAATCAGGCAGATGCCTGACAGAGGCAGTGGTTTTCCTCGAACTGGAACAGGATACGAACAGAATGGGCAAAGATAGGAGAAACAGGGCGACAATGTTTTTCATGACAAAAGGTACATTCATTTGTATAACGAAATTATAGCTGCTCCCGTACAAGACCGGGTAGATTATTTAACGATTCTTTTCAGTGCCTCCTTCCTGCTCAGGGGGGACAGCGCGTGTTTTCTGACAAAGTTTTCCACCCAGAGGGGATCTGTCTTTGAATATTCCCGGAGCGCCCAGCCAATGGCCTTTTGTACAAAAAATTCATCCGATCCCGACAGGTTGTTGATGTAGGAGGCCAGTAGCCTGGTGCCGGTATATTTCCTGTACTTAAGCTGAAAAAGAAGGCTGCTGCGCTGCATCCAGATATCCCCGGACCGGTTCCATGACCTGGTCACAGGACCGATCCGGTCAGGGAACATGATAAAATAGGGCCCTGAAAGCTCGGCAGAGGCATAATCAACCGTATCCCACCAGCTTTTATGGCCCAGGCAGAACTCGATCAGCCGGATTGTTTTTTTATTCCAATCATTTTTGACAGCGGAGAGAAGTTCAATTCCAAAGTATTGATATTCCCTTTCAGGCATGTCCCAGAGTTCTCTGACAATCGCGGACAGATCTTTTTTGTCGGGTAGCCATTTTTTCAGGTAGGTTTTGGCCAGTTCCCTGCGGAGCGAGCTGGGCAAACCAATAAAAGTAAACTGATCGCGGAGATAAGCTTTGGCGGCAACCGCTTTTTTTTCGTTTCCCGCACTGGCAAATTCTTCCTGGATTCCGGCAATGTAGGCGTGCATGGCTTCGGAATGTATATAAAAAAAGCGGAACCCGCAAAGGGTCCGCCTGAGATATCGCCAGCTTATGAAAAGACTTTTCCTTTTACCTGTTCAGCACATTGAAGGCCTGGGTAGCCCCTCCGTTGATGACCTGGACAGCGAGGAAACTGGTTCCTGCTGCAGACGAGGGCAATTTGATCTGGTACTGGTTCTGGCCCGTGAGTAAAGCACTGTATAAAAGCCTTCCTTCCATCGTGTATACCTTAATGATAGTGGACTCTGGGGAAGGAACTTTTACATTAAAGGTGAGGTTCGTAATCGGGTTGGGGAAAATGTTGATCCTGCCGTCCGAGTTCACTGTTGATTTGACGGTCAATACTTTTGAATAGGTGGATCCTCCGCCGATATCCACCATCTGCAGCCGGTAGTAACGTGTGCCACTAATCCCCGAAACGTCCGTATAATGATAATCGCTGGTCGAAGAACTGTAACCTTTTGACTCAACAGTTCCCAGGTTATCCCATTTCTCGCCATCTGTGCTGCGCTCGACAGTAAAGTGGTCAAAACTGGTTTCCTGTTGTGTGGTCCAGGACAATTCCACAAAGTCGTTATTTTCCTGGTTTGCCTCAAAATTGGAGAGCAGAACAGGGAGAACCGTACAGGTATTTATACCAGACGAATTCAACTGTGCACATCCAAATTGTTTGGGCGGGGAGGAAAGGGAATATGCCGTGGATGAACCGGAAAATATGCTGGTATAATAATTGAAAGCTCCCCAGTTGAAATAATAGTTCTTCGTATTCTTCACGGATATCGATGAATTGTCATAGATATTCAGGTTTGCTCCGCTGAAGTTGAAGTACGCCTGGCTTGCTGCCGTACCATCACCGACGACAACCTGGCTATTGAGTTCAATGTTCACACTGGAAGTGGAAGTGAAATAGGAATTGTCGTTGAAGGTAAGCGAACTGCCTATAATATTAAGAACTGTCCCGGCATTCTTTAAATAGGAAGTACTGCTGAATGTAAGGGCGGAGGCGGTAATATTTAGTGGCGTGTTTGTCGTCAGGTTTCCTCCTGAAACGACGTTTACCGTAGCTCCCAGGAAGGAAGAGGTTGCATTGTTTGACAATAACTCGACACCGTTAACCGTAATGGTATTCCCGATAAAACTGCATGGCATGCAGGTCATGTTCTTGTCAATGATAATGGCCCCCCCGGAAAAGGAGCAGTTGAGACAGGAAAATGCATAATCTATGGTAAGTGTCACCCCGGACGAAATATTGTACCCGCAGTTACCGGTGCAAGGCGCCGGGGAACCTGCTGTCCAGGTCGTATTTGAAGTAATATTCTGGGCCGTTACCGCATCCGTATCCAGAGAGGCTGCCACAAGAATCATAATCGGTAAAATAATCGTTTTCACAAGATTGGATTTTTTTTCGCTGTAGAAGTTTCCAACTTGGTGCCAACTTGTTAAATAATTGATAACCAACTACTAGCAGAAGAATTCCCAATTTCATAAATTCCCGTTTTGGGAAAAATTTCCATAAATGAAATGCTGGGAATAACCAGTACCCGTTCAGATTTGTCCAGTGGAAAAGATCCTGAAAATGAATGTGAAATACGACAGAGCCGGAAAAGATGGGCACAAAAAACCCGTTTCATGGAAACGGGTTTTCAGACGTCTTCCTGTTTAAAAGAAATTTCTGGATCAGGCTGCAGCAAACTGCTTTCTGATTACGTTGAGGGCACCACCTGCCTTAAACCACTCGATCTGTTGTTTATTATAGGTGTGGTTGACCACGATCTGATCAGTGGTTCCATCCTTATGATGAAGGACGAGGGTAAGCGGGTTTCCGGGTGCAAAAGAACCAAGCCCGGTGATGTCTACCGAATCGTCTTCCTGCACCTTTTCATAGTCCTCCTTATTGGCAAAAGTGAGGGCAAGCATTCCCTGCTTTTTCAAGTTGGTTTCGTGTATCCTTGCAAAAGAACGGACGACGATGGCTCGAACTCCCAGGTGGCGGGGTTCCATGGCAGCATGTTCGCGGGAGGAACCTTCCCCGTAGTTTTCATCGCCGACCACAATGGTTCCAATTCCGGCCGCCTTATAGGCCCGCTGAACAGCGGGAACAGAACTATAAGCCCCGGTGAGTTGATTTTTTACCGAATCTGTCTTGTCATTGAAATAGTTCACTGCGCCAATCAGCATGTTATTGGAAATATTGTCCAGGTGACCTCTGTATTTCAGCCAGGGACCAGCCATTGAAATATGGTCGGTAGTACATTTTCCTTTTGCCTTGATGAGGACTCTGAGGCTCTTTAGATCTGTACCTTCCCAGGCTGAAAAAGGCGAAAGAAGCTGTAGCCGTTGAGATTCAGGTTTCACCGCGACCTGTACACTCCGGCCATCCCTGGCGGGTGCCTGGTAACCAGGATCATCAACCGAAAAGCCTTTGGGTGGCAGCTCAACCCCTTTGGGTTCATCAAGCCTTACGTCTTCCCCCTTTTCATTTTTCAGGCTGTCTTTCAGCGGGTTGAAGGTCAGATCACCGGCTATAGCGAATGCCGTTACGATTTCAGGGGAGGCAACAAAAGCATGAGTCGAAGCCAGCCCGTCATTGCGCTTGGCAAAATTCCGGTTAAAAGAAGTAATGATGGAATTCTTCCTGTTCGGATCGTCGATGTGTCTGGCCCATTGTCCGATGCAGGGTCCGCAGGCATTGGCCAGTACAACACCACCAATCCGGTCAAAGGTTTTCAGGAACCCGTCCTTCTCTATGGTAAACCTTACCTGCTCGCTGCCTGGGGTGATTGTAAACTCAGCCTTCGTTTTCAGTTTCTTGTCTATCGCCTGCTGGGCCAGGGATGCCGAGCGGCTGATGTCTTCATAGGAAGAATTGGTACAGGATCCGATCAGGGCCACTTCCAGTTTCTGAGGCCATTGATTGGATTTGACTGCTTCGGCAAATTTGGAGATGGGCCATGCCAGGTCCGGGGTGAAAGGCCCGTTGACATAAGGTTCCAGTTCACTGAGGTTGATTTCGATGACCTGGTCATAATATTTTTTGGGACTGCTGTACACTTCCGGATCAGGACGCAGGTGCACGCGGATGGCGTCTGCCAGGGCGGCAACTTCTTCCCGGCCTGTAGCTTTTAGATAGGCAGACATTTTTTCATCGTAAGCAAAGAGTGAACAGGTGGCACCAATTTCAGCACCCATGTTGCAAATGGTTCCTTTGCCCGTAGCACTCAGACTGTCGGCCCCGTCTCCAAAATATTCAACGATGGCACCTGTACCTCCCTTCACGGTGAGGATACCCGCCACTTTCAGGATGACATCCTTGGCTGAAGTCCAACCACTCATCTTTCCTGTCAGCTTCACGCCGATCAGTTTGGGCATTTTCAGTTCCCATGGCAAGCCGGCCATGACATCAACAGCATCGGCGCCGCCCACACCAATGGCCACCATACCCAAACCACCTGCATTTGGCGTATGAGAGTCCGTCCCAATCATCATACCGCCGGGGAAAGCATAATTTTCCAGAACGACCTGGTGAATAATCCCGGCACCAGGCTTCCAGAAGCCGATCCCATATTTATTGGAAATGGAAGAAAGAAAATCGTAAACTTCTTTATTCACATCGAGTGCTGTGGCAAGGTCGGCAGCCGCCCCTGTTTTTGCCTGGATCAGGTGGTCGCAGTGCACGGTAGATGGCACTGCCACTTTTTCGCGGCCACAGGTCATAAACTGAAGGAGAGCCATCTGGGCCGTTGCATCCTGCATGGCTACCCGGTCAGGCGCAAAATCAACATAATCTTTTCCTCTTTCATGAGGTTTCCCCGGGGTCTCAGACAAATGGGAATAAAGTATTTTTTCAGCTAATGTTAAAGGGGTACCTGTCAGTTTACGGGCTGCCTCGACCTTGCCCGGCATGCCGGCATAGGTTTTTTTGATTAAATCCAGATCAAAAACCATGGTAAATAAATTTTTGAGGTTGTAGTGTTCGATGTCCGAAGAATGCATTCTATCTGAACGAGATGCGAATTTACCGAAAATGAACTATTGTATCAACATTAGCCCTTTTAGGTTTGTTGCTTTTTTTTTAATTTTGCAGCATGTACAAACTGAAACATTTCATCGAATGGCAGGCATTTGGTGTATGTACGGCAATTGGGGAAAGACTGGGCATTGCCACTTCCAGGATCCGGACCTGGTTTATTTATATATCGTTTCTGACATTGGGTTCCCCATTGATCATCTATTTTGTTCTCGCATTCTGGATGAATATCAAAAGGTACATTCTTTCGGCGAGAAGAAATCCCCTGAGGTATCTGTAAGTTTCAGGATTTGACATTCCGATGGCGATTACTGCACCGATTTTCTGAGCCTAACCAGTTTATCAAGCAATCCTTCGAGTAAATCCAGCTTCAACATATTCGCACCATCGCTTTTGGCAACAGCCGGGTTTGGATGAGTTTCAATGAATAATCCGTCTGCACCTGCTGCGATCGCCGCCTTCGCAATCGTTCCGATCAACTGGGGATTTCCTCCGGTGATACCGCTTGTCTGGTTTGGCTGCTGGAGTGAGTGGGTGCAATCCATGACCACCGGTACACCATGCTCCTGCATCCAGGGAATATTCCGATAATCAACTACCAGGTCCTGATATCCAAAAGTGGTCCCCCTTTCCGTTAGCATAATTTTATTGTTGCCTCCTTTGCGTATCTTCTCCACCGCAAATTTCATGGCGGGTCCGCTCAGGAACTGACCTTTCTTGACATTTACCACCTTTCCCGTTTGTGCGGCTGCCAGCAGAAGGTCCGTCTGTCTGCATAAGAAAGCAGGTATCTGCAGCATATCCACATATTTTGCGGCAGGTTCTGCTTCATCATGTGCATGAATATCGGAGGTGGTGGGCAGTTTGTACTTTTCACCGGTCTTTCTGACAAGGGCAAGAGCCTGGTCATCACCAATACCCGTGAATGAGGATGAGCTGGTTCGGTTTGCTTTGCGGTAAGAGGATTTGAAAACGTAGGGGATGCCGAGATTTTTGCAGAAACCGGATACCCTTGACGCCACTTCATCGAGAAGTTCTGCACTTTCCACCACACAGGGACCGGCTATCAGAAAGAAATTTTTTTCGTCGTATACCTGACCCGAAAAAAGGTCTTTGAGAAATTTTTCCATGCGGCAAAGGTAACTATTGTTAAGGGATTGAATTCACGGCAGGTAACGGTAGAAAAGACCTTCAGGCAGATCTCCTCTACCAACTTTTCACTAGGTTTGCACAACTTTCTTAAACCATCTAAACTTTTAGGAAATGCTCAGGGAAAAAATCCTGGTGATCGGCGCTTCGGGGCAGATAGGGGTGGAGCTGACGCTGGCGCTGAGGAAGATTTATGGAAACAGCAATGTGGTGGCATCCGATATGAGGGAAGAAAATGAATTGTTGAGAGGAAGCGGACCCTATGTGTCGCTTGATGTCATGAATAAGGAAATGCTGCACGTTCAGGTGATTCGACAGAATATCACGCAGATTTATTTATTGGCAGCAATCCTTTCTGCGAGGGGCGAAAAAAATCCTGGCCTTGCCTGGCATCTCAACATGCAGGGCCTGCTCAATGTCCTGGATATTGCCCGGGAAGAAAAATTGCAGAAGCTGTACTGGCCAAGCAGTATCGCTGTTTTTGGGCCCACTTCCCCCAAGCAGAATTGTCCCCAGCAAACCATCATAGAACCAATTACGGTATATGGGATAAGCAAATATGCGGGGGAGTTCTGGTGTAATTATTTCTCCCGGAGATATGGAGTGGATGCACGGAGTATCCGGTACCCTGGCCTGATCAGTTATAAGTCATCCCCAGGTGGAGGGACAACCGACTATGCCATCGAAATCTTTCATGAAGCCCTGGAAAACAAAAAATATACCTGCTTTCTCAAAGAAGATACCTACCTGCCCATGATGTACATGCCGGACGCCATTCGTGCCACCATAGAACTCATGGAAGCCCCGGCCGCTTCGATTACCGTGAGGACCTCCTACAACGTCTCAGCCATGAGTTTTTCGCCTGCGGAAATTGCCGCTGCCATACGAAAACACATTCCGGAATTTCAGGTAAGCTACGAGCCGGATTACCGACAGGCCATTGCTGACAGCTGGCCGGGAAGCATTGATGACAGCATCGCCAGATCGGACTGGGGCTGGAAACCGGAATATGATCTGGCCGGGATGACCACGGACATGCTGAAAAACATTGCTCAAAGCTCCTGATTGTCACCGGAATGTTAAAAAGCTGTCGCTGAGGCCTGCCAAATGACCAGACATCCCTCGTCATTGATGTTTTTGTGGTAAAATTGCGCCTCAATCAGATTAGATCAACTATGTGGAAATGCATCTTTGCCCTGTTATGTTCGGTTACCACAGCCTGGATATATGGACAAACCAATAAGACGATGACACCGGGACTGTGGAGGGCTGAACTGGAAAGAGCGGATGGTAACCCGATTGCCTTCAATTTTGAATTCAAAATTAAGGACCAGAAGAAGCTGATCTATATCCGCAATGCTGCAGAATCCCTGAAGGTGGATGACATCCGGTTTCAGGGCGATTCCGTATGGATCAGGTTGCCATACTTTGATTCTGAAATACGGGCAGCCCTGGCAGCCAGACATGAGCTCCGGGGATACTGGATCAAGCACCTTGGCAACAGGGATCAGTTCATGCCGTTTCTCGCGCGAAGCGACCAGCCCTACCGCTTTTATTCTTCGGGCGGTCCGGCACGGCATGACCTCACCGGCCGCTGGGCGGTACTATTCAGGAACCCGCAAAAAAATGATTCAACGCTTTGTGTTGGTGAATTTACCCAGCATGGCAATAAGTTAACCGGGACCTTCCTCCATCCCACGGGCGATTACAGGTACCTGCAGGGAATCGTTTCCGGGGATTCCCTGAAATTGTCCTGTTTCGACGGGAGCCATGCCTATCTGTTTACTGCAAAAATTGATGACAACAATCATATTTCGGGAGGTCAATATTTTTCCGGCCTGACCCACAGGGAATTGTGGGTGGCAAAAAGAGATCCTCGTGCCCATCTCCCGGATGAATTCGGTCTCACCAGAATGAAGAATGGTGCTTCAAGGCTCTCTTTCACATTCAGGGATATTGATGGAAATACCGTTTCGTCTAGTGATGAGCGTTTCAAAAATAAGGTCCTGCTTGTCCAGCTGATGGGGTCATGGTGCCCAAACTGCCTGGACGAAACAAGCTTCCTCTCCAAATTCTATGAGAGTTACAGGAAAAAGGGTGTTGAAATCATCGGCCTCGCTTATGAAAGAAGCACGGATTTTTCACTTTCACAGAAAAATCTTCGAAGTTTCCAGGAACGCCTCCATGTACCATACCCGCTGCTGATCACAGGGGTATCGGAAAGTGATCCGGAAAAGGCAAAAAAGACTTTGCCCCAACTGGAAGGTATAGAAGGATTTCCGACAACCATCTTTATCGACAGGGCCGGCCAGGTACAAAAGATCCATACGGGTTTTAACGGACCGGCTACGGGGGAACATTACGAAGAGGAAAAAAAGACATTTTATAGCATAGTTGATGCCCTGCTTGTCCAATAAGCGAACCTGTCCAAATCCTCAGGAGATGGCGTAAAATAATGGTTACAAACCTTATTGGAAACTAACCAGGTTTACATCAAAGAATACCGGGGTATTTGGGGGTATGAACGTTCCCGCTCCCTGGCAGCCGTAGGCGAGTGATGAGGGACAGAGTAATTTAATGTGACCACCGGCCTGAATCTTTGGAATACCAATCTGCCAGGCCTTTATCAGGTTGGTCAGCATAAATCCTGTCTTGGCCGAATTGGAAGTGGAGTCAAAGATGATTCCGTCCAGAGTACTCCCGGTATACGTAACATATATGGTTGAACTCAGGGTGGGAAAACTGCCCCCGTTGCCAGGATTGACGATCTGGTAAAGAAGCCCCGAACTATCCTGTGTCACGGAAAGATTATTGCTTTTGGCATACTGTCGCATGACGGCTGTGTCATAAGATACAGGAGCGTTACTGCACGAGAAGTATCCGGGTGAGGATTTGGAACAACTGATAAAATACGTAACGGTACACAGCACAAAACATGTCAACAGGATTTTCTTCGTCATAAACAGCTTGGGTTTTCTTTTTGGAGTTACAATGATTTTGCAATGATAAGAAATCCTTCATTCCTGCCAGGTGGTTATAGGAATATTTTAACGATATACCGGGTTCTTCCGGTTGCCCCTGATTCCCTTCGTTTCTGAAGATTACCTCCTAAGGAGCCCGGACCTCATTTGTATTCCCCAAAGACTTCGCGCAAGCTGTCCGCGATTTCGCCCAGAGTACAATAATTTTCAACGGCTTCAATGACTGCCGGCATCAGGTTATCCCCACTGGTTGCCCGGTCATTGAGGGATTGCAGGACCTGGTCACATTTAGCATGGTCCCTGTTGTTGCGCAGGGCTTGCAATTTCGCGATCTGGACCTGGCGAATGGTATCATCGATCCGGAATGCAGGCGGTGTTCCTGTTTCTTCCGATTCGAACCTGTTGACGCCTACTATGATTTTTTCCTTGCTTTCAATCTTTCGGTGATATTCATAGGCACTGGAAGAGATCTCCTGCTGGATAAAGCCCTCTTCGATGGCATGAACGCTGCCGCCCATGGCATCAATGATATCTACCAGTTTCTGGGCTTCCGCTTCAATCCGGTCTGTGAGTGTTTCTACAAAATAGCTGCCAGCCAGGGGATCCACGGTATCGGGGACGCCGCTTTCATAAGCGATAATCTGCTGGGTTCGCAGCGCCAGGCGGGCAGCGTCTTCGGTGGGCAGGTTCATCGCCTCGTCGTATCCATTGGTGTGCAGTGACTGGGTTCCCCCCAGCACAGCGGCAAGTGCCTGCAGGGTAACCCTGGTGATATTGTTTAGCGGTTGTTGTGCAGTAAGCGTGCTGCCTCCTGTCTGGGTATGGAAACGCATCATCATGGCCTTTGGGTCCGTGGCCCCGAATTCCTTCATGATTTTGGCCCACATTCGTCTGGCAGCCCGGAACTTGGCTGCTTCCTCAAAAAGATTGTTGTGGGCATTGAAGAAAAACGAAAGTCTCTTTCCAAAAACATTGATGTCCAGCCCTTTTTCCAGAGCCGCATTAACATAGGCCTTACCGTTACTCAGGGTAAAGGCAATTTCCTGAACTGCTGTGCTCCCTGCCTCGCGGATATGGTACCCCGAAATGGAAATGGTGTTCCATTTCGGCAATTCGCGGCTGCAATAGGCAAAGATATCGGTAACGATGCGCATGGAAGGTTTGGGCGGATAAATGTAGGTACCCCGCGCCGCGTACTCCTTGAGGATATCATTCTGTATGGTTCCGGAAATTTTCTTCAGATCAGCTCCGTGCTGACGGGCAAGGGCAACATAAAAAGCCAGCAGGATGAATCCAGTAGCGTTGATCGTCATTGAGGTTGTGATGTTTTCCAGGGGGATGCCATGGAAAAGGGCCTGCATGTCTTCCAGGGAGTCGATGGCTACCCCCACTTTGCCCACTTCTCCTTCGGCCAGCGGGTGATCGCTGTCATAGCCAATCTGGGTAGGAAGGTCAAAGGCAACGCTGAGGCCGGTCACTCCCTGGGAGAGCAGGTAATGGTACCGCCGGTTGCTTTGTTCGGCCGTACTGAAACCTGCATACTGGCGCATTGTCCACGGTTTACCCCGGTACATGTCTGCCTGTATGCCCCGTGTAAATGGAAATCGTCCCGGGAGCTCTTCCTGGTGGGGAAGGGGATGGTCAGCAGCGGTGTAAAGCGGTTTGATCTCGATGTCAGAATCAGTAAAAACCTTCTTATCGTTCATTTTTTAAGAATCTGCTATTGAAAGAAATTCCTGCCATGCACATTCTGCTATTTCATCAGTTTCTTCGCCTCATAACTCAGCGCATCGGCGACTACAGTATGGAGTGAGGCTTTTGGATTCTGGACCATCAGTTCCAGCAAGCTCTTGTTGAGATCCACACCGCTGGCTTCGGGAGGAAGAAAAGAACCAACCTGATTGATGATCAGGAGGTTTTGATCCTTATAGTTTCTGACAGCATCCCAGGCTTCGGGGGACACATAAATCTGCTGGGTGATATTGTGCTCAAATTCCTGTTTGGTTGCCTGGGTCAGCAGCATTTGCATTTCCTTGGCACTCATCCCCTGTTGATTCACGCGGCTGATGAGGTTGGGAAGGGCGATCCTGTCGGTAAGCAGAATAAGCCTTTCGTAGGCCTGAAGCTGCATTTGTTTGGTATTAACACTGGGTGCGGCTTTGGCATTTTCCAGGACTCCTCTCCTGGCTTCTTTACGTTGTTTCCAGAAAATGAATGCGAGGGACCCGGCAAGCAAAACGGCAATGGCAATGGCCCAATAAAGTTCTTCCGTAGAAATTGACATGAATGATTTTTTTACCAGAAGCAAAAGTAATGAATAGACGGCATGTGCCATATGAGATATTTCTATTCGACGTCGGTGCTCACTGTCACCGCTTTGTCAATTTAACGCCTCTCTTTCCGGGAAGGTTAATTGTTGCTAAATTTGCAGCATGGAATCAAATACAATTAGTGAATCCACGGGCCTTTCGCCGGTCACCTTCACCCAGGGTGCCATCACCGAAATCCGAAGGCTGATGGGGGAGGAGGGATTTGACCGCTCCAAATATCTGCGGGTAGGCGTAAAGGGGGGAGGATGCTCCGGTCTTTCTTATGTGCTGGGATTTGATGATCGCGCTGAAAGCGATGAAGCTTTTGATTACGAAGGTCTTTGCTTTATCATGAATAAGGCCCATGGGATCTATCTGGGAGGAATGGAAATCAACTGGCAGGATGGCCTGAATTCGAGAGGGTTTACTTTTTCCAACCCGAACGCATCCAAAACCTGTGGCTGCGGAACCTCTTTTGCGGTATAGGGTAATGAATGGATTTTATTCGGCTGGGGATTCCCGACCAGGAGGTCCCCTTTTCATTTGATTCGTTTCTGCCATCAGATTTTTTCATCCACTTCACCCTGGTGCTTGGTATCCATACTCCGGTAGGCGAGGAAAAAGACGAGCGGGAAAATGAGAAGCGAAAAAATCGTAGCACAGATTAGTCCGCCTATTACGACCCTGGCCAGCGGTCTTGAGCTTTCTGACCCAATCCCGGTGGAGACCGCAGCAGGGAGCAATCCGATGGTTGCCATCAGTGCAGTCATCAACACGGGCCGAATCAGTGAATTAACTCCTCGTTTGATAGAAGTATAAAGCGGGTTTTCCCCTTTAATTCTTTCCAGGTTATGTTTAAAAGCGGAAATCAGGAGTACTCCTTCCAGAATGCATATTCCAAAAAGGGCTATAAAGCCAATGCCGGCAGAAATGCTGAAATTGGTTCCAGTCATCAGCAGGGCGAGGATTCCCCCAACAACGGCGAAGGGCACATTGAGGAATACCAGTCCGGCATCCTTAAGATTGCCAAACATGATGAAAAGTAACAGGAATATCAAGAGCAGGCTGATCGGTACGACCTCGGCAAGGCGTTTGGAGGCCCGCTGCTGGTTCTCGAAATCACCCTGCCAAAGCATCGTATAGCCTTTCTTCAGGGTTACTTTTTCATTGACCTTTTCCTGGGCCTCGGCAATGGTACTTCCCATGTCCCTGCCCCGTACGGAGAATTTGATAGCCGAATACCGCTCATTGTCATCCCTGAAGATCAGGCAGGGCCCTGTCTTTTCTGTTATATTGGCTATTTCCCGGATAGGTACTTTTGAACCACTCTGTGTGGGAACCAGGAGGTCTCCTATATCTGCCTCGGATGACCGAAATTCTTCAGGAAATCGAATCCGGATGTCAAAGCGCTTAATGTTTTCATACAGTTGGGTGACGGCCTTGCCGCCAATGGCCATTTCTATAACCGCATTGGCATCGGCCGTCGAGACCCCGTACAGCGCCATCCTGCTCTGGTTGAGATCAATATCCAGTTCAGGCTGGCCGATATTCCTGATCACACCCAGGTCCTCGATACCATAAACCGACTTCAGGATATTGAACACTTCATCGGATTTTTCCTCCATATAATCCAGGGAATCTCCAAATATTTTTACGCAAATGGACCCTTTTACACCCGACACCGCTTCTTCGACGTTATCCATGATCGGTTGTGAAAAATTCAGGTCAGCTCCCGGAATCATGGAGAGTTTCCG
>Ga0318562_10000143_pt1 | contig 32831 bp, 28 predicted proteins | sample GRESIP066b5f18_FD_203688 | JGI IMG/M metagenome (GOLD analysis project Ga0318562, IMG submission 203688) | Tropical soil microbial communities from Luquillo Experimental Forest, Puerto Rico - GRE.SIPMG.066b5f18 | ecosystem: Environmental > Terrestrial > Soil > Tropical forest > Bulk soil... | reverse complement strand
TTTTATTGTTAATTTATTTATCAAACCAGGCCCAGGTTGACTCCTTTGGGTTCACCCGGCCAGCACCCAGGTATCCTTGCTGCCCCCTCCCTGGGAAGAATTCACGACCAGGGAACCTTCCCTCAGGGCAACCCGGGTCAGGCCTCCCGGCACAATGTGGATTCCTTCCGGCCCGCAAAGCGCATAAGGCCTCAGGTCGATGCGCCGTGGTTTCAGCTTTCCATTCATGTAGCAGGGGGCGGATGACAGGCTGATGATCGGCTGGGCTATATACTGACGGGGATCCTTGAGGATTTCAACCTGATAACGGAAGATTTCTTCATCACCGGCTATATGCCCCATGAGCATACCATATCCTCCGCTTTCATTGGTTTTCTTGATAACCATCTGGTGCATGTTTCCAAATACATATTCCCTTTCTTCGGGATCGGCCAGCTGGTAAGTTGGAACATTTTTGAGGATCGGATCTTCGTTCAGGTAATATTTAATCATGGCCGGTACATAGGTGTAAATTGCCTTATCATCCGCCACGCCGTTTCCCAGAGAATTGACAATGGCTACATTCCCTTTCCGGTAGGCGCTCATGATGCCTGCCACACCCAGCATGCTGTTTGGATTGAAGGAGAGCGGATCCAGGAATTCATCATCGACGCGCCGGTAGATCACATCCACCTGCTGCAGACCCGATGTGGTTTTCATGTAAACACGGTGATTGGCCACTACCAGATCCCTGCCTTCAACCAGCTCAACACCCATCAGCCGGGCCAGCGTAGTATGCTCAAAATAGGCTGAATTGTAAATACCGGGCGTCAACACAACGATAGTGGGGTTACTGATCTGCCTCGGGGAAAGAGATACCAGGTTCTTATGCAGGATATTGGGGTATTCCGTTACCGTGAGCACATTGCTGCGCGGCAGAAGGTCCGGGAAAATTCGTTTGGTGATTTCCCTGTTCTCAAGCATATAGCTTACCCCGCTGGGGGTTCGCAGGTTGTCTTCCAGAATAAAGAAGGTCCCGTCGTTGTTTCTGATCAGATCGATTCCGGCAATATGCACATAGATATCGTGGGGAACAGGGAATCCAAACATCTCCCGCAGATAATGCGGGCAGCTGTAAATAATTTCTGTCGGGATGATGCCATCTTTCAGGATGAACCGGTCATTGTATACATCCTTCAAAAAAAGGTTCAGCGCCTTCAGACGCTGCTTGATACCCCGCTCAATGTAATGCCATTCTTCCGCTGTAATGATCCGGGGGATGATGTCAAAGGGAAATATTTTTTCAATGCCCTCCCCGCTTCCATATACGGTAAACGTGATGCCCTGGCTCATAAAGAGGCCCCTGGCCATCTCCTCCTTCCTGTTGAGTTCTTCCACACTGAGCTGCTGCATGAAATCCAGTACCCCCCTGTATTGCTCGCGGACCTGTGAATCCACATACATTTCGTCCCAGGTGTTCTGATCAACATAATACGTATTCAGCAGTTCGCTGGCTTGCATGACTCATGATTTTGTCGAAGAGGGAAATCTCAGGCAGGCAATCGGGATCGATGGTCTAAATATAGATAATAAAATTCTTTTATTCATGGAATACCAGTTCATTTGGACAAAAATCCCGGTGAAAATTTGCCGGTTTCTTAAAAAAACCGGCTTTTGTTGAACAGCATGCAAGGTTGGATATTTGCAGATGAATTAAACCATATCCGGTATTTGTTTTTTGTGTCCCGGATTCATCGGTCTGAACTTCCAACCTCACCTATTAGATTAAATTTGAAAAAATAAACAGATGAAGACTGTTGCCATGATTCCTGCCCGGTATGCTGCCACGCGTTTCCCGGGCAAACTGATGCAGAACCTGGGGGAAAAGACCGTGATCCGTCATACCTATGACAACACGGTAGGCACCGGGCTATTTGATGAGGTGATGATTGTCACCGACAGTGAAATCATATTTGAGGAAATCGTTACCCACGGGGGAAAGGCAATTATGAGCCGTCGGGAACACGAAAGCGGAAGTGACCGGATTGCAGAAGCCGTGGAAAGCATGGAGGTGGACATTGTGGTGAATGTCCAGGGAGACGAACCTTTTGTACAGAAAAAGCCACTGGAAAAATTATTGGCCGTATTCGATTCGGAGGAAGGCAGGGCAGTCCAGGTGGCCTCCCTGATGCAGGTGATCCGGGACCAAAAATTTATTGATGATCCCAACTATGTGAAAGTTGCTGTTGACCGCCATATGAATTCCCTGTTCTTCAGCCGCAGTGTCATTCCTTACCCCAGGGACCCGGATACCTCCGCGCTTTATTATGAACACATTGGTGTGTACGCCTTCCGGAAGAAAGCCTTGCTGGATTTCACGCGGTGGCCGGTTGGACCGCTTGAAGCCACCGAAAAAATTGAATGCCTCCGGTACCTGGAAAATGGCATCGCCATCCGCATGGTAATTACAGAATACATGGGTGTGGAAATAGATAGTCCGGATGATCTGACGCGGGCGCTCAGCTTGCTGTCGGAGAAAAAATCCCTTAACCAATAACAGCCCCTGTCATGGACCAGCCACTTTGGGGAATCGATCTGGGCGGTACAAAAATGGAGGGGATAATCCTTCCCTCTACCGGCGATCCACAACCGATCATCAGAACGCGAATGGGTGCCGAATGGTCGGGAGGTTACACGCACATCATCCGTCAGATTGCCGGGCTTGTCAGCAAAATGCAGTCAGAGACCGGGCTGACTCCACAAAAAATCGGATTCGGAACCCCGGGGATTCTGGACCCCGGGATGCTGACAATGAAAAACTGCAACAGCACCGCCCTGAATGGTCAGCCGTTACAAAGAGATCTTGAATCCGCTCTGCAGATACCCGTCGTTCTGGCTAATGATGCCAATTGTTTTGCCCTGGCTGAAACCCACTGGGGAGCTGTAAAACAGCATTTCCCCGGAGCCGGGATGGTCTTTGGAATCATTATGGGCACAGGAGTGGGCGGGGGCATTGTCATGAATGGAAAGATCTGGAACGGGAAACATGGCATTGCAGGAGAGTGGGGCCATATCTTCCTGGATGAATCCGGAGGGCACTGTTACTGCGGAAAATCGGGGTGCGTCGAGACCATACTGTCGGGGCCCGGATTGCAGAAATTCTATACCAGCCTGACAGGTGTGCATTTGCCTTTACATGAAATTGTCCGACGGGGCCAGGATCATCATGACCAGGCGGCCGATCTGACGATCCGGCGGCTTTGCTATTTTTTTGGGAAAGCCGTTTCGGTCATCACCAATGTACTTGACCCGGATGTAATCGTCGTTGGCGGTGGGGTGGGAAATATTGACCCGATTTATTCAGAAGGAAGGGCGAGCCTGGAAAAATTCATTTTCAACAACCGTACGGATCTGCCTATCATAAAACCCGCACTGGGGGATAGCGCCGGAGTATTTGGAGCGGCGGCCCTCGTTGCCTGATGGCCGGGAATCCAGGCTTTTTTGAGCAGCCCAGCCTGCTGTCACCCGGAAACCGGCCTGGTTCAGAATCGTATAATGGCAAATCCTGACTTGCTGAAATTTTCATAATGCAGGGCTACCTCATTTTCGGAGATCTGGCGGGACCGCTGGAACAGCAGCGAGTTCTTGTAACGCCAGTACACAAGACCTTCGTCTGAGACGAGGTTTCCTTTGTAATCAATGATCGTGGAATTGCCGAATTGTTGTTCCTCGGTATATCGGAAGAAACTGTTGTACAGGAGAAATATTTTTTGGTTCAGCGGAACGACCAGATAGGAGAGATTGGGAGTGTTGAAATCAGTGACCTGTTCTTCGTTGATGATCCCGCTCCAGCTGCTGTCCGTCCGGTGTGCCGGGAAATAGAACATGCACAGGTCACCCCGCTCAAAAGTTCTCCGGGCCCCGCCCAGCTTGTTGTAACGGGTGTACCCATTGCGGTTGATCACGATGGGCTTGGGGATATTCATGATCGAATCTCCGCTGAAAATCGCAGAAAGGTCCAGCAGATTATAATAGGTATCATTCTGATAGGTATCCGGGAAAGGCACACCATATTCCTTGAGAAGCATAAACCCGCTGCCCGGCACTGCAATAAAACTCTCGTGCGTGGCATTTTCGTCCTTGGTATTGAAAGCCATCAGAGTATTGAAGCGGTAAGATGAATCGAAATCAAATTCGTGCTTGGATAACGAATAATGTATCACTTCCACATCCTTGAGCGTAGAATAGGTGAAATCAGAAAGGACCCCGGCATAAGCTTCCCCCAGGTCGTCTTCAACAGACAGTGCTACATCCTCCCACTTCGAATCGGCCGGAAGCCTGATTTCCTTATAGAGGTATTTGCCATCCCTGCCGGTAAAATGGAACAACAGGAAGTTGTTATTCGTCCTCGACGGTGTTGCCATCAGCCACTCCCCGTCATTGGCGAGCTTGACGGGACTTGTGCTGAAATATTCCACGGGATAACTGACGAAATCGTCCTGGATAAAGGGCTGGGTAAAATACAGGTGCTGGTAAGTTTTGTACTGAAGCAGGTTCCAGTTGTTATCAAAAAGAGCGGCATGAATCTGCATGCCTGCTGTGGGACCAAACCTGAAGCACAACAGGAGCAGTTTGCTTTTGTCTTCAGAACGGATCAGGCAATAACTGTTGCCGGGTTCATTGAAGGGCAGAGTGAAAATAATTTTTTCGGATGCCACCATTTCGCCTTCGCCGGAAAAACGGTTGATGACAAAATTTGTTTTCCCAACGCAGGCCAGCAGAATCAGCTGGTCAAAAAAATCATCGTTGCACACATAGTATTCCTTTACCGTGGTGTCGGCTATCTTATACGGATCGGTCCTGTTAACCAGATACATGTGTTCGTTGAAAATATCAAAGACCTGCTTTTCAACAAGGTCATCGGGGTTGGGGACTGTATGTTTCTTGATCGGCTTGGGTTTCTCCCTCCTCTCGATCCAGTAAAAATTGCCCACTTTCCCGGCGATGTCAAACGGGTCATTGATAAAAGGTGAGTACAATACTTTCTGAGCCGAGGTCCAATTACTGCCAAGGAGAAGAATTATAATCGCGTATGATAATACTACACGCCTCATAAGCCCCAATTAACCTGTCATGCTGAAGTTAGAGTGTTTCTCGCAATTTTAGGTTTGGTCACTATTAATACGCAAAGGATTTATTAAGGTTGCTGTACCTTCGCAACATCAAAAAATCTGCCGATTATAATATGAAGTTCCGAAATTTTAAAATGGTAAGCTACGTGGTTTTCGGACGGGGAAGTTTTGAACAGCTGGATGAGATTTTGTTACCCAACCGAAAAGGCAATGCGCCGATGATCTTTCTGGTTGATCATTTTTTTGAGAATAAGCCGCTGACGGGGAGAATACCGCTCCGGGAAAATGATAAAATCCTGTACGCCGATGTTACACATGAACCGAAAACGACATATGTTGACCGGATAGCCCGTCAGCTGAAAGAGGAGTTCGGTTCGGTGAGCGGGATTGTGGGAATCGGGGGTGGTTCGGCCATGGACCTGGCCAAAGCTGTTTCGCTCATGATGAACAATCCCGGTTCTTCTGCCGATTACCAGGGCTGGGACCTCGTGAAACATCCAGGAGTGTATAAAGTAGGCATACCAACCCTGAGTGGAACCGGCGCGGAGGTTTCAAGAACAACAGTCCTGACTGGGCCGACCAAAAAACTGGGAATGAATTCGGACTTTACCCCCTTTGACCAGATCGTGCTTGATCCTGAACTGACGGCGGGGGCACCCGTTAACCAGAGGTTTTATACCGGAATGGACTGCTACATCCATTGCATTGAGAGCCTTGAGGGGACTTACCTGAATGAATTCAGCAAGTCATATGGAGAAAAGGCGCTGCAGCTCTGCCGGCAGGTATTCATTCACAAAGACAAATGGGATCCGGAAAGTGACGACCAGCTGATGATGGCCTCTTACGCTGGTGGAATGAGTATTGCTTACTCACAGGTAGGGGTTGCCCATGCGGTAAGTTATGGTCTGGGGTACCTTCTGGGAACCAAACATGGGGTTGGTAACTGCATTGTCTTTGACAAGCTGGAGGAATTTTACGGCAACGCGGTATATGAATTCAAAAAAATGGTGGAGAAAAATAAAGTCGATATTCCACAGCGTGTCACCAAAGGGCTTTCTGATGAACAGTTCAATACGATGATAGATGTGGCACTGGGTATGAAGCCGCTGTGGGAAAATGCACTGGGCTGGGATTGGGAAAAAAGGATGAACCGGGACAAGCTAAGGGCATTGTATGAAAAGCTTTAGGTCCGGGCATTTCAATTGTTCAAACAATAGTCCATGGGAAAACGGGAACCCTGGGTTTTCTTCTTAATCCTGTATCTCCGTTCCATTTTTCCCGGTTCGGCCCATGTCCAAAAGCTCGTCTTTCTCTTTGGTCACCTGCTTTACGCGGCACCTGTTGATCCCTATGTCAAGCATACCTCTAACGATGGCTTCGGGGTGGAAGTGGGTGCGGGGATAGGCACAGGAAGAACTTTCCTGGCGGGGACTATCGGATAGACTTCATTTGGCGCTGTGTCCGGAAACGGAACTGGCAGCCTGAGCTATGTTCCCATCAAGGGTGGGCTTAGACATTATCTGCTGACTGGGAAATGGTTATTTCTCCAGGCGGAGGCCGGAGTGGGGAGCATAAAAAATGAAGTGGTCAACAGTAAGCGGTTCAGGGGCGACCTGGGGCTGGGTCCGGCGGGGTCCGCTTGAAGTTCTGCCTCCTATGAACGGTTTGCTAGATCCGGAAATGAAACTTCCGGGTATTCATCCCGGATAGGAACAAAAGCCGGAGCCAGGCTTGGATGATAATGCAACCGGCGTAGGCATCCGGAAAACATATTCAATCAAAAAATATATAGGCAGTAACAAGCCCGGGAGGCAGCTAATGAACATTTAATACCGTACTGTGTTAAATTATGATGTTCCGGCATTAATTTTGCTGTTTCTAGCTATGCGATCCCTCTGAAAAATTGGCCATAGGTCACCCTTTTTCTAAAGAATTCTTCCTACTGAAGCTGTATGCTGGTCGCAATGATACCGTGTCGATAGTATTTCATCACCAGACCTTTGTATTATGCGCATTGCCTTTCTGATCATGGCTCACAAGGATCCGCTGCAAATTGAAAGACTGCTTAAGAAGTTTGAGCACACAGCATTTCATTTTTACATACACCTTGACAAGAAAACCCGGATGAAGGAGTTTTCCCACCTGGATAGCCTCGGGCAGGTACATTTTATCTCCAAGAGGGTCAAGGTAAGATGGGCTTCCTACAGTTTCGTGGATGCACTGCTGAATTCCTTCAGGGAAATTCTGGATTCAGGGATCAACTATGACTATATCAGTGTGATGAGCGGTCAGGATTATCCGATCAAGCCCGTTTCAGAAATCTATTCCTTCCTGGAAAACAACAAGGGCAAAAATTTTATTTGTTACGAAGATCCGCAAGGTGCCTGGTGGAAAGAAGCCATTACCAGGGTCACCAAGTACCATTTCACCAATTATGATTTTAAAGGCAGGTACCGCCTGCAATACCTCCTGAATCTGATCATGCCCGACCGAAAATTTCCCCTTCCCTATGAGTTATACGGGGGACCTAGGGCCATGTGTATGACCCTGACGACAGATTGCGCCAGGTATGTCCTGGTATTTATTAATTCCAACCGGAAGCTCCGGCAGTTCACCAAGTTTACCTGGGGACCCGACGAATTCCTGATACCGACCCTCATCATGAACTCCGATTTCAGGTCCAGTGTAGAAAATAACAACTTTTATTATATAGACTGGTCAAGAGGCGGGAGCAATCCCAAAACGCTCACCGTGGAAGATTTTGACGTGCTGGCAAAATCGGATAAATTCCTGGCCCGGAAATTTGACATGGGTGAAGATGTGAGGATTCTCGATCTCCTGGACGGCATTCTGTTTCCCGCCAAATCCCAGCAAAATACTACTTCGGTAAATTGTTAAAGACCGTTTCATTTATTTTCACCGGGTATTTTTTCTTCAATTCCGAAATCCAGGAATCCTCCAGATAATTCTGGTAATCGTTGATGACAAGCCCCCGGGCATCGGTGTAACTACGAGGCTCGCGTTCCGGATATATCTTTAGGATATAGGCTGCCGTTACCGTATTGTCTGCAGGATTCTTCACTCTGGAACTGAACATGCCCGGCTGCAGGCTGCCTGTTTCCGCTTTGGGAAGCTGGGAGAGCTCAAACCTTCCGGAATCGGCCTGGGCCTGGTTTCCCGAACTGTCGAGGATCTTTCTCCAGGCAGACGGATTTGCCCTGATTTTCCTTGTGATTTCTCCAGCTGCTTTTTCGGTGCTGAAGGTAAAGACCATGGCATCTGCGCTGGGAGCCCACCAGTATTTGCCGCCATGGGCTTTATAATAGCTCTCCAACCCTGCTGAATCTGCTGAAGCTTTGTCCCATACTTTGCGTTGCATGATCTCAAACAGGAGATTCCCTTCCCTGAATTCTTTTAACTGGGCAGCAAATTCCTTATTGTAGTACTCCAGATGGTTACGGTAATAGTCATAAGCTACATTTTCCCGGTACCTCTCAAAAAGCTCCTTGTTGGACCTGACGGGCCCGGCTCCAGGGACATTCCTGACCGACTTGCGGTAATCAATCCAGTCCTTTACAAAGAATGCCTTTGCATCAAAATAAAACAGGACGGTGCTGTCATTCAGACCGGGGATGCGCGGAGGTGGCTTATGCTGTACAATGCTGTCGGTGTAGGCCCAGAGCTGACTTTCGGAAAGGTTGCTGTTCTGCCTGAACCGGGTGGTCTTCAGAATCCTTTGCAGCATTTCCTTGCGCGCAATTTCGATTCGCGGGTCATTCATGACCTGTTGCCGGAGGGCATCCAGGGTAGCCTTATCAGCCGCTGACGGAACAGGTTTGCGGCCCAGTCTCTTGATGATGTGGTATCCAAAGGCACTCGCGTAGGGGGCGCCGATCTCACCGTCCCTGCCCAGGGCAAAGGCAGCTTTTTCAAATCCGGGTTCATATTTCCCCACCCCGAATTCAGGGATTTCTCCGCCGATCTGGTAGGAGAGATTGTCCCCGCTGAATTTGCGCGCCAGCTCTCCAAAATTCTCACCCTTGAGGATAACCGCATAGATGGAATCTGCCCTCTTGCCGGTTTCCGATTTGGCCTGGTCGGTGGCATTCTGTGGGTAAGCCAGCAGGATTTGCGCTACCCTTACCTTTCCCAAACCCTTTCTTTCACCCAGGTTTTTGAAAATATGGTATCCTCCCCGGCTGCGGTAAACCCTGGAGAATTTTCCCAGGGGCGTCCCATAGGCCAGGGTCTCCAGATCGTATGGCAAACTGAAAACGGTAATATACCCCATGTCCCCTCGATTATTTTTGACATAAGGGTCGTCTGAGTATTCAATGGCAACCTCCCCAAATTCGCTGCCCTTTTGCAAAGCTGCAAAAGCCTCCCTGGCTTTATTGAATGCCTTAAGGGTATCTGCCGGAAGGGCCGTGGCGGGTGCTGCAATAAAAATATGGGCCAGATGAATGTCCTTTTGGCTGCGCAGAAAGGTCTGGTGGACCAGTTTCTCCAGGCTCGCTTCATCATGCATGTAAGGTTCCACCATCTGGTTTCGGAAATTCTGGAGCTCCGCAACCTGGCTGGGCAGCGTATCCATCCGGAGATCATAGGCAGCCTTTACTTTGAGTTTATACCTTATATATAATTCAAGGTAGTCCCGGTAACTTTTCGCTGTCGTCCTGGAGGCGGTGTTGTTTTTTCGATAAGCGTTCAGAAATTCATCCTTACTGATACTGGATGCATCATAGGTCAGAATTGGCTGGGTAAAACCGCGAGAATACAAAATGCAAGAAAACAGGAGCACCAGGGCAATCCGGCATTGAACCACCATTTCCTTCATATCAATTGGATTTTACGTTTTTCAGTTTGAGGTTGATCACCTCGTCAAATTGCTGGTATGTAAGCTTTTTGGCTATAATTCGTTTGTCTTTGTCAAGCAGGTACAGCATAGGCGTCTGGTAGACATCATAGAGTTGCCGGTAACCCGGTTTACCAGATGCCTCCTCTGTATCATGCTGCGAGGGTGTCTGGTAAACGTGCACCCAATCCTTCAAATTGTGATCCCGGATGAAATTCAGCCAGGCCTCTTTTCCTCCGTCCACCATCACGCCAACCAGCCTGACACCCTGCTGTTTCCACTTAGCCTGAAAGATCGAGTCTACTTTCGGAACGGTTTCCTTGCAATGACTGCAGGTGGGATCCCAAAAACAGATTACCGTAAAGGACGATTCCAATGCATATAACTGGAAAGGATGTTCCAGGGTATCGGTCATTTCCAGATTGGCCGCAGGCTGACCGATCAGGTTGGCCATGAGACTATATGCCCGGTCATTGACGAATTTCCTGTATTTATCTGTAAAAAAGTCCGCCTGTCCGGTATTGATATATTTTTCAAAAAGGTGCACAAATACCGCGTCCTGCCCCATATATACCGGGTTGATGTATTTCTGGACAAAATAAACCAGCAGAAATTTGAACATCTCCTTGTTGGTGCGGGAATAGAGCAGCATCATATCCACTTCCCTGTTGATGGAATCGGGTTCCGGCGGTACCAGATTTTTGTAATATTTTTCCAGCTTTGGTTCAAATATCGGCGTACGGATGAGGCGGTCATCGGTAAAGGAAACGCCATCCCAGTAATGAGCCTTATAATAATGATAGGCATAGTTCGAATCATATTTGCCTGGCGATTGGCTGGCTGAAGGAGGAACGACCGGCTCTTTAAGCAGCCTGAGCAGGGCTGCCAGGAAACTGGCGGGGTATTTTCTCTCCACGCTGTCCCGGTACTGTTGTATATACAGATTGGATTGTCTCATTTTTTCCTGGATCCGGGTGGAATCCGATTTACCGGCTGATCTTTTCAATGCTGACTGTGCTTCCAGGACGGCCTTTCCTTCCCTGGCCATATAAGCAGTATAGGTCTGAAACATGTTGTTGTCGGAGGAGCCAGTAAACTGAATATTAGACGGGATTTCACTGGAATCTGCCCTTATGGAAAAATGCTGCTCCTTATCGATGAGCAGTTCAAAAAGAATTTCCTTCTGCGGGGAAACGATAAAATAGATCCCCCCGGCCAGAGGCTGTTTTCCTTTGAACACAGCATTGCTGTTTTCGTCCAGCATGGCCGAATCAGCTACTGCCTTCACTTTTCCGTAATAGTACCCGAGGTAGATCCGGGCATTTCGGTACGGGCTGAGTTTGATACGGATCTCGTAATCCGTTTGCCCGCGGGCATTTTGCAATCCCGGCAGGCATACAACCAGAACAATTAACGCTTTGACAAGGAAAGAAGGGGCGACGGAAAAATTCCGGAGAACTTGTCTGGGTACTTTCCTGTGGCTGGTTGCGCCAGGGGAAGAAAAATAAAGGGAGATTGCCGGCATGTGATAAAGGATTTCAATGAAAAAGGACGCGCGTCATCCTCTTTGCTTTTTGATATAATTAATAGTGCGCTAATTTAACGACAGAAAATCAATTGTTGTTACTTTTAGGGCGTGCAAAGAAAAAAGGGAAATCTAAAACTGGAAAATATCCTTGTGGAAGACTATGCCGCCGAGGGAAAATCACTGGCAAGATCGGAAGGTAAGGTCATTTTTGTCGAAAATGCCATTCCCGGAGATGTGGTGGATATACAGCTGACCCGGAATAAGAAGGATTGGGCTGAAGGATACATCACTGCATTTCACAGCTACTCTGCCGACCGGGTCATCCCTTTCTGCAAACATTTTGGGATTTGCGGCGGCTGCCAGTGGCAGACCCTGCCTTATGCCAAGCAATTGCTTTACAAACAAAAACAGGTCGAGGACAACCTGAAAAGAATTGCCAAAGTGTCGCTTCCGCCGGTATTACCCATCCTGGGAGCCGACCAGACGACCTGTTACCGCAACAAGATTGAATACACTTTTTCCAACAGAAAATATCTCACCAGGGAAGAACTCCACAATCCGTCGATTTCCAGCAGACAGGATGCCGCCGGTTTTCATGCCAGGGGAATATTTGACAAAGTGGTGGATATCGATATCTGTTTTTTGCAGGCCGAGCCGACAAACAGGCTGAGGCAGGCCATAAAAAAATGGACGCTGGACCATTCCCTGCCTTTTTACGACATCAGCCTGCACCAGGGCTGGATCAGGACCATGCAGGTCAGGCTCTGTACAACCGGCGAATTGATGGTCAATATCGTATTCGGCTATGAAGACGAAAATATCCGGCTCCTCCTTGACAAGCTTCTCCGGGACTTCCCTGAAATAAGCACCCTGTTGTATACCATCAACCCCAAGAGAAACGACAGCATTCACGATCTGCACCCCAAGGTATATTTTGGAAAGGGATATGTAACCGAAAAGCTGGAAGATTTTCTGTTTAAGATAGGACCAAAATCTTTTTTTCAAACCAATTCCAGACAGGCAGAAAAATTGTACCGGGTCACGCGGGACTTTGCGGACCTGACCGGGAAGGAGATCGTTTATGACCTCTATTGTGGCACAGGCAGCATTGGCATTTTTATCAGCAAACAGGCAGGAAAAGTCATTGGCGTAGAGCTGATCGCTGAGGCGATCGCCGATGCCAGGGAAAATGCAGCCCTGAATGATCTGGCGCATGCCCAATTCTTTACAGGGGACGTTACAACCGTTTGTGACGACTCCTTTTTTGCAGTCCATGGCCAGCCAGATGTAGTCATTACCGATCCGCCACGGGCAGGTATGACCGAAAAACTGGTTAGAAAACTGCTTGATATCCGGGCCCCCCGGCTGGTATATGTAAGTTGCAATCCCGCTACCCAGGCCAGGGACCTGGCTGTCCTGGATGAAAAATATGCGGTGACCCGAATACAGCCGACAGACATGTTCCCGCATACCCATCATATTGAAAACGTGGTTCAGCTCACCTTAAGGGAGGGAAAGTCCTGAATTCAGATCCGGGAAACTGAAAACTTTCCCTGCGCCGACTATGACGATTTAACTAAAAACATTGGTCCTTATATATTATTTTTACGGTCTTTAAGCAAAGCATGTTATGACAGAATTTCGGCCCGGGCGCTTTCAGATGATTCCACCGGTTATCAAGAACCTGATTATTATCAATGTGCTGGTTTTCCTGGCACAGCAGACATTCAGAAACAGTGAATCTTTTAACATCGAGAATCTATTCGCACTCCATGATGTGCATTCGATTTATTTCAGACCACATCAGCTGGTAACCTACCTGTTCCTTCATGGCGGATGGGACCATATTTTTTTCAATATGTTTGCGCTCTGGATGTTTGGCAGCATCCTGGAAAATCTTTGGGGACCCAAGAGGTTTCTGATCTTTTACATGCTTTGCGGTATCGGATCAGGCCTGTTGCACCTGTTTGTGCTGTACCAGGAAATGGCCCCGATTATGCACCAGTTGCAGCAGTTCCCCCCCGACGTTCAGCAGGAATACCTCACCAATCCCAATTTCCAGGTAAATGGTGCCACGCTGGGCGCATCCGGTGCTGTCTTCGGCTGCCTGGCTGCTTTTGGATACCTATTTCCGAACAGTCTTATCTATCTGTACTTTTTTGTACCAATCAAGGCCAAATGGTTCGTTCTCATGTATGCAGCCATGGAGCTTTTCCTAGGCGTACGCAATTCCGCTGGAGACAATGTAGCACACTGGGCTCACCTGGGAGGAGCAGCTGTTGGCATTCTGCTTGTGCTTTACTGGAAAAAGCATGACCGGAGGAACTTCTATTAAACCATTTATGATCAGGGCTGTTATTTAGAATACCTGTTGGACAATGCTGCTCGTTTTAGTTATGTAAATTCGCAGTTTTTTTTATGGATGTAAGGGAAGACAGCTACCGGAAACGAATGGGCCTTGGGCAGGACGGCAATGCGCTGTTCCAGCTGATCATCATCAACGCGGTATTGTTTGTCATCCTGAAATTCATTTACATGATTTATCTGCTGGCACCGCTAGACCGGCAGGCATATTACAGCCATGTCTTTAATTGGTTTGTCCTGCCTGCCGGGCTGGAAAAACTAATGACCCGGCCCTGGACGCTTCTCTCCTACATGTTTGCGGACCAGCGCCTTTTTCGCTTTATTTCCAATATGTTCTGGTTATGGAGTTTTGGATACATCATGCAGGACCTGACCGGAAACAGAAAGCTGGCACCGATATACATCTATGGTGGACTTACCGGGGCAGTACTTTTCATTCTTTCCTACTATATTTTTCCCAAACTGCAGAGCCAGATTCCGGAAGCTTTTCTGGCCGGTGCCAACCCGGCAATCATGGCGGTAGCCGTGGCAACCACAACAGTCGCTCCCGACTATCGCATTTTTCCGATGATCAACGGGGGAATTCCGCTTTGGATTCTTGCCCTGGTTTATATCCTAGTAAATTTTTCAAGCATCTCCTACGGGGACACGGGTTCCTATATTGCCAATATAGGAGGGGCTGGAATGGGCTATCTGTTCATTTACCAGATGCGAAAGGGAAAAGACTGGAGTGCCTGGATGAATAATTTCTTTGACTGGTGCAATGAACTGTTCAACCCGGGCAAAAAGAGGAAAGGCAAATCCCAGAAAGACGAATTTTTTTACAATCTATCGGGCACCCAGCCCTTTAAAAAGATCCCCAATATCACCCAGAAAAGGATCGATGATATCCTGGACAAAATCAACCAGCAGGGCTATCGCTTCCTGACAGACGAAGAAAAAGACATTCTCAAACGGGCTGCAGAGGAAGAAGATTTGTAATTTACAGGCCAGTCATGGCATTCATCCGGAAATTCGCCAAACGCATATGTATTATTGCGAATCTTGTAGTAGTGGCACTTTTTTTACTTGCCTGTGCCAACTCATTTCTTGACCCCGGCAGGTGGTGGATCATTTCCCTGCTGGGTCTTGTTTTTCCCCTTCTCCTGGTTCTGGTGACGGGATTTGGCCTGTTCTGGCTTTTTTTTTATTCCCGCAGACTGTCACTGATTTCCGCTGTCGCCCTGGTCATCGGGTGGCCGAACATCCACACCTTTTTCGCCTTTAACCTCCCGCGGAAATTCGTTGAACAAAAGCCTGCCGGCACTCTTCGGGTACTGACCTGGAATGTCCGGCGCTGGGATGAATTCATTACCAAAAAAGCCGGGGCCTCCGGTCACCGCATCAAAATGATTGATTTCCTGCAGCAGCAGGACGCCGACATCATGTGTTTTCAGGAATTCTTTGAACCGCACAATGCCAGGGGTTTTTCAGAGAATATCACTTATATCCAGCAGCAACTGGGCTACCCTTATTATTTTTTTTCTCACGACTATAAAGCCGGCAACGGCATGTTCGAAACGGGGGTAATCATTTTTTCAAAGTTTCCCATTATCTATAGCGAACAAATCAAATACAACAGCCCGGACTATATCCGGGGATCAGAAAGCCTGATATTTGCGGACCTGGATGTCAACGGGAAAACGATACGGGTATTTACTACCCACCTTCAATCGGTACTCTTCCGCAACAAGGATTTCAGGGATTTTGAAATCATACGCAACGTGGATGACAGCATGATTGAGGCGTCCAAATCCATTGCCAAAAAATTGAAACGGGCCTATAGTCTGCGCAGCAGCCAGGCAGACCTGGTGAGGGCAGAACTCGACAGAAGTCCCTATCCCCTCGTCATGTGCGGAGATTTCAACGATGTCCCCAACTCGTATGCCTATTTCCGGATACGGGGCAACAGGCGGGATGCCTTTTCCGAAAAAGGCTTTGGCATTGGCAGAACCTATGTCCACCTGTCCCCCACCCTGAGGATAGACTATATTCTTACAGACCAGCAATTCAAGGTTGCCCAGGTGGGGAAATTTCCCCTGCCTTACTCCGATCACCATCCGCTCGTCGCCGACCTGCAGCTGCCCTGACGACAAGATTAATTTTGTATTTTTGGTCAAACAACTTCTTCTTGCTGATATCTTTTCCAGATTGCTGCCGCAGGTGTTGCCCGGTTACCCCCGGATAATCTATTTTTGCGCTGATTGTACAGGAACAGTTTATTACGCAATCCAGAATACGGAATATTTTTCAATAACTAACATGAGCGGATTAAGAGTTTATAATTCATATTCGAGACAGAAAGAAGTATTTACCCCACTGACCCAGGGCTACGTAGGCATGTATGTGTGCGGTCCCACGGTAAGTGGCGAAAGTCACCTGGGCCATTCAAGGCCCTTTATCACGTTTGATTTCATATACCGTTACCTGATCCACCTCGGATATAAAGTGAGGTATGTGCGCAATATTACCGATGCCGGACATTTTGAAGAGGAAGGAAGACAGGCAGAGGACAAGATCTCCAAAAAGGCTGTGATCGAAAAACTGGAGCCTATGGAACTGGTCCAAAAATATACCAACATGTTCCATTGGGCCATGCGCCAGTTTAATAACCTGGATCCGAGCATTGAGCCCACAGCTACCGGCCATATTGTCGAGCAGATTGAAATGATCAAACAGATTATTCAGGAAGGATACGGGTATGCGGTGAATGGTTCGGTTTATTTTGACGTAAAAAAATATGCACAAAAGTATCCCTATGGTAAATTAAGCGGAAGGATACTGGATGATTTGCTGGAAACCACCCGCGATCTCGAGAGCCAGGAGGAAAAACACAACCGACAGGACTTTGCTCTCTGGAAAGCTGCTCCTCCCGAACACCTCATGCGCTGGGAAAGTCCCTGGGGTGAAGGCTTCCCCGGCTGGCACATAGAATGTTCCGCGATGAGTAGCAAATATCTGGGCACCGAATTCGATATACATGGCGGCGGAATGGATCTGCTCTTCCCGCATCATGAAAGCGAAATCGCACAAAGCACCATATGCAACAAACATGTTCCTGCCCGTTACTGGCTGCACAACAACATGATCACGATCAACGGGAGGAAAATGGGCAAAAGTTACAACAATGTCATCCGCCTGACCGAATTGTTCACGGGCAACAGTCCTTTGCTGTCACAGGCGTATTCCCCCATGACCATCCGTTTTTTCATCCTGCAGACACATTACCGGAGCACGCTTGATTTCAGCAACGATGCCCTGCAAGCAGCGGAAAAAGGACTCAAACGCCTCTGGGAAGCATACAGGGAGCTGCAAAAAATGGAATTTGACCAGGCCAGGCAAATCAACCCGGACCTGGAAGATCTTTTTACTTCCTACTGCCGGGAATTTGATGAATTCATGAACGACGATTTCAATACGGCTAAAGTGCTGGCAAATATGTTTTCTCTGGTCAATCACATCAATTCCTTCAAGAGTGGGGCGCTGGAAAAATCGACTCTGTCCGCAGATACCCTTGGCTACGTTAAAAGGCAGTTCAGGAATTACCTGGAAGACATTTTTGGAATCAGGGAAGAATCCCCGGCAGATTCCGGCAGGCTTCATTCTGTTATCGAACTGCTGATCGACATTCGGAAGGAGGCCAGGTCAAGGAAAGATTATGCCACTTCCGACAAGATACGCAACCAGCTCCAGGGAATGGGAATTGCCCTCAAGGATGAAAAGGACGGAGGAGTCAGCTTCAGTTTTGATTAATTGGGGTTTTTCCGCCCGACTCGTGGAGAAGCGGCCGGTTTACTATTTTAGCTCCTGACCTTACCCTTTCATACTTTAGGAATGCCCGGACCGTTAATGAAAAGGCTTAGTTTAACCTTACACGTATGATGAAGACTGCCCTTTCTGGTAAAACCATACTGCCCTTCCTGCTGGTATTTTTTTCATCTGTTACCTGGCATGCCTGTACCAAGGTCAGCGGGCCTTCCCCGGTCATCACAAGCAACCACACGATAACCGGGGTGGTCAGTATGGGCACCAATACTACACTGCTCAGTCAGGCCCTCGCCAGGACAGGGCTGGATTCTATTTTCAACCAGCCTGGTCCGTATACTTTTTTTGTGCTTACAGATAATGTGCTGGCTGCTTCAGGCATCACCCAGTCCGTCTTAAGCAGTTACCCGGACAGCGTGATCAGGAACCTAATCCTCTACCACACGCTGGCCGGGGAAGCCGTATACTCGGCCAATTTCCCTCCCGGTCCCAATTACAAAATCATTATGGCCAATGGCGATTCGGTGTTTACTACCACCAATGGATATGGATTTTTTATCAACGGGTTCCAGGTGACCAGCACGGACGTTAGTGCCTCCAACGGACTGATTGACCTTATTTCCCATGTGTTGTTTCCTCCCTCCGGAATGATCCTGGAAACCCTTCAATCCGACAGTTCCTATTCTCTTCTGCTGGCAGCTTTAACCAGGGCCAGTCAGGGAGCCAGCAACCTGGACAGCATCCTTGCAACTGGCGGTCCCTTTACGCTTTTTGCCCCGGTAAACAGTGCCTTCACCGCAGCGGGCTTTGGATCCGTCACGGATATCAACAATGCCAATCCTGATTCACTGGCCAATATCCTTTCCTACCACATCCTTACCCGACGGTACTTTACCTCGGACATGGTCATTGGAGACTCCCCTGTGTCTCTCAACGACAGCAGTTTCACGGTGATAGGCCCTGCCAACAATTCCTGGCAGGTAAAGGGGAAGGGCAACATGACGCCCTCCAACATAATTACCCAGAATATGATGGCTCATAACGGGGTGCTTCAGTCCGTGGACCAGGTCATGATACCCTGATCCGGACTTTTTAGGCGACCACGGCAAGGGATTCAACTTACCCCCTTGCCAACAGTCCCGGCTTGATAGCCCTGATCATCTCCCGCTTCCCGGGTGGCCCCGGAAGTTTTTCCACCAGGAAGCCGCAGGCCTGAAGACGCCTCCTCACCTCACCCTTTGAACAATAGGTTACCAGTACAGCTCCGTCGGACATCATGGCGAATATTTTTCCAAAGGCTTCCCCCGTCCATAATCCAGGCTGCTCGTTAGGTGAGAATGCATCATAATAGACCAGGTCTACCTTTTCCTCCCCAGGGTCATAGCTTTCTAGGACGCTCACCCATTTTTCCAAATGAAACCTCGGAGTGACGGTCACGGGCCGATCCCAGGGTACCTGATGCATGCGGACGAATACTTCCTGCAAATCGGGTCTTTGCAACCGGGTGCAGTAGTTCAACGAAAAAATAAAAGGATCAGGAAGGGGAAAGGGTTCAATAGCTCTGTAAGAGATCTCCTGGTCACCCTGCTCAATCTCTATCAGGCTCAGCAGCGCATTTAAACCGGTTCCAAACCCCAGTTCGAAAATGACGAGACGGGGTTTTACCAGGAGCGCATACCGCAGTCCGGCAGCAATATAAACAAGGCTGGATTCAGTAATTGCCCCGAAGCGGGAATGATAGCTGACCTCAGTTCCGGTTACCGAAACGGAATGAGAACCATCCCGTGTTAAGATGATTTCCCTGTCCATCACCACAAAATTATGGTTACTTTAGTCACCCAAATTCCAGGCCCGCAACATCGATTTTTTATGGACTACATCAATCACCTGATCAGGGACAAAAAGCTGAAGAAAGTTGTTGAACAACATCCGCCGGTAAAGCTGGTCAGAAGAAAGAACATCCATCTTTACCTCTGTGGATCAATTATGAGTCAGCAACTCTCCACAAAAGTTGCAGCAATCATTCACAAGAGGTTCCTTGGTCTGTACGGAGGCACCCCCTCCCCTGAACAGATTGCGGAGACCTCATTTGAGACGCTCCGAAGCATTGGGTTATCCCGGGCAAAGGCAGGCTATGTCCTTAATGTATCCCGATTCGCCCTGGAGCAGGGACTGGATTACCGGGTTCTCGGCAAGATGAATGATGAGGAGATAATACATCATCTCACCCGGATCAAGGGCGTGGGCAGGTGGACTGCAGAGATGCTGCTTATGTTTACTCTGGGCAGGGAAGATGTATTTGCCGCTGATGACCTTGGCATCCAGCAGGCCATGGCAAGACTTTACCGACTTGACAGTTCCGACAAGAAGGGATTCAGAGGGGAAATCCTGGAGATATCCAAAAAGTGGAGCCCCTACCGCACCTATGCCTGCATGCATTTGTGGCAATGGAAAGACAAATTCCCCGAAAAATAGGGTCTTCGTCAAATTTCCCTGATTTTATCAAAATCAATCCCCCGTTTGCCATTATTCCATATATTGCAACCATACTGCCATGGCCGGATCAGGCAACCCGGATCCAATTAAGTCGTATCTTTTATTAATACCGGTCGACTCGCTAATCCAACAATTGCACCGCCCCTTTTTGAAACAAAACAATATTTTCCATAAAAGAACGTCTTATTAACTTTTATTCCCCGAGTGATTCTAATTCAAAATCAAATTTTAAGTCATGAAAAATCTGAAACTATTTTTCCTGTTGTTTGCTGCGTTTGCATTTGGCATGATCAGCTGTTCCAAAAGCACAGGCCCGGCCGGTCCGCAAGGTCCAGCGGGTCCTGACAGCGTTATATACTCAGGTTGGATCCAACTCAGCATGAGCGCCTTTCTCGACAATAATAATGATACCTTCTATTATGAGGCCATCCACGCCCCCGGCCTTACAAAGGGGGTGATTGACAGTGGGCTGATATTGACCTACCTGGATGTGCCGGACCAGACCACCGGGGCAGACAACCTGGTCAACGCAGCCGTGTATATTCAGGAATACTATGCGGCTGACAGCATCTACCTCTATTCCTTTGCCGGTGGCGGAGCCACTTCGGGCGTGAACTACTCGGGTCTCAAGTACAGATATGTGATTCTGCCTGGCACGATCAAGGATGGAACCATCTCTTCGGGACCTGCCAAAGGCTTGACCCAGCAGGAACTTCAGAACATGAGCTACCAGGCTGTCCAGAAATTATTCGGATTGCCCGCTAAAGGAAGTACCTATTAAGTTAAGATTTTAAATCCTGAGCGAGGATAACAGCATCCGGTGCCATATCATGCACCGGATTTTTTTTGACTAAATGGAAGATGCATGAACGCAGGGTGTGGCTGTTCAATCATATTTCTGGAGTACATGCAGCACAAAAGAGTCGATTTTTCTGGCGGTATCGCTCAGGGGTTTACCATAGTAATGAATTTCATATTCATTCCGGTAAACCCCGCTGGCCTGCGTGCGGGCTTCCACTTTCCGGTTGAGTGAGGTATAGGTCATATACCCCACGGCCGGGATACCCGACAGGATATAGCCCGTAAACAGAAGAAGCATAGCGTAGGCGTACGGCTTTTTCAGACTGAATGAAGCCTGCATCAGTACGGCAATGATCAGGGGAACAACGGGAACCCAGAAGCGGGGATCTATAAATGGCCAGCTGAACAGGATCAGGCTGTAGGCCACCATATAGATCTTGATAACGGGTGGAATCGACTTTTTGGAAAGGAGCAGGTAAAGAAACAAGCTGAAAAAGGCCATTCCAAAGAGAATAAATATCCAGGAACCTCCCCTGCCCGGCAGGAATGATTCCAGGCGTTTGAAAGGAATATTCAGCAAAAGTTCAGCCCACTCCTTAAAATGGAAAAGCAGAATGGTTCCGAATCCTGGCCCTGCTTTCATCTGGGTGGACATGACACCGGTATAGTGGTTCAGTCCCAGTTGTTTTGAAAACACGGCAATTCCGGCAATCAGTATCAGGAGCAGGATGAGCAGAATCCTGTTCTTTACGATCACGGTCTTCAGCTGTTCCCTGTGCTCCCAGGCCAGACCGAGCAGAATGGCAGGCACCAGGGCAATGCCAATAGTCCTGGTCAAAAAAGCCAGTCCCGCAAAAAGAATCGAGGGCAGCAAAAACAGTACCCTCCGGTCACGCGTATACCGGAAAAAAAAGTAAAGGCTTGCGATGGAAAAAAACAGATATTGTATTTCGGAGAGCGGGTGTGCTACATATTTAATAACCGTCCAGTTGAGCAGTACGATGACATAGAACAGAAAAGGGGAAAGCTTCTCCCCAAACATTTTTCTCACCATGTACAATCCGCCGAACAGGTACAGGCAGTTGATCAGTACAATACTGAAAGATTTCAGAATCCCCAGCTTGGAAAGTACCAGCAGCAGATAGGTATACCCGTAGGGAAGATAATCCTGCGCAGCCACAGAATCCGGGGCGCAGCCGAATTCCAGGCAATCGCGGATCGCGTAATATCTCAGCATGTCATAGTGAATACGCAGCGGGGTGAGGCAATTCAGCAGGTAGAGCAACAGCAGCATGGCGGTTGCGATTTTCAAGAGTAGGACTGCCTGAGGCCTGATGGGATGGGGGGATTGTTGGAGCATGACAATTGGGTTAAGATGTTTTGGCAACAGCAATAACTGACAGTCCTGCCCGGTGCTTAACGATGTGGTCAACGAGTCTGAATACAGGAACCATTTTGTTATAAATCCATAATGGACCGTAAGGCACTATCTTTTTTTTCAGGACGTTCCCTGAAAACCACCACCCTGCAATCGCACCAAAATTAAAATAGCGGCAGAAAATGATCTCCATGTCCTGGGCATGAAGGAGGGTCTTCAGTCCGTTTGCATTGTACCTCCTGAAATGCCCCAGGCCTTCATCCAGGCTGTTGTGAAGCCACTGGTAGGCCGGTACCAGGACAATCAGGTGGCCGTTTGCCGTTAACAGTTTCCGGCAGTTCTGAACAGCCAGTGCGTCATTGCCGATATGTTCAATCACATTTGATGCCAGCACGGTGTCATAGCGATTCAGCAGGCCGGGATATCCGGAATCAAAATCTGCCAGCGAAATATCCACCTGGCAGATTGATTCAAGATTTGCCCTCCCAGCATATTGTTCCTTCAGCACAGCACAAAATCCGGGCCTCAGGTCAGTGAGGGTCAAAGGTCCCGGCATTTCCATCAAAAACCGGGAGATATTGCCAATCCCGCTCCCGATTTCCAGAATCTTTCCTTTGCAAAACGGAGCCAGGTTTTCAAACAGCCAACGGTTGAAGGCTGGTGCATGGGAAAACTCCTCCAGGGTTTCCAGGCCTCCAGGATCACCTTGTTCTTCCGCTTCCAGGTTCATCAGGAAAACAAATTGTACTTAACGATACAATAAACGGCCCTCACACCATCCTTCCAGTTAATTTTTTTTCCTTCTTTATAGGTCCGGCCATAATAAGATATCCCTACTTCATAAATCCTTATTTCGGGTATCCGTGCAATTTTAGCTGTAATTTCCGGCTCAAATCCAAAGCGATTTTCTTTTAAAGAAATCTGCTGGATAATGGAAGTCTTGCAAAGTTTGTAACCGGTTTCCATATCTGTCAGGTTGAGATTGGTAAGCATGTTGCTGAGCATGGTCAGGAATTTATTCCCAATAGAGTGCCAGAAAAACAGGATCCGGTGGGAATTTCCCCCAAGGAACCTGGAACCATAGACCACATCGGCCGTACCCCGGAGAACAGGTTTAAGCAGCAAATTAAATTCTTCCGGGTCGTACTCAAGATCGGCGTCCTGGATAACCAGGAATTCACCGGTTGCCTTCGAGATTCCCGTATGAATGGCGGCTCCCTTCCCCCTGTTTACTTCGTGCTTGAAATATTTCAGGTCAGAGCCCGGGTGGTCGTTGATGTATTGCATCAGAACGGCTTCCGTATTATCCGTCGAGCAATCATTGACCAGGATAATTTCTTTTTGAATATTGTTGATGAGTGCTACTTCATGGATACGGTCAAGGATCAGGTGGATTGTCTTTCCTTCATTGTAGGAGGGGATTATGATTGAAAGCTTGCTTACTTTTTCCATGTCGGTAAGGGTTATCACAATTGACCAGCGAACGGCAGAATCCGGAGCAGGTTGCTGTAAAGGAACTGCTGCTTGTTTGCCAACTATTTTTAATATGTATTAAAGTTCCCAAAATACAATCTAAACAGATGATCTGCAAGATCATAAATGATATTTTTCTACCCGTCCAGAAATTTCAGGCCGTAGCCGTTGCGGTTCAATAGATTATTTTTTGGTTACCTCCGGGTCCTCCGCAGGCATAAAGCAGGCAGGTATATAAAAACAATCAGGAGAAAAGAGCCTCCCACGGGAGTTGAACCCGCGACCTGCTGATTACGAATCAGCCGCTCTGACCAACTGAGCTAAGGAGGCTTTCGGCAGGCAGCAAAAATAAATAATCAGGGGCTCTTTTGTAATTTACACCCGAATAATTTCCTTGTTCATGCAAAAATTGACTGCCCTTTCCTTTCTTTTATTACCCCTCTTCATGCTGGCTCAGGACATTTCAATTATGTCCGGCTGGAAATTCAAAACCGGAGATCAGCAGAACTGGCGTGACCCGGCGTTTGTGGACAGTGGGTGGACGCCCGTTGAAATCGGAAAAGCGTGGGAATATCAGGGTTTTGAAAATTATGACGGATTTGCCTGGTACAGGCTGCACATAGTGATCCCGTCCTCCATCCGGGAAAAAGCCTTTCTCAAGGAACAACTCAGATTCGACCTGGGTAAAATTGATGACGGAGATGAGGTGTTCCTGAACGGGTCTCTGATCGGCAGGAATGGAGGAAGATTCGGGGATATCCGCCAGGGGCGATACGATACCCCGCGATCATACACTATTTCTGTGAATGATCCCCGCATTCACTGGGATAAGGATAATCTGATTGCCGTAAGGGTCTGGGACGGTGGCGGAAACGGGGGAATGTGGGAAGGTCGTTATGGAATCAGCATGGTGGACATTACGGACTACGTTAAGATTAACACACAGGATAACCGGTTTGTACTGGGACCGGAGAAAAAAGTTTCCAAAAAGATTTGGCTGACTTCACTTAACGAACGCTACGATTTCAGCGGAAAATTGCAAATCATTGTGAGGGATCCCTCCCTGGGCGCTCAGATTTTCAAGCAGACCATCGGCGCCGATTTCGCTAGGGACAGGCCCTTCGAATATACCTGGCATGCAGTCATCCCGGAAAATAAATCCTATGATGTGACCTACGCCTTTGAGGAAGCGAGGAGTCGGAAAACGGTCATTGTCACAGAAAAAATTCCTTATACCCTGACACCTGCTGCCACTGCAACTCCACGGATCAACGGACCGTCCCTGGCTGGAGTAAGGCCCGGATCGCCTTTCTTATACCGGATCCCGGCAACAGGTGAGAGACCCATGAGCTTTGAGGCATCCGGTCTACCTGCCGGTCTGAAACTCGACAAGGCCAAGGGAATCATTACCGGAAGCCTGGCTGCAAAAGGAAAATTCAAGGTCAAACTGACTTCCAGGAATAAGTACGGGTCTGCTGAAAAAGAGTTTTCCATCGTGTGCGGAGATGAAATCGGCCTTACCCCCGCCCTGGGCTGGAACAGCTGGAACTGCTGGGGCCTGAGCGTGGATGATCAAAAGGTAAGGGCCTCAGCGAGGACAATGAGTGAAAAACTGGCAGACCATGGGTGGACCTATATCAATATAGACGACGGATGGGAGGACAAGCGGGACGGGCAGGGTGAGATCATTCCCAATAAAAAATTTCCCGACATGAAAGCGCTTGCCGATTATGTCCATGGCCTGGGGCTGAAAATCGGAATTTACTCCTCTCCAGGAACACTCACCTGTGGGGGATACATGGGCAGCTACCAATATGAAAATGCTGACGCCGCCACCTACGCTCGCTGGGGAATCGATTACCTGAAATATGACTGGTGTTCGTACGGTAAGATCGCATCTGCCAAACCCGGCCTGGATGATTACAAAAAACCTTACTCTGCCATGAAGCAAGCATTGAGAAAAAATAACCGCGACATTCTGTACAGTCTCTGCCAGTACGGGATGGGTGATGTTTGGAAATGGGGAGAAGAAGTGGGGGGGAACAGCTGGCGGACGACAGGGGACATCAATGATTCGTGGGCCAGTCTGTTTGATATCGGGTTCAGCCAGGACATCTGTGCTCCCTATACCAAACCTGGTCACTTTAATGATCCCGACATGCTTGTTGTTGGAAAAGTGGGCTGGGGTCCAAGCCTTCACGACACAAGGTTGTCCCCGGATGAACAGTATACTCATATAAGTCTCTGGTCCCTCCTGTCAGCACCGATGCTGATCGGATGTGATATGAGCCAGCTGGATGATTTTACGATGAACCTGCTGACCAATGATGAAGTCCTGGCCATCGATCAGGACGCCCTGGCCAGACCTGCCCAAAAAATTCTTGATAAGGACCATTTCCAGGTCTGGATAAAGGAACTTGCGGATGGCACAAAGGCAGTGGGCATTTTCAACCTGGGGGACCAGGCCGGACGGCAAACGATCGACCTGTCTATGCTGAGATCCGGCCCCCGGATAAAGATCCGGGATCTATGGAGACAAAAAGATCTGGGAACATTTAGCCATATTTATACCGCCATGGTTCCATCGCATGGCGTGCTGCTGGTAAAGGTCAGTGCACTCCCCTGAACATAGCTTCCGTAGCTGCTGAATCAAAAATTATTTCAAGGTTCAGCGGAAATTGGCTACCTTTATTGATGTTTAAACTTTAAAATTAAAACTCATGAAAAAAGTAATTGTAATTACGACAGTAGTGGCATTTGCAGGTATTATTCTGGCAGGGTTTACGAGCTATCCCGGCTATACAAAAAAAACGGTTGGGGTTGGAACTCCCTTGCCTGCACAATCTACCAAGTGGACCCTCGATAAGGTGCATTCCACTGTTCTTTTTTCAGTTACGCACCTGGTTGTTTCAGATGTCGAGGGAAGTTTTAAGTCCTTTGATGGCAGCATGGAGGCAGCCAAACCTGATTTTTCGGATGCCGTGATTAATTTCACGGTGGAGGTTAGTTCTGTCAGCACAGATAACGAAAACCGGGACAAACACCTGAAATCCGATGATTTCTTCAATGTGGAAAAATTTCCGCAGATGAAATTTATAAGTACCGCTTTTCAGCCCCAGGGCAACAACAAATACAAACTGATGGGCAACCTCACTATCCGTGATATCACCAAGCCGGTCTCTTTTGACGTTACCTATGGCGGCCAGGTGAATGCCATGGGCGGTACCCACTCGGGTTTCAAAGCAAAGACAACCATCAACCGCCTGGACTACAATCTCAAATGGGACAAAACCACTGAAGCCGGAGGACTGGTGGTCGGCCATGATGTGGACATAACCATCAACATCGACATGAAGAAATCGTGAATGCCTTTAAACAAAAAATAAGACCCTCAATAAAAAAGCAGCCGGTAATGGCTGCTTTTTTTCCCAGCATGAATATTTTCAGGAAGGGTTTTTCTTTTCTTCATTGTATTTCTTTTCTGCGTCCTTTGCTTTTTCAAAATCAAGGACGACTCCATTGATGCAATACCTCAGTCCTGTCGGGGGAGGGCCATCGTTGAATACATGGCCAAGGTGAGACTTGCACCGTCCGCACATGACCTCTGTTCTCTCCATCCCGTAAGAATGATCCTGTTCGAAAATGACGCTGCCTTTACTGATCGGCTCGTAAAAACTAGGCCAGCCGCATCCGCTTTCGAACTTGGTGTCGCTTTTAAAAAGGGCGTTACCGCACACCGCGCAGTAATAGGTGCCAATTTCCCTGGAATTTTCAAATTTGCTTGTCCAGGGTCTTTCCGTTCCCTTCAGCCGCGCAATATTGTACACGTCGGCAGGGAGAATTTTCTTCCACTGCTCGTTGGTCAGCTTCACGCTGGAGCTGTCCTGGTGGGAATAAACCGGGTTGTTCATTTTCTTTGTGCTGTCCATATCGTTTGATTTCATTTTGTCTGTGGACTGGGAATAGGTACAGTGCTGCAGGGTCACTCCCAGCAGGACAACCATGCAATTGGCAATAATCCTGTTCATATTCATAAAATTAAAAATTGATAACAAATGTACGAATACATGGTTCGGCCGGTTTGTCTTAGAACAGACAAAAGGAGATGGCTTAACATTCCCTTGATTGGAATTTCGGGCAAATACTGAACACTATTCAGGGAAAGTCAAAAAATGTTAACGGAACTTTAAATGGCCTATATTATATTTGTCCACTCAGAAGTCTAGAAACCACCATGTTTAACATCATCTTATTTGGTCCTCCTGGCAGCGGAAAGGGTACCCAATCAGAGAGAATTACGGCCAAGTACGGCTTGAAACACCTCAGCACGGGGGATCTGTTACGCAGCGAAATTGCTGGACAGACCCCCCTGGGCCTCGCCGCGCAGAGTTTTATGGAAAAGGGCCAGCTGGTTCCGGACGAAGTGGTTATTGAAATGATCAGTTCCGCGCTGGACAACAATCCCAACGCCAATGGATTTCTGTTTGACGGCTTCCCCCGGACCACAGCCCAGGCAGAGTCCCTGGATAAATTGCTGATTCAGAAAAATACCGAAATCGCGCTGGTGCTTGCCCTCCAGGTCACGAGGAAGGAGCTGGTCCGAAGGCTCCTCAACAGAGGTCTTACTTCTGATAGACCCGATGACAACAACGAGGAAGTGATCACGGCCCGCCTGCAGGAATACGAGAGAAAAACAGCTGCCGTGGCAGAATATTACAGCAAGTACGGGAAGGTTTCCTATATAAAAGGAGAGGGAACCGTTGACAAGATTTTCGAAGCTCTCTGCAGTGCAATCGAGGCAAAAAAAGTGGCCTGATCCAAGTCGTCCCTGTATCCTCCCATCCCCCCTCTTCGTTCAGATTTTATTTCAGTTCATCAGGGATTACCTGGATGTCAACGCGACGGCCGCTGCGCAAAACGGATAATACCGATTGCTGCCTGATCACCTTTTCGTTCAGTTCCCTGTGTAAATCGTCCACAGAACCTATAGGTTTGCCCCGGAATCCAACAATAATATCGCCGGTTCTTATTTCCTGGTTATCAGCAGGACAGTCAGCAATGATTTCAAACACATAGACTCCTGTCTTTTTTTCCAGCCGGTTGGCCAGAATCATGCGTTCTGTCAGGTTGACCAGCTGACCGGCAATACCCAGGTAGGCGCGCCTGACCTTTCCTTCTATGATCAGTCTTCCGGCCACGTAGGCAACGAGGTTTGAGGATACTGCAAAACATAGACCCTGCGCCGAGGCAATGGCCGCAGTGTTTACCCCAATGACCAGGCCGTTGGAATTCACCAGGGGGCCACCGGAATTTCCCGGGTTCAGTGAAGCATCCGTCTGGATAACATCGTCGATCATCCTGCCGTTATTGGCCCTCAGCGTTCTGCCCAGCGCGCTGACTACCCCGGTTGTCACCGTATGCTGAAGTCCCAGCGGATTGCCTATGGCAATTGCAATCTGTCCAACCAGTAGTTTGTCAGAATCGGCCAGGGACACTGGCTTGAACCCCGTCTCGTATATTTTCAGTACGGCGATGTCAGTAGAGGGGTCCGTTCCCTTCAGGACAGCACTGACCTGCCGCCCATCAGAGAGGGAAACCCGGATCTCCGATGCATCTTCGATTACGTGGTTGTTCGTTATAATAAACCCGTCCGAGGACAAGATGAACCCTGATCCTGATGCCGGAGCCAGGCTTTGCCCTCCGTTTCGCTTGTCCGTCAGCTGTTTTTTTACCTGGATATGCACCACGGACTCAGCCACGGCAGCTACGGTCCCGGTAATTGTCCGGGAGTAGGCATCGAGCAGACCCTGGTCTGTTTCCGGAGTATAATCCAGCCATGAAATTTGATTATCCATGCCGAACCTGCTTCAAATTGTCTACCAAATCAGCATGGTGTCAGGATGGCATACAGGAATTGCCTAAATTGTAATTCAATCATCCAAAGACCAGAATATGTACCAGCAGCAGGTCAGGTTCCTCAGGGAGGATTTCCTCCCGCTCTTAAAAAAGCTGGATTCCTCAGCAAAAGGGAACTGGGGGGTAATGCACGGACAGGAGATGGTGGAACATTTCACCTATTCTGTCCGCATCGCCAGCGGACGACTGAAATTCCAGCAGGTAAATGAAGGGCCGGTTCTGGAAAAAACAAGGGCTTTCCTGGTAAGTGACAGAGAGTTCCGGGAAAATACCCGAAACCCGATGCTGGGGGAGGTCCCACCTCTTCTGACCAAACCGGACATGGCTGCGGCCATCGCGGAGTTAAAGGAAGAACTGGATCATTTTTTTGAAATATTTGAGCGCGACCCTGAACTCACCACGCACAACCCGCTTTTTGGAAATCTGGATTATGCCATGAACCTGCAACTCCTCAGCAAGCATGCCAGGCACCACCTACGTCAGTTCGGTCTTCTCGAATAAGAAAATCAGGGGCGTTATCTGACCTTTTCCATTTTCAGGTCCGCGGCTCCGATATTTTTCCCCGGATTTTTCAAGAACTCATTTTTACATTCCTCGGAGCAAAATCCCAACGGCTTGTTCCGGTAATGAACAGTATCCTCTCAGCCTGCAGTCATGGGCATGCAGCAAAGCGGGGTGGAACCGATTTCATGTTTTGAACTAATTTAGATGTATGATCAATACTAAGCAATATGAACAAACTCGGAAATTTTGTAACCGGAAAATGGATCAATGGAGAAGGAGCGGGACAGGCGCTCTATAATGCAGTAACCGGTGAAGAAATTTATCGCGCCGGAACCGGGGGCCTGGACTTTGGGGCAGCCCTGGAATATGGGCGCAGGGTGGGCAACCCCGCCCTCCGGAAGATGACTTTTTCGGAGAGGGGAAGGATGCTGAGGGCCCTTGCTCTTCATCTGCGGGAACAGCTTCCCGCCCTTTATGCCATCAGCTACCAGACCGGGGCAACCCGGGCAGACAGCTGGATAGATATTGAAGGGGGTATCGGTAATCTGTTCTCCTACGCCTCCCTGCGCAGAAAACTGCCAGACCAGACTTTTTGCCTGGACGGTGAAGCAGTCAATCTGAGTAAAGGCAATTCCTTTATGGGTCAGCACATCCTTGTCCCAAGAGAAGGAGTAGCGGTGCACATCAACGCGTTCAATTTTCCTGTCTGGGGAATGCTGGAAAAAATTGCCGTCAACCTGCTCGCAGGTATTCCAGCCCTGGTAAAGCCTGCTACCATCACCTCCTATCTGACCGAGGCAGTTGTCAGACAAATCATTGCTTCCGGAATCCTGCCTGAAGGTGCCCTTCAGCTCATTTGCGGGAGTGCCGGGGATTTGCTGGACCATGTCTGTTCCCAGGATGTAGTTACGTTTACGGGCTCCGCTGCAACTGGTCATCTGCTCAAATCCAATCCGAATATTTTGCGGGAAAATGTCCCATTTAACATGGAAGCAGATTCTCTCAATTGTATTGTCCTTGGGCCGGATGTAGTACCCGGCGCAGCGGAATGGGATATTTTCATCCGGGAAATCCGCAACGAAATGACCGTGAAGGCCGGGCAGAAATGTACGGCTATCCGCCGGATTTTTGTTCCGGAAAACAAAATGGAGGAAGCCTGGAACGCACTCACAACAGTTCTGTCTAAAACAACCATTGGAAATCCCCTTAATGAAAAAGTGAAAATGGGAGCCCTTGCAGGCCTCGGCCAGCGACAGGAGGTAAGGGGACAGGTCGAAAAACTGCTTGCTTCTTCCCAGATTATTTACGGATCCCTGGACAGTGTGCAAGTGATAGATGCAGATCCGGATAAGGGCGCCTTCATGGGACCAGTCCTGCTTAAAAATGAAAAACCCTTGTCCAGTGAAGAGCCGCATAGTATCGAAGCCTTCGGACCCGTAAGCACGCTGATGCCCTACAAGCACCTGGAGGAAGCCATCGAGTTGTCAAGAAAGGGTAAGGGATCTTTGTGCAGTACGGTTGTTACCGCTGATCACGCGGTTGCCAGGAGCTATGTCCTGGGATCGGGCACCCATCATGGTCGGATCCTGATATTGAACGAGACCTGCGCCAGGGAAAGTACGGGTCATGGTTCCCCCCTTCCCCTGCTGGTACATGGCGGACCCGGACGAGCCGGCGGAGGAGAAGAAATGGGTGGCATCCGCGGAATGAAACACTATATGCAGCGGGTGGCCGTGCAGGGTTCGCCGACCGTTATCACTGCCATAACCGGAATATACCAGCCCCATGCAGCGCAAACAGAAGAAGAGAAACATCCGTTCAGAAAATATTTTGAAGAGCTCTGTGTGGGAGATACCCTGGTTACCCACAAGCGCACCATCACCGAGGCCGACATCGTCAATTTCGCCAACATAAGCTGGGATCATTTCTATGCCCATACGGATCACACTTCACTGGAAGGGACAGTATTTGAAAGACCCGTTGCGCACGGCTATTTTATTTTGAGTGCTGCTGCAGGCCTCTTTGTAGATGCCAAAAAAGGTCCTGTCCTGCTGAACTACGGGATTGAGGAATGCCGCTTTCTCAAACCGGTGTATCCGGGCAGTACGATCGGCGTAAGACTGACCTGCCGGGAGAAGATAGACCAGGAAAAAAAGGAGGAGCAGGAGACCGCCAAGGGAATCGTAAAATGGTATGTGGATGTCTACGATGAAACAGGGGAAAGTGTGGCGATAGCCACGATTTTAACAATGGTAAAAAAGAAAGTCCAGTAATTTTATTACGCCAATGATTCAAGCCTAAAACCTACTTGCATGATAACGGAAATTTATAACGGCTATGTAAAAGTGGAAAAGCACAATTGGGTTACGACGATTGAATTTTCCCATCCCCAGGGCAATTCTCTTCCGGGGAAGATTCTCGAAGAACTGGCAAAGGAATTTCACAGCGCGGGTTATGATGATGAAACCAGGGTCATTGTACTTCGTTCGGCTGGAGACCGGGGATTTTGTGGCGGCGCCTCCTTTGATGAGCTGACTTTGATTCAGAATAAAGAGCAGGGCATCCATTTCTTCAGCGGGTTTGCCCATGTGATCAATGCCA
>Ga0318562_10000139_pt1 | contig 33322 bp, 40 predicted proteins | sample GRESIP066b5f18_FD_203688 | JGI IMG/M metagenome (GOLD analysis project Ga0318562, IMG submission 203688) | Tropical soil microbial communities from Luquillo Experimental Forest, Puerto Rico - GRE.SIPMG.066b5f18 | ecosystem: Environmental > Terrestrial > Soil > Tropical forest > Bulk soil... | reverse complement strand
GTTCAAAATGCTTAAAAGTTCCTTTACGATTCGGGTCTCTGTACTTTCCATAAATCCTCTCAATTTTGAGGTTGTTCTGTAGGGAGGTTTGCACTTTAAGAACTGTAACCAATGTAGTCAACGTCGTTTTGCGCATAGAACGAATTATAATGAAGGACCGTGCTTTATCTAAAAGATTGAGTAAGGGCAAAAAAGCGCGTTCGATCCTGATTTCGATCCGGTTACAACGCGAAGACGTCGAAGCACTGGATGGGATCGAACACGCAACCGATATCCGATATGACTGGATCATTCGGATGCTGGTTAAGCGGTTTCTCGGGGCTTGGAACCGAAAGAAATCTATTAAAGCCCCTATCGAAATCGCTGTCCTCAATTATGGCGAGGCTTTCACTCCTCTGCCCATATCAATCGCTTCGGCGACTAGCGTTCGCATGATTTGGAAAAACAACTTGGCTGGGGAAAATACCTTCGTGAACGGGAACTTGCTTTCCTTCGTCGGCAAGACCGAAGAGGAAATGCTGGGACTCAAGTGGATGGAGATCGTACACCCGGATCACCGTGAAAAACTCCTCGCTGGTTGGAAAAAAGCCGCAAAGCTAAAGCTGAGTTTCGCCTATCCCTTCCAATGCAAACGGCCAGACGGCACTTATACCTGGACCTTTAGCGTAAGTGTTCCCGAATTTGACTCTAAAGGTCGATTGGTCGCTTATAACGGATCATTGTTCGAGGTCGAGCCGTACATGGAGAAATGGATAGAACTGATCGAAACCGATAAGCCCGAAGTTTAAGCCTCCGGTTTATCGTTCATGCTGCCTCTACTTTCATCGGAACGATCTTGCGCTCGCTCGGTCGGATATTGAACCAGGCGCGGCCTGTCTCAGGTTCCCGGCGTTCGACGTAGAACCGCTTTAGGGTTTGCTCTAGGTCGCCCGTGGCCATTGCAAGCTCCCCGATTGGCCGGAATGTGGCGCCCCACGTAGCGTAGCCGTTGCGCAATCCATTATCTGGAGGATCTATGTCAAGTAGGTGTAAAAGCTCCTGGTTGAGCCGTTGCAAGGTCGATTGCGAAATAGTCATCACTGGACCAGTTCGCTCTTTCTCTGGAATCAAGCTCAACCATTCCGCGGCAGCTGGCTCAATCGGAATGTAGCGTCTCTTTTCCTGTGCATCTGTTTGTTTGGCAACTTCGGGCCGGATATGGATATGGTTCTTTTTCCATTCGATATCTTCCCACTGAATCACTGGATCATTCTTGTACGAGGAAATGATTTCGCATCGGCGCATTCCGGCAAGACCGCCCAAGACGTAGAACGGTAAAAGCCGGATGTAACGGGTCGTCGGTGCCTCGCCTGGCGTGATTGGTTCTAAGGCTGCCACTACAAACAAGATCCGGCGAAACTCATCTGGTCTGAGCGGTTTGTTTTTAACGCCCCATTTGCCGATTGGCTTGGAATTAGCCATCGGATCAACCGCAATGTATCTGTGAGAGAGTGCCCAATTTAGAAACGCCTTGATATTGGCGTACTGCGCTCTCCGAGTGCCGGGATGTGACCAAGTTTTTAAGATCCACCCTTCAATCTGGTCTCTCGTGATCGCGGGCAATTGCGTATTCAATCCGAATTCCTCACGCAACCGTTCACCCATTACCCGGTATTTGGCGATCGTTCGGATATTGCTTCCGATCTGCCGGTGATGGTCTACGTAGGCAATACAGACGTCATAAAGGGGAATCTGCTTTTCCTTCGGCACGGCATCCACAAACTTTTCCGCCAGATCGAGTCGGCGGAGGATTTCCGCAGCGTCATTGCCGTAACGTTTTTTGAAAAATTTCAAAAGTGCCAAGTCATCCTCCGCAAGCTCAGAAGTCGAATCCAATCCGAACTTCTCAATTTTCCGGGCCGCGACTTGAGCTTCAGTCTTAGTATCGAAGAACTGAACTTTTCGATTACCACCTGTGATCCGCGGCGGAACAATGATCCGATACTTGTTTCCGACTTCGACGACCTTCACTTGGTTTCTCCTTTCTCCTTGGCGCGTAAAGCATCATTGCAAAGAAGTAATGCTGCTTTTTCGTCAAAATAGGCTTTGGTCATTTCGATATAGGATTCCTCGCCCGGATTGTCCATTGGCTTGAACATGTAGCCAAGCTCATCAATCATTTCATCAATTGCCCTGGCAATATCTAAAGAATTGGTTCCCTCGCTTTGTTCCTTATCGATCAAATATTGAACCGCAATTGCGTGTTCAAGAGTTGACACTACATCCTCAAGATAGCCTTGAGCTTGTTTGATCAGTTCGGTTCGCGCCTCAATCAATTCAGTATTGGTTCTTTTATTTATCTTTGTTGTCATCATTTTCGGAAGGTCGAAGTGGTCGTGATTAGTGGTTCGTTTCAAATCGATCGGTAACACCAGGTTCCCGTCGCGATCCGCCTCAAAAAAACGCTCAAGACAGTTTCGAAAGAAATGCGCGGGACCGGCCAAGCCGTATTTCCGAGCTAGCCGTTTAAGCTCATCTCTTTCGCTAGTCGTTGCGCGACAAGTCACCAAGTTGATTGGTCTTTTTTCATCTATTGGCATCTACACCTTTTCAGTTCAGTGAGGGCGTAACCTGGTTCAGAAACTGAACTTTTTCAAGTATTTCTATGCGCAAAAGTGCATTTCGTGCGTAACTTCAGGTCTGTCTGAAACAGAGTGTTACGCCCTCTAGACCCTTTATTTAAGCCATTCTCCGAGGGAACTACCGCGCATGGATTCGAACCATGAATAACGCCTCCAAAGGGCGTACGTCTTATTTTGTAAGTCGTTCATTATCAACGACGCAACATTTCAAGAGTCTGTTAAGTACACTTTTGGTGAACCTGCTTGGTGACCGTGGACGGTCTCGGACCGGTCGGGTATACGGATCAAATGCTATGAGCCGCGCGGGCCGCCGAACATAAGGCCGAGCAATCGTTCAATCATTTCGCCCTTTGAGCACCCGGCCTGTTTAGCCGCATCTGCTAGCGCTCGGTTGCCTTCCTCGGTCAGTTTTACGATCGCACCTACCTTTACGATGGGCACGTGGTCTTGTTATCACCTTATTTTGAATATGATGATATCGGAACCGATCATCAATTCACGGCTTGGGCCATTTCTATCGATGGCGATTTCTACCAGGCCGGGTTTGGCAGCCTAACAACAGCCAAAGCCGCCGCTTTTTATTTTATCGATACCAATCTATTTTAGCACTCGGTTTTCACGCGTTCACTCCGAGCAAAGGCAAGATTTGCAGAATTGCGAAAATCACAAAAAGCACAATTAAGAGGATTCGCAACGGTTGCAGGTATGGGCCGAATCCCGGGATAAGACCTAAAAGCCACAAGAGCAGCGCAAGGACTATCGCTAAGAGGACAAGGTGAATAACGATGGTGATCATATGATTCTATTTGGTAACGATTTCTAGGGCGGTCACTCGGGCCTTGCGAACCTGATTCAACGATTTTTGGAACCGAGCGGTTGCGTCGTCGTCACTCATCGACCCGGCAAGGTTCTCGGTATAAACCAAAAAGATCCTTTCGACGGTCTGGCCATAAGCTTCCTCTATGAGCTCGGCGTCGGGCCTGGTCCGGTGAATTGGCGTCGGCCAAATGATTTCGCCGATCACGAGCCCGAGCAGAGCACCGCTAAAAGCTAGGCGCCACATGGTCACGCTTTCCATATCCCGAGCGACCTTTGGGAGCTAGAAGAGCAAAGGATTTTGCATGGTGTCCTATGGCTAACTCCCAAAGGCTCCCTTGATTGCGTTCCTACTTCTGTCTTTACGCTCGCTAAGCTCGGTCCTTTCTTATTTCTTGGTTTTACTAACGAAAAGGTTACCAGCCGGTGTCGGCGGTGTAGTCAAATTGTGCTTGCCAGACAGTACTAACTCCCCCAGTGACAGCAAATCCATTGAATCCGTTATCTGTAACACCGTATGCACCGGTGACAGCACGATCTGCTGCATTAGTTCCATCTCTGATAGTATTAGCTGTACCCGTCACTTGACTATATCCGGTGATAGTTGGAACTTTTGCCATAGTTTTCTTAAATGCTATTGGCATCGCCGGATTGACTGCTCCAGCAGGGATAAAGCATAACATTCCTGGGTTTCCAATTGTCCCAGGCTTCGTTGTATAGAGGTAACTTTTTTGGTAGCACCTTTGACACGCTTCCAGATTTCCGTTTGGCCCACTGAACGGCAGGTCCATGAACTGGGTAACCGGCCCAGGCTCATGCTGCACCATAAAAACATCGAAACTTGAGTTGGCGACATTCGCCATGAAATTATCCATGCCGACCGCACCCATATAATTGCCGCTCTGCCAAGAATCATTTGCCGGAGGAATGTAAGTAGAACCGCTAGCCAGAGTTATACCTAACATATAACCGGCGTTACCAGGAGTAAGAGGCCAAGTACCCGATGCAGAAAAGTTCGGTAGATTCGGCAGTTGAATTATCTGAGTAGAATTGGCTGCAACGTTATAGGTACAAAGTTTACATAAAGAATAAAATGGCGTGGCCGCCGTCCTGATCCACAAACAAAAATGCACTGGGCTAATGCTGCTTCGTACTAGCAACGAAACAGAGTGCACATCACCAATTAATTCACGCAGTAATGGCCCTTCAATAAATTGATAAATGCCTGTTGTATCCCCTGCCGCTAAAGTTGCTTTTGGGGTGTTAACAATAAACCGCATCATGGCATTGGCGATACAATAATTGGTGCCAGGAATAAACCCGATGCTTGGAACGGAAGGAGTGGCGCGTACTAAAGAAAAAGCTAATCCAGTGGCATTATTGGCCGCCCAACGATCTTCAATAAACGACCCGCTAGCTGGTGTGGCAATGGTTGCGCCGCAATTGCGTTGCGCAACTTCAAAATTCCCGTTTCCGATACTTGAGAATGACCGCAGGCGCTGATTCCAGAGCACACTCTGCGGCACCAGAATCAGCGAATCGCTTCCGAGCTGGGCGATATTGCCGCTATCGGTAGAGATGGCAGTGGCTGGTAGTCTGGAAGTATCAGTTGGGTGTTTATGGTCAGCCCGCGCCCAAGTGGTTCCAGTCCCGACAGCAGCCGTTCCATCCATTACAGGTACAGTAGAAGAACCTGCTGGAATTACCGGGGTAGGCGTGAAAAGCAAACTATCAGTACCAAGAGTACTGTAGTTATTGGCATTGGTGCTGACTGCGGTTGGTCCTTGCGGCCCGGTTGCTCCTGCTGGTCCTGTAGGCCCTGTTGCACCAGTCGCGCCAGTATTACCTTGAATGCCTTGGGGAATTCCGAAATTAAAAGTGGCTGCTGAACTCGATCCGACATTGGTTACCGTCGCGTTCTGTCCAGGCGGCAATGTCGTAGTCGTACCGGCCGCGATCGTAGCCGCACTTCCTGCCGGTCCCGTTGGTCCGGTTGCCCCAGTACTACCAGCCGGCCCTTGCGGACCTTGAGCCCCCGTCGCCCCAGTTTGACCGGTTTGTCCTTGCGGTCCTTGTGCGCCGGTTGCCCCGGTAGCTCCGGTCGGTCCCGTTGGCCCGGTCGGCCCGGGAATACCTTGCGGCCCCTGCGGTCCAGTGCCTCCGACATTCGCGCCACTTGGAATCACCGTCCCGGGACTCGCGTTTGTCGTGTAGCCGAGGTTCTGGACTGTCGCTACGCTACCCGCTACGGATTGGACCGAGTAATAGCCGCCTCCGGTGATGTAGAGAACCAGGCCGGCCGAAATCCCGGCTGCGCTGGCTAGCGTTACGTTAACGTTGGCTCCAGTGGCAGGCTGCGTAAAACTAGCGGCTGTCGTCGTTGCAACGGTAGTTCCGGCCGGTCCCGGCGGCCCAACTGGTCCCTGTGGCCCAGTAGCGCCGGGATTTCCTTGCGGTCCCTGCGGCCCGGTCGGCCCATTTGGTCCAGCCGGACCTTGCGGCCCGGTCGCTCCGGGCGGCCCGGGAATCGGCGTCGGGTCGGTCGCGTCCAGCGGCAACATGACCGGGGTAGAAACCACCTGCATATTGAGCGGAGGAGGCCCAAAGCTGACCGATACATTCGCCTTTGGTTGGGTGACGCTGATAATAGGTGCCGGAGAGGTCGGGATCACCACTACCGGTTGCCCGCTGATAATGTCGGTCGCAGGTTGCCCTGGTACTGTGACGCTGACAATGGGTCCGCCTGGTGCGCTGACGTTAGGCATATTTTAGGGCGTTGCGCGTTGGGTTATACTTTGATTGATCGTAAACTGATTCGCTCCGATTACAGTCTGGCGAGTATTGCCTTGGGTCGTGTTCCACCATTTCACATCAATCCAGTAAGTATTTACGGTTAGACCAGGAATCACGAAGCTAATGACGCCGGTAGCGTCGCCGACTATGTCCTGCTGGTAAGCCGCAGTGGAATCCGGCGCCGTTGCATTAAGTTTGACCGTGGTTCCAACCGTAACCCCAACCAGAGAAAGCGGTGTTTTGCCGTCAGCCTGATAAAAGTTCAAGGTTAACGGGATGATATCGCCTGAGTAGAGCGGATAAGTAAAAAGCTGCGTTGTCATATTTATGACCGGGTATAAGGCATGTAGATATAAAGTGTATCCCAAAGCACTTGCCAGTTAGTGGCGGCCGAGGCGTTTCTATTCACGGCTAAAAATGGCACCATCGTCATTCCAAGCGGAGCCCCGGTAAATGATCCAATTGTTGCGCCGTCGAATATCGCCGTGATATTGCCGGAAGCGTCAATCTTGAGTTCCCACCAATGGAAAGCGGCCGCTGTGACCGCGCCGGCCGTGCAATTGTTATAGACAAGAGTGCCTGTGGAATAGTTGCCCGCAGCCGTTCCGACCCGCATTAGCCCCGAGTTGTTATCTGGCGACCAGCTTAAGAAAACGCATTGGTAAGGGTTTGTGCCGATAATCGGCCCGGCCGAGCCTTGCAACCAAAGTCCGAAACGGATTTCAAACGCCTGGCCGGTTGGCGGTAAAGGCGTGTTATACAATCCGATTCTACCCGCTATATCAAGAATACCGGGCCCAAGCAAAACACCGTTAGCGGTTAATCCGTTATTGCCCAAATTGATTGCGCCGCCGTTGCCTGCTCCTGAAGTAGCGCCACCAGTCGCAATCCCAATGACACCTTGACCTTTCTGTGCGGAAGTACCCGCCCAGTTATTGCTGTCATTGCCGATATAACTTCCGCCATTGGTGCCGGGTTGGAATTCCCAATCAGGCCGAATCACACTCCCGTACCAAACGAAATCTTCATACAAATAATATCCGGTGCGTGGATCGAATGGACCTCCGCCACCTCCTCCGCCAGCGGCTGCCACGGTAACGCGATCTCCGCCATCCGTTACCGTGACATTGGTGCCCGCAATGATCCGTTTGACGACCCCGCTTGCCGAATAGATCCACGACGTGCCCGCGCTAGTCTCCGCGTCCGTTAATGAGCCGACTCCTGAACCGCCCGGCCCGGCTGGTCCGGTTGCGCCGGCGGACACTACCCCGGCACCACTCGCGACGACATTGCCAGCAATGATATTGCCGGGAACGCCCTGGTTGGTTAATAGGACGTGGGTCGAGTCGGTTACCGTCGCCACGGTGAAATAGCCAGCGGTTTGAACATAGATGCTAAGACCCGGGACCATGAACCCGGTTGAATTCACGGGAACGCTGACCGAATTGCCGACCGTCGGCATGGTGAAATTTGCGGTCGTATTAGTGAATGCGCTGGTTCCAGTCGCGCCACTCACGCCACTAGGCACTACTCCAACCGTACCGGTAGCGCTGACGGTAGCGCCGGGTGCCGCATTGGCCGAGTACCCGAGATTGGTAATCACCACATTGGTCAAATCGGTGATGCTGGCGACCGTGTAATAACCACCGCCCTGAACGAAAATCGCTTGAGAAACTGCCATCCAAGCCGTTGTACCGACTTTGATCGAAACCGTGCTCGCTACTGCTGGCTGAGTGTAATTGTTTGTTAAAGTGGTAAAAGCGTTCAGGCCCGCACCGCCTGCTCCTTGGGCTCCAATTAAACCGGCCGGCGAAACACTCGAATTTGCAGATATCGTAATACCGCTACCGGCATTACCGGAATAATTCAGATTCGTGGCCGCGAATGTGCTGGGGTTCGAAATACTGGCGACCGAAAAATAACCGGCACCGGTAATATAGATCACCTGGCCTGTACTCAGCCATGCAGTCGATCCGATCGTAATGCTAACGCTAGCTGCAGCGGCCGGCATGACAAACGAGCTCGCCGTTTTATCATAGGCATTGGCACCACTGGAACCAGCCGTGCCAGGCGTGCCGATTACGCCCCCAGGGCTAACCATGCCGCCAGTCGGAATATTTGTAGTCGGAGCCGCATTCCCGCTATACCCGAGATTCGTAACGCTAAGGCTGGTCGTACTCACTACGGCGGCAACCGAATAATACCCGGCTAAGGCAATAAAGAGAACCTGGCCAATACCACCGACCCAGCTTGTATTGCCGACCGTGATAGTAACGCTAGTACCTACCGCAGGCACCACAAAGCTAGCGCTCAAAGTGGTATAAGCATTGGCGCCAGCCGCTCCCGGAGTGCCGCCACTGGCCGCAGTTGCTTGGGCCAATCGCAATGCACCGCCGGGAGCGACGGTCATTCCGGCAGGCAAATTGTAAGGATCACCGTTATTTTTTAAAGTGACCGTGTTGCCGCTGATGGCAGTAACGATATAATAGCCGCCACTAATAATCTCTATTGCCTGATTAACTACCAGCCTAGCCGAATTGGCTACAGTCGCCACAACTGTAGCATTCGCCGCCGGCTGTACGAAAGACGCCGTTAAATAGGTCAGTTTATCCGCCGTCGCCAGGCCGGTTGGATCAGTACTAGTAATAGTGTTTCCATCAACAAAGATATGGACGTTAGTAATAAACCCTGACCCTGAACCTGATAAGCCGGCATACCCGCCCGGTTGATTCTTATGGACTAATAGCTCTAAGGTCGAAGCGTCCGGATATCCTGTGCTAACGCCTGGCGGAGTCACGCCGGTTTCGACCAGAATGGTCGGGAACACCAGGGCCGAGATGTTCAGAGAATGGACAATCTCGCCATCAGGATCTTGATAACGGATCTCAGCCGTGCAAGGGAGCTGGGCCTGCCCGACCATTGCCGTCGCCATCTGCGAGGTGTTCATGACTACCTGCATTTGGTAATAAACGTTACCGTCTGCGTCGGTCAGATACGCGGCCGTGGTCTGGTAGGCAAGGATAGTGTTAGTCGTGTCGCCAGTTGCGATCAGGCCGAACTTGAGGGCGAATCCTGCACCCAGATCTTGCACTATGCCGTTACGGACAAAATAGAGCTGAAAAGCAATTGTATCCTGGCTCTTGAATTCGTAGATCCTGGCAGGCGACCGATTGCCGATATCTTGAACGGCTTCGTGTAAATCCAGATCGACAACTATTTTCATAGAAATTTCCCCCATCGCCCGGCTGGGCACCATGCTTTAGCAAGATGAGTTTTGAGATGCATATTGCAGCCGCAAAGTTTGCACCAGATACCAAGAGCCTCCGCGTGGTGCGGACACTGCCGACAAATCGCGATCCGGCGTTCGGCTTCGCCGGCTTGATCAAAACGATTCCGGCATTCCGCCCAAGCTTGGACCTTATCAGAAAAGGGAATAGTCATAAAAGGGCAATGGAGAGGAATTAGTCCCATAGAGACAGGATCCGGCGATTTGTGAATCGATATAAGGCGGTTGATACTCGTCGCCATACGCAGCGGCCACGCTTTGCGGTTCGATTCTTGCAGGTGGTTGAAAAGGGACAGCAGTGCTCGCAGCCTTTGCAGTGATCACAACATCTTGTTTCGGATCAATAGGCCCGTCATAGACAAACCCGGTAAACATATAATTACCATTTTTCGGATTAATAGGCTGATTTTCGTTGCCCATCCCTGGATAAGTTAATCCCATGCGATCAACCACATCCGGCGATACCTCAAAGGGCGTATTGGGCACATTCGACATGGTGGCGCCTGTAAAAACATAAAAAGCCAGGCCATACCGCACGTCGTAAGCCGGAGCATCGGTCGAGTAATAATAACCCTGGTAATTAAAGCTTATGACCGTATGAAAAATTTCCACCCCAAGATAGGTGACGGACAAATCAATCGGCAGTGTCTGGCCCAAGCTATAACCAGTGTCAGAACGCAACGAATAGCCAGAAACCGTTTCCGAATTTCCCGGTCCGCCATTGAGAGCATAAGCGCCAAACATGGTCTGGTAAGGAATAATAATCTTCGGACCGGGTCCGCCACCCTGATAAATCACATATTCGTAAGAACCAACCGTCGTCTCGACTACTGGCCAGGCAAAATATGGCGAACAAGCGTTAGGCTGAGTTAGAGTTGCCCCCACAAACAGTGCTACGCCTTTACTCAGATTATAGGCTAACGTCGTAATTTGTTGCGTAACGATAGGAACTTGAACCGGCGCCCATTGTGGCAGTGTCGCCGGAATGCTGTATGTAGTTATTAAATTAGTAGTGAGCTCGGTTTCGTAAGGAGTAGCGTTTAAGAGCGGGCACTTGCAAGGATTACACGGATCTTTGCATGCAAACTCGCTCAGTATCATATAACCGAAAGACATATGACGTTTTAGCTACCCGATTGTTGCGAGCAAGGCACTGGATTAAAAGGCGGAGTTCCCCAGACCCACATTTGATAAATAAAGGTGTTTCCCTGGCCATCCTGCGCGGCCAATAAAATCTGTTGCCAGGCCGCTTGGGCACCCGATGGATCATTACAGGCCATTTGCAGCGTAGCAATCTGCTCCGGGGTAAAAGGTTCTGCATTCTCTTTAGATTTTAGCGATATAACCGAACCGCCATCCTTTGCCCGGGTGACATTGATTCCATCTCCGCTACGAGGTTCGTTTTCATTAACCCCAGAGATAATCGTGTTAAGATCTTTAGCTAATGCCTTCCAACCTATTTTTATTTCCTTAAGGTGCATAACCTATTGAAAGACCCAACGAGTTTCGTAGGAATCCGCTTTCTCATACCATTGCGGCGCTACTTGGTTTAATGTCGAACCAATTAAACCGGTTGTGACCATTGGGTCCGGGATTTGTTCCAAAGTACTGGGATCGGATACGTATTGAAAAGCTGATTCGCCCATGAAAGCCGTATATTCATAAACAATACCGACCCAAGTTTTAGGATTCCAAACCGCTTTCATTTGCGGGTTATTGGTTACGTATTTAACGGTCACGGTATTAGTAAGATAACGGATACTATAACTAGCTAGAGAGCATTGGTAATTTGTTATGCGGCCCGAGGTTGTAATCAGGGGAATTCCACCAAAAGAGGACTGAGCCGAATTAAAAAAAGCGGTAAAAGACCGTGTAATACGGGCTTGATAAGAGAATTCTTTTTCGGTTACCGCAACACTGGTTAATGTTTCCGAAACGAAATTATTACCAGGCGCATCCATACGGCCGACATAATTAACCTCGATACTCGCCAGGGCACCCATCGACTTGATGGTGGATTCAATAACAAACATCCAGGGATATTCCGGGTGCGGACTGCCTTTTTTGGGCGTGTATTGGTCCACTAGATTATAGGGACCCAAAAACACGCAGGTCATGCGATCCAACTGGGCCTGGATATGCACGACATTCCGTTCCGGCTGTTCAACGAAAGCAGGAAGATTAGTGAGGGTAATTGTGCCCATTTATTCTTCCATGAAAACCTTCTCGAATTCTTTGATCTGGTCCTTCTGGTTGTCCCAAATCTTGGACAAGATATCTGCTAAAACCTTGCGCGAAACATCCGCCGCACCCTTGGCTTCTTTATCCGGACTAGGAGGTAAGCCTAAGCGAGCATGCGCTGCAGCAAATTCTTTATCAGCTGCAGTCCGGCCTTTTTCGGCCTCTATAGCCTTGACGTGTTCTTCCTGCTGGACTTCGTGAACATGTTTTAGGCTAATCACGGTCGGGCGTTGCGCCTCAAATTGATCATCAATAATTCGCTTTCTTTCAGCAAATTCGCGTTTGATACCTATGGTTTGCTCCTCGACCCATTCGCGGTTTAGTTCATCAGCAAGCGCTTGTTTTTTTCGATTTTCTTTCTCCCGGTCTGAACGTTCGGATTCTGACTCGATATATTCGCCATGCCTCCACTTACCGAATTCCCCCCATCTAGCGGGCGCTTCCTTGATATCGGCTACAAAAGGTTTCATTTTCCTAACTGCTTCAAGCGCTGCGGCTTCCTCGGCATCAATCATCTCGTCTGCCGCCGCTTTTTTGGCGTCGATAATCTCATTGGCCGCGGCTGCGTTGGCCGCATTAATCTTCTCGGCCGCCTCTGCATCTGCTTCTCGTTCCTTTTCTCGGGCCTCGGCCATGATGTCGTCCTTGGAAACTTCTGCGGCCGTATCCAAAGCATTAAAACGGGCTAAGGTCGCAGTCTTTTCTGCAGAATCGTCCATAGCTTCTACCTTTTGGCGCTCAAGACTACGTTGGTTGGTTGCTGTATTTATCTCCGCGATTTCGTCGGCGGCCGCTTTATCCGCCGCATTAATTTTTTCTTGAGCCGCGGCTCTAATGTTAATGATGGCTGCTTCGGCTTTTGCTTGGGCTGCATATTCTTTGTCTAACTCTGCAGTTGCACCACGAGGCCGATTCGCAATCGCTGCTCGCGAAGCTTCTATAGCCGATTCGCGTAAATCGCTTTGTGCTCGTTCATAATTGATCCGTCGTTGTGATGCTTCGTGTGCTGCATCGCTTTTAGCCCTGATCTTAGCTGCTTCTTCTTCGGATTTTTCCCGGCCTTTAGAAAAAACTCCGGTATCAGCTTCTAAGGCTGCTTTAGCGGATTTTTCCGGCGCTTCTGCCGCTTCTTTTTCCGCCTTTTTTTCCGCGATTACCTCGTCAACATGTTTGGCCATGGCTTCCATCTTGGCTAGGTTATCTGCTGCCCCCTCGGTATAAGCATCGAATGCGGCTTTGGCTAGCAATACCGCTGGGCTGGCTATTGAGAGAGCCTCACCAAATAGCTTTATAATTGGAGTGACGCCTTCTATAGCGACATACAAACCAGTTCCAAAATCTTTGAGGTCTGCTTGGATAGTAGGCATTCCCTCAATTAACATTCTGACAAAATCATCGATGGCAGGCTTCAATTGTTCACCAAAGGCTCGACTAGCTTCTTCCCAGGCTTTGCCTAACATCTTTCCCGGAGCTTCAGCCTCGGCCTCGGCAATAATCCCTTTCGGCGCGCTCCGTTCCAAAATGCCCTTGATCTCTTCCAATATTTTGATCGAGCCTTCCCGCTTCGATTCTTCCGTCATGAATTCGGAAATAGGCTGGGCCTGTAACCGATGATATTCAGCAAGTTGCGAAGTATTAGCTTCTGAACTATCACGTAACCCTTGAGCATGTAGATAAGCTTGCGCATGCGCATCCCGGAGTTTTTCAGTCTCTTCTTCGAGGCCAGGTGTTGCTTTGAAGAATTTACCTACGGCAGGAGACCCTTCTTCTTTAATACCAACAACTAGGCGACGATAACTTTCTGCGATCTGCTCTGGCGTTGTGGAAGTCTTAATCGCAAAAGCTTTCAGCGTATCGAGCATATCGTTGAGCTTTTCCGGACTTTCACGCAATTCCTTCGATGCCATCATCAGATATTGAGCAGCCGATTCCATCTGCTTTTCGCTAAAGATGCCGGCTTTCCCTGCCGCCATTTCAACGGCTTCCTCTGCTCGACGTGCTGCGCCCGCGCCTTCGCCGACTCCAGTGGGGATACTGTATTTGAACCGTAGAACCGCTTCCTGATATTCAGCAAAGGCTGCATAGCCTTTTTTGGCCGCATCTATCAAAGCATCACCTAATTTGCCTGCTGCATAGATAGCCCCACCAATCCCAAGAGCTTTACTAAGATCGAATCCGCTCAGACTCTTAAAAAGGTCTTTACCGACATCGGCTGTACCTTCACCGAATTCTTTGGCTTTTTCTTTTGCTGCGTCTAAAGCCCGCTGAAAAGGCGTGATATTGGCATCTAGGGTAGCTTCAAGCTTTGCCATAACCTAACTATTGAGAATTTTCAGTTGTTCTCTTTTTGCGATCTCAGCCTGAGTGTGGCGATTGAGCACAATTTCTGATCCTTCAGCAATGGCATACTGAGCCTGCCATTGCATTACTTCCACCAGACTCATTTTGTTTTGGACATAGTGGGCGTTGTGCCCGCTGGCTTTGATCGCGTAGTAGGCGGTTCGGATTTGCCAGGCGGGCGTGAAACGTTTTTTCGGGGCGTCTCCCGTTTCCCGTCGACGCTATAAAAAGAAGTGTAAATAGCACCTACGATCTCGGTTAAAGTGCGTACGCCATCGAGATATTTAGGGGAACCGTATTTGATGCCCTCTTTTTCCGACCAAAGAAAAGCTTCTGCAAAAGCTTCATCGATATTCTGACGAGCAATAAGGCGAATGACTTCGGCTTCTGAGCGGCTAAGCAGCCAGAGCACTATGACAACGTCTCGGAGCGAATTCGGATAGGCGCCGTTATCCTGCAATTGCTTTATGTCGGGTCCATAGACTCCTGAGAGAATCTTGCTCCCCATGGACATGGCCGCCGTATGACGGGCGATCGTCCACGGGGTTTTCTGAGCTTGATCATAAGCCCGCTGGATTTCTACAGCCGGCTCTAAGGTATCCAGATCATCTTTCAATTCATCCCCGTTTTTCATCGGCGGACTCCTTTCAGTTCAAAGTCCTGAATCCCGGCGTATTGGCCTTGCTGATCATAAATCGGAGTCCCGCCGGTTTTGACATAAGCGGCAACATCGGTTTTTAAGGATTTACAGATCTGCTGATAATTATGGAGAAACTTGCTCCCGTGTACGATCAGAGCGTCCCTGATCGCTGGCTCAAGGCGAGCAATAAAAGCGTCAAGCTCGGGAGATTTCCCCTTAGCGGAATTAATCAAATTTTCTAAGTCGCCATCGGCTTTGCCTGCATCATAGGTCCGAAGATGTTGCCGAACGGCATTAACCATATTCGATTGAAAGATAAAATAGCCAGTGCCCCCAGTAGTTTTTTTAGGGTGTTCTACGTCGTAGAGAATAAAAACGCCAGCCAATGGAAGACCGAGCGTAATGAGTACGGTCGCTTGTTTAACGTTGGTGACCGCATCAACCAACATCGGATGTTGCATAGTGGATCTAAGGGTTGGATCTACCCTTTTCCACGCTGTCAACCGCTAATGGCCTTTCTCGGCCGCAAATCTGGTTGCGAGTTTTTGCTCGATCCGGGCTAACATTTTGGCCGTTTTTTGGTCGATCGCTTCCTGGAGCGGAGCGACACCGTAGAGTTCAATCGCTGAAGCTGTGTTGACCAGCGTAGCAATCAGCCTGTCGGGCGTTGCCTTTATGCCGTAACCTCTGGCCGCCGAGGAACCATCAAACTTGGGCGCCCGGCCAAACCCGCGGCCGCCGACCGCCTGTAAGGCTTTCTGCCAACCTGCGTATGCGGTATAGCCAGAAGCCGCCTTCCGGCGTTTTATGAGCTTCTGGGCTTCCCGGCTCATCTCGTCATGGGTAAGACCACGTTTGCCCGCCCGCGATTGGCGCGCGTTCAGGATCATATAAACCAACTCATCCGGCTTATAGGCGAGGACCTTCGGTTTTTTCAAGACCTTGCCCGCCTTGGTATGCGTCCGTGCGACAACCCCAGTAGTCAATTTCTTCTCGATCGCGGACGGGTCCGCTTTCTTAGTTAATGCGGCCGCGGTCGTGATCACCTCGATCGCAGTCGAATTGATTACGACCGAGGTTTCCCGGGAGGTATACTTCAGAATGTCTTTAAGCGCCGCCTCAAATTTGGTCGTATTGACCGTCACATGGTGACCTGCTGGGCAGTCGTTGGGATATCCGGGTATCTGGTCAGCTTATACGTCGCTTTCGCGAGCGTTCCAGTCTCATAGGTAATATCGACGTCATCCAGAATGCAGGCGCCGGTATTGATGCCACCTAAAGAAACGATACTCGCCAAAACCAAAATAGCACCGATTTGAGCACCCATAGGGCCCGTCGTTCCAGCCACATAGCCTTCACAGGAATACTCTTGTTTGAGCCCGTGATCCATCCGGCCGATGAGTTTCCCCATCTTATCTTTGACCTCGACTTTTTCGCCCATGGCCCGAACGGTGATTTTCTGAATCTGGATCCCTGCTTCTTCATTGGGCACACCCAAGCTATAGCCCGCCAGATTGGTCAGTGTGATAGAGCCGCTCATATGGATTTCAATTAATAAATTGCTGTCAACTAAAGAGACGAAAGCTGCGCGAAAACATGTATTTCACGCAAGTTAAGGCGCCTGTCACCCGGAGTTTGTTCAGAACGTTCAATTCCTTCCCAGCCGGAATAGGCCAAATTGGAATTAGAAAGCTCTACCCGGCCAATCAATGCCTTATCGATGACACTCATTAATGCCGTTAAATCGGACACCGGCTCGACTCCGCTTACGGAATGCAACTCGATCTGTGTCCGGAGCTCGAATACCGGATCCCGGCCATAAAAGCGCTCAATAGCCGAATGAACCACGAGATACGGGCAGGCCAGGTCCGGCAAATTGTCCTCGATCCCAGTAACGACCGTGAAAGACGAATAGCCACTGGCGGCCAATGCCGAGCTTAAATAAGCCGCTACCGTAGAATCAACCAGGGCATCAATCATGCTTGTTCCTGAACCAATTGAACTTGCCAACTTAAAGCCGCGTCTTCAACACTGACGATCCGGAATAAATAGCCGCGGAACTGCGCGAACGTATCAAGAATCGGTACTGCCGGATAATCTGCTTTTAAAAGCGTCACGATAAGGCTCAATTTATTGATTACGCCTCCGGCGACCCATTCCGGAGTACCAGTCACCATTGTGGACGCGGTAACTGGATAATTCGATCCGGCAATAGTAAGAGTCTCGCCGGTTAAACCTTGTACGAGCCGGACACCGGCGACCATTTGATTGACTAACTGCGTATTCACGCCCGTTTAAATCGCGGGAACTGGTGAATCAAAAACCATGCGCCGGATAACGCGGTCCTCGATACCGCGCAAGATTTCGCCGGCCAGGATCGCTTTATTTCTACCGGCCGTATTCAGAGCCTTAGTCGCCTCATCCACATCAGCACCAACATAGAGGATTTTCGGACAACCATTGCCGATTCCCTCTTTCCAGCCTAGAGCGATAACTGTCATGTTAGGACTGAGTGACCAATGTGCCGTGCCCGGCAACACCTAAGGCTACTCCGAAAATCCACGTCAAAATCATATTCAGTCGGCCGCGCTGAACATCGTAATGGTAGCGGTATTGCATCGTGATCCCGGTTTCTTCATCGGTCACATTTTTAATGATTGCGTTAACAGGAATATCGGCCACAAACGCCGCGGGATCGCTTGGAACCCGAGCGGCCATGATTAACGCGTTTTTAGAAGCGAAAAAGCCGTTCGAGGTCGTATTAGTGATATTCAAATCGCTATACTCATAAACATCTCTGAATCCCGAGATTCCCTGGATATGACCGTCCTCGAAGTTCACATTGGCGTTGTTCACGTTCAGCATGAACGTGTTGATCATGGTCTGATCACTGGTCAGATATTGCCAAGCATCGCTGTTTAGTACCCCAAAATAATAGGGATTAGCGCCGGCCTTACGCAAACTGGCCCGTGCCGCGGTCAAAGTGCTACGGGTGAAATTGGCGGTTGTAGTAACCGAATGACCAAAATTCGCTGTAGAAGCCAATACGAGCAATTGGTCAACCGCATCTTTACCCAGAGCATAGGCGGCCGCCTCGACTTGTTCAGCAACCAAATTACGCGGCGTAGAGGACATTTCATCATCGTAGAACGAAATGGCTGCATAGCGGAACTGGTTAATGGCAACCGACACATCCGTACTTACGCCGGAACTAGGTGCATACCCGTTGAGCTGGGTAAAACTTTGTACAGGAGGCGGAGTAACGACGCGGGTAATGATGTGAGTGTTAAGCCGGACTGGTTCATCGCTGAAATCAGTGGCAACCGCGGTTAAAAGCGGAAATTTCTTTTTGAGAAAATTTAGACAATCCAGGGCAAGGACATCCGGTGAGAGTGTTCCGAAACTATTGAAACCAGCCATAAAAATTTAATCTTTGTTTTTGTGAAATTGGTTATTTGCGAGCCTTTTCTTGCTGCGCTTTAAATTGCCGATAAAGAGCGTTCAATCGTTTGGTGTCGGTTTCGGCTCGCATAGCTTTAGTCAAATCTTCCTGGCTCATCTCCATTTCGGAATTATCCACTGCCGCGGGCGGACCAGCTGAGGCGGCTACAAGCTCGCGAGCTTGGGCTTTCACGGATTTCGCGTTCTTTTCCAGGTCATTGCACCGGAGAGTTAAAACATTAAGATTGCCGGCCAAAATTTTCAGTTCTTCCTCTTTGGCCTTAATAACGGCATCTTGGGAAACGATCTGAGCTGCGCCGGTCGCAACGGATTTGAGTGCGCTTTCCAATTGCACCTTGAGATCGCCATTATCAGCTTCGAGGGTTTCAACGCGGCTTAAAGTTTCTTTAGCGGCCGCTAATTCTTCCGATAACTTGATGTATTCTTCACGGGCGGAAGCCAGATTTTTAAACGGCAGATCGTTCATTTTATCTATTAAGTTTTCTGTCAACTAGGGCGCCCGTTTATCGATCTCGGCTAACAACCATTGATAGCATTGGTCGTAACTGCCGAGTGCATCGATCAAGTTGAGTTCCAAGGCTTGGGCGCCGAAATAGCTTCCCCCACGTAATTTGGCGAAATCAACTTCCCGGTAATCGGAGACAAAATCGCGGAAAGTGGCGGACATCAAATTCACTTGGGCCTGGAAATATTCCCGTTGAGCGTCGGTTAAGGACGGACCCATGCCCGCCCCTTTTAATTGCTCATTTTCTCCGGTTATCGGTGTCCATTCCAGTCCCAGAGCATCCCACATCCTAGATTCATCAATTAGCGGCATGATGGTCCCGATCGCGCCGGATTGCGCTGATGGAGTAGCTACCTTGTAATCGCAAGAACAAGAGAGAAAATAACAAGCTGAAGCGTCCAAATCGGCAGTGAAAGAGGCTTTAGGAACACTTATTTGGGCGATTTGGGCGGCCGTTTCCGCGGCCCCTGTGGCTTCTCCACCAGGGCTCGAAAGCGCGAATAGAATCGCTTTTGCGCCTGTTTCCAGCGCTGTAGCCACTTCAGTAGCGATTTCTTCATAATCACACATGCCGACCATCTTTTCGATCGGCGATAATCCAGTCCCTAAAACGCCTTGAATCGTGATTACAGCGATTCCATTGCGGTCAATCTCTAAGGGCTGACGTTGCGGGCAAAATAGAGTAATCAATCCCTCGATATCGTCCTGACGCATCGCTGGAAACTGTTTTTGCTGCTCTTCTAGTGCCAATTTTAAACTGGCGAAATAGGACGGCAGAATATACCAAGCCGAATACCGGAATTTATACTGCAAATGGGCTAACGAAAATCCAGTTGCAGATTTGGGTTTATCGGAAGGGTGTTTTTCGCGCCAGGCATCTAGGCAAATAGCCACATTTTGGTCATTACTGCGGTCTTTATTTTTGGATGCTTCATGCATACACCGCTGCATGAAATCATCCTTTTTTTCATTCTTTTTGGGTTCAGGTATAGGCATGGCCAGGCTTTCAAGTTTGCGCACCAAGCAGATCCCGACCGCGCGGTCTGGTTTCGGCGGAATCTTCTTTCTCAACTGGCTCCTCCCCGCCTGAGATTTCCTCTTGGGCAACTTCTGCCGGTTCTTCCGGCGAAATCTCTTCCTCTGGTTCGGGTTCTTCAGGCTCCGCTATTTCTTCCTCCGTATCGATACCCGGAGCATCAGTCTGTACTGTAGGGTTAGGGCTTAGACTAAACATATAACTGTCTGGAATGGTTACCGGTTCGCCGAATTCTTCAGTTAACATTGCTTCCACTACCTTTTTAGCTTTCAGGAGTTCACCCACATCTAATGCTTTGCGTAAAGCCGCCGTAGATGCATCTGTCCCCAGTTCGCCCCAGATATCCGACCAGCTTTTAACGCCCATTTTGACGTCGTTAAGGTCGGCTGCTGCATCCCGGCCGGCGTCAATCGAGGGTTTCCGCGGGAAATTAAAATCCCAGGCCATCCAATCCTCACTTTCCGGCAAAATTCCGAGCTCGATCGCGACGGCGATCCCGTACAAAAGCCGTTCTTTAGCGCCGCCATAAAGCTTATTTTGACGGTCTTTAGTGAGTGAATTTGCTCGTACCCAGAGGGTGCGATTATTCGCGGAGCCACCTGTGGGGTTAGAAACCAAGTCGAACGGCCATAAAAAGTTAATTGCGTCCCGGCCAAGCCGGTCCAGAAAATCTTTGACCTCGCCAGCCGGCCGCTCAAACTGAAAAGCTTTCACGTCCGACCCACTCCCAGCCTTGAAATATTTCCACATCCCGTTGTCTAGCCACATGTAGGGCGTTAGCGGTTGTCCGGCCGTTCCCGCGGCCGCGGTTTCCTGAGTCTCAAGGTTAATCCCGGTCTGATAGCCCGGATAAGGAGGCGGTTGGATCCCGTCGACCGGTTGGCCAGCCATGCCGACCGTGCCGGGAAACATCCGAGTAAATTGGGTCGGATCGTTAATATCGACACCACCAATAGGGTTATTTTCGAGGATAGAAATGGAGCTAGCGATTTCTAAAGCCCGCTTTTCGTTCCCCTGGATCGCCATGATATCGCGCACATTCAAAATTCCATGCGCAATCGCTGAAATTGGCCTGGTTTGATCACAGAATTCCCAATCCGCGACCCAGATCATTTGCTCTGCCGGAATAAACATATCCTGTTCCGGTTCATTGCCCAAGACGCTATAGGCTACCGGGGCGCCGTAATCGTTAATGACAATCCCGTAAACACAGCGTTTACCGGCATAAGGTCCGCTCGTGAAACGGCCTTTAACGGTCGTCTGTTTGTTACCGCGCGGGTCATCGACCCGGTGCGGCGGAATATGCTGATAACGCGGCAACCCTTCGGCGTCTTTTACTTTGTAAATGAAAATCTCACCGTAGACGTCCAGGTAACGCGATTCGAGCTTAAGCGAATCATGCCAATTCCGAATCGGGCCCACCAGATTCCCGGTCCTAGACCAGACATCGGTAAACCATTTGGTAGCAGCCCGGCCGAAAGCCACATCACTCCCTAAAAACTGAGGCATCCAGGCCTCGCCGACCGCATAGCGAGCTTTTTCATACACGGCGGTCTTTAGCGGTCCGTAATTGATAAAAGCTTTGCGTGCGTCACTGCGAACTTTTAAGATCGTCCAGGTATCAATCTGGCGATCGGCATTAGGATCGAGCAACGGCCAATATTGCCGTTTGCCGATTTCCCATTCGCTAGCCTGATAGAGGCGCCATTCAGTTCGCATGGCTTACCACATAACCGGCGTGAACTGCCGGACTACATACGGTTGACCTTGGATGATGCGTAAGGCTTGCACGACAGCCACAAATTCTTCTTGGGCTGAATAGGTTTTGCTCCAGTTCAAATGCTGGCCAGGGATAGAGACGGTCGTTAAATCTTTCCCCTGGTTCAGCGAAATATATTGGAAAAGATCATCCCGCCGTTGTTGGAGTAACTGCATATTAGCCCAGCTAGATTTGCCGTAATCGACCAGGGCCCCGATATACTCGTAATCAACCATTTACTAGAAGGCCTGACTGTCAATTTAAGAGCCTTTATACCACGACAGCCATATTGACCTTCCCAAAACAAAAAGACGCCCGGAAAGGGCGTCTGTGAATGGCCAGGGACGTGATTTAAAGCTATTGGCTATCCCGAAATGCTTGAGCTTTCAAATGGTCTTCTGAGCGCTGCGCAATAGCTGTGTATGCATCCTCAAATTCTTTATCGATCGATAAACCCTTTGTCTGGAAATAGGCTTTCCAATCGGCGATACGTCCACCTATTTCAAAATAATTATAATGGAGGTCTTTGCCCGGCAGAAGTTTATCCTTGTTCCATGCTTCGAGGGCGAGTTGTTCGATATTGACCTCTACTAATTTGCCGCCTTGAAGGGCGTAACCTGATTTTCGGGCAATCGTTGGCTCGTTATTCTCGGCGACAATTGTTGGACTTTTGTCCAATTGCTTACCGAAATCAGCGTTCGCTCCATTGCACCAAAGGCCAAAAGCCGCAGCACCCAAGGTTATCGCAAGTAAAATAGCGCCTGTCAGGATTAAAGAAATCTTGTTCATTCAAAATCGGGCAAAAGGTGAGAGGTCATATTTTTGACAATAGCGGAGGTAAGCTATAGCAGAGCTTAAGGAAGCAAAAGTCCGTCCTCCGGCGATATACTTATCTCCATCACGATAGATTGAGACAGTGGCGATCTCGGCCACAAAGACTAATTTATTCATTCCAGGACCATTAAAACGGCAGATTCCCGAAATACTTTAGCCTTTTTTATTGGCTATCTGAGAGCATCCGGCGCACTAAAGCCGGGAATTGATCGCTTAAAGCTTCCGCAATCACCCATTGCGACCCGTGCGGATCTTTGACCAGATAACAGAATTTGTCCCCTAAAAAGGCTATCAGATGCAGATTGCCGTCCTGTAACTCGCTTAAATCGACAGTTTGACGCTCGTTCATTTTTTTGCCTTCTTGATTCTGACAAATTGCTGGCAACAAGCACACAGGGTTGAACCTTCGGGCCACATTGTATGATGTTTTCCGTCGGGAGATTTACGACATTTTCCTATCTCGTTCATGGGCAGGAGACACTTTTTTAATCCAATGGCAACGCCCCAAAAAGGATCGCAGCCGCTATCTGCACACTTTCACAGTCAAAAGCATGGTTGTTTTTTGAGACCGCTACCCATTTAAAGCTGCTACGCTTGGTTTTCGGATCTAAATATTCCTTTTTGATCTCCGCATAGATTTGTTCGACGTAGAGCTTTGGCACATCTAACGGCACTTCCCACGCTAGCGATTTGCCGTCGCGTAACCTCGCCATAATGTCGCGGCAACGTTCACTGGCCAGGTGCAGGAGGCGGCAACGGACGGCGCCGATCACCACATGACGGATAGGCGAGAATAATTTCTGTTCTGTCCCACGAACATGACCCACTAAATCCCGTTTCGGATGCGCAAAGCTGCTTTCACCGGTCCCGAGGATCGCCCACCAGTTGTAACGATGGCACATCGTGTAAACCTGAGCCGACTCAAAAGCCGAATCGATAAAGACGGCATTATCACCAATCCGATAGCTGGTTTGGATTTCGCGCAACTCTTCTTCGCCGGCAAGCACATGCTTGAAATAGAGTAGCCGCGAGGAGCCATCGGCGCGCCAAGCCCGGATCACAACCCAATAATCGTTAGCCTGTTTATCGATCGTCATGATACGCACAAGCTCGTTATTGATGCGTTCTCCCGATGTGTACCCACGCCAGCTGTAATCGCCTTTTACCAGGGATCGTTTAGCGTCTTGCTCCATCCGTTCAGCCCAAAACTGCGAATCCCGTTGCATGGTCCATTGGATAAAAGGTTCATGATCCCCCAGTTTCCAGGCGCGTTTCGCTTTCAGAAATTCCCGGGCAATATCAAACCAAGCCACTCGGAAATTAGCCAATACCGGAATCGTGTACGTCTGATGAGTCGGGTTCTCTCCGTGCTCAACCATTGACCAGGCCCCAGTATGCGAGAGCGTTCGCCGGTTCTCTGGCGTATCCGAATACCCGCCGCCGCAACTCGGACAGAACAGGCTCACCGTTTGCCTCACTAACGCCCAATCGATCTCGCCTTCCTTTGGCACTCCTTCCCATTTCAGATCTGAAAACCTGAAAGGCTGTCTCGCCCCACACTCACAAGTCCAAAGATAAGCGAATTGGTCGCCTTCCCTTGAAACCGCTTCCCATTCGGTTTCCGCATAACCGGCCTGAGAGAGTAGCACGGTCCGGCCGTTCCAGCGGTCATGTAGCCGTTTACGCAAATAACCGATTAGGCCGGCATCCCACTGCCAGCATTCGTCCCCGATCGCCCACCGAACGCTCACTTGCTGGAAACTGGCCAGATTCGCAGCTCGCGACATAACGAACATGTGTTTCAAGAGCAGCAGCTTCTTCTGTCGGTCTGATTTCTGCGGCAAATAATCGGCTAACGGTTCGCACCGGGCCAAAATCCGGTTTAAACGCGTATCGAGCCATTGCCCAAGTAAAGCGTCGTTCTTGGAAGCAATAAGCACGTCGCCGGGATCGCACGCCGCCACAAAACAAACCATCGCTTCAATCAGCGTCGTTTTGCCCGTGCCAGGCGGCGCAATAATGCAGATTTCTTTTAACGAATTATCAAAAATCGAGCGCAGCGGCTGGATAAAGTAAGGCGAAGCCTGTGGGTCATAGAATTCAGCGACGTCCGAATCGAGCCGGACATTCTTCGAGGCCCACACATCCGGGAAACTTCTCGGCGGAGAACAAAAATTCCGCGTAAAAGCTTCGATTACAGCCGGATATTTTGCCGCTAGTTCGGCTATATCCACACTCATTTAACTACCCCACGCGGAGTAAAGAAATCATCCGGGATAACCAATGAGGCCAAAACCTCTTCCATTTTTTCCGCTAAAACCTTGTCGATACCCGGCGCATCCAACCCTAGCAACATATTCGGTAAATCAGCACGCATTTTCATTAAGCGCCCGCGCACAACGCTAGCCACTCTGCCGAATAACATAATGGCTTCCTCCTGCTTGATGACCTGACGCTTAGTCGCCTGCAGCTCAATTTCTAAAATCTGGTTCTCGGTCGCTACTTTGTCCGCCCGCCCCCGAGTCAAACGCTGAATATCGCTGAGCTCGTCGCCATTGACATCATTGGATCTAGGCTGAGTCGCGCCCCGAACATATGGAACTTTTGCTTGAACTCGGCTAAAGGCCAAAACCGCTTTCCAGCCTTCCACATCATCGAAAGTCTTCGGACACCGATCCGGAAATTTCTTTCGCAAGTGGAAAATCCAGACTTTGGAACAATTGATCGCTTTCGCCAGTTCTTCAGACGTCATCTAAAATGGTAAAGTGGATTGACTTTACTATACTGAGAACACTATGGCGCGACCAAAATTTGATGCTTTCGAGCTTTTCAGGGCTGATTGTACCGGTAAAGCCCATTTAGGTGGGTTTGACCAATTGCTTGAAACTTTTTTAGATCAACACGACCAATTACAAATCAAGCGCGTTGATTTGATATTCGGCGTTTTCGAAATTGTTCTCGCCAAACTAAAAGAGCTTGAAGAGGACGAATTAAAGGAACTCGAAGCTCGCTTAAGCCCAGACGAACTAAAGGAACTCCAGGCTGGCTTGAGCCCAGACGAACACGTTAGGCTAGTTAAAAATAGCGATCCTTACAATTAAATTTCCGCAAGCTAGCCGACCCTAGCCTGGATGGTCCCGAAGGCAAAAAATAGATGCCTTGCCGGGTGGTCGGCACGAGGAATGCTTGGGCTAGGGACTGGACCAAAAAAGAGTGACTGGGCTGCCATTGGTGCGGACCCAGAGCGAATTGAGATTGCCATTTGCGCCAACCGAAAGACTAAGGATTCCGTCATCGGTACCAACCGTAAAGTAATTGTCGCCCGGCGTTACGGAACCTGCAAAATCATATTCGCCGCGTTCAAACCAAATCGTGTTGACCGCCTGATCTGGTAATTGCGTCCAGGTGTCCGGAACTGGTGTGACTTTAATAATGCCAGCAGCCATATTATTATTTTATCCACGTTGGGCCGCTTTCTCAAGTTGTTGCGACATCCGTATCAAATACACGCCCAAGCAGTCATTGTAGTGAGAGTAAGCGTCTGAATTGCCTTTGCCTATGGTTATAACCACTGCCGCAGCCAAAATCTCTAATGCGTCAGGCCAGTCTGCGCGCTCAGCCACCGACATGATCTCTGCCAACATAGCTTGCTTATCGTGGTTGCTTGCCATTTTCTGATTTCAATCCACGTAGTTCCAATGGCGAAAAGTTTCGTAACGAAATTCGCGCGGTCGTTGCCAGCGTGGATATCTATGTAAAAAGAGATGACCGCCGGCCGGCAAGCTATCCGCTAACCAAAAGAAAGCAGAATCGATGCAATGGATTTCGTCGCAATCGATAATGCAGCTCGCATAGCGTAGGATTGATTCATCAAATGAACGTACTGGCGAGATGATATGACTTTCCCGTGATAACCGATGGCGCTGAATAAAAAAGCCGCGGGTTGAATCGTCATGCAGAAAAATTTTGCGCTGACCATTGGTGGATTGGGTTTGGATTTGCGCTACTGCTTTCCATGCTTGCGCAATCGGACATAAACGCCAACGCATGGAATAATCAACGTTGGCGTGTTGATAGAATGATTTCGTGAAATCCCAGCCAATACCGAAGCCCGAATAAACGCCGAGCTTGATTTTATGCGCTGAATTTAAGTTAGCAGCGTCAATGGCGCGATTATAAGTCGGATCGCGCGGTGAACCGTAATCTTCAAATTTCAGTCGTGGGACTGGATAAACCGAGATACGCGGTTGGAGAGCAAAAATCGATTGGAAAGTCGGTAAATATTCCTGATAAGTCGGAAAAGCAACGTGGTCATACCGATCAAGCAAAGCAATAGCTAATCCTGATTGGATAATCCCATCGCCAACGCCGAGATGGGTAACGATTACGGCGTCCATAATACGCCTAGCGGCGTGCCTCTGATTTGGCGGACATCTCTACGCAATTCGCGCCATTCCTGCAAAAACCGGATCACGGCGCCATGATTTTCGTCGACGTCATGCCACACAAAAATGCCTTTGCCGTTGCACAGGTCATAACATTTTTCCGAATCATTTTTCACGTAATCATAAGAGTGTGAGCCATCGATAAAAAAGAAAGTTGGAGCGGGATTGTATATACTAAAATCCCACGAAGCTGTATCAGCGAAATATTGCCGAATACGGATATTAAGGGGATGCTCGCGAAAGAATTTACCGACTTCACGCGCAGTGATGAGATGGTGATCGGTTTTAGTCCACTGAGTTGGAGCAAATGAAACAAAATCGACCGGTAAATCGACGGTATGAATAATCGCATCCGGCAAATTCTCGGCCATATGCAAAGTCGTGTGACCAAAATAAGTGCCGATTTCTAATACAGCTTTTGGAGCGGCCGCGACGAGCATCGATAAAAGAAAATAAGCTTGGTCGTCCGGCAATTGGCCATCTTTATAAGGCAAATGCGTAAAAGCCGTCGGAACGTTACATTTTAAATCGCTCAGAGTGATTTCTGGCAATACGAGCGGATATTTCATTCAAACTTTCGCTTGATGAGCAAAAAATTACCCTTTTTTTAATTTTTTTTCGAAACGTCAACCGTGATACTTTTTTTAATTCCGTTATGTCTTTGGGAAGCATGTCGACCGGCTGCTACTAATTCGAGTTGCGTCTGGCGATAAACCTCGCGGGAGCTGTTCAATCTAATGCGCAAGCGTACTGCATTGCTATCGAGTAGTTCGAGCAACGATTTACTTAAAGCCGCGGTGCTAATATCCTTGCGCCAACATTCCTTCTCGCTGGCCCTAGCAATGGCCGCCAACGATCGGTAAGGCGATTGCACCGGGTTCAACAACGCGCTTAAGGCAAAGACCTTCGCTCCAGTGGAAGCGAAGCTCTCCGACCGCATTAGCCATTGTAATATCGTAACGAGAGCGGCGGTTGCTTCGGCGACCGGCACGAGCGCTTCCGGCTCCCGCGGATCGAGGGCGGCGAAGTCGAAGGGCACGTTAGGCTGAGAATAGCTCATCGCAGGGAATAGCTATAATCGGGTCCATCAGAATGATGGGTGTGGGCGACCGAAAAATTCGGAATTTAAGCAAAGGCTCAGCGTTAGCCGGAAACATTGGCCAGGTGCGAGATAAAGCTGCGCAAAAATCGCTAAAATCGCTAAAGCCGCTTACAGTTGCCCAAGGCGGATCTGGCCGAGTCGGAGGAATTTTAGTAAAAGCGCCTGCGCGCCGTTTTAAGGCATCGGCGCAATCGGCAATTTCGTTAACGCTAAAACCTTCGACCATTTTAGGAATTAACGCTTTTTAGAGCATCGAATATTTCTTCGCAAGTAACGCCTTCGAAAACTTCACAATACCGTTGTTCTAACCCTCGCGGGCATTTCATAACAGGTAACTCCGGCAGATACGAAAAACAAGGCGCGTGCGGGCACCGCTCGGCATGAAAAAGCTGAATTTGACGAGGATAATACAGAGTCCGGCTTTCGGGCGAAAACGGGCCCCAGATACCGACCGCGGGAATTTCAAAAGCAGCCGCAATATGTAAAGCGCTGGAATCCGGACCGACAACAGTGGTTGCGCCGGCGATCAGACTTAACAACAGCCGCACACTGCTAATTGCCGTAGCCAAATTAATCGCCATGGGAGTCCTCTTAATCATTTCCACGATTTCAGCGCTAAAAGGCTTATCGTTGGTTACTAAAATCGGGATTGCGAGTTTTTCGGCGTATTGGTTGAGTGCATAAAGCGCTTTTTCGATTGTACCAACGGGAAGACTCCGAATTTTATTGGTGCCTTGAATTTGGAAAAATAAATAGCCGTTCTGGAGCGATTTATTCAGAGCGGCGCCGACTTTGGCAAGCCATTGGTCGCGTACGTCAAGATCGCTTTTGTGAAGGGTTACGGTTGGGCGCTTAAATTTGGGCGCTACGCGAGCTGGATCGAGTCCGAGCATACTGAAAAGCCGGTCATAGACGTTGGCTTGCTCGGAATCCGAATCCCACTCGGAAACAGATTCACAAAAGAAAGCGCCCGAGACAAAGTTGGGACTTTTAGTCCGGTAGACGCAATCCAAGTGGAGCGGCATAGAAAACGCGGCGCTCCCGATATAAGGATTACCGAACCAGATCGGTTCGTGGACGCGTTCGCTAGCCTGAAAACATTGGGCGCCGAGCATTTCAGAGAAAAAGCGGCTCGCGGCTGAAATGATCAATTGGTCACCAATCCCACGGTTGCGATAGAATAAGACCTTGGCTTTGCGCCAATGAGGCGGCCGGCGAGACTGAATTTCGTCGAGATACGGCTTCAGATCGGAGACTGAATCGATGTAGCGGGCGCTTCCCGGGTCTTGCTGGATTGAAAGAGCGTTATCGTCATCGAAGATTAAGCGTTCACCGCCGTTACACGGGATATCGGCGGAAAAGCCGGCGCATTTAGTAACGACAGTGACCTTTCGGCTAAAAGTAATGATACGCACAAGCTCTTATGGCTGAAATACGAATGGTCTTAGTATCAGACCGAGTATGATACTTAGGTCTAGTATCACCTCCTTTATATATAAAGGTGATACTATACCTAATTTAGTCTCAGCTAACGTATCGATTCTAAGCATAAAAAAGTCTCAGATTTTGACATTCCAATTCTCGCTGGTTTTTGAGCAATAAATTTGCTTCGATTTTCTCAGATCGGCTAACCTGCGGAAGAATGTTGCCCGCGGCCAACCGAGTTCAGTTTCAGCCAGTTTGCAGAGTTTAGCCGTGGAAAATTCATCATCGTTGGCTCTAATCAGAGCCAATAAATCGGCCGGATCAGTCCAAGATCCGCGAGTCCGAGTGATGCTTTTAAGCTTTTCGGGATCAAGATCGGTTCGAACCAAGAGCGGCCAATCCCAACGAACGACAAAAGGCGCGATTGGCGCAAAATCCCGCAGAGTGAATTCGACCGTAAAGGCGTGTTCTTCCTGATGCTTAGTCATGGTGACCAAGTTGTCCGGATCACGATTGATTGAACCGCCGCCGCTGATGCGGTCCAGAGATTCTTTTTGCGCTTGGTTGCCTTTAGTGAAATGGGCGCTGCAAATGACGGTCGCGCCACTCAGGCGATTGATTTCATCAAAAACGGCTAAAATCTGGTTTATTTCGGCGCTAATGCGTTCGTCACGGCCAACCAGCAATTTGTAGAACGGATCGATGAAAACCAATAAAACGCCGAGAGTTTCGATCAGTTTAAGGAGCTCGATTTTAAATTCGCCCAATGTGATCGTGTACCCGCGCAAATTCCAAATAAACAGAGGTCCATCGGCAAGCTTTTTGGCGCCTTGGATTGCCTGCATCCGGCGTTGCATGTAGTAGGGTTTAAGCTCGAAATTGACGTATAAAGACGGGATCACAAAAGTGTTAAAACCCCACCAAGGAGCGCCGACAACGACCGAAAGCGCTAGATCGGTCATCGCCCAAGTTTTATAGGTTTTAGAACCACCGCCGAAAATCATCCGGCTTGCGACATCAAGGAGATTATCAATAATGGGCCGCGGTTTCTCGATCAGTTCTTTTTTAAAATCGCTATAGTTGACGGTCGGCGGCCATTCTTGGGTTTTAACTTCGGGCGAATCCCCGTTTTCTAATTCTGAGCAAAGTTTTTCCCAATTGGTATTCATCCTCTCGACTTTGGTAAGAGGTCGATTTTGACTTTTTGAGTTTGCAATATCCGGCCGTATGCCTGGTAAAAGCGTCCGCCGATTTTTCCGGCACCGATCAGGTCGGGCGCATTATCGCGATTTTTCTCGCGGTTGGGTTCAAGAATTAGCGAACCGTTGGTATCGTCGAGCCCGAGTTTTTTGCGCTCGATTTTGACCAGTTCACGCATGAGATCGGTCATGATCTCCACATCATGCCGGATCTGGGGGGTTAGATCGATTAGGACCAGGCGCAATTGCTCCTCGGTCAAAATATAAAACCCGTTGACTGGGTCAATGTGCATTAGCCAAAATTTCCCTTTGTTGGCGTTCCTTTTTAGTCAATGGCCGGATAAAGGGTTTGTCATAAGTCGTTTGGACCGCATCGCCGACGATCGCCGCGAATTTATTTACTAGCTCTTTACCGCCCAGTTTGTGTTGCAGCCCGAAAAAGTCTTGAATCTTTGCAACGTGATATTCGGCAAATCCGTCGACTTGTTCGGGCGTCAAATAATCGGCTAGGGCGTCTTTAAGTTTTTGCGGGAGTGGGACGATGCGCCGAGCTCGCCCGCGTTCTGGCAAAATGTAGTTGGGTAACGCGTCAGGTTCGGCAACCAAAATCTCTTCATAAGCCGCTTCCATTTGCTTATGGATATTCTTGGCTAATTGGATCTTTTCCCAGAGCTCGACGCCGGCCTCGCCGCGGGGCAGATCCTGAAAGCCAAGATTCGGATTAATCGATTGAATATGCTCCTGGCATTCCCGGCAATAGATCGCGGCTGGACAAAGTTTGCACCATGGCCCGGGATTGCGCGGAGCGTCACCGGTCGAGCGTTCGACAATTGAGAGAATTTCAGTTGTGGCTGGGACCAGTTCAGCCAGGCCATAAGTAACGCGGTCGAAATCAGGCCGGTTAGCCGATAGAATCGCGCCATCGATTCGCACGAGCTCCGGCCGGTTCGCTTTGAGTAAGACAATCTCCGCGCGCAATTGCAGATTGTCGGCGGCCGGTTCCTGTTCGCCCCAACCTGTCTTAAAATTGAGGACTAAAGCTCTGGTTTTCTGGATAATGACGTAATCGGGCTGGCCCGAGAAAATCGGGCGTAAAGCTTTTCGGAACCAGAACCGGTTTTCGAAAAGTTTACTGTAGGTGCGATCGCCGTGGGACATCCACTCCTCAACTATCTTGCCTTTGAAGGTTTCCAAGCGTCTATAAGCCGATTCCTCGCGTTCAACGAGAGGGGTAGTGTCTCCAGCCATTGCGGCGTGAATCCGCGTTCCTGCGGCCATTTCCGGCGTCGGAAGAGGCAAAATTTTAGCTTGGGCGCGCACTGCGTTGACTAGAGCGAGACTTCCGGAACAGTTGGCGAGGCGCCACATCGCGCTTGCACTGGGTAAGCCTTTGCGTGGGTCAGTCATTTTAAAAAAAACCGATCGTGGTTTGAGTCCGAGTCCGAATAAGTTCGATATAGGCTGGGTTAAGCTCGATTCCGATGGCTCGCCGGCCTAATTCCAAAGCGACTTGCAAAGTCGTCCCACTCCCGGCAAAGGGGTCAAGCACGGTGTCGCCGGGTTTTGTACCGGCTAAAATGCAAACCTTTGGAATCTCGGATGGGAACGTCGCAAAATGGGCCTCAAGGTATGGCTGGGGTGTGATTGTCCAAACAGTCCGCCGGTTGCGCCGAGTAAAATCGCCAAAGTATTCGCCGCGCAGGCCTGCGCGAGACCCGGCTCGTTCGCCGTTGCCGCTCATTAAATGTTTTTCGGTTCCTTCCCTTGGTTGGCTGGCCTCCGTGATTGCCTCAGCGTCGTAAAAATACCGTCCCCGTTTGGTTAAAAGGAAAATGTATTCGTGCGCTTTAGTCGGTCGGTCTGTTACCGATTCCGGCATCGGGTTTGGTTTGTGCCAAATGATATCGGAACGCAAAAACCAGCCTTCGGCTTGTAAGGCAAACGCAACATGCCAAGGGATACCAACTAGGTCTTTTGGCTTTAAACCGATAGCATGAGGTCTTTTTGGCTTTTGGATAAATGCCGCGTTTGTCGGCTTTAACCCATCTCTTTTCGGGCCTAGTGTAGAAGTGTTTTGATCTTCGGGACTCCAATTATTCGAACTGGCATAACAATCACCCAAATTTAACCAAAGCGTCCCGTCGTCCCGCAAAACCCGCCAGACCTGGCGCATAATTGCCAGCAAACTAGCAACGTAGTCCTCGGGCGTTTCTTCAAGCCCAAGTTGGCCGGGAACCCCATAATCACGCAAACCCCAATAAGGCGGGCTAGTCACACAGCATTGGACCGACCCCGCCAGTAAGGTTGGCAAGATATCCAAACAATTACCTTGCAAAATCTCGATCATTACCAGTCGAGTTCGGGTTGGGTTTTAGTTTGGAAATGCCGGCAAATCGCGAACATCATGGCGATTTCCTTGGTTGCTTTGTCCTTGGACATTTTGCCTTCCATGACCAGGCGTGGATAAACGCGCTGGCGGTAGGTGACCTCGCGCTTGGCGCATTCTGCGAGATCCTCAAAACTGAAATAGCCTTCGCGTTCGGCGCTCATGCCTTGATTTCAGGCAACATGGTTAAAACGTGCTCCCAGTTTTCCAGCGCATCGCTTAACCCTTGGGCGCTGACCGCTGATATTTCGACTTGGCCGTTGCGAATCGCTTCGGGCGTAGCGTCGAGAAAGGCGCACTTTTCCATCACGAGCAAAAAATCGATGACCGGGATTTTCTCATCCGCGAGCCGCCCCAGAATTTGCTTGGCTTCTTTGCTCAGGTCGGCTGCCGGCGTTTCGGTTTCTGGCTTTTGTTCAGCCATCTCCGCAC
>Ga0318562_10000135_pt1 | contig 33563 bp, 30 predicted proteins | sample GRESIP066b5f18_FD_203688 | JGI IMG/M metagenome (GOLD analysis project Ga0318562, IMG submission 203688) | Tropical soil microbial communities from Luquillo Experimental Forest, Puerto Rico - GRE.SIPMG.066b5f18 | ecosystem: Environmental > Terrestrial > Soil > Tropical forest > Bulk soil... | reverse complement strand
TCGGTTAGCTCGGAGAAGCCGTTGGCCAGCTCCATCCCCCGCGCGTAGAGCTCGAAACGCTCAGCCACCGAGGGGTCCTCGGGCTTGAGCCGGGAGAGCGCGGCCATCGAAGCCGGGTAGTCCACCAGGTAGCAGGGGCGCTCCACGCCGAGGTGCGGCTCCACCCTTTCCAGAAATAGGCGGAAGAAGACGTCGTCGAATCCATCGTCCGCCGCTCCGCTGATTCCCACCCGCGCCGCCGCGGCCGCCAGCTCTCGCGCATCGTGGATCGCCCGCAGGTCGATTCCGGTGTGCTGCAGCAGCGCCTCGCGAACGGTGAGCCGCTGGTAGGGACGGCGGGCGAACGGGTCCGGCGCGCCGAGCGCCTCGGCGGCACTGGCCAGCACGTCCTCCAGGTCGGCCATCACCGCCCGGTAGTCGGCCTGGGGTCGGTAGAGCTCGAGGAGGGTGAACTCCGGATTGTGGTGCCCGCTGACCTCGCCGTTCCGGAAGGCCTTGCAGATCTGGAAGATGGGCCCGGCGCCCTCGGCGAGGAGGCGCTTCATCGCGTACTCGGGGCTGGTGTGGAGATAGAGCGTCCGCGGTCGCCCCACCTCCGTCTCGGGGACGAAGGGCACCTCGAAGGCGGTGATGTGCGGCTCCATCCCCGGCGCGGGGACCAGGAGCGGCGTCTCGACCTCCAGGTAGCCCAGGGCGCCCAGCCGCTCACGCAGCGTGCGCTGGAGCGTCTGGCGGGCACGCGCGGCCGACCATCGCCAAGGATTGGGCATCCGGAGTGTGGACGGTACAGTCCGGCCCTTCATGCGTCCACGGCTTCCATTGCTCGGCCTCTCGCTGCTCGCCCTCGTCGGCTGTCCGCACGCGCCCACCACGCCGGTGACTCCTCCTGCCTCGCCGCCCGAGCCGCCCGAGCGCGCGGCGCTGAAGGGGCCGGTGGCCACGCTCTCGGTGAAATCCGAGGAGCTGCTCCGGGCCCAGGACGAGCTGGTGTGGAAGCACTGGATCGAGGGGACGCCGGCGGACCTGGCCACCACCTACGCCGGGAGCGACGCCTGGCTCACCCCCGAAGCGGTGGCCCAGGTGGCCCGGCTCCGGGCCCTGACGCCGGAGGGTCCGGATCAGCTCGCCCTCACCCACCTCCATGCCTTCCTCGCCGGGGAGTGGATGGCGCGGCAGGTCTCCGAGCTCTCCGACGGGGTGGCCAGCCTCGAGCAGTCGCTGACCTTCCAGGTTGCCGGGACCGACCGGGCCTACCGGAACCTCGAGTCGCTGCTGGCCAGCGAGCGCAGCGCGCTCCGCCGCCGGGAGATCTACCAGGGCGCCACCCCGGCTGTCCGGAAGGTCGCCGCACTGGTGGTCCAGCGATCGGCGAAGACCGGCGAGCTCCTCGCCCAGCTCGGGCTGGAGCCGGCGGGATGGACCACCGAGCTCCGGGAGGCCACCCCGGAGCACCTCGGTGCGCTCGCCGCGGCGCTCCTGGCGCAGACCCAGGAGCCGTGGACCTCGACCCTGGCCGGACTCGCCCAGCGTGAGCTCCAGCTTCCGCCGGACAAGATCGGCCGGCAGGACCTTCCCCGGCTGGTCCGCCTCCCCCCGCTGGAGGCGGGCTTCCCCAAGGAGGAGATCGTCAACCGAGCCCGGGCCGCGCTCAGGCCGATGCAGCTCGACCCCGCGGCGCTGAAGACGGTGACCTTCGATGCCACGTCCGGGATGCGGAAGAACCCCCGCGGCTTGGTGCTGGGGGTGGTCGTTCCCACCGACGTGCGGATCTCCCTGAAACCGGTGGGCGGGGCGCGGGACCAGCGGAGCGCGCTCCACGAGTTCGGGCACGGGGTGCACGATGCGTTCACCGAGGAGAAGCGGTTCGAGCTGGCCAAGCTGGGCAACCGGACGACTGCCGAGGTCTGGGCGGCGTTGCTCGAGGGTCTGACCACCGATCCCGCATGGCTGGCGCAGGCGGGGCTCGCCCCCGATGCGGCGAGGGGATGGATCCAGGCCGTCGCCGTGCAGCACCTCTTCGTGGTCCGCCGCGCAGCGGGAAAGGTCCTCTACAACCTGGAGCGGAGCCGGCCGGGAGCGGACGATGTGGCCGTCTACCGCTCGATGATGAAGCAGACCTACGGGATGCCGGTGACCGCGGACGACGAGGCCCGCGCCCCGCTCGACGTGGAGGAGACACTCGCCTCGGCCGACTACCTGCGGGCGTGGCTCTTGGCCGAGCAGCTCCGCGCCCAGCTGGTGTCGCGGTACGGGGCGAGCTGGTGGCAGAGCGTCGAGGCCGGCAACTGGCTCCGGCAGATGGTCGCCCCGGGCAACCTCCTCACCGCCGACGGCCTCGCCTCGCGGATGGGGGAGAAGGAGATCCGTCCCGAGCCGTTCGTGGCCCGCATCACCGCGATGCTCGCCGGCGGCGCTCCACCGGGCATCGCGCCCGACGCCGGGGTGCGGCCGGATGCCGGCGTTCCGGAGCCAGCCGCCCCGCCCGTCGATGCCGGGGCGCCGGGCGGAAGCACCGGGAAGCCGGATGGCGGCCCTGGCGGCGGGAGTTTCTGACGCATCGACAGCGGATTCCCGGAACGGCGGGCCTCGACGCGCCATCCGGTCCGCTCCGACGGACTGTCCCGTCAGCCTCACGCTGTAGACAGAAGTCAGAGGCCAGCCGTCCCGGCAGGCACCGCCCCGGGCAGCGACCCCGGAGGTACGCGATGGAAGACCGGGAGAGGACTCCGGAGCGCGACCTACCCCCGCAGCTGGTGCTGCGCGAACTGGTCATCGAGCGCGTCGCACGCACCTCGAGGAGGGTCCAGCTGGTGAAGCTCGATCCCTTCCGGGACGAGCTGTGGGCGATCTACGGCGACGACAAGATCCGGATCGACTTCCGCGACTTCCGCGTCGTGCTGACCGCGTTCAGGCCCGGTGAGGGCTCGCGGCCGGTGGTGGAGATGCGTCTGCTCCCGGACCGCCCCGTCGCTCCCACCCGCTGGACGCTGACCGGTCGCGCGGCCGAGGAGGTCTGGCTGGTGGTCGACGCCCTGCTCGACCAGCTGGAGAGCCTGGCGGAGACGATGGGGTTCCGGGTCCAGCCGAGCCCGCCAGTCCCGACGCAGGTCGAGCCGGAGGCGGAGGAAGCGGAAGACTCCCCCCACCCCTTCACCCGGTCGGCGGGCTAGGACCTCAGTCGTCCTTCTTGCCGTGCCCGTGGCCGTGACCGTGGCCGTTGCCCTGGTCCTGGTCACCGTGCTCGCGCTGCGCGTGGTACTGCGGCACGTAGACTTCCTGGTACCAGCGGTCCTGGACGAAGAAGACGCGCTCGTTGCAGGCGTCGTACTTCTTGCAGTGCTTCCGCCAGTTCTTGGCGTGCCCCGGCGGGACGCGGAGGTAGACCGGCGGGCGCTCCATCTCCGCGGGCACCGGCTGGATCACCACCGGCTGGGGGTAGATGACCTGCGGCGGCTGGGGGACGGTGCCCACGTCGATCCGACCGTAGAAGCCCGAGTCGCCGACGCTGACCGAGACCCCGACGTCGGCTGCGCGTGCGGCGGAGGCGGCGAGAACGACCGCCGCGACGAGAAGACGGCTCATGGATGGGTCCTCCGTGAAGTACGAGACGAGGCTCGAAGCACGCCCGATCTCGCTCGCCGCTTCAACGGAGACTCCCGCCGCGGATGTGCGCCGCCCGCGCACTGGCGCGGTTCACCGGAGATGCTCGGGGTGGATCGTTCCTAGCCTGCGGCCTTACCGCAGTTCCCGCAGAACTTGGCCCCCGGGGCGAGGTCGGTGCCGCACTCGGCGCACTTGCGACTCGCCGCCAGCGGCTGACCGCAGTTGGCGCAGAACTTCCCGGAGCCCACCGTGCCGCAGTTGGCGCAGGTGATGCCGCCGGCCGGAGCCGCCGCCACCGGCATCGGCGCCGGCGCACCGCCCGGCCGCTGCTGGAAGGCCTGCTGCGCCATCCCGAACCCGATCCCCAGCCCCGCGCCCTGCAGTGCCGCGCCGCCTCCCTCGCCGCCCTTGGACATTCCCTCGGCCGCGCCGAGCATCGCCTGTCCCTGGGCGTAGGCCTGGAACCCGCCGGCGAGCTTGCTGTAGGCGGTGTCCTTGGTCAGCCGCTTCAGTGTCGCCTCGTCGTCGTCCTTGATGCTGACGGTGAAGTTGCCCATCCGGACCACGGTCAGCCCGTAGCCATCGACGTGGGGCTTCACCCCGGTGAGCACGTCCTGCTCGATCTCCTCGGTGTAGGCACCGGAGGTCACGTCGAGCAGCGCCCACTTCTTCTTCACCAGCAGCTCGGCGATGCGGTCCCGCACCACCTTCATCATCTGGCTCTTGAACCAAGAGAGGAATTCGTCGTTGGTGGTCCGGCGGAGGCCCACCAGCCCGAGGATGAGCTTCTCTGGCTCGGTGACCCGCACCGAGAAGTCGCCGTAGACCATGGTCCCGATGCCCAGGCCGGTGTCCGGGTCACGGACGTCGCCGATCGGCCCGCCGAACTTCACCCCCGGGAACTCCCGCATGCTCACGAAGTAGATCTCGGAGATGAAGAGGTTCCCTCCCGTCGCGCCCTCGACCAGCCGGCCGAGGAAGGGGATGTTCTGCGTCTCCAGCGTGTGACGGCCCGGGCCCAGGCGGCCCTGGACCTGGCCGTCCTTGACGAACACCGCCACCTCGTCGGCGCCGACGGTGAGCTGGGTCATCATCCGGACGTTTCGCTCCGGATAGGCGTAGATGATGTCGTTCTTCGCCGCGTCGGAACGGGCGATGAAGTTGCGCTGCGCTTCGTTCTTCAGTGAGTCGAACAGGCCCACGGGCACGACCTCCGCGCGATATCACCCAGTCTCACGCAGCCGCCCCCCGGAGATTGCGCGCTGCGTCTGGCGTGCCAGAACGATGGCACGGACGACGGGCACTTGCGAGATCCGACCCAGGGGCCACTCACACCCAGCGGCTGACCAGGCGCTCCCGATCGAAGAGCCGGACGCTGGCCACCACCAGGAGGATGTCCAGCACCAGCACCACCGCCCCCAGGAGGGCGTAGTAGCTGGTGCCGGCGCGGATCCACCCTGCCAGCTGCGCGCCCACCAGCCCCATCAGGGGGAGGACCACCAGGGCCGAGAGCTGCTGCGCCAGGCGCGATTCCCCCACCCGGGCCGAGACCAGCACCGCGATTCCGTTCCCCAGGAAGGCAAAGAGGGGCGCGACCACCCCGACACCGAACAGCCACATCCCGTTGGGGAGCACCGGGCCATCGACCAGGGGCCAGGCCACCGCGTCCACCAGGACCACGAAGAACCCGAAGGCCAGCCAGGAGATCGCCACTGCCGGCACCACCGCGGCCAGGCTCTTCCCGGCCACCAGCTCTGCCGGCCCCAGCGGCGCGGCGAGCAACGGCTCCAGCGTGCGCCGCTCCTTCTCCCCGGCCACGCTCTGCGAGGAGATGAGGATCGGGGTGAAGACCGGCATCAGGAGGAAGAGGCCGAACCAGTCGGCGAGCAGCTTGTCCACCAGGAACCGGGCAGCGCTGGCGTGCAGGGGCAGACCGGGGTCGTAGTAGAGGGCGATGGTGCGCAGCGAGATGTCGTCCGGGTTGTGCACGTAGGACCAGATGATGCCCACCGGCACCAGCACCAGCGCTGCGGGCAGGGCGAGCATGCTGGCCACCAGGCCCGGGTTCTTCTTGAGATCCAGGGCCTCCTTCCAGGCCACCGCCAGCGCCCGGTGTGCCCGGAAGCTCATGGCTCGGCTCCGGCACGGGTGAGCTCGAGGTAGACGTCCTCCAGCGCCCGCTGGGCGGGAACTGCGGAATGGATCCGCACTCCGGTGTGGACCAGCGCGGCGATGACATCGGGGATCTCCAGGCCGGCCCGGAGCGTCACCCGCAGCCGGTGTCCATCGGCCGACCAGGGACACCCCGGGAGCGCGCGATCGAGCGCCAGGCCGGCGTTGGCTGCCGGCCCCTGAATCTGGAGCTCCACCGCTCCGCTCTGCCGGCGCAGCTCGGGCACGGTGCCCACCGCCAGGAGCCGGCCCTTCACCACCGCCACCCGGCCGCAGAGCCGCTCCACCTCGGACATGTTGTGCGAGCAGAGGACGATCGTCCTCCCCTCTCCGGCCAGCTCGGCCACCGCGTCGCGGACCGTGCGGGCTGCCTCCGGGTCGAGCCCGCTGGTCGGTTCGTCGAGGAAGAGCACCTCCGGGCGATGGAGCAGCGCCCGCACCAGGGCCAGCTTCTGGCGCATTCCCTTGCTCAGCGAGCCGCAGGGCTCGTTCTCCCGGCCACCCAGACCGAAGCGCTCCATCCACCCCCGGGCCTCCTCCCACGCCGGGGCGGTGTCCCGGTGGTGGAGCTTGAGGAAGAAGCGGAGGTTCTCCCGGGTGGTGAGCCGGTCGTAGAGCCCGGGCTGCTCGGTGAGCAGTCCCACCCGCTGGCGGAGCAGCTCGCCGTCGCCGTCGAGGGAGACTCCACAGACCGTGGCCGCACCCGCGCTGGGACGGAGCAGGCCAGTGAGCATCCGCACGGTGGTGGTCTTCCCCGCCCCGTTGGGCCCGAGGAGCCCGAAGACCTCGCCCTCCCCCACCTCGAAGTCGAGCTCCTCCACCGCGGTCCGTGCACCGAAGCGCTTGGACAGCCCGCGGACCTCGATCCGCCTCAATCGATGGTCACCAGCACGAACTTCACGTTGAGGTCTCGGTCCACCGGCTCGATGCGGTGATCGGGGCCGATCGCCTGGCGGAGCAGCCCGAGCCGGGGGTGCTCGACCAGCGCCCACTTCCGGCCCGGGAGGTTGGCGAAGGCCGCCATGCGCTGCGGGCTGTCCTTGATCTGCTTGACGGTGTTGCGGCTGTAGAAGGTCTCACCCTTCCAGTCCATCATGTAGGCCACGATCGGCTCGCCGGGCTTGTGCCGGTCGTAGTACCGCCAGAAGAGGTCGCGCTGGGTCCAGTGGTGGCTGAGATCGACCCAGTGGCTCCAGCTGAACCAGAGGGCGAAGCCTAGAGCGAGCGCCCCGAAGGTGCCGAAGAGCGCGGTGCGGGCCTTCATCGCCGCGGCGAGCGCCGCGGCCGCTGCGCCGAGGAGGAAGACCCAGCCCATCACCTGCTTCACGTTCATCGGCTGGCGAAGGTTGGTGGCGATCAGGTCCACCCGCGGGGCGAGCGAGGGCAGCACCACCAGCACCGCTCCGGCCACTGCCACCGCCGCCGCTCCCTCCAGCATCGCCCGGCGCTTCTCCGGTGGAGCGGTACTCGCGCCCCACAGCCAGTAGCCGGCCACGGCCAGCACCAGGACCGCCAGGATGCGCAGCGGGGAACTGGCCCAGCTCTGGCTGGTGGTGGCCAGCGCCATCAGCCCCACCGCCGCCACCAGGAGCCCCGGCACCTGGGCCTGGATCCGCGCCGCCCGGTCCTTGGCGGTCACCCCGAACGAGAGCCAGGCCCCCACCGCGAGGAGGACCACCGCCAGGAGGTCCCCGGTCATCAGCGGCCGGCGCGACCAGGCGAAGGCGATCGGTCGGGTGTCGAGGTCGAAGGGATAGGTGCGCTCGTAGTTGTAGACGAAGAGGTCGGTGAAGTTCTTGGGGTTGGAGGCCAGGTCCTTGGCCACCACCGCGAAGAGCATCAGGCCGAGAAGGAGGGCGATGGCGTGGGGCGCCGGGCCGTCCTCCCACAGCTGATCGACGAAGAGAGCGATGAGGATCGCCATCCCGGGCAGGACCGAGAGGACGTAGTGGTGGAACTTGGTGGCCGATTCCCCGACCAGGAGGAAGGTGGAGATCATCCACAGCACGGCGATCAGCGCCACCCGGCCCCGGGTGTCGAGCTGGGAGAGACGGATCCGGGCCGCCACCGCCAGCGCGCCGGGCACCGCCGCCACCCAGGGGAAGATCGCGTAGCCGCCCTGCTCGATGAAGTAGGTGAAGGACCCGCCGGGGGTGGTGGTGTGCACGCCGGAGAGCAGCCGCTCCAGGTGGTCGTGGATGAAGAAGCGGACGAAGAAGTTCTTCCCCTCGTTGTCCACCTCGGGGAAGGCGCACATCACCGCGTACCAGGGTCCGGCGATGGCGAGGAACACTCCAATCCCGGTGAGCAGCCGCATCCGGTACATCTCGGCGAACAGCTCGGGCATCGAGGCCCGACCTTCGGCGACGTCCTTCCGCACCTGGCGATTTGCCAGCCATGCCCAGTGCCGGGAGATTCCCTTCCAGCTCCAGGGGAAGACCGCCAGCATCGCGTAGCCGAGGAGGATCGCCGCCGCGGGCACCACCCCCAGGAGCCCCTTGGCCAGCATCGACAGGCCGAGGCAGACGTAGAACCCCATCCACCACGCGGTGCGATGTCGGGTCTGGCCGTCGAAGAGCCCGATCAGCGCGCAGGCCATCGCGGCGATGAAGGCGGCGATGAACGGCGTGTCGGTCACGGCCTGGCGGGTGATGAGGAAGAAGAGCGGCATCGTCGCCAGGACGAAGCTGCTGAGCATCCCCACCCGTCGGTTCACCGTTCGACCGAGGGCCACGGCGAGGAGCGCCACCGAGGCGAGGATGGCCAGGACGAAGGGGATCCGCATCGCCCACTCGGTGTAGAGCGGCAGCCGCCCGGGCGGAGCGCGGTTCGTTCCCGCCAGGACCATGCCCACCACGTCCATCCACATCGCCAGGGGTGGCTTGGAGAAGAACCAGCTGCTCTCCCAGTAGGGATGCACGTAGTCGTTGCGGTCCATCATCTCCCGGGCAACTTCCCCGTAGTGGGTCTCCCAGGGGTCCCACAGCCCGACCGCGCCCACGTAGGGAACGAACACCAGGACTCCGACCAGCAACGACATGAGGATCTGCCGGCGGTCGGGACTCAGGGTGCGAAAGCGCTGGAGCAGGGGGTGGCGCCAGGTTCGCTCGCCGAGCAACTCCTCGGCGATGCCCGGGCCGAGCACTTCACCTTCCCTCACGTTCATGTGGGCCGGGCTTGTACCATGCCTCCGGGACGGGGGAGCGTCCTGCTATAGGGGCTGCTCCGAGAGCGAGCCGGTTTCGGATGAAGCTGGTCATCGAAGACGACGAGGGGCACCGCCGCGAGGTTCCCCTCGACCGGGACGAGATCACCATCGGTCGGAGGGAGGACAACGTCGTCCACCTCCCCGAGCGGAACGTCTCGCGCCTGCACGCCCGTCTGTTGCGCAAGGACGGGGGCCTGCTCCTCGAAGATTTGGAGTCCGCCAACGGCACCCGGGTGAACGGAGTGCGGATCCAGGAGGCGGTCGAGCTCCACAGCGGGGACGTGGTCCACATCGGTGACTACGGGGTGGCGCTCCGTCCGGATGACGCCCCGCTCGACGGTCCGCTGGGCACCGATCCGATGGAGAGCACCGCCCCGGCGATCCGCACCGAGGTGCTGCTGAACGACACCGCGCCGCACCCGGTGGTGCCGGCGGCAATCCTGGAGCCAGCCACGCCGCCGCCCGAGCCGGCCCCCACCCCGCCACCGCGCAAGCTGACCGCGGGAGTGGTGGTGGTGGGGCTGGTGATCGGCCTGGCGGTGGCGCTCTTCCTCCGTGCCTGGACCACCGAGGACGGGAGTCGAGCGCGCCAGGTCGCCCCACCACCCCAGCCGCCGCCGGCTGCCGTGGTCCAGGAGGTGCCACCCCCGACGGCGGCCGAGCCACCGCCGATGGAGATCACCCCCCCCACGGTGGCGGCGCAGCGCCCGAGCACGCCCACCGAATGGCTGGCCGCAGCCCGTGCCACCGCCGCAGCCCGCGACTTCGACAAGGCGCTCCGGATGCTCGGCTCGGTGCGCGATCCGGCGTACCAGGGCGAGGTCCAGTCGCTGCGCAAGAGCTGGCGGGTCGAGGCGGCGGCGGGGCGAACGGTGCAGGCCGCCCGGGCAGAGCTGGAGCGCGGGCATCCCACGGTGGCCCAGCGCAAGCTGGAGGCCGCCCGGAACAGCCGGGCCTGGGCGCCGGAGGTGGCGGTGCTCCGGGCGGACATCGCCGCGGCGCTCAAGGCCCCGAAGAAGGGTCGGGCCCGGCCGGCGGGTACCGACTCCACCGACCAGCTCTACCGCGAAGGAAAGGCGCTTTACGATGCCGGCGACGCCCGCGAGGCCACCACCCGCTTCGAGCGCTGCCTGGCCATCGACGCGCGGCAGCCACGGTGTCACCTGATGCTGGCCAGCGCCTCGGTCCGGACCGGCGACGTGGTCCGAGCCGAGGTCCACTACCGTCGCTTCCTCGAACTGGCCTCTCCCGACGACCCGGCGGTCCCCAGGGTGAAGAAATTCCTTGAGGATTCCGACGCCCAGAAGAAGGCTAGGGACGCCAGCGCCACCAGCCCTCAGCGCTAGGAGGGGTGATGCAGATCCGCATCCTGGTTGTCGACGACGAGAAGGAGACCGGGGATTACCTCCAGCTCTTGCTCACCAAGGCCGGCTACGAGGTGGTGGCGCTGACCGATCCCACCCAGGTCATGGACCGGTTGCGTGCCGAGGACTTCCACCTGGTCATCCTCGACATGATGATGCCCCAGATGTCCGGCACCGAGCTGCTGGAGAAGATCCGCGGCTACGACTCGGACATCGCGGTCATCGTCGCCACCGCCCATCCGGCGGTGGAGACCGCGGTGGCCTCGCTCAAGGCCCAGGCCTCCGACTACGTGAAGAAGCCCGTGGAGCCGGAGGAGCTCCTGGCGGCGGTGGAGTCGGCGCTCTCGAAGAAGGGACTGTCCAAGGACCCGGAGGCCGAGCTGCACCGGGCGATCGGCCGCACCATCCGCGAGGCCCGCAAGTCGCAGGAGCTGACCCTCAAGCAGCTGGCCCGCCGGACCGGGCTCTCGGTGTCGCTGCTGAGCCAGATCGAGCGCGCGGAGTCGAGCGCCTCGATCAGCTCGCTGTACAAGATTGCCTCGGCCCTGCGCCTGCGGATGGCCGAGCTGTTCGGCGGCGCCTGAGCGCGCCAGCAGCTCGCCCGTGGAGCCCTGGGAAGGAGCGACGCCCGACCTGGCCGATCCGGCCGTGGTGGGGGTCTACGACGAGATTCCCCTCTGGTCCGCGCCCTTCGGGATGGCGCTGCTTGAGGCGGTGGAGCTCCACCCCAACATGGTGGTCCTCGACGTGGGGTGCGGCACCGGATTTCCCCTCCTCGAGCTGGCGGAGCGGCTTGGCCCCGGGGCCCGGCTGCACGGGGTCGACCCCTGGGCGCCGGCGCTGGACCGGCTCCAGCAGAAGCTCCAGGCCTGGCAGGTGGAGACGGTGGTCCTCCACTCCAAGCCGATCGAGGAGGTGCTGCTGCCCGACGGCTCGGTGGACCTGGTGGTCTCCAACAACGGCCTGAACAACTGCCCCGATCTCGACCGGGCGCTGGCGGTCTGCGCCCGGCTGGCCCGTCCCGGAGCGCAGCTGGTTTTCACCGCCAACCTCCCGGCGACGATGCACCGCCTCTACGACGCTTACCGCCAGGCGATGACCGAGGCCGGGCATCCCGAGCTGCACGCCCCGCTCCAGCGCCACATCGACGTCCGCCGCCAGCCCACCGAGGCGCTCCGGGCCGCCACTGAGCGGGCAGGATTCGAGGTGCTCACCGCCCCGGAGCGGACCTTCCGCTGGAGCTTCGCCTCGGCCCGGGCCCTCTTCGCCCACCACTTCATCCGCCTGGCCTTCCTCGACCCCTGGCGGGCCGTGGTCCCCGTCGAGCTGCGGCACGAGGTCCTCGGCCGGCTGGTGCGGATCGTCGACGCCGAGGCTACCCGACACGGGAGCCTGGCGCTGGACGTCCCCTGGGTGTGCATCTCTGCCCGGCGGGGCTAGCGAGCGCCCCGGCCGGTCACCGTCCCTGCCAGCGCGGAGGCCGCTTCTCCCGCAGCGCCGCCCGCGCCTCCCTGGCATCGGCGGACGCGAAGGCCCGCCGGCGGAGGGATTCGAGCTCGGAACGGGCCTGGGCATCGAGCGGGGCACGGCCGAGGAGCTGAAAGGTGCGCCGGAGACCGGACATCGCCAGGGGCGCTCCGGCCGCGAGCTCGGCGGCCAGCGCCCGGGCCTGCCCGGCGGCGTCGGGGTGAACCCGGTCGAGCAGCCCCCACTGCTGGGCCTCCGCCGCCTGCAGCTCGCGGGCGGTGAGGAACAGCTCGCGTGCCCGCTGCAGCCCGGCGAGGCGGCCCACCCGCCACACCCCATCGGGGGCGTAGACCACGCCCAGGCGGACCGGCGGCATGCACAGCGTGGCCTCCTCCGTCCCGAGGCGGAAGTCGCAGGCGCAGGCCAGCTCGCAACCGGCGCCGAAGGCCGGTCCCTGGATCACCGCCACGCTGGGAGCGGGATGCGCCTCGAGGAGGGCCAGCACCTCCTGGATTCGCGCGTCGGGGAAGCGCTCGGCCTCGGCATCGGCGCCCAGCTGCCCCAGGTCGTAGCCGGCACAGAAGGAGGACCCCACCGCCTCCACCAGCAGCGCCTGAACCGCAGGGTCGGGGGCGAGGGCGGCAGCCAGCGCCTCGAGCAGCGCCGGGGTCAGAGCATTGCGGCGCTGCGGGCGATCGAGGGTGAGGACCCGTACTCCTCCGGGGAGAGAGGAGACGCGCAGCTGCCCATCACCGGTCACGGGGAGAGGACGACCAGCACGTCGCCCTCGTTGACCGACTGCGCAGGCTGGCAGCGGATCTCCTTCACCGTGCCCGCCTCGGGCGCCTCGACCGGCATCTCCATCTTCATCGACTCGAGGATGACCAGGACCTCTCCGGCGGCGACCTTCTGTCCGACCGCCACCTCCACCTTCCACACGGTGCCAGTGATGTGGGCCGGGACGTCCATGGGAGCCGCTCCTCTCAGGGCCTGGCGTGGTGATCCAGGAAGTGGGTGTCCAGCGCGCCGTCCTGGAAGGCACGGTCTCGCACGATGCGGAGGTGGAGGGGAAGGTTGGTCTTGATCCCCTCGACCTGGAAGCCCTGGATCGCCACTTCGGCCCGGGCGATGGCCTCCGCCCGGTCCTTTCCTCGGACGATGAGCTTGGCCAGGAGCGGGTCGTAGAACGGGGTGACCACGTCACCCTCGGCATAGCCAGCGTCCACCCGCACGCCCTCCCCCTCCGGTGGGCGGAAGATCTTCAGCGGGCCGGGGCTGGGGAGATAGCGCACCGGGTCCTCGGCGTAGACCCGGAACTCCAGCGCGTGGCCGCTGCGGCGGACGTCCTCCTGGCGAACGGTGAGCGGCTCACCGGAAGCGATGCGCAGCTGCCAGCCGATGAGGTCCAGCCCGGTGGTGAGCTCGGATATCGGATGTTCCACCTGGAGCCGGGCGTTCATCTCGATGAAGTAGAAGGCGCCGTCGGCGACCAGGAACTCCACCGTGCCGGCGTTGGCGTAGCCGAAGGCCTGGGCCGCAGCCAGCGCGGCCTCGCTCATCGCCTTCAGCAGGCGGGGATTCTCACCTCCCAGGAAGAGCGGGCTGCCTGCCTCCTCCACCACCTTCTGGTGGCGGCGCTGGATGCTGCACTCCCGCTCCAATATCTGCAGCGTGCGCTGGCCGTCGCCGAGGATCTGCACCTCGATGTGGCGGGGGGCGGGGAAGTAGCGCTCGACGTAGACCGCGTCGCGGCCAAAGGCGGCCCGAGCGCGATCGGCGCAGGCCCGGAAGGCCTTCTCCAGCTCCGCGGCGGAGCCGGCCACCGCCATCCCGATCCCTCCTCCTCCCCCGGCGGCCTTGAGCAGCACCGGATAGCCGATCCGCTCCGCGGCGCCGGCGGCGGCGGGCGCGTCAGCCACCACGCCCTCACTCCCGGGGACGACCGGGACGCCCGCGGCCTGGGCGAGGCTCCGGGCCTGGCTCTTGTCCTTCATCCGGGCCATCGAGGCCGGAGGGGGCCCGACGAAGACGATGCCCGCCTCGGCACAGGCCCGGGCGAAGTCGGCGTTCTCGGAGACGAAGCCGTAGCCGGGGTGAACCGCCTCGGCCCCGGTGTCCTTCGCCGCCCGGAGCAGCGCCTCGACGTTCAGGTAGCTGTCCTTGGCCGGCCCGGGACCGATCCGCACCGCCTGATCGGCCTCGCGGACGAAGGGGGCTCGGGCATCGGGGTCGGAGTGGACGGCGATGGTCCGGATGCCCATCGCGCGGGCGACCACGCCGACCCGCCGGGCGATCTCTCCTCGATTGGCGATGAGCAGGGAGCGAAACAAGGGGGCGGGCACGCTGCCATGCGAGGTGGCGGCCGGGCAAGCATCGACTGTGGCGCGGAGGCTTCCCGGATGACATGGTGGCCGCCCGGAGATGCGCGTCCTCACCGTCTACGGTCGGATCTACGCCGACTGCCTTCGCCAGGCGCTGCTGGCGATCCGCAAGAATCCCTGGACGCTGCTCCTCCCGGTGGGGCTGCTGGTGGCCAACAACTTCGCCAGCGGCCTGATCCTCAGCCTGGGAGCGATCGGGCGTTTCCTGGTGTGGATCGTCACCGCGGCGGCGATGAGCTGCTACCTCTATTTCCTCGGCGAGGTGGTGGCCAAGACCCGGGTGCGTCCCGGAGAGTTCGCCAAGAGCGTCGGCCCGTACTTCTGGTCGGTGGCCAACCTCTTCTTCGTGTACTGGGTGGCCACGCTGCTGCTCGGCCTGTTCACCGCCGGCACGCCGCAGGCCCCGACCTTCGCCATCCTCCTCCAGCTGGCGGCGGTGATCCTCCTCAACGCCTCACCGGAGATGATCTACCAGCGCGGGACCTACGGCGGGCTGGAGACGGCGCGGCGCTCGATCGCCTTCCTCCAGGCGAACTGGATCGAGTGGGGGATTCCCAATCTCCTCTTTCTCGCCATGTTCCAGTGGTTCCCCGACATGGCGCTGTTCTCCCTCGGCACCCTGGGAGAGATCCTCGACGCGGTGCTCAAGGGCGCGCTGTTCCACCTGGCGATGGTCTTCCGCGGCTATCTCTTCGCCGAGCTCGACGGGACCAGCCACCGGCAGCGGATGTACCGCTGGCGCGCCGCGGGCTCAGCTTGACGGCTCAACCGGCCAGCTGAGTTGCATCTAGCAGTGGGACTTCCGCGCTAACCCCCCGGGGTTGCGAGCCGGCGAACGACCGCGCAACAGGTCGCTGCAGCCCTGCTCCTTTTGTCCACGGGGACTGACAAGGTCCGCCGGCCCGGGCACTGGGAGTCCGGAGGGGGTTCGCATGGGGAGCAGGTTCCTGAGGGGTGGACTGGCGATCACTTTTCTCTTCACCAGTGCAGTACACGCGCAGGGAGCAAGCCTCGGTCGCGGGCTGGTCGAGCTCTCGCAGATGTTCGACACCAGCTCGCCGCATCTGGCGACGGTGCTGCAATCACAGATCACCGACCCCGCCGGCAATCTGCTGGTCGAGCTGCGGCTTGCCGATGGAGTGAGCTGGGAGTCGATCCGCGATCAGGTCCAGGCGGCGGGGTTCGAGTTCAGCGCCCAGAGCGTGCTGCGCCCGAACTGGATCGAGGGCTTCGTCCCTCTCTGGGCGGTGAAATCGGTGGCGGCGATTCCCGGCATTGCCCACGCGCGGGCGGTGGCCCGGCCAGCGAAGTTCGCCGGATCGGTCCAGAGCCAGGCGGTGGCGGTGGAGAAGGCGGACCTCGCCCAGGCCCGCGGGTTCGACGGGACGGGGATCAAGGTGGGCGTGCTCTCCAACAGCTACGACTCCTTCGGGCACTTCGGGTTCCATCCCGACGCCAGCGACGACATCGCCACCGGTGACCTCCCGGCGAACGGGGTGACGGTGCTCCAGGACGATCTCACCAACCGCAACGGCGACGACGAGGGCCGGGCAATGCTGCAGCTGGTCCACGACATCGCTCCCGGATCGGCGCTGGGTTTCGCCACCGCCGACTTCGGGCAGGCGAACTTCTCCAACAACATCCTCGCCCTCCGCAGCCAGTTCGGGGCCGACGTCATCGTCGACGACGTCTTCTACTTCGCCGAGCCCTTCTACTCCGACGGACTGCTGGCCCAGACGGTGGACACGGTGGTCGATCGGGGCGCGGCCTACTTCTCCTCGGCGGGGAACAACGGGCTGGAGGCCTTCGAGACCATTTTCCACCGGGTCTCGGTGAACGAGGCGGAGCGGCTGATCGCCGACGGCAAGGAGAACGTCCGCCTCGATGAGGTGACGGCCGCCGGCCATCCCTTCGAGAGCTTCCACGACTTCAACGAGGGGCGCGGGCCGACGAAGATCACCATGCAGCTCGACTCGTTCATCAACAACGTCATCAGCTTCCAGTGGGACGAGCCATTCGACCTGGGGAAGGTGCAGACCGACTACAACATCTATCTCTTCGATCTCGCCGGGCACTACCTCGACCCACTCGACCCGAACTTCCCGGGCTTCTACACCCTGGACAACAACCTCGAGACCGATGAGCCGCTGGAGCTGCTCTTCCCCGACGCCGAGCAGTTCCAGGTGGTGATCGCCCGGGTCACCCCCGGCCCGGGGACGCGGCTGAAGTACATCGTTCTCAACGGGGTCGGCGAGAGCACACACCAGAACGCGCCCTCGGCCGCCGGGCACAACGCGGCCACCAAGGGCCAGAGCGTCGCCGCCTTCCAGTACAACATCCTCAACTTCCCCGAGGACTTCAGCTCTCCGGGACCGGTCACCATCCTCTTCGACGATCAGGGGAACCGGCTCCACCATCCCGACGTCCGCCACGTTCCGCAGATCAGCGGCATCGACGGGGTGAACAACACCGTGCTCGGCTTCGACTCGGACGGGGACAACATTCCCAACTTCTTCGGGACCAGCGCCGCCGCTCCGGACGTCGCCGCGGTGGGAGCCCTGGTACTCCAGGCCGCGGGAGGCCCGGGGAGCCTGAAGCCGAAGAAGCTCTACGACGTCCTTCAAGACACGGCGATGGGAGTGAAGGTCTCCGACGCCCGCTGGCTGGCGGTCGGCTTCGGCGGTCCGGTGCTGGGGACGGTGAACGGCGACTTCCCGGCCTTCCCCGAGACCCCGCCCTTCTTCCTCTTCAACTACTTCCCGGTCGGTCACAAGCACATCGGCTCGCTGACCATCGACGTCAACCCGACGGACCTGATCTTCTTCAGTCCGGTGAACTTCATCCTCGCCGACAGCACGGCGACGGTGACCGCGATCTCCCGGACCCCGGACCGGAAGACCATCACCCTCACCTTTGCCTCGAAGAGCTTCGCTCCCGGGGGGCACCTGGGCTTCGTCTGGTACGTCTCACCGGCGAACGGGCCGGGGTTCTTCCAGATCGACGCCGACCATTTCCGGGGCGCCAAGTTCACGGTGAACTACGAGGAGGGCGGCTCGGACTCCGGGCGCTACCTCACCGACCCGCCGCAGTTCAACAACCGCTTCAGCGGGGCGGGCATCGTCGATGCCGACGCCGCGACGAAGAAGGTATCCAAGCACGACCACGACCACGACGACGACCACGACCACCACTGAGGCCGGCTAGACGTCGCCCTGCCCCTGCCGGCGGAGGAAGGTGGGGATGTCGAACTGATCCTCGTCCACCGGCAGGGACGGCTCCTTCAGCGGCCGGCTGGAAGCCAGCGGCCGCTGCTCGGGCGTCACCGACCGCGGGCGCGCGGGGAGCCCGGCCTCGGCGGTCTGCGCCGCGGGCCGGGTGACCAGGTGAGGAGGGGCCTGCGCCGTTCGCCGCGCCTCGCGGTTCTGGAAGCCGGTGGCGATGATGGTGATCTTCACCTCGTCGGTCACCGTGTCGTCGATCAGGCTTCCGAAGATGATCTCCGCCTCCTCGTCGGCGGCGTCGTGGATCAGGGTCAGCGCCTCGTTGACTTCTTGAAGCGTGAGATCGCGGCCGCCGGTGATGTTGATCAGCAGCCCGGTGGCGCCGTCGATCTGCACGTCCTCCAGGAGCGGCGAGCTGATTGCCTGCTGCATCGCGGTGACCGCCCGCTTCTCCCCCGAGGCCCGCCCGGTTCCCATCAGAGCCTGTCCGCGGTCGCTCATGATGGTCTTCACGTCGGCGAAGTCGACATTGATGTAGCCGTGGTACTGGATGAGGTCGCTGATCCCCTGCACCGCGTGGAGCAGCACCTCGTCGGCCCGCTTGAAGGTCTCCAGCAGGGGCATCGACTGGCCGCCGAGGCTGAGCAGCCGCTGGTTGGGAATGGTGATCAGGGTGTCCACCGAGGAGCGGAGCTCGATCAGCCCCGCCTCGGCCTGCTTGCGGCGCTTGTTCCCCTCGAAGTGGAAGGGCTTGGTCACCACCCCGACGGTGAGCGCCCCCAGCGAACGGGCGATGTCGGCGATGATCGGCGCCGCCCCGGTTCCGGTCCCGCCTCCCATCCCGGCGGTGACGAAGACCATGTCCGCTCCGTCGATGGCCGCGGCGATGGCCTCCTTGCTCTCCACCGCCGCCTGGCGACCGACCTCCGGGTTGGCCCCCGCCCCCAGTCCCTTGGTGAGGGTCTCGCCGATCTGGATCTTCATCCCCGCCTGGTTGGCGGCCAGCGCCTGGATGTCGGTGTTGGCGGCGACGAAGTGCACCCGGTCGAGGCTGGCGGCGATCATGGTGTTGATCGCGTTGCAGCCCGCACCGCCCACGCCCACCACCCGGATCTTCGCGGCCTGCTTGCTCTGCTCGAAGTTGTCCATGTCTAGAAGATCTCCTCCAGCCACTCCCGCATCCGACCCCGCACCTTCCGGTAGACGTTCTCTTCCCTGATCCGGAACAGGCGGCGGTCGGTGTGTCGCGCCCCGTAGACCACCAGCCCCACTCCGGTGGCGTACATCGGGCTCTTCACCACGTCGACCAGGCCCCCGATCCCCCGGGGCATCCCTCGCCGGACCGGAAGACCCAGCACCTCCTCCGCCAGCTCCGGCATCCCGGCGAGGAGCGTCGAGCCGCCGGTGATCACCACCCCGCTGGCCAGGAGGTCCTCGAAGCCGCACTTCTGGATCTCTCGATGGACCAGCTGGAAGATCTCCTCCACCCGGGGCTCGAGGATCTCGCAGAGGATCTGCCGCCCGATGACCCGCGGCTGCCGCCCGCCCACCGAGGGGACCTCGATGGTCTCCTCCTTCTCCACCATCGAGGCCAGGGCACAGCCGTAGCGCTGCTTGATCCGCTCCGCCTCGTGGGCCGGGGTGCGGAGCCCGATGGCGATGTCCGAGGTGAGGTTGTTGCCGCCCAGGGCGATCACCGCGGTGTGGGCGATGCTGCCTCCGGAGAAGATGGCGATGTCGGTGGTCCCGCCGCCGATGTCGACCAGGCAGACTCCCAGCTCCTTCTCGTCCTCGCCGAGCACCGCCTCGCTGGAGGCCAGCGGCTGCAGCACGATGTCCGCCACGTTGAGCCCGGTCCGGTTGGCGCACTTGACGATGTTCTGGGCGCTGGAGACCGCGCCGGTGACGATGTGGACCTTGGCCTCCAGCCGGACCCCGGCCATCCCCAGCGGCTCCTTGATCCCGCCCTGGTCGTCGATGATGAACTCCTGGGGCAGGACGTGGATCACCTCCCGGTCCATGGGGATGGCCACCGCCTTGGCGGCGTCGATCACCCGGGTGATGTCCGCCTCCCGGACCTCCTTGTCCTTCACCGCCACGATGCCCTGGCTGTTGAAGCCCTTGATGTGGCCTCCGGCGATGCCGGTGTAGACGGTGGTGATCTCGCAGCCGGCCATCAGCTCGGCTTCCTCGACCGCCCGGCGGATGGAGGCCACCGTGGCCTCGATGTTCACCACCACGCCCTTCCGCAACCCCTTCGACGGGTGAGTGCCGATCCCGATGATGTCGATGCCGCTCTCGGTCAGCTCACCGACGATGGCGCAGATCTTGGTGGTCCCGATGTCCAGGCCGACCACGATCTCTCCGCCCTTCTGCTTGGCCATGTGAAGCGTTCCTTTCATTTCTGGCGGGGCGTCGGGTCGCCCGCCCGGAGCTGCACCGCGACCCAGCCGGGCCGGACGCGGTTCTCGAGGTGGATCGCCGCCGCGGACGCCCCGCGATGCTGGAGCTCGTCCCGCACCCGCTGCAGGCGCCGGAGCTGGTCGTCGGTGCCGGTCCTGGCCAGCACCACCCGCACCCCGTCGGCGGTCAGGAGCTGGAAGCCCGCCTCGTCGAGGAAGACCTCCGAGAGGCGGGGCCGCGGATACTGCGCACGGTAGGCATCGGCCACCGCCAGCGCCTCCCGGAAGCGGGCCGCGGTGCCCGCTGGATCCTGCGTCGCCATCTCGCGGGGGATGCCGGTGAGCAGCGGGAGATCGAGCCGGTCGGACGCCGAGACGCGCTTGAAGGGGACGCCCTGGGCATCGACCACGTAGAGGTCACCCAGGGCGGCCAGGGCCACCGGCCCCCGCTCCTCGACCCGGAGGACCAGGGTGTCGGGCAGCGAGCGGGTCACCTCCACCGAGCGCACCCAGGGATGGGAGGACATCGCCTGCCCCACCGCCGCTGGATCGAGGGACCAGACGTTCATCCCCGGGCCGATGCTGGCCAGCCGGAGCAGCTCGTGCTCGGTGGCGCGCTGCAGGCCACGGACCTGCACGGTGCGAAGGGCAAAGCGGGGCGAGTGCGCGGCCCAGGCGTCGAGACAGAGCGCCCCGTAGCCCAGAGCCCCCAGGCCCCCGATGCCGAGGACGATGCGCAGGAGCAGAGAGCCGCTCAGGAGCGGGGTGGAGCCCCCGTCGGCGTGGCGCCGGCGGTTCCTGGAGGACAGGACGCCCATCGTCTGATCCGCGCATGGTCGGCCCGGATCAGAGGGTTCGCCAGTTTTCGACCACAGCCATGTGGCTGTAGAAACGCCCGGGTTTCAGGCCTTCAGCGACGCTCCGAGGAGGATCCGCTCGCAGAGCTGGGGGTAGTCGATGCCCCGCCCGGCGGCGATCTTCGGGAGGAGGCTGGTGGGGGTCATCCCGGGGATGGTGTTCAGCTCCAAGAGCTGGACGCTGCCCTCGGGGGTGACGATGACGTCGGACCGGGTGGCGCCGCTGCAGCCCAGGGCGCGGTGGGCAGCGAGGCAGATCTCGTTGACCCGTGCGTACTGATCGGGGGGCAGCGGCGCGGGGAAGAGGTACTTCGTCCCGCTCCCAGGGGTGTACTTGGCCTCGTAGTCGTAGAACTCCTTGGCCGGGACGATCTCGATCGCCCCCAGCGCGACGTCGTCGAGGACCGCTCCCTGCACCTCGCGGCCAGGGACGAACTGCTCCACCAGCACCGTCCCCGCCAGCCGGGCGGCATCCTCCACCGCCGCGGCGTAAGCGTCGTCAGTTCTGACGATGTGCACCCCGACGCTGGAGCCCTCCCGCGAGGGCTTGACCACCACCGGAAAGGGAAAGGGCAGCGCGTCTCGGCCAGCGAGCGCGGCGTCCAGCCCGTCGAAGGAGCGATAGGCCGGGGTGGGGATGCCATGGGCGAGGAAGACCTGCTTGGCGAAGACCTTCTCCATCCCCACCGAGGAGGCCAGCAGCCCCGAGCCGGTGTAGGGGATGAACATCGACTCCAGCAGCCCCTGGATGCAGCCGTCCTCCCCGTAACGGCCGTGGAGGGCGATGAAGGCCACCTCGATCCGATCGGCCACCAGCCGCTGGGCGATGTCCCGCTGCACGTCGACCTCGACCACCGTGTAGCCCAGCCCCCGCAGTGCGGCGGCGATGCCCGCCCCGCTCCGCAGACTCACCTCCCGCTCGACCGAGAGGCCACCCATCAGCACCCCGACACGCTGGTCCTTCACTGGCTCGCCTCTCCGAACGCTCCCACCCGCTTCACCTCCGGGACGAGCACGATGCCCGTCGCCTCCTGCACCCGCCGTAGCGCCAGCTCGATCAGCCCGGACACGTCGGCGGCGGTCGCCGAACCGAGGTTGACGATCCAGTTCGCATGCTGCGCCGAGATCTGCGCCCCGCCCAGAATCGTGCCCTTCAGCCCCACCGCATCGATCAGCCGTCCGGCATGGTCGCCGGGGGGATTGGTGAAGACGCTCCCGCAGTTGGGCTGGCTGAGGGGCTGGGTCCGCTTCCGGTAGCCGAGATCGGCCTCCATCGCTGCCTTCGAGGCGGCCAGATCACCAGTGGAGAGGCGGAAGCGAGCCCGGGTGACGAGCGCGCCGGCAGGCAGCTCGGTGAACCGGTAACGAATGTGGAGCGCGCTCCGGGGGACCCACCCCACGCCGTCGGCAGTGGCCAGCTCCACCGCGTCCAGGGCTCGCTCGGTCTCGCCGTTCTTGGTCCCGGCGTTCATCGCCACCGCGCCGCCGATGCTCCCCGGGATGCCGGCCAGGAACTCCCCGCCCACCCAGCGGCGGGCCTTCATCACGTTGATCAGCCGGGCGATGGCCGCGCCCGCGCCGAGCGTCACCGTCCCGCCCTCGGTGCCCGCCAGCACCTCCTCGGGAAAGAGGTCCGCCGGGATCTTGAGGGTGATGCCGGGAATGCCCCGATCGCCGACCAGGGTGTTCGCTCCGCCGCCGAGGACGTGCACCGGGATGCCCTCGCTCCGTGCCCGGGAGAGCACCGCCACCAGCGCATCGGGAGTCCGCGGGCGGACCAGCAGCTCGGCCGGGCCGCCAACGCGGATGCTGGTCCAGGGGGCGAGCGGAGCTCCGGCGGTGGTCTCCACCTCGAGATCGGACACGAGGCGGGCCGGAGCTGCAGCGGAGGTTGCGGTCACGTGCATCGGTGAGAACCAGAAGCCCCGCCCCTGCGCAAGTCCCAGGCCACCGTTCCGGTCGTCGCCCTGCCGGCGCCGGCGGGTGTCGGGCCGGGTGGGAGCGCGGCGCGATGGCAGCAGCGGCGCGGCCAGCAGGCATCGGCCCGACGAAGATCGAGGCCCGGACGGAAGTGCTTGACCGGGGCGCCGGACACCGGGAGCCTCCATCCGTCCATGCTCGTCTGGGCGAGAAACCTGGCAGTGGCCTTCGTCGCCCTCCAGCACCTGGGGTTCCTGGTGCTGGAGATGTTCCTCTGGAAGAGCCCCACCGGGCGCCGCATCTTCCGCACCACGCCGGAGTTCGCCGCGCAGTCGGCGCCGCTCGCCGCCAACCAGGGGCTGTACAACGGCTTCCTCGCCGCGGGGCTCTTCTGGAGTCTGCTCGCTCCCGAGCCGATGGCCGAGTGGCTGCGCCTCTTCTTCCTGGTCTGCGTCGCGGTGGCGGCGGTGTTCGGCGCGGCGACGGTGGGCCGGCGGATCCTCTGGGTGCAGGGCTTCCCCGCCGCTGTGGCGCTGGTGCTCGACCGGCTCGTCCGCGGCTAGGCAGATAGGCCCAGCCCGCCGCGACCGACCGTCGCCGCCAGCGCTTCAGCGCCTCCCCAGTCGCCGAAGCCCCGAGGCGAGTCTCTGGCTCAGAACTCGATCTTGGTGATCGTCCCGTTCACTCCGACCATCCAGCCGTTCTTTTCGTCGGCGAAGGCCACTGCCCAGAAACCGGTGACCCCATCGATGAGGTTCCAGGTGTCGCCCTCGTCCGGGCTCCAGGCGACCCCGCCCGGCACGGTGCCCAGCCCCGGCGAGGTCGCGACCACGGTGACCTTCCCGTCGTCGTGGTGTCCCCAGTCCCAGTCCCAGTCCCAGTTGTCGTCGCCCCACCCCTCCTCGCGGTCGATGGCGTAGGCCGCTCCGAAGATGGCTCCCTTGATCGGAGCGGAGGTGGCCTTGGTCCAGGTCTTTCCACCGTCGCCGGAGCGGGCGAAGTTGTCGCCCACGTCAGCCGCGGCCAGATCGCCGCCGGCGGCAAATCCGTGACGGCCATCGCGGAAGGCGACGCTGATCGCCCCCCCGGCGAACTGATCTCCCACGGTGAGCGGCACCTCGGACGCGGCCCAGGTCTGCCCGCGGTCCACCGTCCGGAGGATGCGGGCCACGGTGTTGGTCCCGCCGGTGGCCAGCCAGGCCTTGCGCTTGCCCTGGGTCGCGGCGCAGGTGCCACTGGCGGCGAATCCCGCCTCTCCCGGGAGCGCGGTCGGCAGCCGATCGCCGATGTCCTGCCAGGTCTTCCCATCCAGGGTGCGGATCACCGGGAACCGGCCGTCGATCGAGTCGGCCATGGTGATGCCCTGGGTCGGGCTCCAGAAGGCGAAGCAATCGTAGAAGGCGGGGTCGGTGCCCTGGAACTGCAGCGTCCAGCTGTTCCCGCCGTTGGTGGTCTTGTAGATGCGGGAATCCGAGCCGACGCCGATCGACAGGAGGTAGGCGACCTTGTCGCTCACCCCCTGCACGTCGCGGAACTGGAGCGCTTCCGCCCCGGCGACAGTCCCGGACGTCCAGTGCTTCCCGCCGTCGGTCGTGCGGAGGAACGTCCCGTTCCGGCCGCTGGCCCACACCACCTTCTTGTCCACCGGGCTGATGCCGATCAGCCCGTTGGTGGTGTTGCTCTGCTGCGGGGTGAGCTTGGGCCCCTTCTTCTTCGAGGCGTCGGACCGGAGGTCGACCGTCGCGGTCGACTGGGAGGCGTCGCTCTCCACCGCCCCTCCTCCCGAGCAGCCAAGGATCGGCGCCGTGAGGCACACCAGGGTGAACGACCCCACCGAGATCCACCATCGCTTGAGCATGTGACCCCTCCAGGCGGCCGGAACTGCGGCCGGCGACGTTGCGCTGCAGCTCCCGGGCGGTCAAGCGAGGAGTCGGCGCCTCGCTGTAGGCCGCGGCGACTTCGCGAAGCAGTCAACGTTCGTGGGGTCGGGTCAACGCTCGACGAGCGCCCGAAGTCGGGCCAGCGCCCCATCCCACTCGCGGGAGATGGCGTCGAGCGCGCGGCGGGCCTCGTCGATCTGGTCCGGCCAGAGCTCCCACAGCCGCTCCCGCCCCGCCTTGCGACTGCGGACCAGCCTCGCCCCGGCCATGACCGCGAGGTGCTTGGTCACCGCCTGTCGGGTCACCCGCGTCCCGCGAGTGAGGGCGGTGATGGAGAGCGGGCCTTCGGTGGACAGCCGCTCCACCAGCCGCATCCGGATCGGGTCTCCGAGCGCGGCGAAGAGGGGCGCGGGGTCAGGACTTCGCGCGCTGGGGCGTGGCGAGGACATGGCGCTCGATGTTCTGGAGCTGGATCGCCCATCCACCCTCGTTGCTCCGAAAAGCCTCGGCGCGCCGGGCGGCGGGGATGCGGGAGAAGCCAGATTCGGTCACCTTGAGCACCGTGCCCTCCGGTACCTCCTCCAGATGGAACTCCACCAGGGTGGTCGGCTCGGCCGAGTAGTCCACTCCGCGCTCCACCGCGTTGGGGTGCCAGCGGAAGGCGAAGTAGCTCTGGGGTCGCATCTCCTCGATGTAGGCGGTGAAGGTGAGGTGCTCGTAGCCGGGATAGGTGACCGGCCCCGAAGCATCCTTTCCGATCTGGAACCCGCCCCGGATGCGGACGCCGAACCAGGCCGAGAACTCGTCGGCGTCGGTGAGGGCGCGCCACACCCGGGAGCGGGGGGCGCGGAGGACGATCTGCTTCTCGATGCGATCGGGAACGTCCACGGCAGTCTGCATATTGTGCAACCTCCTGGTTGCTCATGTCTAGCGGAGTGCTGGTCCTCGCGCAACCCCCCGGTTGCGTATTTCGAGTGGGGGCCCGTTTTCACCTGCCCGACCGACTCCTAGTGGGTGGCCTCGTCGCGGCGGGCGGGCTCGAGGAGCTGGAGCAGCTCCGGGCCGACCTGCGTCACATCCCCTGCACCGAGGGTCAGGACCAGATCTCCGGGCCGGAGCCGGGGGAGGAGTGCCGCCGCGGCGTCGGTCCGCTTCTCGACGTAGGTGACGTCCTTGTGGCCGTGGCGGCGCACGGCCTCGGCCAGGGCCTCCCCGGTGATGCCGGGGATGGGCTCCTCACTGGCGGCGTAGATCCCGAGCATCACCAGCACGTCGGCATCGTTGAAGGCGGTGGTGAACTCGTGGAGCAGATCTCGGGTCCGGGTGTAGCGGTGTGGCTGGAAGACCACCACCAGCCGGCGGCCGAACGCCTGGCGGGCTCCGGCGAGGGTGGCCGTCACCTCCGCGGGGTGGTGCCCGAAGTCGTCCACCACCATCACTCCCCTCGCCTCACCCCGGACGGTGAAGCGCCGCTGCACCCCGGCGAACTCGGCCAGCGATTCGCGGACGATGGGGAGGGGGATCTCCATCTCCTCGGCCACGGCGATCACCGCCAGGGCGTTGAGGGCGTTGTGCGCCCCGACCATCCGCACGGTGAACTCGCCCAGCGGCTCGTCGTGGCGAAAGGCGGAGAAGCGGGTGGAGAAGCCCTGGAGCTCGATGCCCTCCAGCCGATAGTCGGCGGTGTGGGCGCTGCCGTAGGTGACGTAGCGCTTTTCGATCGCCGGGAGCAGCGCCTGGACGTTCGGATGATCGAGGCAGAGCACGTTCAGCCCGTAGAAGGGCACCCGGTTGCAGAACTCGACGAACGCCCCCTGCAACGCCTCCAGGCTCCGGTGGTGGTCGAGGTGCTCGGGGTCGATGTTGGTCACCACCGCGATGCTGGGGTGGAGCTTGACGAAGCTCCCATCCGATTCGTCGGCCTCGACCACCATCAGATCCGACTTCCCCAGCTTGGCGTTGCTCCCCAGGACGTTGACCTTCCCTCCCACCACCGCGGTGGGGTCGAGCCCGGCGGCGTTCATCACCGTGGCCACCATCGAGGTGGTGGTGGTCTTCCCGTGGCTTCCGGCCACCGCCACCGCGTACTTCAGGCGCATCAGCTCGGCGAGCATCTCCGCCCGGGCGATGACCGGCGTCTTCCTCGCCTGGGCCGCCACCACCTCCGGGTTGTCGCGCTTCACCGCCGAGGAGATGACCACCACGTCGGCGGACTTGAGGTTCTCCGCCCGGTGCCCGATGGAGATCCGCGCCCCCAGCTTGGCCAGCCGCTTGGTGCTCTCGGAGTCCTTGAGGTCCGAGCCGCTCACCCGGTAGCCGAGGTTGATCAGCACCTCGGCGATGCCGCTCATCCCGATGCCCCCGATGCCCACGAAGTGCACCTGGGCGGCGTGGCGGGTCTTGAAGAGGCTGACCACCGGCGTCCGGCGTGTCATCGTGGCACCACCTGTCCTCTCGGGCCGGCCACCAGCTCGGCGCAGACGTCGACCAGCTCTCGGGCTGCCTCCGGGCGTCCCAGCTCTCCGGCGGCGCGCTCCATCCGCCGCAGCGCCTCCGGATCGTCGGCGAGGAGGATCAGCTGCGAGGCCAGGACGCCTCCGGTCAGCTCTGCCTCCCGGAACATCCGGGCCGCTCCGGCCTTCACCAGGGCCTGGGCGTTGACCGCCTGGTGGTCGTCGGTGGCGGCGGGGAAGGGCACCAGGAGCGAGGCCTTCTTGCAGATGGTGAGCTCGGCCAGGGTGGTGGCTCCGGCGCGGCAGAGCACCAGCGAGGCCTGGGCATAGGCAGCGGAGACGTCCTCGATGAACTCCACCACCTCGGCCTTCACCCCGGCGGCCTGGTACGCCGAGCGGACGCGGTCGAGGTCGGCGGAACCAGTCTGGTGGCGAATCACCAGGCGGTCCCGCAGCGGGTCGAGGTGCGGCAGCGCCTCCAGGACCCGGGTGTTGAGGCCCCGGGCTCCCTGCGAGCCGCCGAGCACCAGGAGCCGGAAATGTTCATCGGACACCGTGGGCCGGCTCCGGAGGTAGTTGTCCATCAGCTTGCGGCGAACCGGGTTGCCGACCAGGTAGGTCTTCCCCGCGGGAAACGCCGCCCGCGCCTCCTCGAAGGCGATGAACACTGCCCGTACCAGCTTGCCGAGGATCCGATTGGTCGCCCCGGGGAGCGCGTTCTGCTCCTGGATGGCGGTGACCACGCCCTGGAGCCAGGCGGCCACCACCACCGGACCCGAGGAGTAGCCGCCCACCCCCACCACCACGTCGGGACGGAAGCGGCGGAGGATGCTCCAGGAGCTGAGGAACGCCAGCGGCAGCTGGAGCACGGCCTTGAGCCGCTTCCAGAAGCCCATCCCCTTGAGGCCGCTGACCTCCACCGTCTCCAGCGGGAAGCCCGCCGAGGGCACCACCCGGGACTCGAGCCCGCGCCGGGTTCCCACGAAGAGCACCCGGTTGTCGGGGTGGCGGGTGGTGACCTCCTCGGCCAGCGCGATGCCGGGGAAGAGGTGCCCCCCAGTGCCCCCGCCGGCGATGACCATCTTCATGCCGGCGCCTCGCGCCACGACTTGGCGCGGATCGGCCCCGGATTGCGCAGCGGAGCGGAGGCGGCGCTCAGCGAGAGCAGCACCCCGGCGGCGGCCATGGAGACCACCAGCGAGCAGCCACCGTAGGAGACGAAGGGCAGGGTCAGTCCCTTGGTGGGGAGCATCCCCATGGCCACGCTCATGTTGACCGCGGCCTGGACGCCGAGCAGCGCGGTGAGACCGAGGCCGAGGTAGGTCCCGAAGGTCTCGCTCGCCCGGAGCGCCGCCCGCGTCCCGCGCCACACCACCACCGCATAGAGGGCGATGGTGAGCAGCGCCCCGAGCAGCCCCAGCTCCTCACCGATGATGCTGAAGATGAAGTCGGTGTGGGCCTCGGGGAGGAAGAACAGCTTCTGCTTGCTCTCCCCCAGCCCGACGCCGAACAGGCCGCCCGAGCCGACGGAGATCAGCGACTGGGCCACCTGGTAGCCGATGTCGTGGCGGTGGGCCCAGGGGTCGAGGAAGGCTCGGATCCGCGCCCAGCGGTACGGGGAGTGGGCCACCGCTGCCCAGGCCATGGGCAAGGCGAGGAGCACCGAGCCGACCAGGTAGCTGAGCTTGGTGCCGGCGGCGAAGAGGAGGATGAAGAGCAGGACCAGGAGCTCCACCGAGCTGCCGAAGTCGGGCTCGCCCATGCACAGGCCGACCAGGAGGCCGGCGAGCAGCAGATGGGGCAGGAAGCCCACCGAGAAGGTGGCCACCTTCTCCCGCTTCTTGGCCAGCGAGTAGGCCAGGTAGACCACCCAGGTGAACTTGGCGATCTCCGCCGGCTGCACGCTGATCCCCGGCAAGCGCAGCCAGCGCTTCGCTCCGCCTACCGTCGCTCCCACGCCGGGAATCAGCACCAGGACCAGGAGGACGATGGACAGCAAGAGCATCGGGAAGGCCAGCCGGGCGAGCTTCCGGTACCCGAGCCGGACCGCGGCGGCCATCGCCACCAGGCCCACTCCGGCGGCGATCAGCTGGCGCTCGAGAAAGTAGAGGCCGTTGCCGAGCTTCTCCGCCGCGGTGACCGCGCTGGCGGAGTAGACCATCACCAGTCCCAGGGCCACCAGCGCCAGCACCGCCCCGAGGAGCACCGGATCCACCGAGGAGCGCACCGGCTCGAAGCGGGCGTCCGGCAGCACCGGCGAGGGCGTGGGCCGCCTCACGACAGCGCTCCCACCAGCGCCTTGAAGACCTCGCCGCGATGCTCGAAGTTCCGGAACTGGTCGTACGAGGCGCAGGCCGGGGAGAGGAGCACCACCTGACCCGGCCGGGCGAGCTCCCGGGCCCGCGCCACCGCGCGCTCGAGTGTCTCGCAGGGATGGACGGGGCACACCGGGGCAAACTCCCGCTGGAGAAGAGGACCATCCTGCCCAACCGTGAGCAGGCCCGCGACTTTTCCGTCCCCCGCCTTGACCAGGGGTGCATAGGGGGCACCCTTGCCCTTGCCGCCGGCGATCAGCCACAGCCGCTGGCCGGGCGGGAAGGCGGCCAGGGCAGTGAGCACCGCATCGACGTTGGTGGCCTTGGAGTCGTTGATCCACTCCACCCCGTCGAGCACCCGGACCGACTCCAGCCGGTGGGGGAGCCCTGGAAAGGCATCCAGCCCGGCCTGGAGCGCCTCCGGCTTCACCCCGGCGTGGAAGGCGAGCAGCGCGGAGGCCATCGCATTGGCCCGGTTGTGCGCGCCGCGGAGCGCCCGGTTCCGGAGGAGCAGCTCGACCTCGGTGAAGGTGAACCGGAACCCTTCCGCGGTGGGCTCCGCCAGTCCCGAGACCCGCGGCGGCGGGGGGAGGCCGGCGGTGGCGGTGAAGGCGAACCGGGCGCCGCGAGTGCCCTCCAGCATCCGGAGCGTCGCCGGGTCGTCGGCATTGACCACCGCCACGTCGCTTGGCTCCTGGTTCCGGAAGATGCGGGCCTTGGCCCGGGCGTAGTCCTCGAGCGTGTCGTACCGGTCCAGGTGATCGGGGGTGAGGTTGAGCACCGCCGCGCCGTGGATGCGGAGATCCTCGATGCCCTCCAGCTGGAAGCTCGACAGCTCGAGGACGTAGCTGCTGCGCGGCGGGCCATCGATGGCCTCGCTGAACGGCGTGCCGAGGTTGCCGCCCACGAAGGGAGCCAGGCCCCCCGCCTCGCAGAGGGCCCCGAGGAGCGCGGTGGTGGTGCTCTTCCCGTTGGTGCCGGTGACGCCCAGCACCACCGCCCCCGAGGGGAGGAAGCGGCCGGCGAGCTCGACCTCGCCCCACACCGGGCAGCCCGCGCCCCGGACCCGGGCGATCGACGGGAGCCGGAGCGGGACGCCGGGGCTCACCACCAGCAACTCTGGCCGGCCGAGGTCGAGATCGCCGAGGGGCGCCCCACCCCGGAGCACCACTCCGGAGGCCGCCAGCGCTGCCGCCGCCGGTCCGAGCTCCGCCACCGGTCGCTCGTCCCAGACGGTCACCGTCGCCCCGCGGTGGAGGAGCAGCTGCGCCGCGGCGAGCCCGCTGCGCGCCGCGCCCAGCACCGCCACTGCCCGTCCTCGAAACACCGGCCCTTCCATCGTCAGCGCAGCTTGAGGGTCATCAGGGCCACCGCGCCGCAGAGGATGGAGACGATCCAGAAGCGGACGATGATCTTCGGCTCGCTCAGGCCCTTGAGCTCGAAGTGGTGGTGCATCGGGGCCATCTTGAACACCCGGCGCCCGGTGGTCTTGAAGGAGAGAACCTGGATCATCACCGAGAGGGCCTCGGCGAGGAACACCCCGTGGATGATCGCCGAGACCACCTCGTTCTTGCTGAGCACCGCCAGACCACCCAGCCCACCGCCCAGGGCCAGCGAGCCGATGTCTCCCATGAAGACCGAGGCCGGATAGGCGTTGAACCAGAGAAAGGACAGCCCCGCCCCGACGATGGCCGCACAGAACACCGCCAGCTCCGCGCCGCCGGTGACGGGCAGGATGCCCAGGTAGCGCCAGAGCGGCGTGCTCACCAGTCGCTGCTGGCCGCCCACCTCCACCACGTCGGCGATGTGTAGGCCGCTGCCGGCCACGTAGCAGAGGATGGCGAAGGTGCTGGCGGCGACGATGGTCGGGGCGATCGCCAGGCCGTCGAGGCCGTCGGTGAGGTTCACCGCGTTGGAGGTGCCGACGATCACCACCCAGGCGAAGGCCAGGTAGACCCAGCCCAGGTTGGGGTTGAAGTGCCGGGTGGGTATGAAGGGCACCGTGATGCGGGTGTCGAGGAGAAGATGGGGAACGCCCCCCTGCCAGGTGCAGAGGATCCCGAACACCCCCACCAGGAAGAAGAAGGTCTGGAGGGCGAGCTTCTTCTTTCCCGCCAGCCCCTTGCTGTTGCGCTTGCTGAGCTTCAGCCAGTCGTCGAGGAAGCCGATGAAGCCGTAGCCCAGCGTCCAGAGCAGCGCCGCCCACACCACCCGCGAGGAGAGGTCGGCGAAGAGCAGCGTCGCCGAGGCGATGCAGACCAGGATCAGCGTGCCGCCCATGGTGGGCGTGCCCTTCTTGGTCTGGTGGCGGTCGGGGGTGTCCTCCCGGATGTTGCTCTGGCCGTACTGATCAGCCCGCAGCCGCTCGATGAAGCGCCGGCCGAAGAGCAGGCCGATCAGCAGCGCCGCGACTCCCGCGGCGACGATGCGAAAGGTCGGGTAGCGGAGGAAGTTGAGGAGGCGCTGCGCGTGGGAGTCGCGGAGCAGCCCGTAGAGCAGGAAGAGCACGGGAGGTGGGTCCTGGTGCCTCGGCTTCAGTGTCCCCCGGAAGCGGCGACTCCGGTCAGTTTTTCCACCACCCGCTCCAGCCGCATGCCGCGGCTGCCCTTCACCAGGACCACGTCGCCTTTCCGCAGCCGGGGGCGGAGCCACTCCCACAGCGGCTCGATGGAATCGAAGTGCGCCGACTCCAGGGCGCCGACCGCGGCGTGACCCTGGGCGCTGCGGGGGCCGAAGAAGGCCGCCAGCTCCACCCGCCGGGCGACCTCTCGTCCGAGCGCGGCGTGCTCCTCCAGCTCGGCGGGCCCCAGCTCGAGCATGTCGCCCAGCACCGCCACCACCCGGCCCTCGCCGGCCAGGGTGCGGGCGGTCTCCAGGGCGGCGCGCATCGAGGCGGGATTGGCGTTGTAGCAGTCGTCGAGCACCGTCCAGCCCTCGGGCGTCTCCACCACGTTGAGGCGGCGGGCGTAGGGGCGCGCCGCCTCCAGGCCTCGCTTGCACTCCTCGGGCCGGTACCCCAGGGCCAGTCCCATGGCGAAGGCCCCCGCGGCGTTCAGGGCGTTGTGCCGTCCGAGGAAGCTCAGCTGGACGTCGTGGCGCCGCCCGGCGTGGGTGAGCTGGACGGTGAGGCCGCTCTTGCCACGGGGCGTGATGCCGGACAGCCGCACCTCCGCCTCTGCTGCGGTCCCGAAGGTCAGCCGCGGACCACGGGCGCGCGGGGCCTGTCCGACGATGTGTGCGTCGTCGAGGTTGACCACCGCCGTCGCCGCGGGAGCGAGGCCGGCGAACAGCTCGCCCTCCGCCGCGGCGACTCCTTCCAGGCTCCCGAGGTGCTCGACGTGCTCCGGCTGGATGGAGGTGAGCAGGCCCGCCGAGGGCTCGGCCAGCGCGGTGAGCCGGGCCATCTCCCCGGCGTGGTTCATTCCCAGCTCCACCACTGCCGCCACGTCCTCGGGCACCAGGCGGAGGAGGGTGAGCGGGACGCCGACCTCGTTGTTGAGGTTGCCCTCGGTCTTCAGCGCCCGTCCGCGGACGGCGAGGATCGCACCCACCATCTCCTTGGTGGTGGTCTTCCCGTTGCTGCCGCCCACCGCCCCGAGCGGAAGCGTGAACCGCCGCCGGTGGAATCGCCCCAGCGCCCCCAGCGCCTCCAAGGTGTCAGACACCTCGTAAAGCGGCCAGTTGTCGGGGGCTTGTGGGCGGGGAGGACCTGCCTGGACGACTGCCCCGCGAGCACCCGAGGCGGCGACCTCGGCGAGGAAGCGGTGGCCATCGAAGCGCTCTCCCCGGAGGGCGACGAAGAGCGCCCCGGGAGTCAGGGTCCGCGAGTCGGTGCTCACCCCCTCGAACGGGACCGAGGGCGCCGTCGAGGCCCGGGCTCCGGTCGCGGTGAGGACCTCGGAATGGCTGAAGCGTGGCCCGTGGCCCATCGACGGTCTACGCGCCGGCGACCTTGGCCAGCGCCGCCCGCGCCTCGGCGACGTCGTCGAAGGGCCGCTTCTCGGTGCCGATGATCTGCACCGCCTCGTGGCCCTTCCCCGCCACCAGGAGCACGTCGCCCTCCTTGAGCAGCGACGCCCCCAGCTCGATGGCGGCCCGGCGATCGGCGTCGACCAGGTAGCCCTTCTCGCCGCTCTTCGCCTTGCCGGCGCTCATCCGCCGCAGGCCGCCCTTCTCCACCCCGGCGGTGATCTGCCCGATGATCTCCTCGGGCTCCTCGGTGCGCGGATTGTCGCTGGTGACCACCACCAGATCGGCGTTCTCCGCCGCCACCTGTCCCATCAGCGGGCGCTTGCCGCGGTCGCGATCTCCGCCGCAGCC